>WNGR01004338.1_pt1 | contig 28859 bp, 26 predicted proteins | sample 5407581 | NCBI WGS metagenome assembly WNGR01 (sample SAMN13153383, study PRJNA577476) | soil metagenome | isolation source: 80 cm soil or saprolite under Garry oak tree replicate 2 | place: USA:California | collected 2016-06-15
AGGTCGAGGAGCAGGGTGAGGTCGGGAGTGACGCCGCCCGTGGCGAGCGCGTTGAGATCGCGAATCGTCTCGAGGTCCATGCCCCCGCCCCAGCCCTGGTAGGCCAAGGTCGCGTCGGCGTAGCGGTCCGAGACGACGACGGCGCCGCGCTGGAGCGCCGGCCGGATGATCTCGGTCACGTGCTGCTGGCGCGCCGCCATGAAGAGGAACGTCTGTGTCAGAGGCGTCGGCGGTCCGGACTCCTGCTCGAAGAGCCCGCGGATGGCGGAGCCCAGACGGGTGCCGTCAGGCTCGCTGGTCAGAACCACTTCGAAGCCGCGGGCATGAAGCCACTGGCCGAGCCGCTCGCACTGGGTGGTCTTTCCTGAACCTTCCACGCCCTCGACGGTGATGAGGACGCCACGCATGACGTAACTCTAACACATTGAAAAGGCGAGGGTCTCTCGACTTTGCCGGTTGCCTGTGATACGAGTATGACGCCGTCTCACCATCCGCATCGAGCGCCTCGCTCGCAGATCGGAGGACATCATGGAAGTTCAAGAGATGCTCCCGCGTCGGGTCGCCCGCTTCGTCGACCGTGTCGCGGACTGGGACGCATTCGCGGACGCACGCACAGAGGGCTATCGCCGGGCCCAGCACCGTTTCATCGGCGTCGGCGCCTCCGGCAAGAATGACGCGAAGGCGATTCCCGCCGATCATTTCACGCTCTCCATCATGTACGTGCCACCCGGGCAGGGCAATGCCGCGCACACACATCCGGTCGAGGAAGCTTTTTTCATCCTCGAGGGCAAGGTCAAGGTCTTCCTCGAAGACGGCAAGGGTGGGCGCGCGGAGACGGTGCTGGGCAAGTGGGACTGCATCTCCTGCCCCGCGAACGTCCTGCACGGCTTCGAGAACGTCGGCGTCGAGGGCGCGTATCTCCAAGTCATGCTCGGCGCCGGCCAGCCCGGGCTCATGGACTATGCAGACCCGGAGCTCGCGAAGAACCGCGACGCGCATCTGAAGCCCACACGCGTCTGAGCGCTCCCCTGGATCCCGGCCAGAAGCTCGTCGGAGCCTCGATCCGGCGCAAGGAGGACGCCCGCCTCCTGCGGGGTCTCGGCCGCTACACGGACGATCACACCTTGCCCGGCATGCTATGGCTCGGCATCGTCCGCAGTCCTCATGCCCATGCCCGCCTCGTGAAGATCGACGGTCGGGAAGCGTTGCGCCTCCCCGGCGTCGTGGCCGTGCTCACCCGCGAGGACATGCCCGAGCTCGGCGGCTCCGTGCCGCCCCTGGTCCCCGCCCCGACCTTTCCTTCCTGTCACCATCCCGTGCTTGCCACGGGCGCGGTCAAGCACGTGGGCGAAGGGGTGGCGGTGGTGGCGGCCGAGACGCCCTACGTCGCCGCCGACGCCGTCGAGCGCGTCGTCGTCGAGTACGAGCCGCTGGCCGCGGCGGTCTCTCCGGAAGCGGCCCTCGCCCCTGGCGCGCCCAAGGTCAACGACGACTGGCCGGGCAATCTCGCGGGCATCTCCGAGACTCACGTGGGCGACGCCCGGAGCGGATTCGCCGGCGCCGAGGTCACGGTGGAGATGCGGCTCCACTACCCACGCGTCGGCGGCATGCCGATCGAGCCGCGCGGCGTGCTCGCCACCCACGATGCGGCCACCGGCCTCCTCACCGTGTGGTGCTCGACCCAGGTGCCCTTCGGGGTGCGCAGCGGCATCGCCGCCGTGCTCGCCATGGCGGAGGAGCACGTGCGGGTCATCGCGCCCGACGTGGGAGGGGGCTTCGGCATCAAGGGCCACGTCTATCCCGAGGACATCCTGATTCCGGCCGTGGCGCGCCGGCTCGGCCGGCCCGTCAAGTGGATCGAGACGCGGCGCGAGCACTTCCTCAGCGCCGCCGCCGACCGCGATCAGGAGCATCAGGCGCGCCTCGGCCTCACGCGCGAGGGCGCGATCGTGGCGCTCGAGACCGACTTCACCCGCGATCACGGCGCGCACACGCCGCTGGGTGAGGCGATCGCGTACAACACCATGAACCACCTCGTGGGACCGTACCGTGTCCCGCACTTCAAGGGCGTGGGACGCAACGTGGTCACTCACAAGACGTTCCTCGCCGCCTATCGCGGCGCCGGGCGTCCCGAGGCCAACTTCGTCCTCGACCGTCTCCTGGACAGAGGCGCGCGCGCCGTCGGCATGGATCCCGCCGATCTCCGTCGCAAGAACCTCATCCGGATGGAAGAGATGCCCTGGCGGACGGGCCTCGTGTACCGCGACGGCGTGCCCATCGCCTACGACCCGGCGGACTACGTGAAGATGTTCGATCTCGCCCTCGAGAGCCTCGGCTACGCGCGCTGGCGCGCCGAGCAGGCGGAGCGGCGGAGCTCCTCGCGTCCGCTCGGGCTCGGCGTCTCGGCGTACATGGAGGGCACGGGCATCGGCCCGTTCGAGGGCGCCAACGTGCGCGTCGATCCCAACGGCACCGTCTTCGTGGACATCGGCGTGTCCTCGCAAGGCCAGGCCCACGAGACGACGCTGGCCCAGCTCGCCGCCGAGGAGCTTGGCGTGACCATCGAGCAGGTCGTGATCCGCGGCGGCGACACGCAGCTGCTGGGCTACGGCATGGGCACCATCGCCAGCCGCGTCGCCGCCGTGGCCGGCCCCGCCATCGCGCGCGCCGCACGCGAAGCCGCGCGGAAGGCGCGGGTCGTGGCCGCCTCGCTCTTCGAGTGCGCGCCCGAGGACGTGGTGCTGGAGGGTGGACGCGTCATGGTTGCCGGCGTGCCCAGCAAGAGCCTCCCGCTGGCCACGGTGGCGGCGGCGGCGGTGCGCAGTCGCGCGCTCGCCGATCACGGCGGTCCAGGCCTCAATGCCTGCGCCTTCCACTATCCGGGCACGGTGGCCTGGGCCTTCGGCGTCCACGCCGTCGCCCTCGAGGTGGACGTCGAGACCTGCGCGGTCCGACTTCTCAAGTACGTCGCCGCCCACGACTGCGGGCGCCCCATCAACCCCATGATCGTCGAGGGACAGATCCACGGTGGCCTCGCCCAGGGCATCGGCACGGCTATGGGCGAGGAGCTGATCTACGACGACGCCGGGCAACTCCTGACCGGAACGTTCATGGACTACCCGATCCCCCGCGCGGATGACATGCCGCCGCTCGAGATCCACCACCTGGACTTCCCCTCGCCCATCAACGAGCTCGGCATCAAGGGCGTGGGCGAGAGCGGCATCGTCTCGCCGGCAGGGGTGATCGCGGGCGCCGTGGAGGATGCGCTCTGGGACCGCGGCGTCCGTATCACGCGCGTGCCCGTGACGAGCGCGCGCATCTTCGAGCTCCTCCGCGCGGCGTCACCGGCGTAGGAGCACGACCCGCGCGGGTCCACGGTGTCGGGGAGGCACATCGCTTTATTCGATTACCTCATCCGCCCGCCGCAGCACGGCCTGCGGGATCGTCAGGCCGAGAGCCTTGGCGGTCTTGAGGTTGATGACCAGCAGGTACTTGGAGGCCTGCTCGACTGGCAGGTCGCCCGGTTTGGCCCCCTTGAGGATCTTGTCGATGTAGACCGCGGCGCGCCGCCACAGGTCGCCGTGATCCGGCGCGTAGCTCATCAGGCCGCCCGCCACCGCATTGGCCCTGCTCCCGAACATGGTCGGCAACCGGTGCTTCAGTGCGAGCTCGGCCAGAAGCCGAGGGTTATGACGAGCGGTGAGCGTGGACGAATGGACGGGGTTATGACGAGCGGTGAGCGTGGACGAATGGACGAAAACGGCGTCGACTCGACCTTGCGCCATCTTCGCGAAGGCCCTATCGTAATCCGCGACGGTGCTCACACCGACGGTCAGAAGTTGAACACCGAGTTTCTCTCTGGCAGCTTCGGCGGCCTCGAGGACAGGCCGGTACGACGGGGCGGTAGGGCTCCAGAGTACGCCGAACCGGGTCGCGCGCGGCACAGTCTCCTTCAGTATCTCCAGCCGCTTTGGCGTGATAACGGGTTGTATGTCGGCCAATCCCGTCATGTTGCCACCTGGCCGCGCGAGACTGGACACATGTCCGACGCCAACGGGGTCGGCATGCGTCGCGAAGACGATGGGGATCGTGCCGGTCGCCCGTCGGGCCGGCTCGGACTCGGTCGAAGAGGCCGCGAAGATGATATCGACCTTCATGCGGGCCAGGTCGGCGGCCGCTTCGTGCATCTGCTCGACCGTGCTCGACCATCGGAACTCGATGACAAGGTTCTTGCCTTCGACATAACCGAGATCGCGCAAGCCCGCCCGAAGAGCCTCTACCCGGTCCACCGCAGCAGCGGGGGTGCCGAAACCCAGGAATCCCAGGCGCGCAATCTTGGGCTGCTGTTGTGCGCGCGCAACTAGCGGCCACGCGAACAACGCCGTGCCGGCAAACACGAGCAACTCGCGGCGCCTCAGGGTCTCGTCTCCCGTTCCGGTGCCCGAATATGGAGCTGGGCCGGGTCCATGCAGGAGCCCTCCTTACAGGCTGGGCGGCAGTCTAGCAGAGTAAGAGCCTCGCCGACTTCTCTCGAAAGAGGTATCCCACTTCCAGATCGCTACCGAGAGCTTGTAGAGCGGCTAGGCGGGTTGGGTGACGCCCTTGCGGCGGTTGAAGCGGATCTTGTAGTACGTGACCCAGATGAAGATGGCGGGCGTGCCGACGATCGTCGGCCAGAGCCACTTGGCCGTGAGGGGAAGGAAGGTGAAGTTGACCACGGAGAATGCCGTGACCACCGCGATGTACGAGGCGATCATGCTGGTCATGTGGTGGTACCACCAGGCGTTCCGGTCCGTGGGCGGTCTCACGAAAGCCAGGATGTCGCGCACGGCGAGAAAGAGGCCGACGATCCCCAGCACGATGGCCACGACACCGAGCCGCTGCCACGTGGGCGAGGGCCGGAGAATGCCCATCACGACCAGGGTCGAGCTGGCCAGGAGCGTCAGCACGGCGGCGATCCAGTCGAAGGTCGTCGCTCCCTGCCCCAGCTCGGGGCGCTTGCGATAGAGCACGCGGTAGCCGGAGAGCGCCGCGTAGAAGCTGAACACGGCCACGAGCACGAGAAAGACGCGCGATCGCCAGTAGCCCACCCCGAGGGCCGTCACCGCGACGACGGTCATGGCCCAGAAGTAGATCTTGCCCCAGCGTCGGTGCGCGGGACCGCCCTTGACGGTCAGGAGCGCGCCGGGCGCCACGAGTAGGGCGACGGTGCCGGCCAGCACATGGATCCAGAGCACGACGCGTATCACCGTGTCCACGAGTGCCTCCTTCAGCGGCTTTTCGCTCGTCTGGCCGGACGGCGTCGGAGCCGTCCGAGCGCCGCGAGCGTTTCGTCGCTCCAGCGCAGGAGCGCGCCGGCGCGGTGCTGCCCGAAGCGAAGCGTCATGAGCCAGTACGGCAGGTCTGGATGCGCCCGTCGCTCGTGCCGCAGCCGGCGCTCCACGTCCGCGTAGTCCCGCCGGAGCGCCTGCTGCTTCTCGCGGAAGCGCTCCAGGTGCCGGATGCTCTCCTCGAGGGGCCGACGGCGCCCGAAGAAGAGCTTGAGAAGGAGCTCGCTCCTGAAGCTCTCGTCGCGCGCGGGGGCGGTCAGCCAGGCGCCGAGCCGCTCCTGGCCCTCCGCCGTGATCGAGTACACCTGGCGGTCGGGCTTGCCCTTCTGTCGCTCCAGGCGGCGCTCGACCAGTCTCTGCGACGCGAGGTGGGCCAGGATCGGGTAGATCTGCCCATAGCTCTCGCTCCAGAAGTGGGCGATGCTGCCCTCGATGCGCTTCTTGAGGTCGTAGCCGGACCCCGGCCCGAGGGCGAGCATGCCCAGCACCGCGTACTCGGTGGTGCCCCCCTTGGCCGCCATATATCTATAAGATACACATCGACCAGAGATGACGGGAGCCATGACGAGCCCTGCCGTCGAGCTTCGCGGCCTGACCAAGCTCTACCGCGAGGGCGAGACCGAGCGGGTGGTATTCCGCGACGTCACGGCCACCGTGAAGGCGGGCGAGATCGCCGTCCTCATCGGCCGGAGCGGCTCCGGCAAGTCCACCCTGCTCAACCTCATCAGCGGCATCGACCTGCCGACCTCCGGCTCCGTCCTCGTGGCAGGCACGGACCTGGGCGCGCTCTCCGAGCGCGACCGCACGCTCTTCCGTCGCGAGCACATCGGCTTCGTCTTCCAGTTCTTCAACCTGATCCCCATGCTGACGGTGGAGGAGAACGTGCTCCTCCCCCTCGAGCTCTGTGGCCGCGCCGACGCCGCGGGCCGCCGGCGCGCGGGCGATCTCCTGGCTCATGTTGGCCTGGCCGATCGTCTCTCCAGCTATCCCGATCTGCTCTCGGGAGGCGAGCAGCAGCGACTGGCCATCGCGCGGGCGCTCGCGCACGACCCGCCGCTCGTCCTGGCGGATGAGCCGACGGGCAATCTCGACGCCGATACCGCCGCCCAGGTCCTGAGCCTCTTCGACGGGCTGGTCCGGGAGCAGGGCAAGACCGTGGTCATGGTCACGCACAGCCGAGAAGTGGTGGGGGTGGCGGATCGCGTCTTCACGGTCCAGCACGGGCAGCTCGTGGAGCCCTCGTCCGCGGCGCCGTCATGAGTCGCCTTCTCTGGCGCGCGAGCCTCCGGCACCTGCTGAGGCATCCGTGGCAGATCGGGCTCTCCGTGCTTGGCATCGCCCTCGGCGTCGCCGTGGCCGTGTCCATCCATCTCGCCAACGACAGCGCGCGACGCGCCTTCGACCTCGCCACCGAGGCCGTCACCGGCCGCGCCACGCATCAGATCGTGGGCGGGCCGTCGGGGCTGGCCGAATCCGTGTACCGCGACCTCCGCGTGGGGCTCGGGACCAGACGCGCGGCGCCCATCGTCGAGGGGGATGCCGCGGCCGCTGACTTCCCCGGGCGCACCTTTCATCTCCTCGGCGTCGATCCATTCGCGGAGGAGCCCTTCCGGCCGCACCTGACGGCGCGCCGTCAGGCTCTCGGCGGGCGCGCGCCCGCCGACGCCCTCGCCGATCTCGTGGCGCGGCCGGGCACCGCCTTCATCTCGAGCGCAACCGCGGCGGCGCTCGGCCTCAGATCCGGCGATACCCTCGCCCTGAGACTGCGCGGAGGCCGGCGCGAGGTCCGGCTCGTGGGGCTCATCGAGCCGGCCGACGCGCTCTCCGCTCGCGCGCTCGACTCGCTGCTCGTCACCGACATCGCCACCGCCCAGGAGCTGCTCGACGCGCCCGGCCGGCTCTCGCGCATCGACCTCATCGTCCCCGACGACGCGAGCGGGGAAGCGCTCCTCGGGCGCATCGCCCGCGCGCTTCCCGCCGGCGCCGAGCTCACCCGCGCGGGAGCGCGCGCGGACGCGGCGGCGCAGATGACGCGCGCCTTCGCCCTCAACCTGACCGCGCTGTCCCTTCTCGCCCTCGTCGTCGGCATGTTCCTCATCTACAACACCATGACCTTCTCGGTGGTCCAGCGCCGCCCGCTCATCGGCATGCTCCGGGCGCTGGGCGTCACGCGCGGAGAGATCTTCACCCTCGTGATGGTCGAGGCTCTCGTCATCGGGGCCATCGGCACCGCGGCGGGGCTCGCCCTCGGCATCGTCATGGCGCAAGGGCTGCTCCGGCTCGTCACGCGCACCATCAACGACCTCTATTTCGTGCTCTCGGTCCGGGAGGTCATCCTGACCCCGCTCGCTCTCGTGATGAGCGCCGTTCTGGGGCTGGGCGCCACGCTCGCCGCCGCGCTCGCTCCCGCCCTCGAGGCGACGGGCGCGCGCCCGCGCGAGGTGCTGACCCGCTCGCGCCTCGACGCGCGCACTCGCCGGGCCGTGCCGGCCGCCGCCTCGTCCGGCGCGGCGCTCCTCGCCGCCGGCGGAGTGCTGCTCCTGCTCCCCGACGCGGGGGTGGGCCTGGGCTTTCTCGCGCTCTTCCTCGTGCTGATCGGCTGCGCTCTCCTCACGCCCGCCGCGGCCATCGGTCTCCTGAGCATCCTGGGTCCGATGGCCGGCCGCAGCTTCGGGCTCCTCGGACGCATGGCCGCCCGCGGCATCACCAGCTCGCTCTCGCGGACGGCGGTGGCCATCGCCGCGCTCATGATCGCGGTCTCGACCACGGTGGGCGTGGGCATCATGATCTCGAGCTTCCGCGAAGCGGTGGTCCAGTGGCTCGACGGCACGCTGCGGGCCGACGTCTACGTCTCCCCGCCGAGCCTCGTGGGAAGCCGTCCGGACGCCACCCTCGACCCCGAGGTTATCCGGCGTCTCTCGCGGGCGCCCGGGGTGGCGAGCGCCAGCACCTCGCGCGGCGCCATCGTGCCGGGACCGCGCGGGCCCGTGCAGGTCGTGGCCATCGGCCTCGAGCCCGGTCGCGTGCCCGGCTTCAGGCTCCGCCAGGGACGGCCGGAGACCGTGTGGCCCGCCTTCGCGCGGGGCGAGGTGATCGTCTCGGAGCCCTACGCCTATCGACACCGCGCCCGCGTGGGAAGCCTGGTGCGCCTGCGCACGGACGAGGGGGAGCAAGACTTCCGCGTGGCGGGGATCTTCTATGACTACGGCTCGAGCGCGGGCGTGGTCATCATGCACCGCGCCACGTACGATCGGTGGTGGGCCGATCGTGCCGTCTCTTCCCTCGGCCTCTACGCCGCGCCGGGCATGGACGGGAGCGCACTCGTCGAGACGCTCCAGCGCGAGAGCGCGGGCGGTCCCGACGTGGTCATTCGCTCGATCACGGGCGTGCTGCGCCTTCTCACGGGCATCGTGGCCTTCATCGGCGTCCTCTCGGCGCTGATGGCGCTGCAGCTCGAGCGCATGCGCGAGATCGGCGTGCTCCGCGCGCTCGGGCTCACCCCTGGCCAGGTGTGGGGCATGGTGACGACCGAGACAGGTCTCATGGGACTGATCGCCGGCCTCCTGGCCATGCCCGTGGGCATCCTGCTCGCCGCCGTCCTCGTCTTCGCGATCAATCGCCGCTCCTTCGGCTGGACCATGCCCGTCGACGTGCAGCCGACCATGCTCCTCCAGGGCCTGGCCCTGGCCGTGGGCGCGGCGCTCCTCGCGGGCCTCTACCCGGCGCGGCGGATGGCCCGGGCCCAGGCCGCGGAGGCATTGCGCGATGAGTAGACGCGCGGCCGTCGTCTGGACGCTGCTGGTCGCCCTCGCGCTGACCGGAGGCGTCTTGACCATGAGAGGCGAGCGGCGCGCGCCCATCGCGGCGCACCTGACGGTGGCCGAGGCGCTCTCCGCGGGCGATCTCACCGGCTTCGCGCGCGCGGAAGCGCCGCGTGCCTTCGCCTTTCCGCGCGACCACGGGCCGCATCCCGCTTTCCGCACCGAGTGGTGGTACTGGACGGGCAATCTCGCCGCGCCCGACGGGCGCCGCTTCGGCTTCCAGCTCACCTTCTTCAGGACCGCGCTCACCCCCGAGGCGCCGGTGCGCGGCTCGGCGTGGGGCGCCCACCAGGTCTATCTCGCCCACTTCGCCGTCACCGACGTCGCGGGCCGCCGCTTCGGGGCCTGGAGCCGCACCGAGCGCTTGGCCCTGGGGCTGGCCGGCGCCGAGCCCGAGCCATTCCGCGTGTGGATCGACGACTGGGAAGCGAAAGGCGAAGGCGCCACGGGCCTGCCCGTGCGACTGCGCGCGAGCGAGGGCGACACCGCCATCGACCTGGCGCTGGAGCAGGGCAAGCCCGTCGTGCTCCAGGGCGAGCGCGGCCTGAGCCGCAAGGGTGCGGAGCCGGGCAACGCGTCCTACTACTACTCGCTGACCCGCATGCCCGCCCGCGGGTCGATCACCGTCGGGGGCCGGCGCTTCGAGGTCACGGGGCTGGCCTGGATGGACCGCGAATGGAGCACGAGCGCGCTCGGCGCCGAGCTCGCGGGCTGGGACTGGGTCGCGCTCCAGCTGGACGACGGACGCGAGCTCATGTTCTATCGGCTGCGTCGCAAAGACGGCTCGGCGGATCGCTTCAGCGCCGGCGCCCTCGTGGACGTCACGGGGAGCGCGCGGGCCTTGAGCCTCGACGACGTGACGCTCGAGCCCGTCGACGCGTGGACGAGCCCACGAAGCGGCGCCCGTTATCCCGCGAGGTGGCGGCTCCGTATCGCCGGGCTCGGTCTCGATCTCCAGATCGCGCCCGTGCTCGCCGACCAGGAGCTGGACGTGGGCACGCGCTACTGGGAGGGGGCCGTGGTCGTGGCAGGGAAGGTGGCTGGTCGGGGATATGTCGAGATGGTAGGCTACGGTCCCTAGCGGCCCATCGGCCCTTCATCTGTCGGGAATCCACGGGAGGACCACCACTCATGCGCGGCATCGTCTTTCTCGGAGATCGGAAGCTCGAGCTGAAGGAATTTCCCGATCCCACGCCCGGTCCCGGCGAGGCCGTCATCGCCATCAAGGCCTCGGGCATGTGCGGCAGCGATCTCCATCCGTATCGCGCCACCGGCAACGCCGCCGCCGCGCTGGGGCTCGGGTCGGGCGGCCCCGTCATCGGCGGGCACGAGCCCTGCGGCGTCGTGGCCGCCCTCGGGCCTGGCGTGGCCGCGGACTTCGCGCCCGTGGGCAGTCGCGTGATGAACCACCACTACAAGGGCTGCGGGCGCTGCAAGCACTGTCGCGTGGGCTGGTCCCAGCTCTGCCGCGCCGGCATCACGGTGTACGGCATGACGGGGCATGGCGGGCACGCTCCGTTCATGAAGGTGCCGGCCTTCACCCTGGTGCCGCTCGCCGACGAGCTGTCCTTCGAGGAAGGCGCCGCGATCTCCTGCGGCACGGGCACGGCCTACGGCGCGCTCAAGCGCATCGACGTCTCGGGGCGCGACACCCTCGTGGTCTTCGGTCAGGGGCCGGTGGGGCTCTCCGCCACGGTGCTCGGCCGCGCCATGGGCGCGCGTGTCATCGCCGTCGACGTTTCGCCCGAGCGTCTCAAGCTGGCCAAGGACTTCGGCGCGGACGAGATCGTGAACTCAAAGGAGACCGACCCTGTCGCCGCCGTCAACGAGCTGACCCACGGCGAGGGCGCCGAGTGCACGATGGACTGCACCGGCGTGGCCGAGGCGCGCGTGGCCGCGGTGCGGAGCGCGGGGACGTGGGGCCGCGTCTGCTTCGTGGGCGAGGGCGGCACCACCACCTTCGACATCAGCCAGCAGATGCTGCGGCGTCAGCTGACCATCCACGCCTCGTGGACCTTCAGCGCCATGGGCCAGGCGGAGTGCGCGCGCTTCATCGTGGACAAGAAGATTCCGCTGAAGACGATCTTCACGCACCGCTTCAAGCTGGAAGAAGCCGACCAGGCCTACCGTCTCTTCGACACCCAAACCACAGGGAAAGGTGTCTTCCTCTTCTAGCGTTCCGGTTGGGGATCTGCTGACAAACGGTGCGAGCGCCGGGCGGGGCTGGGGGTTCCCTCCCCGGACCACACTGACTCGCAAGCCGCCTGGCTACTCGTAACGGGCCACGAGACTCCGGTCTCACGCTTCGGCAACGCGCAGAAGATATGGGTCCGGGGAGGGAAGCCCCCAGCCCCGCCCTCCCGTTTGCGTCAGTGTCTCAGCAATACACCGCGCGGCGGCGGGAGGGGCGGGGGGCATCCCCCGTGGACCCATATCTTCTGCGCGCAACGAAGGCAAACGCGAGAGTCTCGTGGCTCCATACGAGACGAGACGCCGCAGCGGGCAGCGAGTCAGTGTGGTTCACGGGGGATGCCCCCCGCCCCTCCCGCCGCACTGTCGGCACGCCTCAGCGAGAGGGACGGTCGCGGTTCAGCCCGAAGATGGACGCAGCGGCCAGAGCCATGCCGAGGAGGGTGGCCGCGCTGGCGAAGAGCTTGCGCCGGCGCGGCCGGTCGAGCGTCTCCCAGCCGACGGCGCCCGAGCCATCGCTCTCGATGAGCCAGAAGCGCGGCTCCAGCCGCGCGTCCTCCACGACACGGCTGACGTTGCCGATGGCGCCGCCGCCCGTCTTGTAGGTCACGGTCAGCGTGGAGCCGGCGGGCGGACGCAGCCCACGCGAGCCGTCACCGAAGCGCACCTCCGTCGTCCCGTCGTCCTCGGTCGAGACCGTGAAGACCTGATCATCGGGGCCGGCCCGCCGCAGGCTCTGCACGCGCATCCAGGGCGCGCCGTCCACCGCCACCGTGATCTCGGGGTCCTGTCGCCTGGATGCCATGCCACGTCCGGCGGAGCTAGAGCCCGTGGAGGGGGAAGATGTGCTCGCGGATCATCTGGACCTGACGCATGGCGAACTCCTCGGCCCAGTGCCGCGTGTCCGTCGGCAGGTCCATCGGCTCGTCCCAGAGGCGCATTTGCTTGAGGCCGTGCCGGGCGAGGTCCTTGTGGCAGGCTCGCGGGATCTCGGCCGACAGCTCCACGCCGTTCATGGCCGCCCAGGCCGCCGTCCAGGCGCGCGCCACATTGGGCAGGTCATAGCCGCCGCCTCCCAGGGCCACGATGCGCGGAGAAAATTCCAGCAGCCGCGCCACGATCTTCGTGAACCCCTGCACCGTCCACGCGAGATGGGTCAGGGGATCCGTGCGGTGGGAGTCGATGCCGAGCTGGAGGACGATGGCGTCGGGGGCGAAGGCGCGCAGGAGCGGCGGGACCACGGCCTCGAAGGCGGGCGCGTACACGGCGTCGTCCGTGTAGGGCTGGAGTGGGAGGTTGACGGAGTAGCCGAGGCCCTCGCCCTCGCCGATCTCCTCGACGAAGCCCGTGCCCGGGAAGAGCCGGTCGCCCCGCTCGTGGCTGGAGAACGTCAGCACGTGCGGGTCGCCGTAGAAGGCGAACTGGACCCCGTCGCCGTGGTGGGCATCGATGTCCACATAGGCGATCTTCCAGTTCTTGCGACGCAGGGCCTGGATGGCGAGCACCGCATCGTTGACATAGCAGAAGCCCGAGGCGCGGTTCGGCATGGCGTGATGCAGGCCGCCCGCGAAATGGAAGGCGCGGGTCGCCTCGCCGTCGAGGACGAGCTGGGCGGCCAGGAGCGAGCCGCCCGCGGTGAGCTGGGCCGCCTCCCAGAGACCTGGGAAGATCGGGTTGTCTCCGGCGCCGAGCCCGTAGCCGGCGGCGTGTGGCACCCAGTCTCCGCCGCTCACGGCCCGGAGGACGTCCACGTACTCCGGCGTGTGGAACCGCGTGATCGCCTCCACGGAGGCGGGCTCCGGCGTGAGCACCTTGAGCTTCGGTCCCGCCGTGAGGCCATAGGCCTCCATGAGCCGCCACGTCAGCCCCAGCCGCTCCATGCGCAGTGGGTGCTCCGGCCCGTAGTCGAACCGGCGCCACTCCTCAGAGTAGACGAGCGCGGTCTTCATGCCTTCTTCCGTCGCCATACGCCCGACTTGCCCCCGGACTTCTCCACGAGGCAGAGGCCCGTCATCACCACGCCGCGATCGATGGCCTTGACCATGTCATAGACGGTGAGCCCGGCCACGGCGGCCGCGGTGAGCGCTTCCATCTCCACGCCCGTCTTGTCCACCGTGCGCACGCAAGTCTCGATGGTCAGAATGGAGCGCTTGTCGTCGAGGGTGAAGCTGACGGTGACACCGGTGATGCGGAGGGGATGGCAGAGCGGAATCAGATCGGGGGTGCGCTTGGCGGCCATGATGCCGGCCGTGCGCGCCACGCCAAGGACATCGCCCTTGGCGAGGCCACCCGCCCGGATGGCCGCGAGCGTGGCCGGCCGCATCTTGAGGGCCACGCGCGCGACCGCCTCGCGGGCGGTCTCCGACTTGGGTGATACGTCGACCATCCGAGCCTCGCCGGAAGGGCTCAAGTGGGAGAGGCCGCGAAAGCCCGGCACCTCCCTGGACGGCGACATGGAGACTCTAGCTCGGTCGCTCCGGGTCAGGCGTGCGCGGCGTCGCGCGCGTGACGGATGATCGACTCCATCCGGTCCTTGCCCATGAGCTTGAGCTTCTTGAGCTCGCTGACGCGCCATTGTTGGTCTGCCGTGAGGAACCCGCGACTGTTGAGGTCGGCCAGCTCTTGCTTGTACTTGGCGTGGTCTTCCTGGAGCTTGCGGAACTCGGGGTTCTCGACGGCGAGACGCTCGAGCAGCGGTTCCGAATCGGCCATTGGGACCTCCTGTGCGGTGAGGTTGCGGCCGTGGTGACCCGTTTATACTCTCGGGACGTTTTCGCTGTCAAGGCTTGCGGCGAAGCAAAAGATGAGGAGCGGTGGCCTTGAACTGCACCGTCACCTCGACCCCTTCGCCCAGTCCCAGCTCCTCCACGGCACGGTGCGTCACGAGCGCCGTCAGCGGGAAGCCACAGTCAACGGCGACGCGCACATGGAGCCCAACCGGATGGAGGCGGGACACCGCGCCCTTGAGCCGATTGGGCGGCAGCGAAGCTCCGGGCGGTGGGGTGCCGGTCTTGAGCGTGACATCCTCGGCGCGAAGGCAGAGGCGCGCCTCCTCGCCGGGCTCGGCCCGCTGCTCGACCTCCATGGTCTGCCCCCCGACCTCGATGGTGGACACACCACCGATCGAGGAGAGCACGCGGCAGCCGACCACGGTCTCGATGCCGACGAAGCGCGCCACCGCCTCGGACTCGGGCGCGCGGAAGACGCGCGAGGTGCGGTCGAGCTGGACGAGCCGGCCCTCGAAGAGTACGCCCACCCTGTCGGCCAGCACCATGGCCTCTTCGTGGTCGTGGGTCACGAGCACCGTGGTGATGCGCTCGGCGCGGAGCACGCGTCCGAGGTCGTCGATCAGGCCTTCCCGGGTGGGAGCGTCCAGGGCTGAGAACGGCTCGTCGAGGAGGAGGAGCTCGGGCTCGACGACGAGAGCCCTCGCCAGGGCCGCGCGCTGCGCCTCGCCGCCCGAGAGCGTCCGCGCCTGGCGGCCCGCCAGCGCCGCGATCTCGAAGCGGGTCAGCCAGCGCGCGACCTGCGCCTCGATGCGCGCGCGGTCGGCGCCGCGGAAGCGCAGGCCCATCGCGACATTGTCGAAGACGGTCGCGTCGGCGAGCAAAGGCTCCTGGAAGACGCTCGCCATTCGACGCCTGACCGCGAGCGCCTGCGCGGCGCTCACGGCGAGGCCTTGAAAGCGCACGGTGCCTGCGGCGGGCGACTCGAGAGCGCCCATGACACGCAGCAGGCTCGACTTGCCGGCGCCGTTGGGACCGATCACGGCGAGCACCTCGCCCGGCAGTACCGTGAGCGCTGGAACTTCGAGCACCGCGCGCCCCTCGCGCTCTATCCTGATCCCGGCCAGCTCGATGACGGGATTCACTTCGCCCCTCAGCCTGCCCTCTCCCCAGAGGGGAGAGGGTTGTAAGGGGCGGAAGGCAGCACGTGGATGGAGCCGCGGTGGATGCTGAGCTGCCAGTGGCGGTCTCGGCTGATCTCGAGGATCTCGTACACGAGACGCGGCACCTCGATCTCGAGGTCGTAGTCGCCCTGGGCGGGTCCACCCGGCGCGTCGAGCTTGAAATACAAGGTCCAGGTCGTGCCGAAATCGGCTTCCCCGACGACCCGGCCCGACATGAGGTTCATGTGATGCCCAGGATCCGGCGTGCCGCGGTCCTTGCGGATGAGCCGCACGTATTCCGGCCGGATGAAGAAGGCCAGCGGGCTCTCCGGCGCGGGCAGGTACGAGCGCGTGGGCGAGTTGACGGCCTCCAGCAGCTGCTCGCGCCAGCGGAACTGGATGCGGTCCGCCGTGGCCTTAAGAACCGTGCCGTGCAGCACATTGCGGATGCCGACGATGCCCGCCACGCGCTCCGAGGCCGGCTGCCACAAGAGCTCGGCGCGCGGAGCGGCCTGGATGACGCGACCGTCCTCGTAGACCACGATGCGGTCGCCCAGTCGATAGGCCTCCGTGAAGTCGTGGGTGACGAGCACGGCGGCGGTACCCCAGTCCGACAGGATCTGCCGGAGCTCGTCCCGCAGCGAGCTGCGGAGGGGGGCGTCCAGGGCCGACAGCGGCTCGTCGAGAAGGAGGAGCGCCGGATCCGGGGCGAGAGCCCTCCCGAGGGCCACGCGCTGCCGCTGACCGCCGGAGATGTCGCGCGGATTCCGGCCCTCGAGCCCCTCGAGGCCCATGCGCGCGATCACCTCTGCCGTCCGGCGCCGGGCCTCGGCGCGCGGGCGATCGCGCAGCCCGAAACCGATGTTGTCGGCCACGGAGAGATGCGGGAAGAGGGCGTAGCCTTGGAAGACGTAGCCCACCCGCCGTCTCTGAGGCGGGAGGTCGGTCCCCGCCTCGGAATCGAAGAGCACGCGGCCGTCGATGACGATCCGGCCCGCGTCGGGCCGCAAGAGCCCCGCCAGACACTGGAGCGTGAGCGTCTTGCCCGCGCCGGAGGGGCCGAAGAGCGCGGCCACTCCCTCGCCACCTGTCCACTCGACGTCGAGCGTGAAGCCGGGCAGGCGCTTGTAGAGGCGGATCTCGAGGCGATGGCTCACTGCGCGCGCGCTCCGAGGCGGCCCGCGGCCACGAGCACGGCGCACGAGAGGACGGTCAGCAGCGCGACGAGCAGGAGCGCCTCGTGGGTCTCACCCGTCTGCACGGCCGTGTAGATCGAGAGGGGCACCGTCTGGGTCTTGCCCGGAATGTTGCCCGCGAGCATCAGGGTGGCGCCGAACTCCCCGAGCGCCCGAGCGAAGGCCAGGACGAGGCCCGCCAGGATACCGTTCCTCGCCAGAGGGAGCGTCACTTCGAGGGCGGTGCGCCACTCTGACCGGCCGAGGGTGTAGGCGGCCTTCTCGAGCTCGCGATCCACGGAGGCGATGGCGGCCGAGGCCGTGCGCACGAGGAGCGGGAGCGCCATGACCGTGGCCGCGATGGCCGCCGCGTACCAGGTAAAGGCGACGGTGAAGCCCGTCGCCTCGTAGAGCGGCGCGCCGAGCACGCCCCGGCGCCCCAGCACCACGATGAGGTAGTAACCCGTGACCGTGGGTGGGAGGATCAGCGGCAGCGTCACCAGCGTGTCGACGGCGGCGCGGCCCCAGAACCGGCGGCGGGCGAGCACGTAGGCGAGCGGGATGCCGATCAGGGCCACGAGGAGCGTCGCCACCATCGAGACCTTGACGGACAGCCAAAGCGCCGAGAGGCTCTGAGGACTCACCGCGCGCCGAGGGGAGGCGGCTGGAACCCGAGCCGCGCGAGCACCGCCTGCCCCTCGCGGCTGAGCAGCAGGTCGATGTAGGACTGGGCCAGGCTTCGCTGCTTGGACGTGGCCATCACCGCGGCCGGGTACACGACGGGCCGATACGTGTCCTCCGCAGGCCGGAACGCCTCCCTGACGTTCGTGGCCCGGGTAACCGCGTCGGTCGTGTAGACGAACCCCGCGTCCACTTCGCCGCGAACTACGTAGTCAAGCGCCTGGCGGACGTTCTCAGAGAAAACCAGCTTCGGCTGGATTCGCTCCCACAATCCGAGCGCCCGCAGGCTCTCCTCCGAGTACTGGCCCACCGGCACCGTCTTCGGGTTGCCGATCACGACGCGCTTGACGCGGGCGTCGAGAAGATCAGCCGGCTTGTTGACATCCACGCGGGAGTCCGTGGGCTTGATCACCGTCAAGACGTTGCGCGCGAACACCCGCCGGCTCGAAGGAACGATGAGACCCGTCTTCTCCAGCTCGTCCATCTGCCGCTGGGCGGCAGAGATGAACAGATCCACGGGGGCCCCGGCCTCGATCTGCTTCTGAAGTTCTCCCGAGGAGCCGAAGTTGAACCGGAGGACGACGCCGGGACGCCCGGAGGCGAATCCCTTGCCGAGCTCCTCCACCGCCTCCTTCATGCTGATGGCCACGGAGAGCACGAGCTCCTGGGCGGTGGCTGGCGCGGGGGCGAGCAGGAGGGTGAGCAGAAGAACGGCGACGCGACTCATTCGACCCTCAGTATACCGAAGCCTCGCTTCAGGCGCGGCGACCCTGCTGAATCCAGGTCAGGCCCCAGTTCACGAGGAACATCAGGAGCAGGAGGATCAGCGAGAGGGCGATGGCCGTGTCGAAGTTGCCCTTGCCCGTCTCGAGCACGGTCGCCGTGGTGAGCACCCGCGTCGAGCCCTTGATGTTGCCGCCCACCATGAGCGAGGCGCCCACTTCCGAGATGACGGCGCCAAAGCCCGCCATGACGGCCGCCAGCATGGGGAGCCGCGCTTCCTTGATCAGCGTCCACACGAGCTGGGCCCGGGAGGCGCCCAGGGCGAGGAGCTGCAGACGGAACCGCTCGGGCACCTGCTGGATGGCGGCCAGCGTGAGGCCCGTGACGATGGGGGCGGCGATGACGAGCTGGGCCAGGATCATGGCCGTGGGCGTGTAGAGGAGCTCCAGCCCGCCGAGCATGCCGTTGCGCCAGAGCACGATGGTCACGAAGAGACCCACCACCACGGGTGGCAGGCCCATGCCGGTATTGATCAAGCTCACCAGGAAGCCGCGCCCCGGAAAGCGAGTGAGCGCGACCGCCGTGCCCAGCGGGATGCCGAAGACGAGCGAGAGGAGGGTGGCCGTCGCGGAGACGCGGAGGGAGAGCCACGTGATCTCCCACACCTGGCGGTCGCCACCTGCGAGGAGGGTGAGGGCCTGGAGGACACCTTGCCAGATCAGCTCCACGATCGTCTACCGGAAGTCGGCGTCGCTCTTGCCGGCGATGGGCACGAAGAGCGGCTGGCCGAACTTGTCCACGCCGAAGGTCCTGATCACGGCCTGGGTCTCGGGCGCGAGCATGAAATCGGCGAAGACCTTGCCGCCGGCCGCGTTCACTCGCGGGCCATTGGCGGGATTCACCTCCATCACCGAATAGATGTTCAAGAGCAGCGTGTCCTTCTCGACCAGGATGGGCAGGCTGACGCGCTTCTGGAAGGCGAGCCACGTGCCTCGATCAGTGAGAATGTAGGCCCGCCGGTCGTTGGCGATGCCGAGCGTCTGGCCCATCCCCTGGCCGGACTCGATGTACCAGGCGCCCCGGGGCTCGATCCCCGCCTGCTTCCACAGGCCCTGCTCGAGGATGTGCGTGCCGGACCTGTCGCCGCGGGAGACGAAGCGCGATTGCGTCTCCGCGATCCGCTTGAGCGCCTCGACCGCCTTCGTCATGCCCTTGATCCTCGCCGGATCGTCCTCCGGCCCGATGATGACGAAATCGTTGTACATGACGAGGCGACGGTTCAGCATCTTGCCCTCGGCGACGTAGCGACGCTCGAGCTCCGGGGCGTGGGCCAGCGTCACGTCCGCCTCGCCGCGGGCGGCCAGGGCCAGGGCCTGGCCCGTGCCCACGGAGATCGTCTTCACGCTCATGCCGCTCTTCTTCTCGAACATGGGCACGAGCACGTCGAGGAGGCCCGAGTCCTGCGTGCTCGTCGTGGTGGAGACGATGACCGTGCTGGATCGAGAGGCGACCGGAGCCGCCATGGCCAGCCCGGCCAGGACCAGGAGACAGACGCGACGCACCATCACGATCTCTCCATCCACATAATATGCTCCGAGAAGCATAGTTGGCGGAGAGGCCGCCGTCAACCAGGTCAAAGCGGCAGGTCAAGCGGCAGGTCAGACGGCTTACGAGCGGAAGGACCTCTGGAAGTGCCGCTCGACGAGCGCCTCGAGGCCTCCGCTGAAGCGGCGATACTGGCGGACGAAGCGGCGTCCCGCGGGGGTCAATCGGGTGCCGCCGGCAGGCCCGCCCCCGGGATGGCGCTCGAGGAGGCTGACGCCGGCGGCGCGCTCGAGCTCGCGGAAATAGCCCCAGGCGGCCCGGTAGGACATGCCCATGCGCTCGACGGCCTTCTTGAACGACCCGAGCCGCTCCACCGCTTCCAGGAGCTCGGCGCGGCCCTCGCCGAACTTGACCCGACCGCCGAAGACCACCCAGAGCTTGATCCGTGGACGGCCCCGGACGGCGCGGCCCACGGCGTCAGCGCGTCAGGACGCGCCCGGCGGGAACGGCGTGGTAGCGCGGGCCGTCCACCACGACCTGTCCGTTGACGATGACGTAGGGAATACCCACGGGATGGCGGTGGGGATCCGGGAACGTCGCCTCGTCGCGCACCGTCTTGGGATCGAAGAGCGCGAGGTCGGCGGCATGGCCCGTCTTGACGATGCCGCGGTCCTTGAGGTGGAGCTTGGCCGCGGGCATGCCTGTCATCTTGTGCACGGCCTGCTCGAACGAGAAGAGCTGCTTCTCACGGCAATAGACGCCGAGGACGCGCGGGAAGGTCCCGTAGCTCCGAGGGTGCGGCTTGCCCGGATGCGGCCCCGGCCCCGCGTGCAGCGACAGCGAGTCGGAGCCGATCATGGTGTGGGGATCGGCGCTGGCGATGGCGACGTTCTCCTCGCTCTGGGAGAAGCCGACCATGCTCACCCCCGCACCCTCGGAGAGCACGAGATCCATCATCGCCTCGGCAGGCTCGCGCCCCGTGAGCCGCGCCAGCTCGGCCAGGCTCTTGCCCGCGAGCTCCTCCCTGGAGCAGGTCGCCACCATCACCTCGTCCCAGCCATACGAGCCCGAGCCCGTGCGCCAGCGCTCGCCGCTGATCAGGCAATCGGCGACGGCGCGACGGCGGGACGCCGGATCGGCCAGCCGCTCGAGCAGCTTGGCCGTGCCGCCGTCGTGCATCCAGGACGGAAGCAGATTGTCCATCTTGGTGCTGCCCGCGGGATAGGGATAGACGTCACCCGTGACATCCACCCCGCGGGCGCGGGCGTCCGAGATCATCCGGAGGGCCCGCTCCATCTTGCCCCAGTTCTCCCGGCCCGAGGCCTTGACGTGGGCGATCTGCAGCGGCACCCCGCCTTCCTCGCCGATGCGGATCGCCTCCTCGTAGGCCTTCTCGAGGGTGGCCGCCTCGCCCCGCACGTGGGAGAAGTACTGCCCGCCGCGCTTGGCCATGCTCTTGGCCAGCGCGATCAGCTCCTCCGTCGAGCCGTACACGCTGGGCGCGTAGACGAGGCCCGTGGAGTAGCCCCAGGCCCCGGCATCCAGCGCCTCGGCGAGGAGCGCTTCCATCTTCTTCTGCTCGTCGGGCGTGGCCGGTCGATTGTCGCTTCCCATCGCGGCCCATCGCAGCGCGCCGTGGCCCACGAACTGGACGACGTTGACGGAGACGCCGAGCCCGCGCACGGAATCGAGATACTCGCCGAAGCTGTGCCAGCTGACACGCGGCTTGCTGCCGATGCCCCCGATCCAGTCGCGCACCTCGTCTTCACGTCCCTGCCCGATGGGGCCGGGCGAGAAGCCGCACATCCCGACGACCTCGGTGGTCACGCCCTGGCGCACCTTGGACTCGGCGGAGGGGCACGTCTGGTAGACGAGGTCGGAGTGCGAGTGGATGTCGATGAAGCCCGGGGCAACCATCAGCCCCTTGGCGTCGATGGTCCGCGCCGCCTGGCCGGTCAGAGCGGGACCAACGGCAGCAATCCGGTCACCTTCGAGCGCCACGTCGGCAGCGACGCCAGGCGCACCGCTGCCATCCACCACGGTGCCGTTCTTGATCAGGACTGACCAGGCCATATATCTATTGCGCGTCGATGATCTTGACCGTCTTCATCTTGTCGCCCTTCTTGATGCCGTCCACGATGTTCATCCCCGAGACGACCTTGCCGAACACCGTGTACTTGCCGTCCAGGAAGTGCGCGGGGGCCAGCGTGATATAGAACTGGCAGCCCGCCGAATCGGGGTCCTGGCTCCGCGCCATGGCAAGCACGCCCCGCACGTGCTGCTGCTTGTTGAACTCGGCCTTGATCTTGTAGCCGGGGCCTCCGGTGCCATCGCCCTTGGGGTCGCCGCCCTGGACCACGAAGCCCGGCTCGACGCGGTGGAAGGTCAGGCCGTCGTAGAAGCCCTTCTTGGCCAGCGTGACGAAGTTCTCCACCGTCTTGGGCGCGTCCTCGGGGAAGAACTCGATCTTGATCACGCCGCCCTTGTCCATGGTGATCTCGGCCGTCTGTTTCACGCGCGAGGATCCTTTCTCGGGCTCTGCGGGTTTGGGGGCCTGGGCCCAGGCGCCCGTGGGTGCCGCGAGCGCGACGATCAGCGCGGCCAGCAACATCAGTCGGATTTTCACGAGTGCAGTCCTCCTCGAGCGGGGGTAGGGCGTCATTATGCCCCATGCATGAAGCTCCGAGCAAGGTCAACGCGCTGCGGCATTCGAAAAATCCATGCTAAAATGGAAACATGCAAGAGCGTCACGACATTCGCAACGTCGCCATCATCGCGCACGTCGACCACGGCAAGACCACGCTCGTCGACGCCATGCTCTGGCAGTCAGGCATCTTCCGGGCCAACGAGCACGTGGTCGAGCGTGTCATGGATTCCATCGACCTCGAGCGCGAGAAGGGCATCACCATCATGGCCAAGAACACGTCCATTCATTACAAGGACGTGAAGATCAACATCGTGGACACCCCCGGCCACGCCGACTTCGGCGGCGAGGTGGAGCGGACGCTCACCCTCGTGGACGGCGTGCTCCTCCTCGTGGACGCGGCGGAAGGCCCCCTGCCCCAGACGCGCTTCGTGCTCAAGAAGGCGCTCGAGGCCGGCCTCACCCCCGTCGTCGTGATCAACAAGATCGACCGCCAGGACGCCCGGGCCGTGCAGGTGCTCGACGAGGTCTACGATCTCTTCATCGATCTCGAGGCCGCGGAGGACCAGCTCGACTTCCCCGTCCTCTACACCGACGCCCGCAAGGGCATCGCCAAGCTTTCCCTCGACGACGATTCGAAGACGCTGGCCCCGCTCTTCGAGACGCTGGTCAACACCATCCCCCCGCCCCGCTTCGATCCCGAGATGGGGCTCCAGCTCCGGGCCACCTCGCTCGACTGGGACGACTATGTCGGCCGGCTCGTGATCGGCCGCATCGTCAACGGCAAGGTGCGCCAGTACGACCGGGTGGCCGTGGTCCACCGGGACGGCTCCACGGAACCGGCCAAGATCACCGTGCTCTACGGGTACGAGGGGCTCAAGCGGGTCGAGATCGCCGAGGCGACGGCGGGCGATCTGGTGGCCGTGGCGGGCACGGACAATGTCGAGATCGGCGAGACGCTCGCCGACGCCGAGAAGCCCGTGGCCCTGCCCGTCATGCACATCGACGAGCCCACGGTGTCCATGCTCTTCTCTTCGAACATCTCGCCCTTCTCGGGCAAGGAAGGCCGGTTCGTCACCTCCACGCAGCTGCGCGAGCGGCTCTGGAAGGAGCGGCGGACCAACGTCGCCATCCGCGTCGAGGAGACCGACTCGCCCGATACGTTCCGCGTGTCCGGCCGGGGAGAGCTCCAGCTCGCCATCCTGATCGAGATGATGCGGCGCGAGGGCTTCGAGCTGGAAGTGAGCAAGCCCGAGATCATCACCAAGGAAGAGGGCGGCCAGACCCTCGAGCCGATGGAGCACCTCGTGGTGGACATCCCCGAGGAGTTCATCGGCGCCGTGACCCAGAAGCTCGGCCCCCGCAAGGGCGCCATGACCAAGATGGTCAACCACGGCACGGGGCGCGTCCGGCTCGAATACCGCATCCCCTCCCGCGGCCTCATCGGCTACCGCTCGGAGTTCCTGACGGACACGCGCGGCACGGGCCTCCTCAACCATCTCTTCGACGGCTATGCCGAGTGGCAGGGCGACATCCCCCACCGGGCCAATGGCGCGCTCGTCTCCGACCGGTCGGGCCGGACCACCTCGTACGCCATCGATCACCTCCAGCCGCGCGGCGAGATGTTCGTGGGGCCGGGCGAGATGGTCTACGAGGGACAGATCGTGGGGGAGCACAACCGCGACAGCGACCTCGACGTCAACATCACCAAGGAAAAGAAGCTGACCAACATGCGCGCGTCCACCTCGGACGAGGGCGTGCGTCTGACTCCGCCCCGCACCATGAACCTCGAGCAGTCCCTGGAGTGGATCCGCGAGGACGAGCTCCTCGAGATCACCCCCAAGTCCCTCCGTCTGCGCTCCGTCTGCGTAAAAAAGCCCTAGGCGGCCGCCGCCGCTTCTAGCGCGCAGGCAGGCTGAAAAGCCGCCTGCCGGCGGCTACGTCCGGAGCTCGAAGGACCTGTGGATGGTCCACAGGTCGATGCCGTCCTCTTGTCCGACCTGCCTGAGAATCGTGATGTTGTCGAACTGCGTAGCGAATCGACGCTCGCGTGATTGCACGAACTCCCACACCTCGGGAAATTTCGGCCGGCAGAACTCCGCGATCGTCATGTGGGGATGAAGGTGCTCGGCGTCGTGGGCGCTCCACGGCATCCATGCCAGCGTTCTCAATGCCGAGATCAATGCCGATAGACTGCGCTTCGCGTCGTCGGAGAGCCGCACCTCGACGAAGACGACGTCCTCCCCGAAATGGCCGAACCCTCCCACCTCGACGGGCGCCGGCGCGTGTCTGGAGGCGAGATCTCCCAGAAGCTCTTCCACCCGCTCGATCTCGGGTGGTGAAGTGGTACTTGAGGGTGAAGTGGGCTGGGATGCGCTGACGCTGGGTGAAGGTCAGGCCGAAGCGATCGGCGATCGCGTCGACCAGCTCACGGTGGTAGTCCACGATCTGCGGCGATCGGACGAGACACGGGATGATGTACCTCGCCACCTCGTCCGTCGCGGACACCTCAGCCTGCCCGGATCCCGACCGTCTCGAGCGCCAGCTCGAAGTCGCCCGCCCAGTCCCCGTAGCCCAGGAGCTCGCGCGCCGTCGCTCCGGGCACGGCCGCCGCTCCGAGCAACGCGCGGTAGAGACGAGGCACGGGGACGAAGATAGCTTCCTCGGCGCTCCGGGCCGACGCGAGCAGGAGACATGGCTGATCACCCGCCACGTCGATCACCAGTCCCCGGTCGGCCGTCCATCCGACGGGCTGGCCGTCCAGGCGGGCCACGACGCGCTCGCGCAAAATCCTGGCGCGCTCGACGCGGCGGAGCCGCTCGGCGAGGGGAGGCCCCGCATAGCTCCAGCCGGTCCGATCGGGCGGCCGCGCTGCCGTGGCATCACGCTCCTTGGACATGACGTAGATCTGACCGCGGCGCTCCGGCTCGAAGAAGGAGCCGAGCATCTCCGCGCGAAAGCTCGGGAGAGCCTCGAGCTGCACGCGGCAGAGCTCGGTGCCGAAGGCCGGCATGACCGCGGAGGAGACACGGACGGCGGGGCCGTCGGCGGGAATCACCACGAAGGCACTCCGGAAGAGCGCGGGCTCCAGCGGCGAGATGAAGTCGGGACCGGGGACATAAAGGAAATCGCGCCACGACGTCGCCAGCGCGGCGACGAGCGCGCGCTCGGCTGGTGGTAGGGGCAGCTCTATCGTGTTCGCCGTCACTCCGAGCCTGCGCTCGCTCCCCGCGGGAGGCGGGAGTGAAGTTAGCGGCCGCCCCGCCCCCGCGGATGCCCGCTGTGACCGCTCCCACCGCTGCGGCGCCCGCCGTGGCCACCGCTCGGCCCGCCGCGCCCGCCACCGGGCCCGCCTCGCCCACCGCCGCCCGGCCGCCCGCGCGCCGCCATCCGCGCGCGCTTCTCCTCGGCATACTTCCGGCGCTCCTCGCTCGTGGGCTTGATCTCGGGCAGGTACCACTCGTCCTCGGCCCACTCGACGGGAATCTTCTGGCCGATGAATTTCTCGATGGGCTCGATCTGGAGCGCGCCCGCCTCGTCGGCCAGGCTGATGGCATCGCCCGAGGCCCCCGCGCGCGCCGTTCGGCCGATGCGGTGGACATAGTCTTCGGGGTCCTGGGGCAGGTCCCAGTTGACCACATGGGTGACGCCCTCGATGTGCAGTCCTCGCGAGGCGACATCGGTGGCCACCAGGATGGGCAGCTCGCCTTCCTTGAAATCGTTGAGAATCTTGAGCCGCTTCTTCTGGTCGACGTCGCCCGTGAGGGCCCGGGCCTGCCAGCCGTTGCGCCCCAGACGATCCTCGAGCCGCCGTGCCTCCTCGCGCGTGTTCGAGAAGATCAGGATGCGGCTGCCGCCCTCGCGCTTGAGGAGACCCAGGAGCAGGTTGAACTTCTCCTCGCGCCCGACGTGGAAGAGCACCTGGACCGCGTTCTCCGCCGTCTTCTGCAGCGGGGTGACGGAGATCTGCGTCGGGTTGTTCATGAACTCCCAGGTCAGCTCCATCACCCGGAAGGACAGGGTGGCGGAGAAGAGGAAGGACTGCCGCTTCTCCGGCTTGGGCAGCTTGCGCAGGATGAAGCGCAGGTCGGCGATGAAGCCCATGTCGAACATGCGGTCGGCCTCGTCGATGACGAGCACCTCGACGCGCTGGGGCGACCAGACGTGCTGCTTGAGGTAGTCGATGAGCCGGCCCGGAGTGCCCACGAGCACGTCGCAGCTCTGGCGCAGCTCCTCGCGCTGCTTGTTGTAGTCGATGCCGCCGTAGACGGCCAGGATACGCAGCCCGGTGTGCGCGCCCAAGAGCCGCGCGTCGGCCTCGATCTGGACGACCAGCTCGCGGGTGGGGGCGATGATGAGCACGCGGGGCGCGGTCGGCCCGCTCTTGGCGGGCGCGGGGTGACGCAGACAGCGCGTGAAGGCGGCGATCAGGAACGCGGCCGTCTTGCCCGTGCCCGTCTGGGACTGGCCGGCCACGTCCTTGCCCTTCAGCGCGAGGGGCAGCGTGCCTTCCTGGATGGGCGTGGTGACCACGAACCCCGCGTCGCGGATGCCCTGGAGCACCTGCTCGGGCAGATCCAGCGAGATGAAGTCGAGCGGGCTCATGAGGTGGCGGCCGTCTCGCTGGGAGGCGCCTGGGCCTTGCGCTTTCTCACGGCCAGCCGCGCGCAGATGATGCCGACTTCGTAGAGGATGCAGAGGGGCCCTGCCATCAACGTCTGGTTGATCATGTCGGGCGTGGGGGTCAGCACGGCGGCGATGATGAAGTTGATGAGGATGGCGTACTTGCGGTTCTTCGAGAGGAATTGTGGGGTCACCACCCCGATGAGAGCGAGCACGGTGATCACCACGGGCAGCTCGAAAACGACACCGAAGGCCAGGGCGAACTTGATCACGAAGTCCGTGTAGTTCGCCACCGTAATCATCGGCTTCCAGCCCTTTTCCTGTCCGAAGGTCACGAGGAAGTTCGACGCGTAGGGAATGATCACGAGCATGGCGAAGGCGCCACCGATCAGGAACAGAAGCGAGCCCACGACGATGAAGGGCGCCGCGTACTTCTTCTCGTGCGCGTGCAGGCCCGGGGAGACGAACTTCCACACCTGGTAGAGGATGGCGGGCATGGAGATGAAGATGGCCAGCACCATGGCCACCTTCATCCAGGTCCAGAAGGCCTCCGTGGGAGAGGTGAACACGAGCTCGGTATGCATCTTCGCGAGCGGCTTGGAGATGAAACGCATGGCGGGATCGGTAACGAAGAATGCGATGACGAGCCCCACCCCAGCCGAGCCCAGCGCCCACACGATGCGCGTGCGCAGCTCGCCCAGGTGCTCCATGAACGACATCTTGCCGAGCGCGCGCTCCTGCTCGGGATCGGAGGAGGCCTGCTCGTCGGTCATCACCACTCCGTCAGGAAATGCCGCAGCTGGCCCACCCCGCGACCGAGGGCGAAGCCATCGCGGATGGCCTTGGTGACGTAGGCCTTGGCCTCCCGCACCGCCTCCCCGAGCGGCCGGCCCTTCGCGAGCCCGGCCGCGATGGCCGCCGAGAAGGTGCAGCCCGTGCCGTGGGTGTTGGACGACTCGACACGCGGGACCTGAAAGGCCGTCACCTCGCGCCCGTTCCAGAGTATGTCCACGGCATCGCCCTTGAGGTGCCCGCCCTTGACGAGGACGTGACGCGCGCCGAGCTTGCCGATGCGCCGCGCGGCCTCTTCCATGTCTTCGCGGTTCGAGACCGTGATGCCGCTCAGCACCTCCGCCTCGGGCAGATTCGGCGTGACGACGAGGGCCAGGGGCAGGATGTGGCGGATGAGCGCCTCGACGGCATCGGGCTGGAGGAGCGAGTCGCCGGACTTCGCGACCATGACCGGGTCCACCACGAGCTTGTCGATGGGATGCTCGGCGAGCGCGCCGGCCACCGCCTCGATGATGGGCGCCACGGAGAGCATGCCGCACTTGGCCGCGTCCACCCCGAAGTCCTCGAGCACGGAGCGGAGCTGGCGGGCCACGAAGGCGGGCGCGAGGTTCTCCACGCCCTGCACGCCCACGGAGTTCTGCGCGGTCACGGCCGTGATCACGGACAGGCCGAAGACCCGGTAGGCCGAGAAGGTCTTGAGGTCCGCCTGGATGCCCGCGCCGCCGCCGGAATCAGAGCCGGCGATGGTCAGGTCAGCGCTTTGGGGATCGACATGGTCTCCTAGTATACGGGATACGAGAACACCGGCATAGGCATCAGATAGTTAGGCGGCACCTATATTCTCGCCGAGCGCACCGGAAGAAGTGATGCGGGCTGGTCAGCCCTCGCGGGCCTTGGCCAGGATGATCTCGCTCGCCTTCTCGGCAATCATGTAGATCGGCGTCACGATGAAGAAGCCCGGGATGCGCGGGAAGACGGAGGCGTCGACCACGCGCAAGTTCTGAACGCCAATCACGCTGAAGGTGCCGTCGACAACCGCATTCGGGTCATTGGCTCGGCCTATCGGATTGGTGCAGGACGCGTGATGGCCCCACGCGTGGTCTCTCACGAACCGCGCGATCTCTTCCCGCGTGCCGACCTGAGGCCCGGGGATGAGCTCCGCCTTGATGGCACGGTGGTGCGCACAGATCTTCCGGACGAATTCGACACCGTCGACGACGGCCTCCAGATCGGTCCCGGCGCCGTCGGTGCCCTCGTCGAAATATTTGAAGTTGATCTCGGGGGTGTCCCGCGGGTCGGCTGTCCGTAGCCGCACGAACCCTCCCCTGTTCTGCGTCTGCGCTTTCAGGATTGTCCAGGTCAGGAGGTTCTTCTTGCGCACGGACTCCCTGGAATACCCGGGGTAGTAGCCCTCGAACCGACCCGGGACTGCGAAGATGAAGAGAT
>WNGR01006068.1_pt1 | contig 28841 bp, 28 predicted proteins | sample 5407581 | NCBI WGS metagenome assembly WNGR01 (sample SAMN13153383, study PRJNA577476) | soil metagenome | isolation source: 80 cm soil or saprolite under Garry oak tree replicate 2 | place: USA:California | collected 2016-06-15
CCGAACCGAACCTGCCGAACCCGGTTCTCTCGGTTCTGGTTCGCGGTTCTCCCTGCTGCCTCCCCACATGTCCGGTTCGGGTTCAAGGTTCTCCGAGATACCTCGGAGAACCGGACCGAACCGAACTTCGGCATCCCTACCCCCATTCCTTCCTTACTTTTGCGCTTACGCTCCCTCACGGCGTTTTCATGGCCTCGGTCGTGTCCCGTTTGATCCTAGGAGAGCAGGGTAGTTATAGTTTCGGGTTTGTGGAGGGTGGAGCTGGGGTGGCCAGCATCCGGTGACCCTTGCTGCAGTGTAAGTTCGTTATTCCCCTTGTAGGGATGGAAAAGGCGCTTTTGTAGTTAAGTGTTGTTGTCGGTGAGCCCCCTATGGGTTTCCATACAGAATAGTCGGCCCGGTAGAGGGTCTGGTTTTGTATTACGTTCTAGTACTGCGCCGGTCATATAAACGCCCAAGTAAGTATGACCTTTTTGCTCAGAAAATATTCAAACTATTTTTTTTGACCACTTGGGCTCATTTTATAACAACTCGAACATCTTTTTTAAAGTTTTCCAAAAGATAAGCCCTGATAAGAGGTTAACACTCCACAGTTTTCTACAAGTTTTATTTGACCGGAAACTCTGCTTTGCATGCAGTGTGCAGCACGTTCCGAAAACGTTCCCAGAACGCCACACGTGAGGACGCTAATTTCTTCCCCATCAGTGATAATGATGAACACACCCACCCGCATCTAACAGTCGCGTCGAACTCCGCTCGGGATTTCCATTCATCGGGTTGGCACTTGGGCATCTTTGGCAATTCGACCGCAACGCGGCCGCGCTAAAGTACGAGCAGAACTCTCAGCCATATTCAGAACTGCGATATCGGGTTAAATCAGGTCCCACCGGCTGCGGGTCACGTTTTCTTGGTTGACAGGTCTCTGGATAATTCGTGCTCAAATATAAATGTTCAGTTAGCTGCTGGATGCCTGCATGATCTCCAAGGGTCTAAAACAGCCTCGTCTTCTCGCTAGTCAAGAGGTCGAGACGCCCTTTCTTGTGCTGTCCTTACCACTTTCCCGACACCTAGAATGTCCCCATCCGACCATGATATGGATCCTGAGGCCCAGAGGGACGTTGAAGACCGTCAGGTTGAAAACACCGCCGAAGAACAGCGTGGAAACAATACTAAAACTCAGAGCTCCGGTATGTTGGCTCATTGTTTGACGAGCCCCTCCCTCATATATGTTCTAGTCGACAACTATGGGGATCCTTCTGGCAAGCTGTGGTCGATGTACCTTACCGAGGCTAAGAAGGAGGATGACCAGAAAACTAAAAATTGGACCGAAGATACGAGCGGAGTCCTTGTGTTCGTGAGTTCTAATACTTGGTTCTATTTTTATCCCATGCTTAAACCAAAACGTCGAAGACCGGCCTTTTCTCGGCCATTGTCGCGGCCTTCATCATGGAAAGCTACAAGAAACTGTCTCCCGATTCGGGCGATCAGACGGTCGCGCTGCTCACCCAGCTCGTCAACATCTCCACCGGAGCACCCGCCGTAGTGCAGAACAGTCCTCCATTCAAGGCTTCAGCTTCTATTGTCAGGGTCAACGTGATGTGGTTCCTCAGCTTGATCCTCAGCTTGTCCTGCGCGCTCCTTGCAACGTTGGTGCAGCAATGGGCCCGAAGGTATCTGGACTATGCGCAGCACCTCGGCGCGCCCCGAAAGCGGGCGCGTATCCGGGCGTACATGTTCGACGGCCTCGAGAGGTTCGGATTGTCGCAAGTAATCGAGGCGATGTGTGTCCTCCTGCACACCTCCGTTTTCCTCTTCTTCGCCGGTCTCATCGACTTCCTTCTCCCCATCAACAAGGTCGTCGCCTTCTCCGTCGTCGCCTGCGTTGCGGTTTTCGCATTCATATACGCGATATTGACGCTGTCACCAAGCCTTCATCTCAACTGCCCGTATCGCACACCTCTGTCTGGGATCACATACATTTCACTCCAGCTTTCTGCGCTCAATCTCTTTTCGATTGCCATGGCGATCGAGGGCATATTCCATGAATTGCTGCTGAAGATCTGGCGGTGGTCCCACCCGAATGTGCAGGGATCTTCGCGTGAATGGCCTACCAAGTGGAGAGCGATGCTCGAATATAAGGTCAGAACGCATTACGAACGGTTCTCACATGGCCTACAATTGGGGGTCGAACTTGGCGCTATAAAAGCACCGCCAAGTGTAGATGCGAGTGCACTTCACTGGACACTTACTACTCTTAATGAAGACAAGGAATTCGAAGACTTTGCCGCACGCATGCCAGGATTCTTCGATTCTCGGGCTGGCCCCAATGCGACTTCGGCTATGCTTTCCCTCATGTCCGAACAACCATCATCTGATCCCATCCTCGGATCCCGTCTTCGTGACCTTCTCGAGACGTGCCTACCCGGTGTCTCACTTCTCACCGAAGAACAGCGCAAATACCGCCTGCGTGTGTGCCTGAAGAGCCTCTGGTCTTGTGTCAGGGCATACAATCTTCCCGAGAACTCGGAGGTGCCCTTAGCTCCATATGTCCGCACCATCTTCGCAAGTACTGAAGTGATTCGCTGGATTCAGACCGAACAGGACCCCGTTTGCCGCTTGCTAGGACGCTGCTTTGGGTCGTTGATCGTCAAAAAGTTGGCAAATGACATCACTTCACCCACCCGCACCAGTGTCATAGCTATCACTGCGGAGCTGGCTTGCCTATCGTATATCCTTGGCACCACTGACGAACAAGTGAGCGACTGGCTTGGCCAAGAAGGCGCCATCGATCTCGCAAACGTCATCTCCCTCGCATCTGGAGAGTTTGAAACGTTGGTCGCTAGTGTGACCGGAAGGGATGTGAGGGACGTGTTCCAAAAGACGCTCAGTATCCTCGCAGAAGGGATTGTCTCAAGTCACGCTGACGTCGAGTGGGACACCGACCAGGTGGTGCGGTTCCACGAGATATATTCTCAGTTCGCGAATGCACGAGTTCCAGATCTGCTCAAGGAACAGCTACGGTACATATCGGACAGATTACCCCCGAGCTCGTACGTGGAAGAGGCAGAAATGGAAATTCCCAGTCCTGAACCGGGTTCGGAGACAACTCCACCCCCTGGTACGTCCCAGAAATTGCGCGTGGGCCTGATGCGGATTGGAGGTGAACTAAATAGTGGTCTCGTTGACGGGTAGCAGCTCGACTCCCACACGAGACTAACTTTGTATGATGTCCCGAAGTGTCGCCATTTCTTGTATGTTACTACACACGCTCCCTGAGGTACCTACTTTCGTTGATCTCATGTACGTAGTGGCACAGATATCACTTTTGCGTCCATCAGATTCCGGCGGAAGACAGTGAGGGTCACGTCGATGGCAATGCGATGGCGATGAGCGGCTGAGCGCAAGGTTGGGCGAATAAGAGAACCTGCCGTAACACAGGAAAGGCGGTGTTATCCGGGCGACTACCGGAGGGGCAGTTTGGCCGCTCTCTGCCGGAGCTCCGAAGGAGTGGCGGCAAAGAACGTAGTCTTTGAGTGAACGGATGAGGCGGCACGTGCTCGTTCCTCTTTTCCGTGCTACCATCCGCCCACCCTGGCTCTCAACTGGTTCAAGGACTACCCTATGTTCGGACAGCACCCCATCGTCGGACATTTCGAATTTCTCGCCCACCCCTTGTCCAATCACTACAAATTTAGGTATAGACTATCTAGCACTATTTATCAACATGCCCCAAGTGTTGTTAAAATCCTGTTGTGTCCTTGGTTGTGTCGCAAAGGACGAGAATTGGCTGTCTGTCACTTGCATGGTCGGGGTTTGATTGTAAGCTGTGGCTTCCAACGAAAGTGGCGTCGCGTCGAATCCGACCCCAAGTCCGACCCAGTGACGAGCCCAAGGACATGCCAGCTGTGAGACGGCGGATATTCCAATGACCCAAATTGTGAGTTATATATTCAAGAAACAATTGAGATTGTTCGGTCGGGGGAGTAGACCAGCGCGCGGCTGACCGCGTAAAACGTCCTTTGCGCTAGCCTACTAGTACGGACGCTCACTGGCCATGGAATGGTGATGCTAGTGCCGGACTCGGTAGAGTAACCAGCTGCCCGCGAGAGTAAGGCCGCACAAGATAGGAAAATGCTGTTCTTGCACATACGGGACCGAGCCTTGCACGTTGCACACTGACAAGAGCTGCCCTGGAAAGTTCTATATTCATCTTGATATTCATTGTCACTCCCAGGTACGTTGACTTATTCTTATTACCGCGCCCGCGGCCTCTAGCCTACCAAAGTGAAAGAAAATTGAGTCTAGAGAGGATTGATCGGTCGATTCGGGCACGTTCTAACATAGCTAGTAATGATGATTCTATTCTAGCACTTATTGACAATTGTCATCATTGTGCGTTCGAGTCTCAGACAAAGCGAGTGCCCGACCGCGGCAGTTTTCTTGGCACATCGATAACCAAAGTCCCATCCTCGCCAAAGCGTGCGCGCACGGCCCCCAGATCGACGTCTCTCGGGAAGGCAACGTGCCACTCATAATGACCTGCAAAAAAAACCCACCGAATTCATTTTCAGCGCGATGAATATAGCGCCGCAAGGCCACTCACAATCGTGTTCCAGATGCCACGCGTCCGCGACCACCGCAAGCCGCCCCCCGCGCCGTGCAGAGACGGTGATCATCTCCGGCGCCAGCGGCGCGCCTCCCGGGCGCGGCAGCATGATCGACAGCGTGTGCGTGGTGTCCGAGCTCACGATGCGGACAGGAGGCACGTTGGGTCCCGGCGCTCCGCGGCGCGCGTGCGCGAGGGGCGATTCTTGGCGCGCTGGGGGACCCCGCGGCGGCAGCGGCGCCTCAGCCACCGCCTGCGATGTTGGCGGCTGTACGACGGGGGCGCTGCAACGTGCCGTCTCCGTGGAAACGGGGGGTACTTGCACTGGGCTCTTTTGGACGATGGTTGATGACACACTCCGCTTTGCTGGGCCGCGGCTGGGGGAAAGCTGCGGTTTGGGCCAGGGCCCTGCTGCGAGGTTTGCACGGGGTCCAGGCACGCGGACGGTCGATAGCCAATGGACCTTCTTTGCCGCTCTGCAGGCCGTCCGGGTCGGCGCTGCTGATGCAGGCGTAAAAGAGAGGGCTTCACGCCGCGTGCTCATCTTGCCCCAAGTCCCGCTCAGGCTGCGGAGCCGCACCGGAGTGGTCACCGCGCGCGGGCGAACGCTGAGAATAAAATGGTGATTAGAAGAAGACGCGGCAAGGAGCATCTTGGTTCGAGGTGCAACAAGTTCGAGGTCTGCCCACGTTCGTAGTCATCATACAATGATATATGTGGACAATTCCAGAACAGGCTGGTGACGCATTGCCCGCCGGGCTTGCAGTACAGTTTCGGTCTAAGTCCACTTTGCCGGTCAATTTTACGATTTTCAAGCTTCAAACCAGAGATGGTAACTTCGTGTGTAATCTGAAACTGACGTCAGCGCGAGATATGCGACCCGAGTCGTGGGAGGCTGTATTTCCGCCAGGTTCGAAAGCATTATGCACAAGGAAAGGAAACAACATCGGAATAGTCCATACTTCATAAAGCATAGTTGTAGTTAGTGTACATGAAGTTGCTTTACCAGATAAGTCGCTCGACATAGCCCACTCTACTAGGTATCGTGAAGCATGTGCCCAATTGAAACTGGGTATGGCGTGACTCGCTTTTGGTGGGGGGTTTACCGCCTCTCGCGGACGAAGACGTGCAGTACAACAAAGCTCGAGGCCGTGAAAGTGACGAAGAAAATGCCCAGTAACGTGATGTTCGGCCACCAGAACGACTGCGCGCGCAGCCCGAACGTAGAGAGGATCGTTGCCGCCGGGACGTCGAGCTCAACTCCGTACTGTGTCGTACATGTGTGTCAGATTCATTCGACGCAAGGGATGGAAATGGAGTATACTAACTTTGTCTTCCTTGAGTTGTAGGAAGCGAAGCTCGTTGACGGCGAGTGCCTCAAATGCAGCATGGAAGAACGAGACGGTATGCAACCATTGTAACCAAGGCTTGACCTTTGAGCGATTAATCAAGAGGCCAGTGAATAGCAAGCTGCGGAACAAGAAATTTCAGTAACCCCATGACATCTTGCGCGAGTGTTAAGCGCTCACTTGAACAACATGACCATCGTGCCGATCAGACTCGCGACACTCGTGTTCGCACATGCGATGGAGATGAGCAAAATCACGCTTGCCGTGGTCAGATTGAAAAGTACAAGCGTGAGAATAAACTTCCAGAAAGCCGTCACTGTCGGAACGAAGCCAACCAGTCCATACACGATGCCTCCGAAGAGCAACGGCGGGACAACGCGCAGCGGAAGGATGTCAAATAGGATCTAGACGGACAGTGTCACCGTGGTGTCATAGAATAGGATGAAATAGCCATACCTTGGACGTGAAGTAGGTGAAAGAGGAGTAATATCCGTTTGATCTTGTTGGCAGTGTGCGTTAGAAGGGGTGCGATGGTGGTTAGGGTTCTGAGGTCGCACCTTTCCCGCATGAAAAGGATTCGCTCATTGGCGAATAGCCCAAGGCTCGACAAGCACGAAAAGCCGAATAGGGCCAAGGTGAAGAAAAACACGCCTGCGAAACAAGCGTCAGCCAGATACATCCCAGTCAGAACCGGGGGGAGCCCACCCAATCTATTTTGGAATCCACCAATATCGTTCGACACGTTATGGTAGAACAGTCCACAGAGCACTAGATGGAATTATCGAGATAGGCTCAGCAATCAAATCAAAACGCGCAGCCGCGGGACGACGACTCACGAGCTGCGGCAATCGATGCCGAATACTGGAAAGTCAAAAGTGCTGGGTCGCGATACATATTCTTGAACGCCCGGCCGCTCAGGATCCTGAACTGCGTCGTCCACGTTGCGCGCTTGCGCCCGCGCAGTAGTGTGCTCTCGACCACCACGTCCGGCAACTCGTCACTACCTTCAGGACCCTGTGCGGGCTGCGCGACGGCACGGATGTCTGCACGGATACCCCCCGCAATGTCGCTTCCAGCGTATGCATCGACGAGCGCGGAGACGTGAGGTGTGAGCTGCGGCCCTGAGTCGCCGCCATTTGTGGTGCTGAGCGAGACCACTTCGAGGAGCTGCGAGGTCTTGCGCCGCAGGAAGCTTTCGCCATTTCCGTTGCCGTCGCCTTCGCCGTTCCGCCGTACTTGCAGCTCGGTTTCGTCGTCGGCGGAAGAGGACGACTGACCGCCGCTGGAGATGCGTGCCTCGTGACGTGGAGGAAGGAGTGCTTGCTCCTCATCGCGTAAAGAGGCAGATGCCGTTACTTCACCGCTAGGCGAGATCACACCAGTTGAGGAGTTTCCAGACCCTTTTGACTCCTTCTCGACGGATGCGGTGAGGTCAACTACATGAGATTGTAAGTAGATGGCATTGATGCATGGAGGCAGACATGCGCACTGAGGTAATCCGCAATATTGAATCCTGGAGGACAATGCTGTCCGATGGAATTGAAATAGGGCTGGCACTTCCCAAATTCGCCGGCATACACGAGGCGTCCCTGTGCGAGAAGCACGAGCTGATCAAAGAGAGCAACTATGTTACTACGTGGTTGATGAATCGTGAAAACCACAGTGCGGTTGTAGTTGCGCGCGAGTGAGACGAGACTGTCAACAACGTTGAAGGCGTTGTACGCGTCTAGGCCTGCAAACGCTTTGTGAAGAAGAAACTTTGGTATCCCCCCTGCGAAACGTACCGCTAGTGGGCTCATCAAGGAACAGGATAGATGGGCTAGTCACAAGTTCGCACGCGATTGAGACGCGTCGCTTCTCTCCTCCAGATATAGAACGATGACCTAGGGGAACTCAATCAACGCATGACAAAAGATAACACGCACGCGCACCAGAGTCTCCAATCCTGGAATCCTTAATACTGAGAATACCTAGTTCGTTCATCGTCTCCAGTGTTCTGAACTGTTTTGCCTCGATGCTCATATCCCTCGGCAGCCTCAACAGCGCAGAATACAGAATAGTCTCATAGACAGTGAGGGTGCTCATGAGCGTATCTTCCTGGTCCACAAAACCGATGACCTTTCTGAAATCAGCGTCGGAGACTTCACGACCGTTGACAAGGGTCGTTCCCCCAACCAGACCGCGCTTGCGCTTGCGCGCGAGGATGTCAAGGAAGGTTGACTTGCCAGCGCCGGACGCGCCCATGATCGCGAGGACCTGACCCGGGCGCACGGAGCCGGTGATGCCCTCGAGGATTGGTCGGCCGTTAAGGGTGTAGGAAATGTTCGAGAAATGAAGTGTCGCTGGGACATGATCGGCCATTAGTTGTGCGACTTCCGCATCTGGAAGGCGGATCGCGCCAATGTCGGACTTCCGTGCACGACCAGCATACCAGAGCACTGAGAGGAGTGTCATTGGAACGAAAACGAAACTCGATGACAGCACATACCCGCTGAGATCAAAACTGCGGTCAACCCAGCTCCGGCCACGCTCAACGCAATCCACTGTGTGTTGTTTGGTTTGGGTGGTCTCTGCAATAAAGACTATTAATGCAAAAGTCAAGTAAGGATAATCTCTAGACGCACGACGTAACCAGGAACTTGACTGTAGTGCAGACACTCTCCACCTCCGCAAGTCAATGAGATGTATCGGTCGCCGAAGATGTCGTTGATCAACTGATTCATCGCTGGCTCCTCGAATTTACATCCGGCGCCCGTCTTGCAGCTGAACGTGGCAGGCCCTTTGATCTCCTGTGTCAAGAAATCTCCAATGTCTACCTCGTTTCAGCACAGTACCAACAACGAGGAGCCAAGTACGTACCAACGCTACCATCTTCGCCGCAAATGAATCGTCCCGGCACGCAGCTACACTTGATTTTCTCGCACGCGTATGACGTAGTGTTGGAATCGTATCCTGGGGTTACTTCCGTCTTGCACGAATCGAGTGCGCAGTAAAATGACTCGACCTGGGCAGTCCAAAATTGGAAATCGCACGTTGCGTCCGTTTTGTCGCAGCTGAAGGTGACCTGGGGAGGGCGACCAGGTAACATATCAAGGATTTTGCGGTCTGCGTCGCATGAGTCATCGAGACTCATAGCGGGTGTGATATATGCGTACTGGTAACATCGCAGAACTGGTGGTTATTGAAGACGGTCTCGCCGCCTTTGTAGCAAGTCATGTTTACCGAGTCCACAGCATCTAAGTTAGTTGTGTTACCGCGAATGGGGAAGTCTGTGCAGGCGTTGTCGGCTTGGCAGACTGGAGAGGAGTCAAATAACAACGGGGTACAGAGGAACGGGGAGACAGACCATTGCAGTTGATTCCTCCCCAGCCGTCCTTGCACTCGCATTCCTTTCCATCTTCACGTAAGTGCCGCTCTCCTCCGTCCGCAAGAGAGTCACATTCTGCGCATAGATGGTGAATTCTAAGCGAGTATCCTGAGTTACGTTCGACGAGTACACATACGTGGTGTCAAACAGTCGATACCTCCCCACCCAGGTGGACAATTGCATTGACCGTTATATGGATCGCATTCTCCATATTGACCACATGTAAATGCAGGGAGCATGCAGTTGAAGCAGGGAGGACATTTCCCTGACAAAGGAGGTGGTGTAAGGAGGTAACTAAGAGAGATACGTCGGAAAGGGACACATACCTCTCGGAGGAGCGAGATTGTCAAACGCCTAATGGCATTAGGGAGCGTGGTCAACCAAAGCGTCCCAGCACACATACGAACAGACGCACCGATAACTGATAGCTCGAAACGTCATAGTGCGAGCTATTGCCTCTGCTTGACTTTGCATTGACGCTTAGTGAGAGCAAAAGGGCGACTAGTGTTGCCCTTTGCCTGAGGTACATGGTTGAGATAAGGATAGGGTCCCAAGGCCAGGCGAGTTCAGTGGGAAGAAAAACAGGAAAAGGATTGGTTCGCCGGCTCGGAGGTGCCCACAAGTGACCGTGCGGGTCGAGGTCACGTCAACTGCCGAAAGCTGGAGCGGTCCGCTCACGGCTCGAAGCGTGAGCTTGACGCTCAGAGGACGCTCAGAGACAACGCTCCCAGGAAACCCAACCTACAGAGGCAAGCATCAGCGCCCGTTTCCTTACCTTTTCTGATGTTGTTCAATCCGCAGCCGTCATCACACCCCCGTTAACTGAGAGGGCTCGCCATGGGATTGGTGCTGGACACCCTCATTTTTGTAGTCGCATGGACACATGTTCTTCTGGCTCCTTACACAAAGGTCGAGGAGAGCTTCAACCTTCACGCTACACATGACATTCTTCTCCGTGGTGTTCATCCCAGTGCGCTTCTGGAGGTGAGATCCGAGCCCGTCCTCATCTGGTCCCATCCGTGACATGAACACACCCTCACCTCAGTTCGACCACAAAGTCTTTCCTGGAGCGGTACCCCGCTCATTTTTGGGAAGCATAATCTTGGCTTGGCTCTCCAACCATGTCGCCCGACTAGCGAATGACCTCTCCCTGATCACTACCAAGTTTGACCTCCAAATCGTCAGTTCGTATTCTCCCTCTCTTTCCACCGTGCCACGTTTGACACGTACCAGTCCGCCTCGTCCTCGCAAGTATAAATGCACAAGGGCTTTGCTTCCTTCGACGCGCGGTCGCTCGTCGGTTTGGGCGCTCGACGTCCGTCTTGTTTGCCCTCATTACCGTGAGCCAGTTCCACCTGCCATTCTGGATGGGACGGACGTTGCCCAACATGTTTGCGCTGCCATTAGGTTGGTTATGCGCCTAAATCAGTTCAACCATTCCTTCACACCTCCCGTCCACAGTGAACCTCGCGCTATATCAACTGTTAGAAAACGGAACCAGGCCAGCGACTCGGGCGGTAGCGCTACTGACATTCGCTGCGGTGGTGATCCGCGCAGAACTTGCTGCTCTTCTAGGTTCCTTCGCTATCCAACTCTTGTTAGATGGCAGGATCTCTCTCACCCGTCTGATCAAAGTCGGCCTCATCTCCAGTCTAGTATCTGTTGGTGTGTCACTTTTCTCTCCGCGCGCATCTGCACGCGTTCACACACTGCAGCTTTGACGGTATTAATCGACTCATACTTTTGGGACCACTGGCCTCTCTGGCCCGAGCTCTTCAGCATATATTTCAACGTGTATAAAGGCAAGAGCGTCGAGTGGGGTGTTGGTATCTTCTTCATTCAGTTATTGCGCCATCTCATCCTGCTCAGGTATCTCCATTCTGGACTTACCTCACAACCTTCCTCCCGCGCCTTCTTATGATGACTGGGTTGTTCATCCTGATTGGTTTTATACAAGACGCTCGCATCCGAGCACTTGTCCAACCCGCTCTTCTCTTCATCTTCCTCATGAGCTTCCTCGGGCACAAAGAATGGCGCTTCGTTGTGTACGTCGTGCCATTATTGAACATCGCTGCGGCGCGTGGCGCGCGGACCCTGTAGGTTTTTACCGAGTTGATTACATCAGCAAGCTGAGACAACCCTTTTTTTTCGTGGGTAAAAACAGTTTGAATAGGCGCAAGGGAAGCGTTTGGGGCAAGCTGGCGCTCCTCACGGTGGCCGGTGCTCTCACACTCAACACAGCCGCCACCGTACTCCTCACATGCGCATCGATGGCCAACTACCCGGGCGGTATGGCTCTCGCGGTGCTGAACGAGCGCTACGCAGACTCCGCACACGGTTAGTCTACCCTCCTCCCCTCGATATCTGCGCAATGCGCCGATCGGCCGACTAATGAACGTGCGTGTGTGTGTGTGTGTGTGACACGACAGTCCACGTCCACGTCGCAAATCTCGCCGCGCAAAGTGGCGCCTCGCTCTTCCTCCACACTCACACGCCGCCTTTCCGCGAGCGCATTGGCATCCTTCCGACTGCCTCCGCCGTTCACCACCCGTGGGTTTACAACAAGACCGAGGACCTCACGCCGGCCGATATCGCTTACAGCTCCGCATTCACGCACGTGATCGCGGAGAGCAAGGACGCGCTACCGGCCGGGCGGTGGGAGATTATCGATGTCATAGACGGGTTCGAAGGGTGGAATGTGCACCGCAATGTACTAGGGCTTGTGAGGGAAAGAGGTCTGCAAGGATTCTGGGGAATCTTGGAGATGAAGAAGGCGGAAAAACTGTGGATTTTTGAGAAGCGCGGAGGGTAAAGTGTGACATTGTTTTCTCGAGATCTCTTGCCTCGGCCTTGCTCTTGTCAAAGTGAATACGTTCAACATACACAAACGTAAACGTCGCGAACGACATAGAACGTCTGCTTTCGTAGGTGATGGCCAACGCGGGGTTGTCGCACACTGTAACGCCCAAGTGACGCCCAAGTGACGCCCAAGTGAATGAAAGAAAAACTTGGCCGTAGTCTTCAGGCTCAATGGCTATGATAGCCAGGTCTCTCTTGACTTCGTGGCTCGTATCTCATCGCACCCTTTATGTCCATGTGGTCGGCTAGTCCTCGTTCTGGTGATCTAGGTATCATTTGGTACAGCACGTTCCGAAAACGTTCCGGGAACGAGGACGCTAATTTCTTCCCCATTAGTGATAATGATGAAACACACCCACCCGCGTCTAACAGCCGCGTCAACCTCCGGGATGTACCCTACTCAGGGATTTCCATTCATCGGGTTGGCAATTGGAGACCTTTTGGCAATGCGACCGCACTAAATGCAGCACGAGCAATACTCAGCCATATTCAGACCTACGATATCAGGTTAAATCAGGTCCCACCGGCTGTGGGTCACGTTTTCTTGATTGTTCGTGCTTAAATGGATAAATGATCAGTTAGCTGCTGGAAGCCTACGGGATATCCAGGATCGTTTCACCTTAAAACAGCCTCGTCTTCTCGCTAGTCAAGAGGTCGAGACGCCCTTTCTTGCGCTGTCCTTATCACTTTCCTGACACCTAGAATGTCCCCGTCCGACCATAATGTAGATACTGAGGCCCAGATGGACGTTGAAGAGCGTCGGGTTGAACTTGAAGACACCGCCGAAAAACAGCGTGGAGACAATACTAAAACTCAGAGCTCCGGTATGTCGACTCTTTGTTTGACGACCCCCTCCCCTCATTTATCTTCTAGCCGAGAACTATGGTGATCCTTCTGGCAAGCTGTGGTCGATGTATCTTACCGAGGCTAAGAAGGAGGATGACCAGAAAACTAAGAATTGGACCGAAGATACGGGCGGAGTCCTTGTGTTCGTGAGTTCTAATACCTCGTTCTATATTTGTCCCATACCTAAACCAAAACGTCGAAGACCGGTCTTTTCTCGGCCATTGTCGCGACATTCATCATGGAAAGCTACAAGAAACTGTCTCCCGATTCGGGCGACCAGACTGTCGCGCTGCTCAGCCAGCTCGTCAACATCTCCACCGGAGCACCCGCCGTAGTGCAGAACCGCCCTCCATTCAAAGCGCCAGCTTATATTGTCAGGGTCAACGTGATGTGGTTCCTCAGCTTGATCCTCAGCTTGTCCTGCGCGCTCCTTGCAACGTTGATGCAGCAATGGGCCCGAAGATACCTGGAATATGCGCAGCACCGTGGAGCGCCCCGAAAGCGGGCGCGTATTCGGGCGTACATGTTCGACGGCGTTGAGAAGTTCCGGTTGTCCCAAGCCGTTGAGGCGATGCCTCTCCTCCTCCACTCCTCCGTTTTCCTCTTCTTCGCCGGTCTCATCGACTTCCTTCTCCCCATCAACAAGGTCGTCGCCTTCTCCGCCCTCGGCTGCGTTGCGGTTTTCGCATTCATATACGCGATATTGACGCTGTCACCAAGCTTGCGCCTCAACTGTCCATATCGCACACCTCTGTCTGGGATCACATACATTTCACTCCAGCTTTCTGCGCTCAGTCTCTTTTCGATTGCCGAGGTGATCGAGGGCATATTCCATGAATTGCTGCTGAAGATCAGGCAGCGGTTCCACCCGGATGTGCGGGGGTCTCCGAATGATTGGCCTACCAAGTGGAGAGCGATGCTCGAACATAAGGTCAGAACGCATTCCAAACGGTTCTTGCATGGCCTACGGTGGAGGGTCGTACTCGGCGCCATGGAAGCACCATCAAGGGTAGATGTGAATGCACTCCACTGGACACTTACTACTCTTGATGAAGATAAGGAATTCGAAGACTTCGCCGCACGCATGCCGGGATTCTTCAACCCTCGCGCTGGCCCCGACGCGACTTCGACTATGCTTTCCCTCATGTCCGAACAGTCAACACCTGATCCCATCCTCGGATCCCGTCTCCGTGAGCTTCTCGACACGTGCCTACCCGGTGCCTCGCTTCTCACCGAAGAACAACGCAAAAACCGCCTGCGTGTGTGCCTGAAGGGCCTGTGGTATTGTGTCAGGGCATACAATCTTCCCGAGAACTCGGAGGTGCCCTTGGCCCCATATGTCCGCGCCATCTTCGCAAGTCCTGAAGTGATTCGCTGGATTCAGACCGAACAGGACCTCGCTACCCGCTTGCTAGGACGCTGCTTTGGGTCGTTGGTCGTCAAAAAGTTGGCAAATGACATCACTTCACCCACCCGCACCAGCTTCGCAGCTATCACTGCGGAGATGGCTTGCCTATCGTATATCCTTGGCACTACTGGCGAACAAGTGAGCGACTGGCTTCGCCAAGAAGGCGCTATCGATCTCGCAAACGTCATTTCCCTCGCATCGGGAGAGCTTGAAGCGTTGGTCGCTAGTGGGACCAAAGGGGTGCCAACCGATGTGGTGGACGTGTTTCAACAGACGCTCGACATCCTCGCAGGGGGGGTTGTCTCAAGTCCGGCTAACGTCGAGTGGGACACCGACCAGGTGGCGCGGTTCCACGAGATATATTCCAAGTTCGCGAATGCACGAGTTCCAGACCTACTCAAGGAACAGCTACGGCACATATCGGACAGATTGCCCCCGAGCTCGTACGTGGAAGAGGCGCAAATGGACATTCCCAGTCCCGAACCGGATTCGGAGACAAGTCCATCCCCTGGTATGTCCCTGGAACCGCGCGAGATCCAGGTGCGGATTCAAGGTGCACCGGATAGCGGTTTCATTGACGGTAACAGCTCGACACCCACACGAGATTAGGTAGCTATGTATGATGTCCCGATGTGACGCCTTTTCTTGTATATTACTACGTACGCCCCCCGAGTACCTATTTTCATTAATCCCATGTTCGTAGTGGCACAGATATCACTTTTGCGTCCATCAGTTTCCGGCGGAAGGCAGTGACGGTCACGCCGGTGGCAATGCGATGGCGATGAGCCGCTGAGCGCAAGGTTTGGCGAACAAGAGAACCTGCCGTAACACAGGAAGGCGGTGTTATCCGGGTGACTACCGCGCATTGGAAGGGCAGTTCCACCCAACAATGCTATAGAAAATTATAATCATCGCTATCGCCATATCCTGTGTTCTAAGCCGAAAAAGTCTCAAAGACCAAGCCATTGACAGTGACGGGAATGGTGCTTGTAACAACGTGTATGACTCTCATAACAGGGACCTCGTCACAGTGGGGTCGATCTCGCCTATGTTATCAAAATGTCCGAGCATGGCAACATCCTGGGGAAGCCAAAGACTATTCGACAGTTATTCGACTTGGTTCGGGATAGGAAACGGAAGACGATTCCGAGTCCGAGTCGCACCTACCGGCATGGGCGGTCCGCGATTACTCATCCGTATCTAGCGAACCATGGCGACATCCCCCAACTCAGCGACAAGATCCCGTACAAGTTCTCCCGCAACACCAGATGGCCTCTTCGAAGAAACGATAGACACTTCTAGCTGCTCACACATCTCGACTTTACTGTCAGATACGACCGAGAGCGGGCCAGTGCTCAAGACGTTTCGCCGCGCAGTTGGATGGAAGGCGCAACGGACTCATGATGCGCTTCATTCTGCAAAACGGCGAAAGGTGCGTTGCATGTCGGTGCTTATGGCACAAAGTCATACGAACATTTAGACAGGTCGCGTCTCCGATATGTGGAACTTGCGGATTAACAATGCCACGCCCATTTGTATGCCTTGAATGCGCCTTCTTTGGCTGCTGGCAAGACGAGCATATTCTGGAGCACCTGAAAGATGAGGGTCACAGGTTCTGTGCGTCCTCCTATCCATCCCAGTATCTTTTCTGAATACACTCAGGTGTCGATACGCAGCTCGGTATCGTATATTGCAAATTTCGACAACAACTGTCATAATGTCCAGACGAGAAGCGTCCTCGCGAGTCCTATCAACCCTGGAAGCCCGGAGAGAAAGACATCGCCGCGCTCGAAAACACCACCGCACTTCCTTGCCAGGGCCAGCGCGGTCTTCTCAATCTGGGCCAAACATGCTTCCTGAACGCCACTCTCCAGGCGCTCCTGCACAACCCACTGTTGCGGAACTACTTCCTCGGAGATAAACATAACCCAAGGTGGTGCAAAAACAAGGAGGACTGCGCCTGCTGCGAGCTCGACCGGTTGTTCTCCGCCACTCACACCCCACCGCCGCAGCCGGCATTCGGACCTACTGCACTGCTCGCGACTACGTGGCGCGCCGCCGGGTCATTGGCTGGGTATGCCCAGCAGGACGCCCACGAGTGTTTGATCGCGCTGCTGAACTCGGCCCACGCGAGCGCTCGAGGATCCACTTTGTTGAAATGCAATTGCATTGTGCACAGCACGTTTGGTGGGTTACTCCAAAGCGACATGCGCTGCCCGCGTTGCAATTGCCTGAGTGAGACCGTGGATCCTTGCCTCGACATATCTCTCGGCCTCGGTCCCGGACAGAACACCCTCGCCGGGTGTCTTAAGCGGTGCGCAATTCCTGGTCCTGTATTCGCGATGATACCGAGAACATTCTGACTGCGAAAAAACATAGATTTACCCAGTCTGAAAGCCTTTCGGTTAAGGATTGGTCGTGTCAGAAGTGCGGCAAGGTCTCACAGGAGGCGAACAAGCGGCTCTCGATCAAGCGTCTTCCCCCTGTGCTCTCCGTCCAGTTCAAGGTCAGTGGTCCACCTGACTTGACGAAGAGATATGCGTTGACCCGTACGGCACAGCGCTTCGAGCAACGCGGAACGGAGACGTACAAGATCGACACTCCCGTGCGAGTTCCCTCGTCCATCAACATGGCCCCATACACAACAGCGTCCGTCGATGGCAGCGGCACGTAAGTCCCCCTTGCGACCACCGCCGGACGCTGCCGGCTCATTTCCCCATTTGAGCAGGTACCCCGGCCCGGAGACACTTTACGACTACGAGCTCTTTGCAGTAATCAACCACGAGGGCCAGATCGACAACGGCCACTACACAAGCTTTGCGCGCTTCCAGGACACGGTGTGTGCCGATCTTTCCTTCCCCCCTCCGCCGCCCACCACACCTGCTCACTCATCTGGGGGGATCCTCCCTGCCATCCCAGTGGTGCCGCTTCGACGACGACAAGGTGACGCCTGCGACGCTCGCGGAAGTGCTTGGGACGAGCGCTCCGATATACATGGCGTTCTATGTGAAGCGGCGGTTGGACTACAAGCCGCACACTACGCCGTCGTATGTTCTGACGAGGGAGAGCGAGGCGGTGCGTGAGCGAGAGGCGCTCGCGGCCAAGGCCCGTGCGGAGCAAGAGCAGGCGCGCGAGCGCGAGCGTGAGGTCGAGGATGAGCTGCTCGCGACAGTTGGCTCGGTTTAGCATGTGGATGATGTGGATGATGTAATTGTCATGTTGGGAAGGCAGGTTCCCAGAGGTTCGGTGTCACCCCGACACCTTGATAAATATCATACTCAGCCACTGGAATTTTTTTGCGCAATCATTAGTCATTGTGTAACTCAATCAAGTCATACTTGTTTTTCCCAGTCGATTGGATAAATAATACAAGTACTTCAGGCATGTGCTGAAAATAAAAGAATGGGCTGAGAAAGGCTTGTTCGAGATGGAGAAAGGCCCAATAGATGCGCGTGAGCGCACACTTTACGCTGTGGGGGTCCGGAACAACGTGTGGGTTCGGGCGCACTGCAGGGATGACGATTGCTGCAGAGCTAACCCAGAAAATCTCCAGGAGAGTGCCCGCTATCGGTATGGTAAGGGACTCCGACATGACCGGCGTGCGCTTGGCAAGTCCAAGTAAATCAGTCATGGCTATGGCTCAACTTGTACTGCCCCAATGAGTTCTCATCTAGCACATCACATTACACTTCAGACAGCCTAAAGAAAAACCACGGATTGTTGTAGCGGTTCTATCTAGGTGTTAATACAAGTGGTCCAACTCCGCCCATGTACGAAAGTAGAAAGATCGATGCGGGTCTCATATTTTCCGGCAACCCAGATATTACTCGGGCGGTGAAGATGTGCCCTGTGAGGTGGCGGGATCCACATTAGGAGTTCACCTCTACTACCACATATCCATCCCGCCTCGTTGATCACGGAGTGGTCAGTGAAGTGGATAGTTTCTGTATTTCCTGTGGTAGCGTTCAACACATGAATTTATCCATGTCCTGATGAGACAATGCACTGACCATCTGGCGAGAAAGCCACAGACTCGACCGAATCCATTTGTCCAATAAATAGGTCTGCTGCTGTCTCTCCCGTCGTGACGTTCCACACACGAATTGTTCGGTCCTCCGAGCCTGAAACAATGCGCCGGCCATCTGGTGAGAATGCCACAGACATAACTGGATCCGTGTGTCCTGTCAATGGGCCTGCCTCTGACTCTCCCGTAGTGGCGTTCCATATACGAATTGTTCGATCGGAAGAGCCTGAGACGATGCACCGGCCATCTGGCGAGAATGCCACAGACGTAATCAAAGACGTATGTCCAGTGAATGGACCTGCCTCTGTCTCTCCCGTGGTGGCGTTCCACACACGAATTGTTCGATCGTGCGAGCCCGAGACGATGTGCCGGCCATCTGGCGAGAATGCCACAGACGTAACCAAATCCGTGTGTCCCGTAAATGGGCCTGCCTCGGTCTCACCCGTACTGGCGTTCCACACACGAATTGTTCGATCAGAAGAGCCTGAGACGATGCGCTGGCCATCTGGAGAGAATGCCACAGACCTGACCCAATACGTGTGTCCAGTCAATGGGCCTGCCTCTGTCTCTCCCGTAGTGGCGTTCCACACACGAATTGTTCGGTCGGAAGAGCCTGAGACGATGTGCTGGCCATCTGGCGAGAATGCCACAGACCTGACCAAAGAGGTGTGTCCAGTAAATGGACCTGCTTCTGTCTCTCCCGTAGTGGCGTTCCACACACGAATTGTTCGGTCGTGCGAGCCTGAGACGATGCGCTGGCCATCTGGCGAGAATGCCACGGACGTGACCCAAGACATGTGTCCAGTAAATGGGCCTGCCTCTGCTTCTCCCGTAGTGGCGTCCCACACACGGATTGTATGATCGTGCGAGCCTGAGGCGATGCGCTGGCCGTCTGGGGAGAGTGCCACAGACATGACCCAATCAGTGTGCCCAGTGAATGGACTTGCCTCTGTCTCTCCAGTACTGGTGTTCCACACACGAATTGTTCCATCGTGCGAGCCTGAGGCGATGCGCTGGCCATCTGGCGAGAATGTCACAGATCCGACCCAAGACGTGTGCCCAGTAAACGGGCCTGCCTCTGTCTCTCCAGTACTGGCGTTCCACACACGAATTGTTCCATCGTGCGAGCCTGAGGCAATGCGCTGGCCATCAGGCGAGAATGTCACAGACCTAACCCGAGACGTGTGTCCAGTAAATGGGCCTGCCTCGGTCTCTCCGGTACTGGCGTTCCACACACGAATTGTTCGGTCGTGTGAGCCTGAGACAATGCGTTGGCCATCTGGAGAGAATGCCACAGACGCGACCGAATCCGTGTGTTTAGCAAATGGGCCTGCCTCTGTCTCTCCCATAGTGGCGTCCCACACACGAATTGTTCGATCGGAAGAGCCTGAGACGATACGCTGGCCATCTGGCGAGAATGCCACAGACCTGACCCAATCCATGTGACCAGTAAATGGGCCTGCCTCAGTCTCTCCCGTAGTGGCGTTCCACACACGAATTGTTCGATCGGAAGAGCATGAGGCGATGCGCTGGCCATCTGGTGAGAATGCCACAGACGCGACCGAATTCGTGTGTCCAGTCAATGGGCCTGCCTCTGTCTCACCCGTAGTGGCGTTCCACACACGAATTGTTCCATCGGAAGAGCCCGAGACGATGCGCTGGCCATCTGGCGAGAATGACACAGACCAGACCGAATCCGTGTGTCCAGTAAATGGACCCGCCTCTGTCTCTCCCGTAGTGGCGTTCCACACACGAATTGTTCCATCGTGCAAGCCTGAGGCGATGCGTTGGCCATCTGGTGAGGGCGCAATGGAAAAGACACCACCCCCAACGTTTGAAATCACCATCTCCGATGATGGCCAATGAGATAATCGCCCACGTTCCACGCGTAACATTCGAGGAAATGAGCTGGAATAATGTCCAGAGACAAGAGAACGAGTCGGCGCAAATGGCAACGTAGAGAGATAGACATGGGGAGCACTCTTCGCCATGGCTATCCCGAAATACCGTACAAATGCAGAGGCGTCATTGATGAATGCCCTCAATTTCTCTAGCTCCATTTGAGATATCTGTTACGGTCATAGCCATTAGTTGTCTGCCTGCCTCATCGAATCAACAGTTCAAGATTTACTCACACCTTGACCAGACGCTAACCACAAATTCAGAAATGATAATGCTGGCAAAGCAAGACGTAAATTGCGTGTCGAGCTAAGGACCTCCAACCAAAAGAGAAATTTCGCCTCAAAGAAGGCCAGAAGTTTGTCAAAGAGATCGATTTCAAAAGCAACATGTTCTAAATGGTCGTCCCAGAAACGAGAGGCATATGACAGAGCAGGTGGAATGTGTTCAGCAATGCGCGATTTGAGGTCTTGAACATCGTCATTGGCGAGATATGATGATTCGAAGTTGTAGATGTTGAACTTGAGTTCGTGGAGCACTAAACCTAGACAGGAATGGGCCAAATGACGATGAAAATCGCGAAGGTCAATGTAAAAGTCGCCGCTCTTTTCTTCATTTGTCAGGAAATCGCGGAATGATGTGTGAAAAGGAACGATGGGAAGGTTTTGATCAGATGAATTGACATTACTTAGCAATGAGCCCAGGCGACGGAGCATTCTATGAACGGATTCAGGATCAGAGTCGTCACCAATAGAGGCATGCTGACGTAGAGCGATGAGGGATCGAATAGAGAGGGGTTCGAATGCGGCAATGAGTTGTCCCATGACAGAGCGGAATAGACGCTGCGCTCCTTTGTGTCTGAAGTATCCTTTAAGGACTTCTTCGTATAACTCGTCCAACGGATCTGGTCTACGGTGATCCGCGGTGGGTTTCAAAAGGTGCTCTATGCATTTGATCCTGCTAAAATCAAAAGATTCGGGAGGTTCTAGGATGTATCCACAGGCAACCGCAGCCCACTGAAACAATCCCTCCGCCTTTGTCGCCAGCGCATCGCAATAAATATTTAAGTTGTCAGAATGGAGCTTCGTCCGAAGAAACGCGAGAATATCGGTGTGTGTCATAGCAGCCAGCTCAGAATCTTTCATGTATTTGATTTTGATGCCGGTTAACCTGTCTCCAACGAATGCAGACTCGGTGTCATGCTCGGGTCGCGAGGTGATGAGCACGCGGAAATTTGACGGAAGTTTAGAGAGGGCTTTAGCAAGAAATTTATGTATGCCGTTTTCACCAGTTACATCCCCACTCTCGTCCAAGGCATCGATTACGACAAGAATAGGACCAACGATATGCAGATCCTTAAGTGGTTCCAGGATAAGGGATTGAAACAGGGTACCATAGTCACGGGTTCCAAGTCGAAGAGAGGAGTCGTCCTTTACGATCCTTCCTAGCGCGGTCTTAAACGAAGGATAGCGGTCGGAGAGATCGCGAGCAAGAGTCGTGAAGAGGTGATAGGCCTCCCGTTTGGATTGCTCCTTCCGCAAAAAGAAAAAGGACGACGTAAGACGGTGCATTTTATGGAAGCGACGTGCGATCTCATGCGCAATGGATGACTTTCCCGTGCCTGCTTGCCCAAAAAGAACGAGACTACGCTCCGAAGCAGGATCGTTCACCCAATTGACAATGAAGTCCAGGAAGGCCGTGCGCGTTCCCGTGAGACAGCCCTTGTCGGCTGTGAATCGCGAGCCTGTCCCATATGGGATTTCTCTGATTTTTGCTTCTAGGTCTAGAACAATTATCGGATCGATTACTCAGAAACCCGCAAGCGATCAAGAATACGTACCGGCGTCTGAAACTTGGCTTGACACCCACTCCAGGCGAGTAGACATCCAATCCACCTTGGCCGAAAGTATTCCCGCGCCGTCCAGAATTTGGAACGCAGTTATCTCCGTTGTGATGGTGGCCTGATCCAAGAAAGCCCTTCGATGTTCGACAAGGGCGGCGGACAGGTCCTCAATATCTTTGGCGACTCCACCGCCCATATTCTTCAACGTCCGCTTCCCTGAAAATCACGCGTTTACCCTAGGCAATAGAGAGGATGAAGGCAACATACAAAATCGTGAATCCTTTGCATACGATTGGATAAAGTCACTGCAACTACAGACACCCCGCAGCATCATAGTAAGGATTTCGGCCTGCTTAGAGTCGGGCTTGATGGATTTCAAGGTGTCTTCATGGTGTACGAAATCAAACGCGTCGTGCATGGCTTCCACTAGGGTTAGGACATTGTCGTCACGTTGATACTGTTCTAAGAGTATCTGGCATCCGAATAAACATAGCATAAGCGTTTCCCTTCCGACAATACGACAATAACGCAAACAGATGCACCTCCGGGATGGCTGAAACCAAGTCATACGCCATCTTTGCAAACGGGTGGAGCTGAGAGCGAAAATCGGCTCAGTTGAGGAGAGGCGAAACGAAATTGCACGCACTTCCGCAATTGAGCTTAGGGTGTCCATCACCCACTTGATTCTTCTAACGGCCCATTTCCATGTATTCTTTCGGTCAATCGGCTTCTTAGCTTCATCGGCGCAACGGAGAGAAATCAAAGTCTTTTCGGTAGGCGACATCTCTGCCTGGCGATCCGGCATAGGAGTGGCAGTCTCGACGGGGAGGGGATCCGACGAGGATGAGGGCAGAAGATGTTCGGGAGCGATGGGTTGAATGGGTCCCCCGGAGTCCGGGACGATAGAGGGCTCAGTAGCTTCTTCTGCGGGAGTGCCATCTCTTTTGGTCGGGAGGGGGTTGTTAGGAATGATCGGAGGGGGTACGTTCGCTGACACAGTGGTCGCCAAGTAGACAGTGATCGTTAAGTAGAGCGTGACCGGGTGCGTCGACTGTCTGGCATCCCCATCGCCATCACCGAGGGAAAAAGGAACATCTATGCGCGAGACGTTCAGTTCGTTGAACGAACGGGAAATCTAAACAAGGACGGACCGCTCTGTGACGCAACAGGTATCCGTATCTCACGCGTTCCGATAAGGACATCACGGTGTGTGAACCGCTTCTCATAAAGACACAGCGTAAGATGTGAAGATCGTTGTGTAGAACTGAACTGAACTTTTAGCTGAAAAATTAGATTGAAAAAGGAAAGCCCTACAAGCCACCAAGCCTCTGGTTCCATTGCACCGTCTGTCCATCGATCTGAAAGCTTTCCGTCTTCTTCACTGTCCCAAGATTGGTTACAGTGACAAAGAACCGCCTCTTCCGGCCTAAATGTCTCTTGATATAGGGAATATTGTCCGCTCGGAGGACTAATAAGCAGTTATCGAGACATCAACGAGTCAGGAATTAAGTACACTAGTTACCTCAACACGTAGCTGGGATAGACTTCCCTGCGGTTCAACGATTTGAGTGCTGTCCAAGAACGGTTCTTGAGTGAGCATCGCCATGCGAAGGAAGGGATTAACGTACCCTCTTCCTGAGTTTTGCGATGCCGAAGGGCCAGGGCTGGGGTAGTGGGTCACAACGAAAGAAAGTCAGGAGTCAAGGGCCATCACGCACGAATACAAGAACGTTTGCTGGTGCTCCGGGTCCATATCTTGTGCAGGGGCCATAATGAATAGAAGAATGTTTTGGGAGTTAGGGTGAGCGTAGCGTCTAGGTAATCACACGCTGTCCGCATGACACCGCCCAGCCCACATTGTGGCATTCCGAACGATCCCACGACTGTCAACGATGTTGTCCAGGCTAGGAAAAACATATACAGTAGTAGTTGGCCTTGCAACGCATGTCGACCATGTTCCAGAGCTGGTGCGTTGTCGCGCGGCGTAACTAATGTGTTCGTTATAAATGGCTTTAAAAGAATTATAAGTTCGAATGACGCCACAGGATCGGTAAGAATCATCACCTTGTACGCTGGGGAAACAATAATACAAGTTAGGAGCACTGAGCAGGGCCAGTGAGATACTATTGTGAGTACTATGTCCTCACTGGGCTCGCGGCTCGCAACGATAGATTACTTTTTACTACTCGATTACTAAGCTCGATTACACGCCTATGAAAATAAATCTTGTCTTGCGTTAGCGATTTCCGTCTGCGTCCACGTCTCCGTGGTTCCTGTTTTTTTATATTCTCTTTCTAGTTCGTCTTCGCTTTCCCTTGGGTCGACGTTCACATCTATTACTCGCTACACTACAGTAGTATTACGGGTAAGTAAAGCCGAGAAAAACAGCTACTAGACCAGAGAGGCAAGTTAAAAATATGGATACAGTATCATTCATGAAAGCATTCGTGGGGACGACCCGGGTCGTGCAGCGTCTCATCGGCATGAAAGAGATGGAGGCGTTCAACGATCGTCATCAAAGCGCACAACCAGACGCGACAAACTTGGCCGGGGGCTCCTTGGCACTGCTCAGCGGCACGAACGAGAAATCCGCCACCCCCGCGTCGTCATCAGACGGCATCGAGAACGGGTCCTGCGTGGGCGCTGGCACGCGTACCCCGACCCGCGCGAGAGCCGCATTCGGGCTAGGCGGGATGTACACCTTGCGCGCTGGCGCTACCCGTAGTGCAGCGGCACCGGGACGTGCGCCGGCGCCACAGCGGCACTCACCGCGCTCACGGGTACGCCCGGCTTGCGGCGCGCACCGGGGTTCACGGGAATCGGCGTCGTATCGGGCGACCACGCAGACTTGGGTTCGTATGACGGTGGCACGCGCGAGATGTCCAGAGAGGTGCGCTCGATTTCGGGGAGGCTGCTCCCTCGCAGCGACGCGCGTCCTCCCGCTCACTTCCTCCGCCATTAACCACCTGTGGGTTTACAACAAGACCGAGAACCTCACGCGGGCCGATATTGCTTACAGTTCCGCATTCACGCACGTGATCGCGGAGAGCAGGGGCGCGCTACTGGCCGGGCGGTGGGAGACTACCGATGTCATAGATGGGTTCGAAGGGTAGAAGGTGCACCGCGGTGTACCAGGGCCTGTGAGAGAAAGGATTTTGGGGCGTATTGGAGATGAGGAAGGCGGAAAGGCTGTAGTTTTTTGAGAAGCGCGGGGGGTAAAGCCGGCAAAGTGTGGCAGTGTTCTCTCCGTGGTTCTCTCGAGATCTCTTACCTCGGCCTTGCTCTTGTAAAAGTGAATACGTTTCGTATTCAAAATACACAGCCGTAGACTTCGCGAACTACGTCTGCCTGGTGACGGCTTTCGCGGGGTTGTCGCGCACTGTAATGCCCAAGTGACGCCTAAGTGAAAGAAAAGGCTCAGCCATGGGCTTCAAGTCTAGTGGCTATGATAGACAGGTCTCTCTTGACTTCGGGCTCGTATCTCATCGCACCCTTCATGTTCATGTGATTGACTGGTCCTTGTTCTGGCGGTCTATCATATGGTACTTACTTACCTAACTACCAGCACGTTCCGAAAGCGTTCCAGGACACTAATTTCTTCCCCATTAGTGATAATACCCACCCGCATCTGACAGACAGTGACAGTAGCGTCAACCTCCGCTCGCTCGGGATGTACCCTACTCAGTGATTTCCATTCATCGGGTTGGCACTTGGAGACCTTTTGGCAATGCGACCGCCTTAAATGCAGGACGAACAGTACTCAGCCATATTCAGAACTGCGGTATCGGGTTAATTCAGGTCCCACCAGCTGTGAGTCACGTTTTCTTGATTGTTCGTGCTTAAATGGATAAATGATCAGTTAGCTGCTGGAGGCCTACATGATATCCTAGGATCGTTTGACCTCAAAACAGCCTCGTCTTCTCGCATATTCAAGAGGTCGAGACGCCCTTTCTTGCGCTGACCTTATCACTCCCCCGACACCTAGAATGTCCCCATCCGACCATGATGTAGATCATGAAGCCCAGAGGGAGGTTAAAGAGCGTCCGGTTGGCGACACCGCCGAAAAGCAGCGTGGAGACAATACTAAAACTCAGACCTCTGGTATGTCGGCTCATTGTTTGACAAGCCCCTCCCTCATATATCTTCTAGCCGAGAACTATGGGGATCCTTCTGGAAAGGTGTGGTCGATGTACCTTACCGAGGCCAAGAAGGAGGATGACCAGATAACTAAAAGTTGGACCGAAGATACGGGCGGATACCTAGTATTCGTGAGTTTTAAAACCTCGTTCTATATTTGTTCCATGCCTAAACCAAAACGCTGAAGACCGGTCTTTTCTCGGCCATTGTCACGGCCTTCATCACGGAAAGCTACAAGAAACTGTCTCCCGATTCGGGCAATCAGACAGTCGCGTTGCTCACCCAGCTCGTCAACATCTCCACCGGAGCACCCGCCGTAGTGCAAAGCAGTCCTCCGTTCAAACCGCCAGCTTCTATTGTCAGGGTCAACGTGATGTGGTTCCTCAGCTTGTCCCTCAGCTTGTACTGTGCGCTTCTCGCAACGTTGATACAGCAATGGGCCCGAGGATATCTGGAATACGCGCAGCACCGTGCCGCGCCTGGAAGGCGGGCGCGTATTCGGGCGTACATGTATGAAGGCATTGAGAATACCCGGTTGTCCCAAGCCGTTCAGGCGATGCCTCTCCTCCTGCACATCTCCGTTTTCCTTTTCTTCGCCGGTCTCGTCGACTTCCTTCTCCCTATCAACAAGGTCGTTGCCTTCTCCGCCCTTGGCTGCGTTGTGGTGTTCGCATTCATATACGCGGTATTGACGCTGTTACCAGTGTTGCGCCTCGACTCCCCGTATCGCACACCTCTGTCTGGGATCACATACATTTCGCTCCAGTTTTCTGCACTCAATCTCTTTTCGATCGCCAAGGCGATCGAGGGCATATTCCATGGATTACTACTGAAGATCAGGCAGCGGTCCCACCCAGATGTGCGGGGGTCTCCCAATGATTGGCCGACCAGGTGGAGAGTGTTGCTCGAAGATAAGGTCAGAACGCATTCCGAACGGTTCTTGCGTGGCCTACGGTGGAGGGTCCAGCTCGGCGCCATGGAAGCACCACCAAGGGTAGATGTGAGAGCACTCCACTGGACACTTACTACTCTTGATGAAGATAAGAAATTCGAAGACTTCGCCGCACGCATGCCGGGATTCTTCGACCCTCGAGCTACCCCCAACGCGACTTCGGCTATACTTTCCCTCATGTCCGAACAGTCGACACCTGACCCCATCCTCGGATCCCGTCTTCGTGAGCTTCTTGAGACGTGCCTACCCGGCGTCTCACTTCTCACCGAAGAACAACGCAAAAACCGCCTGCGTGTATGCCTGAAGAGCCTGTGGTATTGTGTCAGGGCATACAATCTACCCGAGAACTCGGGGGTGCCCTTACCCCTGTATGTCCGCGCCATCTTCGCAAGTCCTCAAATGATTCTCTGGATTCAGACCGAACAGGACCTCATTACCCGCTTGCTAGGACGCTGCTCTTGGTCGTTGGTCGTCAAAGATTTGGCAAATGACACCACTTCATCCACCCGCACCAGCTTCGCACCTATCACTGCGGAGATGGCTTGCCTATCGTATATCCTTGACGTCACTAGCGAACAAGTGAGCGACTGGCTTGGCCAAGAAGGCGCCATCGACCTCGCAAACGTCATTTCCCTCACATCTGGAGAGCTTGAAGCGTGGGTCGCTAGTGGGACCAAAAGGGTGCCAACTGATGTGGTGGATGTGTTTCAACAGACGCTAAACATCCTCGCAGAAGGGGTTGTCTCAAGTCACGCTAACGTCGAGTGGGACACCGACCAGGTGGTGCGGTTCCACGAGATATATTCTGAGTTCGCGAATGCACGAGTTCCAGACCTGCTCAAGGAACGGCTACGGCACATATTGGACAGATTGCCCCCGAGCTCTTCGTACGTGGAAGAGGCGGAAATGAAGATTCCCATTCCTGAACCGGATTCGGAGACAAATCCATCCCCTGGTATGTCCCAGATACCGCGCGAGATCCAGGTGCGGATTGGAGGTGCACCAGAAAGTGGTTTCGTTGACGGTGGCAGCTCGACTCCCACACGAGACTAGGTAGCCTTGTATGAAGTCCCGGCCTTTTCTTGTCTGCTACTACGCACGCGCCCGAAGTACCTACTTTCATTAATCTCATGTACGTAGTGGCACGGATATCACTTTCGCGTCCATTAGATTCTGGCGGAAGGCAGTGACGGTCACGCCAGTGGCAATGCTATGGCGATGAGCCGCTGAGCACAACGTTGGGCGAACAATAGATCCCGCCGTAACACAGGAAAGGCGGCGTTACAGTCGAAATTCTCATAGTGCATACCGTGATAATGCATATTTCTGATAACGCATTGGGTTGTGACTTGGAATCATAGAATACATAGGGAAAACCTGGTGATATTGCATAATACATTATGCATGGCCAGCCTACCGTCAAAAATGCATTATTGAGCCCGAGTGTGCCTCTAAAATTACTCATCGACAAGTCATGATGACTCGGAACTTTTGTTTTGCCCACATTTTTCTCCAAACTGACCATGCCCACTGAGCACACCCGCAAAGTCC
>WNGR01001221.1_pt1 | contig 28827 bp, 19 predicted proteins | sample 5407581 | NCBI WGS metagenome assembly WNGR01 (sample SAMN13153383, study PRJNA577476) | soil metagenome | isolation source: 80 cm soil or saprolite under Garry oak tree replicate 2 | place: USA:California | collected 2016-06-15
GAGGTGTTTCGAATCGCCCTCGATTCCATAGATTCCGGCGGGGTTCTCGACCGCCGTGCTCACTCCATAGGATCCATTCTGATCGAAGGTATTGACCAGTGCTTCGCCGAAGTGATCGTAGTAGATTCCGGCGCCTAAACGAATCGAAGTCTTGGTGTCGGGAGAGTAGGCAATCGCCAGGCGCGGGGCGAAGTCATTTTTCGATTTTGGCCAATAGCCCGGCTTGCCATAGTGAGGTCCGGCAGGCTGGAAGTAGAGGTCTTCTTCATACACCTGTCCCTTTTGAGCCGCCGCCTCCCTCTGTAGGAACCATGTGTGCGTATCGATGGTCGGAGCCACCTGCTGGCCGCTGGTTTCATAGGGAGTCTGCAGTATCGTGTGACGAAGACCGAACGTGACCGTAAGGTTCGGCTTGATTCGCCAAGCGTCCTGCAGGTACCACTCATACTCGTTCGATTTGAAGTGGCGGTCGATGAACTCACCATCGGCCAGCAAACTGCCGCCGCTCGAACTGGTGATCTTGTAGTTGTACACGTTGGTAAGCATAGGTACTGTCCCGACGAGATTGGCAAACGCGATCTCATAGGAGTTATCGAAACCACCGTCTACGGGATATTGGCCCGGTTCACCTGAAGGCTGCGGAGGATTGCCTCCAAGCCAGTACGGATTCGTGCTCGCGGAGTTATGGGAGTTCGAATCAGAGGAGTGGTTCTGGTGAATCAAGCGCCAGTTGCCGCCCATCTGGATTGTGTGGTTCCCCTTACTCCAACTCAGATTATCGACGATATTGTTCACTGGCACGCTGGTGATGGTGGTCCGCGTCTGGGCCGTCGGCGTCGACATGAACCGGAATCTGACGTAATCGCCCTTTCCGATGCCGCGCTGGCTGAAGCCCTGTCTCACATATCCATATCGGATGTCATTGACGATGCGCGGGGAAATGGACCAGGTGTCGCCGACCGTAAGTCCCTTACTGTTGTCTTCGAGCGTCGACGAGGGTGGCTGGCCTGGGAACTGCTCCGTGCCCCCGGTAATGTCTTTCTGCAGGTTGCCACGAACGAATAACCTGTGGCTGGCGGATGGCACAAAGTCGATTCTTCCGATAGAGGTGTTGAGCCGAATCGGGTGGGGAGAGGAAAACGAGTAGGAGCCGGTGTTGTAGCCGTCACCAAGCGTCGTGCCATTGGCAGCCGGCATGGAGTTGAAGTAGGCCAAGGCGTTAGGGTTAGGACCCGGGCCGGCTGGATAGTCACTGGTGTTGCAAACCTGGCAGCCCGCATCCATGTTCGTGACGTCGGCAGCGGTGAGGGTCTGAAGAACCACGGAACCGTCTGGCGCATCGCCGGGATAAATGATATTGCCTTGCTGATACGATGCGGTGGGCACGGTCTGGTTGACCTGAGCGTTTTCCGCCTGCCGCGCCCCTTCATAGTTGCCAAAGAAGAACAGCTTGTCTTTGAAGATCGGTCCACCCAGGGAGCCGCCAAAAATATTACGAATCAGTTTGCCTGGGACGTTGGCCTGACCGCTGCCAAGTTGGGCCTGCTTGTTAAACCAGTCATTGGCAACCGTAAACGTAGGGCGGTGGTACTCATATGCCCCGCCGTGGAATTTGTTCGTTCCCGACTTCGTGACCATGCTGATCTGAGCGCCCGAAGAGCGGCCTTCATCGGCATTGGAACCACCCGTAGTTACACGGAACTCCTCGATTGAATCCTGGGTCTGGCGGAGCACGCCATTAAAAGCGAAGCCACCCACCTGGTCGTTATCGTCCACGCCATCGATGGTCACGTTTCCCTGGTCCGAACGGCCTCCGTTTACAGAACCGCTGCGGCTATCGGTGAGCGTGGGCGGCAGATACAGCACTCCAGGCTGGAGTGAAAGCAGATCGGGCACGTTACGGGTTTCACTCGGAAGCGCTTGAATCTCCAGGTTATCTGCCGAATTGCCGAGCGACGCGTCTGTCGTATTCAAGGTCTGGGCGGATGCAGACACATCAACCGTCACCGAGGTGGACTGAACTGTGAGCGTAAAGTCGATGGTCGCCGGCTGGTTCACAAGCAACTCGGCAACTTTCGTCTGGTTGCCGAAGCCCCCGGCCGTTACCACAATTGTGTATTTTGCGGGAGGGATCTGCGAGAAGAGGTAGGTGCCTGAGCTACTCGTGATGGCGCTCATCGTCGTACCGGTCGCGTTGTTGGTCAGTGTGACCTTCGCGTCCGGAACCAATGCATCGCTTGGGTCTTTGATAACGCCGCGAAGGGAGGTGTTTGCGGACTGGGCGGATACGAGAGAAGAGGTGGTTAGGATACAAAACAGCATCCATCCCCATAAGGATCTTTTCACGACGGTTCCTCCAAAAAGGTACGGCTGTGCGGCTGCTGATCCGCCGCTTTGGTTGGGTAGTCTTCTGCATCGCGGCCGCTCGACGGCGGCACAACTGAAATGCCTCTGCTGGTAAGTAACCGCCCCGCGCCTATCAAATTCTTCTGCGAGGGCGATATCAGTGGTTCTTTTTCAAGTAATGCAGAGCCTGTAAGCCCTGGGAGCGGAGTGGGAGGGCTTGCCAAGCGCTAAGCCAGTCCTATTTTGGCTGATTTTTACCGAACATTCAACAGCCTTCCACTTCCTTTTTCACTCTCTGATACGGAAGCGCCGTTTAGAAGCTATTGCTGCTGTTGCATTTGCTGTAAGTCGACCAGGGGCAGCTTCTGGTCCGGCGGCTGCTGGGCCCGCTCCACGAGCACCGACCAGTCTTCCGGGATGGGAAGCTTGCGATCGAGTGCCGGGGGCTGGTCGCCGGCCTCAACATGGACCGCCACATACAGCTCACTTTCGGTCTTGCCGCGAAATATTCCGTGCGTGGGCGGCACATCTGCGTAGTCCCGACCTACCGCAGTGCGAATGTGTCGATGATGGGCGACAAGGTTATTAGTGGGGTCGAAACCCACCCATCCCAGGTGCGGCAACAGCACATCTACCCAGGCATGGGTCGCGTCCGGAGTTGACCGGTCGTGGTCCTCGCGGCTGCGATACAAATACCCGGAGACGTAACGCGCAGGAATTCCGATATGGCGAAGCAGCGCGATCATGGTGTGGGCGAAATCCTGGCACACACCCTTACCGCTGACGATGGCTTCGTCGATGGGCGAATCAACTCGCGTATGACGAGGCACGTATTCGAAATAGTCAAAAAGCCTCTGGTTGAGTTCGTGCACCAGCATCAGGGGATCGTCGCGGCGAGTAACTTCCATCTGCGAGGCGAGAAGCGTGAGGGCCGGAGTCTCCACGGCGAAGGTGCTGGGAAGGAGCATCTCCCAGTAGTCGCCGGCACGCACGAGTTCGTCGAGAGCACGCCAGGCATCAAGTGAAAGAAAGCTGGGCACGTCGGGAAGCGGTTGCTGTTCCACGACCGACTCGGCGATGATGACTAACTGCGAGTGATCTCCGGGTATGTCAAAATGCTGCACGTTATTGCCCTGGTGATCGCGATAGCTGAAAACGCGGCAACGCGGGCTAACAGATAATGTGAAAGTGAGGCAGTGCTGATGAGTGTCGGAGCGCGGGTGCATGCGCGTTTCCATAATGCTCTCGCTGATGGGGCGCGAGTAGCGAAAGCGCGTTAAATGTCGGATGGAATAAAAATTCATGCTCGGCTCCCGGTAACGCTCTCCTGCCAGTAGATTCTCTAGATCGTAAGCGCGGATTGAATCGAATATTGCACGTAGTACCGGTAGATCAGTTCATGGATGAGCATGCATTGCTGGCGAATCGTATGCAGGAATGTTGCGGCATTGCCCGCCAATATCTCCCCGATCGTGGTGTAGCCCAACATCGCATGCAAACGTCCAATGCCGGCAGTCAGTTCTTCAGGGGGACGACGCCCGCCTGTCCGCTGGATGGATTCGATTGCCTGTAGCGTACTGTCGACCGAATAGCGGATGGCGTGAGGGAAATCGCGATTCAACAGCAGAAATTCGAGTATGCGATCGGCGGAGATATCCGCGGTGTACACCTGGCAATACGCCTCGAACGCCGTGCAACACCGAAGCAGCCCCACCTGCTCCAGATACTGATAGCCGGAGTGCTCTCGTTCCGGCACACCGTAGAGATCCGGATGAAACACCTCGAGCAGAGTCGCTGTGGCATAGGCGCGCTCGAGATAGCGCCCGAGACGAATGAACTGCCAGCCCTGACCATGGATCATGGTAGTGTCGCTCACGCCCTTGAATAGGTGAATCCCATCGACGATCGAAGCCAGCAGGTCGTTCATGTTGGCGCTGAACTGGACCTCGGCGTTGGGCGAGTGAATCATGTGATAAAGCCGGTTGACACGTTGCCATTGCTCAGTGGAGATTTCCTCGCGCACCTGGCGGGCATTTTCGCGTGCGCCGTTAACACAGAACGTGACGGCAGACCTGTTGTCGGCGTCGAAGATCAGTGTCCTGGCCATCGATTCCAAATCGCCGTTCCACTCCAGACCGGTTGGGTCTCCAAGCGACGAGACCAGCCTCTGCCAGCGTGTCTCCGCGGAGGCGCCGCCAGGGTCAAGCACCAGGCTCATCGTCACATCCAACTGGCGTACGGTATTCTCCGCCCGTTCGAGGTAGCGACTCATCGAATAGAGACTGTCCGCAACGCGTGAAAGCATTGTCGCATTCTCCCTTACGCCGTGTTGACTTGCTATTGCAGAACCCATGTGTCTTTGCTGCCGCCGCCTTGTGAGGAGTTGACCACCAGCGATCCCTTGGTGAGCGCCACACGGGTGAGCCCTCCGGGCACGATGTTCACCTTGTCGCCGAAGAGAATATACGGGCGCAAATCGACATGACGCGGCTCAAGATGATTGCCGATGAGACACGGCGCCCGCGAAAAATCGAGCGTAGGCTGAGCGATATAATTACGCGGGTTCGCTTCGATCTGCACCGCAAACTCTTCGCGCTGTTTGGCAGTGGAATGTGGCCCGATCAACATGCCGTAGCCACCGCTCTCGCCCACCGCCTTCACCACCAGCTTGTCGAGGTTCGCCAGCACGTGCTTGCGCTCCTTATCTTCCGTCAGCAGGAAAGTCTCCACGTTCGACAAGATAGGATCTTCATTCAGGTAGTAGCGAATGATGCGCGGCACGTAGGCGTAGAGGGCCTTGTCGTCGGCAAGTCCGGTTCCAAAAGCATTGGTAACGGTGACGTTTCCGGCGCGATACGCATTGAACAGGCCCGAGCAACCAAGAATCGAATCAGAACGAAAGATGAGCGGATCGCTGAAGTCGTCATCCACGCGCCGATAGATCACGTCAACCCGCTTGAGTCCGTCGGTCGTCCGCATGTACACGATGTTGTCGTGGGTCACCAGGTCCCGGCCTTCTACAAGGTCAATACCCATCTGGCGAGCAAGGTAAGTGTGCTCAAAATACGCTGAGTTGAATACGCCCGGCGTGAGCAGGACGATGTTCGGCTCGGGTCTGCCTTCCGGAGCAAGCGAACGCAGCGTCGCCAGCAGCAGTTGCGGATAATGCTCGATGGGGCGAACGCCGTAGCTGTGGAACAGACGCGGGAAGGTGCGCTTCATGACTCGACGGTTGGTGAGCATGTAACTCACCCCTGAAGGCACGCGCAGATTATCTTCGAGCACCACGAATTCGCCAGTGTTCAGGCGCAAAAGATCGGAGCCGATGACAGCGATGTAGACATTCCGCGGCACCTGAAGGCCGCGCATCTGGCGCCGGTATTGCTTGCAGCTGTAAACAAGCTCGCGCGGAACTACCCGGTCATTCAAAATCTTCGCATCGGAATAAACGTCGCGCAGAAAGTGATTCAGAGCCGTGATCCGCTGTGTCAGGCCCCGCTCGATCTTGTCCCATTCATCGGCGGTGACCAGCCTCGGCAGCAAGTCATAAGGAAAGATGCGCTCAGTCCCCTCATCTTTGCCATACACAGTAAACGTAATGCCCTGGGTGAGGAACGACAGGTCCGCCGATTGCTTGCGGCGCTGCAACTCATCATGGGGAAGGTGCGCCAGCGTCTCGGCAAGGGCGCGGTAGTGGGCGCGGAGTTCTCCGTTTGATTCCCGCATCTCATCGAAGGCGTGGTCGAGCGGATAGTCTCCGAAGAGGGTATCCATTTCCACTGGAGGACCGGCGCTCATGGGGAAGATTAGGTATCCTTTGCCGCAAATTCAGGGTGCCCGGAAAATGAAAGTCGGCGCTCCGGAATGGCCTTTCAGCAACCGCTCCGCATCGGCTTTTCAGCCCGCCCGCCTGTACCCTGTTGTTTAGCTTTTAACACGCGAGAGCTAAAGGAGCAATGAGGAAGCTTGAGAAGACCGCCTGCTTAAGGCAACAAGCAGGCGGCCGGAAGCTGCGAGGGCGGCAGCCGAAGCCACCGCCCTCTCTCATTTCCGCCGCTCTGGGTTAAAAGAACAGCTTGGCCGAGACCTGAAGCTGCCGCGGTCCATACAGAGCGTTGTTCGTCCCGTTCATGACGCCGAAGGCGCTGATGCCGGTTCCAGGGAAGGGTGAAATGCAGCCCTGGAGAGCGGACCCCGCAGGCGCAGTGCCGTTGCTCGGACATGTCTTTGAGATCGCACTCGAAGACGTATATGCCGAGTAGGTGGAGTTCACGCTGGTGATGATGGTGTGATTGAGCAAATTGAAGGCCTCACCCACGATCTGCATGTGCAGGCTTTCGTGGATCGGAATCTCGCGCGTTACTCGAAAATCCACGTTGTTGAATCCCGGCCCCTTGATGCTATTGCGTCCAATCTGCGGGGGCCGCCCCGTGGTGGGCTGACCGGAGCCGGAGCTCATCGCACCGCCATAAATTCCCCCATCGGCCCCGTAGCTGGTAGCACTTGTGGAACCGCTGTAGACCGTTCCGCTCATGCCCAGGAAGACAGGCTGGCCGCCCGAAGCGATCTCGCTTCCCGAGAACCGGAAATCGTCAAGGAAGGTTTCGACGAACTTGTTCCCCATCAGGATTCTCGGTTGATAGACAAAGCTCAGTGTGAAGCGATTGCGGATGTCAACGTCCGAGGGTCCGTTTTCTCCGCGGATATTGTTCGGATCGAGCGGCACGTCGCCGCCGTAAAACGTCCCGTTGTTGCCCTGAACCTGGCCGGTGTCAGAGGCATGCGCCCAGGTGTAGTTCGCCAGCACTTCGACGCCGTTCTGGAAAGGACGGCGCACGGTAGCAGCCAGCGAGTTATACCAGGTGTTAGCGACGCTGAAGCCGGTGTTATAGGTGGCGAGCGACGTGCTACGACGATCAGAAGGAAGGTAGACCGGCACTGTGATCTGCTTGATCACCGTTCCGTCAGCGCTCAGCACGTTATAGCTGCGCAATCCGTGTGGAGTCTGGCCTATCAGATTGGCGTCGACAAACACGGGCAGACGCATGCCGCGCGTCCCAACATATCCCACCGAGAGAGACATCTTGCCGGGCAATGCCTGCTCGACGGACAACTCGGCTTCGTGCGCATAGGGCGGAACGAAATTGGGATCCAGCCCGTGGAAGCTCTGTGCACCCAGCTTTGTGGGCCCATTCACGGTGGGCGCCGCGCCACCGGTGGGGTAAAGCGCGCTCGAAAGCAGTGGTCCGGTGTTGGGAAGCGGTACGTTTGGATACTGAAGACTGCTGCTGGAGTTAGGGACTGTCGGGCATGTCGATTTCGGCGTGCCGACGCTCGCTTTGCAACCAGAGTAGTTGTAGTTCACTTGAACGACTCCATTCTCAACCCGCATGGCGTAGTACGTGCTGCCCTGGTTGAGACCGGAGAAGATTCCATAGCCACCGCGAATAACCGTACCCTCATACGGGCTCCACGAAAAACCAAAACGCGGCTGCACACGGTTGAGAACATTCTTGATGGTTTTGCTGTAGGTGTCGGAGATGGGTGGGTAGTTGTTGTTTATCAGCCCCGGTGCAGGCGTAAGCTGCACATCGTAGCGAACACCGGCTGTAATGGAGAAGTTCTGAGTGACCTTCCACGCATCCTCAGCGAAACCGTCAAACATCTTCATCCAGAAATCGTCCTTGCCCTGCGTGCCTGCCTTGGTGTTGACCACATCGACAGTCTGGACAAACGAGTTGTAGTGATAGCCGGCATACGGATCTGTGTTGCCCGGCTGCCCCTGGAACGCGTCTGAAATCCAGTCCTGGAAGTTGGCGCCGGGCGTCGACTCGCCGTAGCTGTATATGCCGCCGCCCTGAAAAAGATTGATCATCACTTCATGAACAATGTTGGCATCCCCGCCAAACTTGAGGTTATGCCGTCCCTGCACTCTCGAGAAAACATCCGTCACCTGAATGCGTTTTTCATCCGGCTCCGCCACACGGGGTAGTGCATTCGGCATGCCAAACGTCACGACGCCGGTAGCCACGCTGGGACCGGACGCGTTGGCGCCGGCAGTCTCAAGGTCACGTCCCCATTGCAGATGCACCTGGTTCACTGACTTGCTTGAGATCACAGTCGTAAGACCGCCAACCAAGAAGCGCTCGTGGTAGCTGGTGGGCGCGTTGGTGCTCGGCGAGCTGTTGGTAAATGTCGGTGCGGGACTGTAGCCGTAGGTGCTATCGAAATTGGCGAAGTTGAAGTCGACGAATGCATCATTCTTGCTGTTGATGTGATAGTCGAGGCGCGGGAAGAAAAGATTCTGCTTTGAGAATCGCGAGGGCGGAGCCTGGCCTGGCGCGATATTCGCGACCGTCTGCAGAAAGTTGATGCCCTGTGTGCACTGCGTGGCAGTAATGGTCGTGGGACACTGCGTGGGCGAGATTATCGTGTTGCCCGAGTTGCTCGCGGTGGGCGTCAACGTGATGGTGTTGGTATCGGAGTAGAGAACGCGACCAACCTTGCGGAATCCGTCATAGGTGAAAAAGTAGAACAGCTTATCTTTGATGATGGGGCCGCCGACCGAGCCGCCAAACTGCTGCTGTTGATGGATGGGTTGCGTCAAGAGAAATTTGGGGGCGCCGTTGTGCAGCGCCTGATACTTGCTGTACGGATCGAGAGCATTCAAATCTGGATAGCGCAAATAGTAGAACAGATCGCCATGCAGATTGTTGCCGCCGCTCCTCGTGATGGCGTTCACCTGGCCACCCGCGGCCTGGCCGAACTCAACCGAATAATTCGAAGCCTCAGCCTGAAATTCCTTGATCGAATCGAGCGAGTACACGTACGGGGCGCCCGATGCGCGGCCCCGAGCCTCGCTGAAAAGCATCTGATTGTTGTTTGCACCGTCGACATAGTTCTGGTTGTAGAGGCCGCTGATGCCGTGGAAGCTGATCAGGCCGCTGCCTCCGTCCTGCGCCACGTTCGGGGTCAAGAGCACAAAGTCGCTCCAGTTGCGAGCGCTCACAGGCAGATTCTGAATTAGTTCCTGGTCGACCACTTGTGAGACTTCCGTCTTTTCAGGATCCAGTATCGGGGTGGTAGCCGTCACCTCAACGGTGGTCGTGGCAGACTGCACGGCCATGCTGAGATCGATGGTCAGCGTCTGTCCCACCTGCAGCGTTAACCCCGAGGCTTCTGCCGTGCCAAAGTTGCTGCCCGAGGCAACCACCTTATAGTGCCCCGGCTGCAGAAACGGCGCCACATAGATGCCATCGGAATTAGTGGTGTACTCGTGACTAACTCCGGTATCAGTGCTGGTAATGGTCACCTGGGCACCTGGAACAGCAGCATGGTTCGCGTCCATCACTGTTCCTGTAATCGTGCCCGCGCCCGCCGTCTGCGCCTTGGCAATGGAACCGCTACAAGAAAAAAACAATGCCAACGCCAGCATCAGCACCGCAATGCGGCCTGGATGATTGAAATCACGAATCATGTTTGTGGCTCTCCCTGAAAAATTCATTCTGGAAAATTATCTTGGAGTGAAAACGCAATCCGCATTTACTAAGTTGGTTGCTGTGAGTTTCACCCCGGGAAAATAGGATTGGTATTTTCTGGCTTCTATGCTCGATTCTCAAGCATGTCCAGAGCATCTGTTATGAATGCTGTAAGAATTGTGATGCAAACATCTTAATGACTCGGTGGCAAGCCCACACAATAAGGAGTCTGGCAGCGGACAGAGTATCGATTCATCCTTCCAAGCGACCGGATAAATGCGGTGATTCGCCTAGAATCGCGCCTTGCGGATGCTTCGAAGATACATGATTTCCTAGCGTAATCAAAGAAATAGAAGGGTCGCGACCGCGCAGGAGTCAGCAACGACAATGCAGTCCAAGGCCACAAAATGCTGTTTGCTCAAACCCGACGCGAATGATCGTCATGTTGCGGTACCGAATGAAGCTCCTCAATGCGATACCCTGAATTTTCAGGAGAAGCCGTCGTCAATGCTCAATTTCCGCTGCCCCGCCGTCCTGCTTCTTACCATACTCATCCCCTTTGCGGCCGTACCGGCATCGGCACAAAAGCCCCCGATCCAGATCACTGCCGATCTCACCGACGCACCGCGCAAGCTGTATCACGCAGATGTTGATCTGCCAGTGACTGCGGGGCCGCTCACGTTGACCACGCCAAAATGGATTCCCGGCAACCATCGCCCTACGGGACCGGTGGACTCGATTACCGGCGTGGTATTCACCGTCGCAGGAAAACCGATCGTATGGCGTCGCGACGCCGTTGACTTGTTTCAATTCCATTTGACGATTCCAGAAGGCGCTACGACCCTGCACGCACATCTGGATTGCATCGTGACCGGACGTATCTCGCAGAAACTCGCAGTCTTGGAGTGGGAGAAGCTTCTCCTCTACCCGGCCAACACCCCCGTGCGCGACATTCCTGTTCAACCTTCGCTGAAGGTGCCTGCCGGCTGGGGTATCGGCACCGCCCTCTCTCCCATTGAAGTCGGCTCGTACCCAGTACCGGCAGCCGGCAGCATCACTCACTATGCGGCAACGAATGTGGAGCAGTTGGAAGATTCGCCCGTCATCGCAGGACAATACTTTCACGAGTTCGCGCTGGCGCCGACGATCACTCCCAAGCATTTTATCGACGTCGTCTCCGACTTCCCGGAGGATTCAAACCTTCGTCCCTCAGTGCTGGCGGCGCTAAACAACCTGGTTCGTGAAGCAGACGCGCTCTACGCCTCACATCACTACAACGTCTATCATTTTCTGCTGACTCTCTCAGACGTTGCCGGTGGCGAAGGCCTTGAGCACGGCCAGTCGTCAGACAACGGCGTGGGCGAAAAAGGCTTTGCCGATGACGCGCACCAACTCTCCGAGGCAGACCTGCTCCCGCATGAGTTTACGCATTCGTGGAACGGCAAATATCGCCGGCCCGCGGGACTTTATCAACCCGACTTTGCTACAGCGCAGCAGGGTGCGCTGCTGTGGGTGTACGAGGGCATGACACACTATCTCGGAAACGTACTTGCCGCGCGATCCGGACTCAAGAATCAAGCTCAATATCGCGATATGCTCGCGATGTCGGCCGCTAATCTTGACTACAAGCCGGGCCGCCAGTGGCGCCCCACAGAAGATACTGACGTGGCCGCGAGCATCCTGCGCGGCGGCAACCCTGCCTGGTCCAATTGGAAGCGTGGACAGGACTACTACCAGGAGGGCGAACTCCTTTGGCTCGACGCTGACACTCTCATCCGTAAGTTCACGCAGAACAAGAAATCGCTCGACGACTTCCAGAAAATATTCCTCGCAAAGGGCGGTAATACCGGGCCTCTTATTGTGACTTACACCTTCGATGAGTTAGTGCAGGATTTGAATGCGGTTGTGCCCTACGACTGGGCCACATTCCTTCACGACCGGGTGGATAAGATCAATCCGCGCGCCGATCTTGCTGGAATCGAACGAGGCGGATACAAGCTCGTCTATAAAGACAAGCCAAATCCCTCTGAGCGCACCATGGCCTCAGCCGGCGGACGGCGCGCTGCCGGCGTCGATTGCTGGTACTCCATTGGTCTGCGCATCGCGGCGGACGGCGGTATCGCAGACGTGCGCTGGAACGGCCCTGCGGACAAGGCGCGCCTCGCGCCGGGAGAGAAATTGATTGCGGTGAACGGCCAGATCTTCTCGCCGGAAGTTCTGCGCGAAGCGATTCGCGCCTCCAAGGGCAACACCGAGCCCATTCACCTGATCGTGCAGGCAGATTCGTTTGTCTCTAACACCGATATCGACTATCACGAAGGAGAGCGCTATCCAGCGTTGGAACGCGTCGACGGCACGCCCGCCTATCTTGACGACATCACAAAGGCTCTGACCACTCCGGAGAAGGCTTCACCCACGCCGAAAGAAGATGAAGAGTAACACGAACAATTCTAGTTGGCCAGTGGCCGGTGCCTTTAGGCAAAGCTATCCTCTCTGTGTCGCCGGAACAATTGGCCACTGCACACTGTTCACTGCCCACTGGCCACTATCCCCTGTCGTAGACTGGATTCTCAGGAGACTCCCGTCTACAATGCTTAAATTGCTCCGCTTTCCTTGCGCCGTTCTGGTCGTGCTTGCCTTTGCATTCACCGTCCTCGTCGCACAAAAGCCTGCGGCTCAAACTCCGGCCGAGGATTACATCCGCTCCCACTACACCAAATATGAATTCCGCATCCCCATGCGCGACGGCAAACGACTCTTCACCGCAGTGTATGTGCCCAAGGAGACTACAGGCGGTCCTTACCCGTTCATGATGGATCGTACGCCGTACAGTGTCGGCCCCTATGGCGAAGACCACTATCCGCGGCACCTCGGCCCTTCTGAAGAGTTCGAGAAGTCCGGCTACATCTTCGTTTACCAGGACGTGCGCGGGCGCTGGATGAGCGAAGGTGACTTTGTTGAGATGCGTCCACATATCGATGAAAAGAAGTCTTCGCACGACGTCGACGATGCTTCCGATACCTACGACACCATCGAGTTTCTGCTGAAGCATGTAGCCAACAACAACGGCAAAGTCGGCATCTGGGGCATCTCGTATCCGGGCTTTTACACTTCCGCTTCGATCATCGATTCCCATCCTGCCCTGGTCGCGGCGAGCCCGCAAGCACCCATGACCGACCTCTTTCTCGGCGATGATGCGTATCATGGCGGAGCATTTATGCTTTCCGCCAACTTCGGCTTCTATACCTTCTTCAAGCCCAACCAGAACCCGGAGATGCCCAAAACGGGTCCGGCCTTCGACTTCGGCACGCATGATAGTTACAAGTTCTATCTTGATGCGGGTAACATCGCGACTTTGGACAAGCTCTATCTGAAGGGTTCCAACTGGCTCTTCAACGATCAGGCCAGGCACAATACCTACGACTCTTACTGGCAAGCTCGTGACCTCTCGCGCCACATGAAAAACGTGAAGTGCGCCGTGTTGGTCGTCGGAGGCTGGTATGACGCCGAAGATCTCAGCGGACCGTATCGCACGTTCTACGCAATCAATAAGTTCAATCCCGAAACGCCGACTACGCTGGTCGAGGGTCCATGGGTCCACGGCGGCTGGGCGCGCGGTGATGGCAGCCACCTCGGCGATGTGCAGTTCAACGCCAGGACCAGTGATTACTTCAAAAGCAACGTCCAATTTCCTTTCTTCGAACATTATTTGAAGGGCAAGGGCGCGGCTCAGCCCAGGGCTGTAGCTTTTGAAACCGGCACAAACGTCTGGCGCAACTTTGATGCGTGGCCGCCCAGGGCAGCCGCAGCCAAGACGCTGTATTTTCATGCCGGAGGCAAGTTGACTTTCGATCCGCCGTCTGAATCGAAAAGCGCCGATGAATACCTGAGCGACCCAAATCACCCTGTGCCATTTGTGGGCTACACCACTGATACCGTCCCGCAGCGCTATATGGTCGATGATCAGCGCTTCGCCAGTTACAGGCCTGACGTCCTGGTCTACCAGACTGATCCGCTTGAGGAGGATGTAACAATCGCCGGCCCCATTTCGCCCAGGCTCAAAATCGTCAGCAGTGGCACTGATTCTGATTTTGTAGTGAAACTCATTGATGTCTATCCCGAAGATTATGGCGACCAGGGCGACAACTCGCGCCCCAACAAGCGAGTCCTCGACGCTCCGCCGCTACATATGGGTGGTTACCAGCAGTTGTTGCGCGGCGAGCCTTTCCGTGCCCGGTTCCGCAACAGTTGGCAAAAGCCGGAGCCACTCATACCGAACAAAGAGGCAGACATCAATTTCACCATGCCCGACCTCTTCCACACCTTCCGCCGCGGCCATCGCATCATGGTCCAGGTGCAGAGTTCATGGTTCCCTCTCACCGATCGCAATCCGCAAACCTTCACTGATATTCCCAACGCAAGACCTGAAGACTTCCAGAAGGCCACCGAGAAAGTATTCCATCAGAAAGACGCGGCAAGCGGAGTTGAAGTTTTGGTCATGCCGAAAAGCTGAAATAGAGATGAAGCAGCTTTCAACAGTGACGAATTACCTGGAAACAAGTGACGAGCGAGCTGAAAATTGTTTGCCGGACAGCCGTTCGTTCTGTGTTCGCCGTCCTTGCAATTCCACATCAAACGCTGCTAACTTCCGTGTTACCAATCAGCTGACAAACAAGAAGGACCATGATGTTCACACGTTCGTTCCGCACTCTCCCATTCCTTGCCGCGGTCATGTTGCTCGCGGCTCCTGCGATCCAACCCGAAGAAGGTATGTGGACCTTTGACAATCCTCCACTGAAGCTTCTTAAAGCCAAGTACGGCTTCACTCCCACCCAGGCCTGGCTTGACCATCTGCGCCTTTCGAGCGTGCGGCTAAACGATGGCGGATCCGGCTCATTTGTAAGCCCCAATGGCCTGCTGCTGACCAATCACCACGTGGCGCGAGGCCAGTTACAAAAGAATTCGACCGCGGAGCACGACTACCTGCGCAATGGCTTCTATGCGGCCACCCATGATCAGGAGATGAAGTCGCCCGATCTCGAGGTAAACGTGCTGATCGCCATGCAGGACGTGACCGCACGCGTACAAGGTTCCGCCAAAGGAATCGCGGATGGCGCCAAAGCGCTGCAGGCTCGTCATGGCGAAATTTCAGCCATCGAAAAGGAAAGCAAAGAGAAGACCGGACTTCGTTCTGACGTGGTTTCGTTCTATCAGGGCGGCGAGTACTGGCTCTACGAATACAAGGCTTATACCGACGTGCGCCTGGTGTTTGCTCCGGAGCAGCAAGCGGCTTTTTACGGCGGCGACCCGGATAACTTCACTTACCCCCGTTATGACCTGGACATGGCATTGTTCCGCGTCTACGACAACGGCAAGCCTCTGCATACTGATAACTTCCTTAAGTGGAGCGCGAAAGGCGCGGCGCCGGGAGAGCTGATCTTCGTCTCCGGTCATCCCGGGGCCACCGAGCGTCAGGACACCATGGCCCAGCTCCTGATGCAGCGTGATGTAGCGGGACCAGCGATTACGGAATATCTCAAGCGCCGCATCGCGGCCGCGCAGAACTTTGCGGCAAAAGGCTCGGAGCAGGCTCGGCTCGTTGGCAGCACCATCTTTGGTCTGCAAAATAGCTTGAAGGTGTACGAGGGCCGCGCCGAAGCCCTTGCAGATAGAGCCATCGTCAACAAGAAGCAATCTGAAGAAGATGACTTTCGCAAAAAGGTCGCGGCCAACCCTGAGTGGCAAAAAGAATTCGGTAGCGCCTGGGACACCATCGCCCGAATCGAAGATCAAGTGAAGCCCGAGATCAAGGCGCAGATCTTCCGTCGCGCCGATAGCCGGCTCTTTTCGATTGCACTCCAGATCGTCCAGTATGTCGCCGAAATCAAAAAGCCCGACAGTGACAGGCTCCCGGGCTTCAACGATGCTTCGCTCGACAGGGTCAAGTTTCAGATGCTCTCGCCCGCCCCGATCCCCATGGCGACTGAAAAGCTTTATATGTCCAACGCTCTCAAACTCGGCCAGGAGAAGCTGGGTAAGGATGATCCGTTCGTAAAGGCCATTCTGCAAGATGGCGATATCGACAACACGGTCAACACTCTCGTCGACGGAACGAAACTCGCCGATCCCGCTTTCCGCCAGTCGCTGATCGACGGCGGAGAGGCTGCCGTTTCCGCATCCACAGATCCCATGATCGTCACCGCCCGCCGCGTTGACCCCATCGTGCGCGAGACAACCCGCCGCATGCGCGATACATTCTCCAGCGTGCTCACCCCGGCCGGAGAAAAGCTGGGCAAAGCGCGTTTCCTCGTCTATGGCAAAGACGCATATCCCGACGCAACCTTCACGCTGCGTCTAAGCTACGGCACAGTGGAAGGGTACCCATACAATGGTACCATTGCTCCGCCATTCACCACGTTCTACGGGCTCTATGACCGCGCAGCCGGCTTCGAAAACAAGCCGCCGTTCGATCTAACTCCCAAAGAGGTTGCCGGCCGCGACAAGCTTGACTTGTCCACTCCGCTCGACTTCGTCTCGACAAGCGATATCATCGGCGGCAACTCCGGCTCGCCCGTAGTCAACCGCGATGGAGAACTGATTGGCCTGATCTTCGACGGTAACATCGAATCGCTGGCCGGCGATTTCGTGTATGAAGGGGCGAGGAACCGGGCAGTCGCGGTCCATTCGGCTGGGATGATCGAAGGATTGCGCAAGCTTTACGGCGCCGATGCTCTGGCAGACGAACTGCAAGACAAGAAGTAGATCGCACTGATTCGCCGCTGAACCTCAGGGGAGCCACACGGAATTCCGTCTGGCTCCCCTCCGATTTTCCGAATCAGTCCGCGGCGGCAGAGCGACGCTGCGAACCAATCGCGGGCAGCATGAAAGCGATCAGCAGGAGCGCGGCTGGAACGGTCACAAGGCCCAGCCGCAGACTTCCCGATCGCCCAGAAATCAACCCTGTGAGCCACGGCAGCACTGAGCCCCCAAACCCGCAGACTGCCAGCACCCAGCGTGAATCCGAGCTGTGCCGTGCCCTCACAAAAAACCGCGCCAGCAACAGCGGAAAAATGGGGGCCAACGCCGCCCCGAGTACAAACATCGCCACCCCGTGGCTCACCGATCCCGGCAATCCAACGAGAAGTGCCCCGGCCAGCACTGCCGCGATCACCGCGCAATAAAGCACTCGCATCGGCGCCGCTCGCAACAGCAGAAAAGCAGAGAAGCCCCGCGACGCCAGGAATCCGCACCAGTAGAGCGACGAAGAGGCCGCCGCAGCGGCAGCCCCGATGCCCGACGAGCGCTGCGCATATGTAGCGAGCCATGAGATGGTCGTATTCTCGATGCCTACCTCAAGACGAGTGACCAACGCGAAGAGCGCTATGAAGCGGAGATTTGGAATTCCTCCCCACGCGACAGCCGATGGCGCCACCTCGTCGGCAGGTTCCTTGATGAACACCCAGCATGTGAGGGCGACAACTGCAGCCGCGCCAGCCAACACAATGTAAGCAGCACGATAGGTATTGTTGATCAATACTTGCGCCGCCAACAGCGGAGCCATCAATGCTCCCGCACTCCAGCTGAAGTTGAGGAGTGTGAGAGGAGCGGCGCTTTGCGCGGCAAACGTTTGTCCCGCGTACATGCTCACCGCCGTCCCCTTGTATCTCATGAATGTAACCAAATTGTCACTTCTGAGGCTTACGCGTTGTCCCCGGAGACTTCCACCGAATCCAAGCAATTGAACGAAGAAAAGGAGAACACAATCTATGCTTAGATATGTCCTCAGAACAACGATGGCGACAGCCCTGATTGTTGTCTTCTCCAGCTTGGCTGCTGCGCAATATCCACCGATGCCACCTGGACCTGGCAACCCTCCATACATGCCCCACGGCTCCTATTCCAAGGGGCCGGCGATTGCGGGGGCAGCGGGCGGTGCGGCCGCTCTTGGCGGCTTCCTATATTGGAGGCACACACACGCAAAGCTGGAAGGATGTGTAGCTGGCGATGGAGACAAGCTCGTCGGTGATAAGGACAAACAGACGTACAGCCTCACGAATAAAGGCGAGGCGTTGAAACCAGGAGAACATGTAGAGGTCGTCGGCAAGAGGTCAAAAAACCAAGCCGGTGAACCAATGTTCGAGGTACGAAAAATGAGCAAGGACCTTGGGTCCTGCACGGCAACATCGATGCTGGAATCACCCCATTGATTCAAGGAACATGCTCGGCCCAGAGGGCGGAACTCACTTTGGCTTCAGCTTCGTTTTCCGCGTGCGCGCCGGGGGTTCGGCGGACAAGTTGATTCGCGAATCACCAGTTCCGGATGGATCGGTACAAGATCGGGAAAGGTGGCCTGCCCTCTGATCCGTTGCAGCAGAATCCGCGCCGCCACCGCACCCATTTCATGCAATGGCTGGCGAATCGTAGTCAGACTGGGATTGTGGAACGCTGCGCCCTGAATGTCGTCGAAGCCAATGACTGAAATGTCCTCCGGAACTCGCAGGCCCTGGTTCATAAAGGCACGAATCGCACCTATGGCAGAGATGTCGTTGTAACAGACCAGCGCTGTAAAGTCGACCCCGCGTCGCAGCAGTTCATTCGCCGGCGTAAAACCAAGCTCCGGGGTTGAAACGCGAAGCTCTAACTGGACAGTCAAATCGGGCAGCACCGAAAGCTTCAGATCCTTTGCGACGTTCATCAGGCACTGCCACCGATCGTCTGCATCTGAACTGTGGCTGCCGCCCCGCATGAAAGCAATCTTTCGATGGCCTAGCTGATACAAATGACGAAGCGCCAGTTCCGCCGCCCTTTTCTGATCCAGCACTACGTTCGTGACACCCTCGATTTTTCTATGTCCGGCCACCACCACTACGGGCAGACTAAGGCTCTTCTCGAGAATGGTATCGATCACGATGAAGCCCTCGACGGAGCGCTCCATCAACAACCGGGGATACTCCTCAATCAGGTCGGGCCTCCGGCGGTGGCTTGCCGTCAGGTAAAAGTAGCCCTCTTCAATGAGGTATTCCTCCACGCCGGCAAGCACCTGGGTGGCGTAGCTGTCGCTCAATTCCGGAACCAGGACCCCCACCGAAAATGTCTGCCGTTTGCGCAGCGATCGCGCATAAAAGCTCGGCCGGTAGTCGAACTTAGTCGCGGCCTCCGTCACCCTGTCCCGCGTCTCTTGCGGTATCGAACGCACTCCAGGAGCGTTATTCAACACCAGGGAGATGGTGGCTGGCGACAGATTGAGGTACTCGCCCAGCGTGCGCAGGCTGATCGGGTGCTCGGGACGCAGCGCGGGTGCCGTCTTTGTTCGCTTAGCCATGCACTCCTTTTGTAACATTCCCGAGCGGCATGCGTCGTATTTTCAGCGGCTTCGCCACCTCCAGGGTCGGCGTAACCCGTCAAATCGAGGCCATTCGAAGTACAATCTAGTGGGACCCCAATCCTGCGGAGGGATGGGTGAGCGGTTGATACCGGCGGTCTTGAAAACCGTTGTGCCTGAAAGGGTACCGGGGGTTCGAATCCCTCTCCCTCCGCCAGATTCCTTCCGCAATAGTCCACAGCTGTCCATATTGTCCACGAAACTCCCCTGATATGGAGTGACCCCGTCAACCGCTGCACATTTGTGGGGTTGTTTTTGTTGTTGTCGTTGTTTGTTTCTTCTTTCGAGGACAGGGCGAGCAGCAGTCGGGGCAAGCTTGAGCGACGATTGATCAATCTGATATTCGCGGGTCGGAACCGCATAATCATGATCCGTCGGGAGCTGCCTCTGACTAATGTCGCGAGTCCGGCTGAGCCTGTCGCATAGGGTATACGAGGATTCTCCTTCGTGTTTGCTTCGGCTGCTGCTGGCTCTGTCCTCGAATTGGAGATCACTGTTCATTGGTCGGGTCGTTTTTGTTTTTCATTCCTTGGAAAGTTTTTGCTTCTGCTGTTGCTTTGGTCTTTGCTATTTCGTTTCTCGTCATGCCGCTATCTGCTGCTTGACTGGAGTTTCTACCTTGACTCCGATGGCCCAGATGAAGCCCAGCAGTTCGCGCCCCACGGCGGTTATGATCTTGCGCTGGTCTTTGCCCGCCACCACCAACTTCATGTAGCGTTTGTGCAGCCGGACCTGCGCCTTCCACGCGATCTCCTTGATTGGTGCTGGAACCCCTTCCTGCCGCTTGCGCAAGCTTGGCCCGATCACAGGCCGGTGCCGATAACTCCATGCGGCTTCGATAACGATGCGTCTCAGATGTGCGTTGCCTGTCTTGGTGATGCTCCCTTGTCGCTTTCGCTTGCCACTGGAGTCTTCGCTGGGAACCGCGCCGCTGTAACCCATTAACTGCCGAGGCGTATCGAAGCGGGCGATGTTGCCTAGCTCCGCCACAATCGTCACCGCCGAAATCTCGGCGATGCCGCGCAGAGCCTGTAAACCCTTGACTACTTCCTGCACCTGCGGCGATGCCAGCTTTACCGCTTCCGTGATCGCCTGCTCCAGACGCTTGACCCGTGCCGCCATGTGATCGACCTCGTGCAGATAATCCTGAAGCGTGGCTTGCTGTGGCGGTCGTTCGAACTGAATCTGGCGCACCCAGGCCATATAACGTTCCGTCCACGCCTTCATCCCCACCGCCGGACGTCGCCCCGCACGCAGCAGAAACTTGCTCAGCCGGTGCCGTGCTCGCAACTGATCCTGTTTGGCCGCCTCACGTGTACGCACCAAATCACGTAACGCTTCCGAGTCTCCGTCCGGTACCCATACCGCAGTCAGATCGTCGGAACGATGACTGCGCGCCAGCTTCAAGGCGTCCCGCCGGTCGGTCTTCACTCGGTCGCCAGCCTTGGTCGGAACCAGCGTTGGTGCAACCACCGCGCACTCGACCCCCAACTGCGTCAACTGCCAATACAGCACATAGCCCGTTGGACCAGCTTCGTAGCAGGCACGCAAATGCTCCGACGCACCCAGCTTCTTAATCAACTTGCGGACAGACTCTTCGCGGTTAGCGATCGTCCCCAGGCTGCGAACCTCGCCGTCAGGCTCGGCAACGGCAACAGCAATCGTTTCGGCATGGACATCCAAGCCCAAAAATCGTAACTTCTCCTTCATGACCGGTCCTCTCCGCTTGTGGCTCTGAACTGTGCTTCTTTCCAGAATCACAGCCTAACCCACGGTCAGCGCACTGGGCCGGTCACTCCATTCTGACTAAAGCCGCACAGGGGCAGCGATATCCGTGTTTGGCTTTGGTTACTTCGACTCGAATTCAAATGCGATCTTGCCGGTGCCGTGTATGGGTAGCATCAAGCAACAACCTAAGTTCGATCAAAGTGACAGAAGTAAGGTTTGATTTCAATTGTGAGTCGCAGCACTTTGTTGCGTTGAATCGCAATATCCCAGAGAGCACATACTCAATACGAAGGGAGCTTTTATAGCACATCAGAAGAAGCCAAGCAAAGACACTGCGCACGCCCGCTGAGGGGTGGAGTGTCACCCTCCTCCCGATGCCGTAGGCAGCGCAGTCTTTCGATCTGAAGAGGCAGAGGCCTCGACAACACCCACCGGCACGTCTACGGGCCTCCAGACGCAGCTAGGCCGTCCCGAAGGACGGCCCCAACTTCACTTCTGTTGCACGTCGATGGGGACACCGTTCACAGGGTTTGCGAGGTACTGATACTTTTCATGATCGGCCAGCGTCACAACGAGCTTGCCGCTGCTCCAGTCGATATACGGCTCAGGGTCAGGGTAATTCACCGGCACGTTCATAACCAAGTCGCCTAGACGATCTTTCTGCGCTGGCCCTTTCAACCGCACGGCATAGACTGCATCGTTCACAACCCACGCCGAGTTGTATACCTCCATCTGCACAACTGCATCCCATTTCCCATCGGGACTCTTTTTGGTCTCTCGCACCTGCACCTCCAAGTGATTGCGAGGCCAGACGAAATAGATCGCAAGCGCCACTACAAGCCCAAGTGCGGCTAACGATCCCAGGATGACTTTATTTCTCTTCTTCATCGACCCCTCCTATGGGACGTACGCACCCGATTGAATGAGCCGCATACCGATGTCGGTGTTTGTGACATTTCGTACCGGAAGATGCGTGTAGGTTGAGTCCATCACCGTCCCCTTCGCATAAGTGCTCCCTCTTGCGACGAAGTTCTCGATGTCGAGGATTTGGTTTCGCGTTATGTGGCTGGAGGCTGCGTACATTCCAATCAGAATCGTGGCCGAATCAATGTATCTCGGATCAAAATTTCCGCTGAGCCGCTGTAAGTCCCACTTTCCTCCTCGGCCAAAGTTAGCGAGGTCCTCGGATGTCGCTTTCGCGCCTACCATTGGGGCTACACCTCGCAACTCCCCAGTCGCTTTGCCAGACTGAACAACAGCATTGACATCAAATCCATTGGGGATGAGAGCGGGCTTTCCATTTGCGCCCTGAACTACATTCCCGCTCTTGTCCGTCAGTGGGCTATTCTGGCTCTGTTGTTGGGCCTTCTGCTGCGCTTCGGTCATATTCAACCGCTTCTCGGCTTCCGTCTGTGCTTGCTGGAGACAACCCCAACCGTTGCAGCCATGCCCATCCGGGTCAAGCCGCACGAGCGGATTGTTCCTCACGTACGCGTACAGGTTCAAACTCTGCGGATCGCCGAAAACCGCATAAGGAACCGGATCGGTTTTAGCGCTCCAGTCCGGCGTGGTGAATCGTCCCATCGCACTGCTGTAGTAGCGCGCTTCGAAGTAGTCGTTGCCGGACTCGGCGTCTCGTTCTTTGCCGGTGAAATGATGCTCTGTCGCATCGGGCGCGGAGTAGCTGGGCGGATTGTTCAGATCATTGCCGAAGGGCAGGCTGGTCCAGCGATTCTCCACCACACCGGAAACGTTCACCTGCTCGCGCTTGGTGCCCAGCGGGTCAGCCAGCTCGAAGTGAAGGCCGCTACGGTCGAGGGTGGCCGTCAGCCTGCTGCCCACCCAGATGTTCGAGTGCTGCCAGGTCTCGCTGCCGCCCTCACTGAACTCCGTCACCTGTTCCCCACCAAGATCCACCAGGTAGCGATTCGTCAGCGCCAGGCCCGCCGAACTGGACAGCGTCGCACCCGATGCCGATGGCGGCGCGCACGTGGAATACGCGCCCGGTGCAGAAGACAAGGTCCCTTTGGCAATGCGCGCTCCCTCGGAGTCGTACACATACTGGATGATAGTCCCGTTCCCGTAGCGCGTGCTCTGCACCGCGCACAACTGCCCCTCGGCATCGTACCAGTACTCGTTCATCCCGTCGTAGAGCGTGTTGCCCGCCGCGTCGTACAAATAGCCCGCGGTCGCAGTCGAAGCCGTCGTGATCCGGTTGTTGGCCGCGTTGTAGTTGGCCCAGTTTGCCAGCGGCAGATTGTTCGTGCACGGCGTGGTCGAGACTGCTTCCAGAAGGCGGTTGCCAAGGGCGTCATAGCTCCAGCAACTGGGGTGCGTGTGTCATCCCGCAAGGGCGTGCTGCCCCAGGCCCAATGACAAGTGCTACGCGACCTGGGACCGCGCGAGCACTCGATTTCTCGATTCGATCGGCGTGCCGATTGTGCGCGGCCGCGCTTTTACGGCGCAGGATACCGTCACTTCGCAGCCGGTCGTCATCGTCAATCAAGCGTTCGTCAGGCACTTTTTCCCCAACCAGGATCCAATCGGCATGCATTTCGGGGCAGAATCGCCACAATATTCCGGTGCTTTTGAAATCGTCGGCGTTTTTGCCGAATTCAAGATGACGAATCCTCGCGAGGAGGTTGAGCCGCTTTTCTTCCGTCCCCTGACCCAGCAATTCTATGGTTTCAAGGAGCCGGATCTGGATGCGGGCGAGAAGAGCTCGATGTTCGTCAATTTCATCATTCTCGATTTCACGCGGCCGACCAAGGACGCAGAAGCACTCGCCCGCAGCACCCTCGCGGCAATCGATCCCAACCTCACTGTGATTCGCTTTAACTCCTACGATTCAGAAGTTGCCGGAAACTTCAATCAAGATCGACTGATCGCGCGGCTCACAAGCCTGTTCGGAATCCTGGCGCTGATTCTCGCTTCCGTGGGGCTCTACGGAGTGATGTCCTACTCCGTGGCCCGGCGTACTAGCGAAATCGGCATCCGCATGGCGCTCGGCGCCGCACGTTCCGGAGTTGTGGCTATGGTGCTGCGCGGCGCGCTCTGGCAGATTCTCACCGGCTTGACCATCGGTGTTCCCGCCGCGCTGTTTGCCGGACATCTCATGGCCAGCCTCCTCTACGGAGTTCGCGGGTACGATCCGATGGCCTTCGTTGGAGCGATACTTCTGCTCGCAATCTCTGCCACAGTCGCTGGATTGATCCCCGCGCGCCGGGCTGCTTCTATAGATCCGATGCAGACACTCAGGAGTGAATGAATAAATTGGATCGCGGTGCAGACCATGAGCACACATGCGACCGCATTCCATTTAACGTTGATCTGCCGGTCAGTTGACGAATCGCCAATGTGCTCATGGAGAATTGAAGCGCGAAAAGGCATCAGACTTCGAATTCTGAGCGCATAACCGGCTGCGCCCGCACGCACGCCACTATCAACTCTTCACCCAGCAATCAACGCGCCCCTCTGTCGATAATTGAAGCTGCGGTGGGATGGCAGCTCTGAATCGCAGATGCGGATGCGGTAGACTCCCGCAACAACGCGCCCAGCAACTCATATTGATCACTAGCCAGGTAGTCGACGCCCTCTCGCTGCGCGGCTTTCCAGCGCTCTTCGACAGCGCCCAATGTAACGAAATTGTAACTGCGGAACCATCCGTTGCAGCTCTCCTCCTTGTCGGTGGCGCCATCGAGGGTATAGAAGCGAATCCAGAGTCCATGGGCATGCGCGTGCCGCACCAGCAGTTTCAGCCGATCATCTTCCGCTTGGGTCCATGCACCGGCATGCTGTTGGCCGCCCCTCTCCACCACGCTCCAGGAATTATTCCACCAGCGGCGATAGTTGGTCGCCGGCAATGGCTCGAGTACGTCTGGTGCAGCCATCGGATCCTGGGTGTGAGTGTGTGCCGCACCGAAAACAAGAAGTTTGCCGCCTACCGGTACATGATCGTAGAACACCGCCTGTTGCGCGTCCGCCTCGCCGGTGAGAACAAGGATCGGTCCCAGAGCGAGCGGCTCAACGCGCTTCGGATCGGCAGATTTGGAAGTGGTGGTAAGCCAGTTCTGATACTTGGTAAGCAGTTCCCAAACTGCCGTAAGGTGCGCGGGCTCTTCGGTTTTGAAATCGAGATTGAGAGTGATCAGCGGCCAATCTCCGTGGTTTCCTTCCTTGAGTGCTCGCTCAACGACAGGACGCACGCGTTCGAAAAAGTAATGCTCCATCGTCGGTTCGTGGCCGCTCATCGGCGCTCCGTGAGCTACGACGGATTGCGACTTCCCCGTCTTCGGATCGGTGTACCAATAGAGGTCCTGCTCGATCGCAAGCGGCGTACCAGTAGAGAGTGCGCGATCGATGCGGTCATACCACCATTCATAGTAGGGATAGCAATTATGCGCATCCATTACCGTGCGGCCGCCCGGATTCGAACTGCTCCGGTGCTCCGATTGCGAACCAATCGCCAGACAGGAACTCAGAAGAAGAATTGAACAAACTATGCGGCGCATCGTGACCTTTCCTCGCTAGCGTAACGCTCCATCGGCTGGTTTCAATTCCCAGTTAACATACACCGGATTCCCCAGCAGGAGCAGGTGATCGTCAGAGTCGCGAATCTCCGCACGAATCCAATGTCGTTTGCCATCGGAGCGCCACGGTGCGCGCACGGTCTCATCGGCGGAATTGATGGAACGCGGCAAAAGAGCAGCCGATTCCGCGCCATCGATGAAGAAGAGGAGCGATGCACCTTGGCATGCGGCAGCATGAACCTCGATCGTAAGGTCTTCGCCATTTTGGGCTTTAATGTTGCTTCCCATACTTGCCAAGGCAGACTCACTCCGCGCCTCCATGTCGAACAGCCGATCGCGTGAGCCTGTGATGTCAACGAAGACGCGACCAGAACGGATGCCGTCGATTATTCCGGCGACGCTCAGGTTCTGTGCGTACACAACCGTGGTGGGATATCCGACAGAACCGGTCTTCTCGAGAGGCCAGTCAGCGTGGTGGTTGTCGCTGCCGCCCATCGCGGTGAGGTGGTACCCGCGGCCAAGTTCATCTTGCCAGAATCGGATCGCAGGCTTGCCGCCACCGTTGACGACCTCGACGGCGGTGACCAGGTTCATGTCGACCGCGGGCGATGGATTCCAGCCGCATCCCATGCACACCTCGCCCGTTGGCGACTCGGGATGATTGATGGACACAATCCCGCCAAGCGTTCGAGCACTGCGAAACATGGCATCCACGTCATGAACCTGCGAAGTCCCCACACGATAGTCGATGAAGCGCGTGGTCCCGAATGCATTGGCATGGCCGTGAAAGGTGGTAAGCTCACGGCCCGGAATGAAGAGAAGCTTATCGAAATATGGCTGAAGTTCGCGCAAGTCGTCGTAGTGCGAAGTGGTGTTGTGGTCGGTAACGGCGATGAAATCAAGCCCGCGCCGCTCAGCCGCCTCTGCAGTCACGAAAGCAGGACACGGCACAAATTTCCCGCTTTGGCTCGCGCAGCTTCCATCACTGTGCGCGGTGTGCATGTGCAGGTCGCCACGATACCAGCCCGGGTTTGTGTTAATGGGCTGCTCAATAAAAGATGAGTCCTCAAGAGCCCGGTCAAACCACACTTCGGCACGAAATCTTGAAGTGACACCTGCGCGAATGTTGGGCACAGAGATCAGCAGCTTCCATTTACCTGGCAGAATGGCTCCTGGAAGGTAAGACGGCGTTGCATCGGTATCGCTAATGGTGAACCGATCTTTGTTGCCGCCGCTCGCTCCTCGAAAACGATCCGGGTCAGCGATGCCAAGATCGAGGACCGTTTTTTGATCGCGACCAAGATTCTCGAACGACACGGTGATGCGGTGCACTCCTGAAGGCACAGCGAAGGGCATTTCGAAGTAACTCTGCTTCTGCGATGGATGCACCTCCCCGGAAAGAACAAGATTCGGCGCAGGCGCTGACTGAGCTTCGACTGCTGCAGTGAAGGCGCACATGAGCGGGATGAAAGCAATGACCTTCCGACTCATCTTCAGCCGCGAATATAGATGATGCAAGATAGGGTGAAGGCCAGACTGGATTGCAGTCTGGCCTTCAGCATTGTGCCCGCTCACCATGACAGCCCCTGCGCGAATTGCATGACCCGCGGATCGCTGGAGAGCGTCGTGTCCCCAACACCACCCGCCGACGTTGCACCGCTTTGTTGCGTGCAGCGGCTGATCTGTACTCCGGGCACCACGCGCAGCAGGTCGTCCCAGTTGCGCAGCGAAAGCGGGGTTTCTTGGATAGTTGTTGCGCCTATCGCCGTGCCGATCGAGGCGTCGTCCCGCGACAACATGGCCGCCCCAGACTGCACCTCTAAGGTTTGCTGCGTGGAACCCACCTCGAGATGAAAGTCTTCGCGCGCCCTTTGTCCAACAGCCAGCGTAAGTTGCTCGCTAACGGAAACAAAGCCCGACGCGCTGACGGTGACCGTATACTCGCCGATCGGGATGTCCTGGAAAGAATATGCTCCGGACGAATCGGTATGAACGGTGCGCGAATATCCCGTCGCCCTATTTGTAATGATCACAGCAGTGTTTGCGATCACGGCGCCGCTTGGATCTGTGGTCAGGCAAGATAGACTGGCCGTATTGACTTGGGCCTCTAAAAGCACAGCTGCCTGCAACAGCAGAATCAAACAGGCAACTTTGAACGACGATATTCTCATCGTCTCTTTTCCTCTCTTGTCAGTTGGCTTACGTGGGTGCAAAGAGACGGGGCCTTGAATTGGGCCGCGCCATCCCTCCGGGGAAAACCCCTTCTTAACATTGCAACACGATCGTGACAGTGCGTAAACGCAAGATCAATACGCGGGAAACAGTACCGCACTGCGGAAGAATTCGTTGCACGCTAATGCGAAATTGTTTCGCCCGGCGAACACAAACTTCATCATGCGACAAAGCTGAGTTGCAGCCAATCGTCTGCTCAACCTTCAATTCCTACATAAACGTACCGCCACCGCCGGCATGCGGAATGGCCCTTGCAAGCCTCGCGCCTATCGCCTGCCTCGTGGCAAGCCGTCGCATGATCGCTCAACAAAGTTTGAACGGATTCAACTCGGACCCGACCATGGATAAGTGAATTCAGGGCACCCACAACGCTCGATGCGTGTTCGAGATTCGCTAAGGATTTACCTCGACCGGAGAGCACTCGGTTCTGTTTCTTCTGAATTCGAACCGCAATATCCACTCGCTCGCAACTGGTCGACCATCCGCTTGCGCAGGCTTGAATTTCCACCCTTGTGCCGCCTGCAAAGCTTGGTTGGCAAAGTACCTGCTTGGTCCGCGCGAATCGAATGCTGCTTTGGAAACGTCTCCCTTTGCATCGACCGATACCCGCACTTTCACAGCAAATTTGCCGTGAATGCTTTTGTTCGCCCCTTCAGATATGTCGGGCATGACCCGTTCAACTACTTCTCCCTTGGCCGACAATCCCTTCGTGGCGGTGATCGGCGCAGCTGGAGCTTGCTTCGCTGCAGAGGCCGGCGAGGGCGCTGTAGGCACCGCAGTCTTCATTTCAGCAGTGGATGAAGGGTGCATCTTGTGCAGCAGTAACACCGCCACGACGATACACAAAACGAGCATGGCGGCAATCAGCAGTGACACGCGCCGTCTTGAGCGTACAGCTTCAACAGCTTTGCTGGGCGGTTTTATCGATTTGGCTTGCTTCGCTCCTTCGGCCTCGCTGCGTGGTACAGGGAGAGGTATTGCCGGATCGAGTAACGCCTGAATTTCCTTGAGCGAGCATCGACGATCGGGTTCACGATGAAGACACTTCCGCGCGATGTCGGCGAAAGGTTGGGGAACGGATCCTGACACAACCGGATCACTCTTGGTCGATCGATCCCAGAACGGCGGATGC
>WNGR01001635.1_pt1 | contig 28814 bp, 27 predicted proteins | sample 5407581 | NCBI WGS metagenome assembly WNGR01 (sample SAMN13153383, study PRJNA577476) | soil metagenome | isolation source: 80 cm soil or saprolite under Garry oak tree replicate 2 | place: USA:California | collected 2016-06-15
GCGAAAGAGGATCTGACGGCCGCGTTCCGGAACACCACGCGCGCCGATCTGTAACGATCGAGCGCCCGGACAGCACGACACACCATGGCGACCACGACATGGCGTTGGGTCTCGATACCGCGAAGCTCCTTGGCGATCCCCGCGGCTGCCGCTGTCGGCGGCGCCGCATTCTTCGCCTGGAAGCCTGGCGTTGCCATGTCGATGCTGGGCAGCCCCCGGGCGTTCGGATTCGCGGCGAGCGTGGGAATCCTGATCCTGGCGCTGGGCTGGCTGCTTCCCCGGCTCGGCCGCGGGTTCGCCCTGACCGCCACCGCCCAGGCCGTACCGGTCGTGATCGCCTTCGCCGTCACCGTGCTGCCGGCATTTCGCACCGTCACGGTGAACGACCCGCTGCCCGGCGCACCGGTCGCCGCGACGAAGGCCGCTGACGCTGCATCGGACACCAGCGAATCCCCTGCCCCCCGGCCGGTCCTCAGCGCAACCACGCTGAGCGAGACGGCGTTGACCGGCATCAATCACCGCGCATCTGGAAGTGCTTTGCTCATCCGGCTCGCGGACGGCACTCACGTGATCCGACTGGAACACCTCGACGTCGAGCCGGGACCGGACTACTTCGTGTTCGTCGTGCCCGGCCCCGAGCATCGTGCGCCAGACGGCGGTTCCCGGCTGAACCACCTGCGCGGCAACCGTGGCAACCAGAACTATCCGGTTCCGGCCGGCGTTGCGGTCACCCGTCCGGTGACGGTGCTCATCTGGTGCCGGGCCTTCGCGGTGCCGATCGCGGCCGCGACTTTGCGCTGACCGCGTACGGCGCTTACGACACCGCGGCGTCGGGCACCACCGGGAAGGATTCGATGTCGAGCAGGTCCAGGCCCAGCTCGCGCATCCGGTCGAGGACGCCGTACAGGGCAGACGCGTCGATGCACACGCCGGAGAGCACCGTGGCTCCGTGCTCCGCCTCGATCTGCATGTCGAATACCGAGGCGAACCTCTCGCTCAAGGTGCCTCGGATCCTTATTCGGTAGAAACGCCGCGTCATCGCACAAGCGTGCGTCCGGTGGCGGCGCCCAGCATCGCCCGTGGCCCGATCTCACCCGGGTGAGATCCGCGGTGGGGGGAGGTTTCTCGCGCCGTGCTCGGACAGGCTCCCCCCAAGCCATTCCGCAACTGGGGGTCCACATGTCTCACGTCAGCGATCCGACGGTGGCGGTTCTCGCGACTGACCAGGATGACGCACTCCTCGCGCGCCTGCGGGCCGGTGACGACGCGGCGTTCCGGCAGATCGTGGACGAGTGGTCTCCGGTGATGCTGCGCGTTGCGCGGGGCTACGTCTCGTGCCGGCAGTCCGCGGAGGACGTGGTCCAGGACGCCTGGCTGGGCGTCATCAACGGCCTGCCCCGATTCGAAGGGCGCTCGTCCTTGCGTAGCTGGACGTTCTCGATCCTGATCAACCGGGCGAAGACCCGTGGCGCCCGCGAGCACCGCACCGTCGCGTCGGCCAGCCTCACCCGGCAGGACGCTGACGCGGCCGTCGTCGACCCGGCTCGATTCGAGGGGCCCGGCGGCAGCTATCCCGGGCACTGGACGTCGGTCGGGGCACCACGGCCGTGGGACCAGCCCGAGGGACGGGCGTTGGGCTCTGAGGTCGTCGAGATGGTCGACCGGGCGCTCGACCTGTTGCCGGAACGGCAGCGGCAGGTGGTGACGATGCGCGACGTCCACGGCATGAGCGCCGGCGAGGCGTGCGCCGCACTGTCGCTTTCGCCGCAGAATCAGCGGGTTCTGCTGCACCGCGGGCGCGCTGCGCTACGCACCGTCCTGGAGAAGCACTACCGTGACTGATCAACGCGGGGGGGACCTGTGGCCACTGACTTGTCCGGACGCATCGCGCTGGTCACCGGAGCCGCATCGGGCATCGGCCGGGCCAGCGCTCTGGCGTTCGCGGCCGCCGGAGCATCGGTCGCACTGGTCGACATCGACGGCGACGGACTCGAGCGCACTGCCAATGACGTCCACGCTGCGGGCCGCGAGGCCGAGGTCATCACCGCCGACGTCACGGACCTCGACGCCATGGCAGAGGCCGTCGAGCGGACGGTCGCGCGGTTCGGACGCCTCGACGCCGCGCACAACAACGCCGGAGTCGCCGGGCCGTACCTGCCGCTGGACGAGTACCCCGCCGACGAGTTCCTGCGGGTGATCCAGGTCGACCTGATCGGGGTGTGGCACTGCATGCGCGCCGAGATCGCTCAGATGCGACGCCAGGGATCGGGCGCGATCGTCAACACGTCCTCGATGCTCGGTGCAGCTGCCATGCCGGACAACGGCCCGTACGTCGCGGCCAAGCACGCGGTCAACGGCCTTACCCGCACCGCCGCTCTGGAACTCGGCGCGGCCGGAATCAGGGTGAACGCCCTGGCGCCGGGCGTGACCCGTACCGGCATGACGTCCTCCGTCAGCGAGGACCTGCTGCGCAGAGTTCCGTTGAACCGCATCGCCGAGCCGGACGAGATCGCGGCGGCCGCAGTGTGGCTGTGCTCGCCGGAAGCCTCGTACATCACCGGCGCCGTGCTGGTGGCCGACGGCGGGTGGCTGGCCGGATGACCGCGACGACGGCAGAGCCCAAGGCGGCGCTCCGGCGCGAGCTGCACTTCTTGGAGACGGCGGCCGTCTCCATCGGGGTGATGGCTCCGACGCTGGCCATGTCGATCACTGGTATCGCGGCGGCGCAGCAACTCGGACGCGCCGCGCCGCTCGCGTTCGTGCTCGCCGGGCTCGGCGTCGGACTCGTGGCCTTCGGCTTCGTCCGGCTGGCAGCGGAGTTCAGCCATGCCGGATCGGTGTATGCGTTCGTCGGTCGCGCGCTGACGCCACGCATGGGCTTCGTCGCCGGCTGGGCGCTGCTCGGCACGTACCTCGTCTTTCCGCCGGTCTCGATCATGGGAGTGGCGATTTTCGGACGGGCATTCCTGCACTCGGTGAACCTGGCCGACGACGCGGACTGGTTCCCGATCGCGCTCGTCGGCTGGGCGGTGATCTGGTTCCTCGCCGCCCGCGGCATCCGCCCGACGACCCGCTCGTTGCTGGTGTTCGAGGCCGTGTCGGTGGTGCTCATCCTCGTCCTCGTGGTGACGATCTACGTACGGCTGGCGACGGGCACCCACTCCGCCGGGGGCGGCGGGTTGTCCACGAAGGTGTTCGTCCTGCCGTCGGGAACGAGCATCTCGACGCTCGCTGTCGCGGCGACGTCCGGCTTCCTGGCGTTCGCTGGCTTCGAGTCCGCCGGATCGCTGGGCGAGGAGTCGATCGTGCCGCGCCGGGCGATACCGCACGCCATCATCACGGCCGTCGTGTTCGGCGCCGTCTTCTACGTGGCGTGCATGGTCGCGCAGTCGCTCGGCTTCGGTCTGGACGCGACGGGCGTCTCGACGTTCCAGCAGTCGCAGGCGCCGCTGGGCGACCTCGCTGATCGCTACGTCGGCGGTGGGCTGCCCGCATTGCTCGACGCGGGCGCGGTGCTCAGCGCGGTGGGCGCCGGGCTGGGCGGAGTCACCGTCGCGGCCAGGATGATGTTTTCGTTCGGACGCGACGGGCTGGGCGCGCGGCGCCTCGGTGCCGTCTCACCACGCACGGGCGTCCCCAGTCGGGCCCTCACGCTGGAGATGCTCGTCGGGCTCGTGCTGCTGGTCAGCTTCCGGCTTGCCGACGTGCCTCCGCTGAACGTGTTCTTCTACCTCGCCACGCTGGGTGTACTGAGCCTGCTCGTCATGTATGTCCTCACGAACGTCGCAGCTGTACGCCGGCTTTCGCGCCGGTCGAAGTACGAGGCGGTGCTGCCGATCATCGGCACCGGCGTCGCCGGGTTCGTGCTGTACCACACCGTGTGGCCCGTGCCGGCCGCCCCGTATCGGTACTTCCCGTACGTCGTGCTCGGCTGGCTCACGATGGCCTTGATCACCAGTGCGGTGGTGCCGGGCTTCGTCGCGAGGGTGCGCGACGGACTGGCACTGCGCGCCGACGGCGACCGCGTCCGCTGACCGGCCTGGCTCAGATCAGGCCGAGCGAACGCGCCCGTGCTACGGCGTCGCCTCGTGACTCGGCACCCAACTTGCGGTAGATGGCGCGCAGGTGGGTCTTGAGGGTATTGGCCGTGACGAACAACGACGTCGCGAGCTCGCGTCGGCACACTGCCGCAGTACGGTCCTCGCCTGCGCCAGCCAGTGTCCGGGCGCCGTTTCGTCACCCGCGCCACGGGCGACCATGGCTGCGGTGAGATCCGCGGCGACTACCTCGAGACGACCGGCGCCGCGGCCGGCCAGTTCGACGGCGGTCATCGCCGCGGGTAGCGCCTCGGCCCACTGCCCACTGACGGCGGCAAGTCGCGCCCTGGCCAGAGCGGGGAACATGGCGACGAAGTGCGCGTCGCTCAGCGTCTGCTCGACCTCGGCGTCGACGTCACGCACGAGCAGTTCTGCCGCAGGCAGGTCGCCGCTCTGCACGGCCAGCAACGCTAGGCACCCCCGCGCATAAATGTGCGCGAGGCGATTGTCGTAGCGCAGGGCGTGGGCTGCCGCTTCGCGGAGCAGGTCGCCGGATCGCTCGCTCTCGCCGGACCACAGCGCCGTCACGCCGGTCATCAGGCTGTGCACCGTCGACACGAACGGATCGCCGGCCTGACGCTCGATGCTCGCGGCGAGTTCCGCGGCCGCGCCGAGGTCTCCGCGCTTGTACGTGTAGAGGGCACGCAGCACGCCAAGGTGCACGTCGCCTGGCATGGCCAGCTCGGCGGCCTCAAGCGGTGCCGCGACGTCGTCGAGGCGGCCGGCGTCGAGCGCCAGCCACACCTGTGCCGCCGACAGCTGGACATCTGCCGAGACGATCCCGGCGGGCAGGGCGTCCAGCCACGTCTGCACGGTCTGCAGCCGGCCGGCGTTGAATTCGGGTCGCCAGGCCTCGGCCACGAGTCGGCCCGCGAGCACGGCATCTCGCGACTCGATCGCATGGCCGACCGCCTCGGTGACATCCGCGTGCTCGGCGTACCAGCGCGCGGCACGAGCGTGCAGCTCGCGCGGATCGTCCGGCGCGATCCGTCCGAGCTCGTGCCGCAGGATGCCCCGGAACAGCTGGTGATAGCGAAACCACACCAGCTCGTCGTCCAACGGTGTCAGGAACAGATTCGCGCGGTAGATCTCCTCGAGCAGGAGGGCACCGTCATCGCGGCCGGTGACCGCATCGACCAGCTCCGGGCACATCCGGTTCAGCACCGACGTGCGAAGCAGGAAATCGCGCACGTGCTCGGACTGGTTGGCCAAGACCTCCTCACCCAGATAGTCGACGAGGTGCCGGTCAGCACCGGTGAACCGCGCGATGAACTCCGAGCGGTCCGTTCGATCGGCCAGGCGCAGCGCGGCGAGCTGCAGACCGGCAGCCCAACCCTCGGTCCGCAGGACGAGGCGGTGCACGTCGTTCGGGGAGAGGGCCAGGCCGAGCTCTCCGTTGAGCAGCGCTGCGCCTTCATCGACGGTGAACCGGAGATGGTCGGCACGTACCTCGACCAGACTGCCACGCACGCGCATCCGGCTCAGTGGAAGCGGCGGGTCGGACCGGGTGCTCACGATCAGGTGCAACTGCGACGGGCACCGGTCCAGCAACGTCGCGACCGATTCGTGCACCTGCGGCTTGGTGACCAGGTGGTAGTCGTCGAGGACGATCACGACGTCAGCCGTGGCGGCCGCTACGTCGTTGACGAAGACGGGAAGCACATCGCGCAGGACGTCGGTGCCCGGCGCATCGAGGCGGCGTAGCGCGGCGGTGCCGAGCTCCGCACCGGCGCGGTCGGCCGCCAGCAGCAGGTAACGCCAGAACCGCTTGATGTCGTCGTCGCCCGAATCGAGCGAGACCCAGCCGGTGGTGACGTCGTCGCGCCGCAGCCAGCCGGAGACCAGCGTGCTCTTGCCCCAGCCGGCCGGGGCGACAACGAGAGTGAGCGGCACACGCAGGCTCTCTCGCAACCGCGCGTACAGCCGCGGGCGCGAGACCGGCTCCTGGCGCGGGCTCGGCGCGAACAACTTTGTCGCGATTACGACCTCTTGTGGGCCAGCCGTCATCTTGGCGCTCCCCCGTCGGACATCGGCCGGGCCCTTGGACTGTAACGCCACCGGGATGCCCGGTGACCAATCCAGGTGATCGATTCGGCAGCCTGTAATGGGGCCTGGTGAACCGAGATGTCCGATCTGTGGACGCTCGGGGTACCTGTCGCGGAGAAGGTTGTCCGCACCGTCCTCGTCTACGGCGGTCTGGCGGTCCTGCTTCGGGTGGCCGGCAAGCGCAACCTCGCCCAGCTCAATTCCTTCGACCTCGTCGTGGTGCTGCTGCTGTCGAATGTCGTGCAGAACGCGATCATCGGGCCGGACGACAGCTTGACCGGCGGCTTGCTGGGCGCCGTCGTGTTGCTCGGCGTCAACTCGCTCGTCGTGCGAATCGTCAACCGATCCGACCTCGCGGTGCGGGTGTTCGAGGGCGAGGACATCCCGCTCGTCAAAGACGGGCGGTTCGTCGATCGGTCGCTCCGCAAGGAAGGTTTGCGCCGCGCCGACGTCGAGGCAGCGCTGCGCGCGCAGAACGCCGATGGCGCAATGGACGTCGCAGAGGCGACGCTCAGTCCGGGCGGCAGCATCGTCGTCTGGCTCAAGCCCGAGCAGATGAACGCGACCCGCGCGGACCTGGCTGCGATCGGCACTCGTCTGGAGGCCATCGAGCGTGCACTCGGCCGCTCGTCAGCCTGACAGCGCAGATTCGGCGGCGTACCAGACGCAGTCGCTACCTTCGCGGGTCGCGGTCAGAGATCAGTGGCGATTATCCGGTCGGCCACCTCGGCGATGTCTGCGCCCATGATGTCCGGTTGCAGACCGAGCGGGCTCGCCACCATGCCCGGCCGGGCCACGAATGCCGCCGCGCACCCTGCCTGCAGCGCACCGGCGACGTCCCAGTGGTGGGCCGCGACCAGCCGCACCTCGCCGACAGCGACGTCGAACGCACGGGCGACTGCGAGGTACGGCTCCGGTGCGGGTTTGAGGCGGCGGACGCTGTCCGCGGAGATGACTGCGTCGAACAGACCGCGGATGCCGGCATTGACCAGCTGCGCCTCAGCGACCGGCGCCACGGAGTTGGTCAGAGCCACGACGGTCAACGGCGTACCTCGCAGCTTCCGCAGGCCGTCCGCGACGTCCGGATAGGGCGGCAACGTGGTCATTGCGTCCACGATTGCCTCTCGCGTCGCATCGCCCACGGCGATGCCTTCGCGGTGCGCGAGCATGCGCAGGGCTGCGTGCTGCGCGGTGCTGAAGTCCACGTACGCGCCGGTCAGCCCACCCACGAAGGACAGTTGGAGCATGAGCGCGAACCATTGCGGTCGCAGGGCCGAACTGCCGAATGCTCTTTCGAACGGTTCGTCGAGCGCGCGTAGATCGAGCAGCGTCTCGTTGACGTCGAAAGCCACAACCTGTGTCATGTCCAGCCGTACCTCCAGGTCCGATGTTGCGTGACCTATCGGGTCCGCGTTGCCGTCAGTCGTCCCGGACGCTGACCTGCTCCTGTCGGCGCGGGAGCCGCCAGCCTGGGCGCGGGTAGTGGCAGGTGTAACCGTTGGGGTAGCGCTCCAGGTAGTCCTGGTGCTCAGGCTCGGCTTGCCAGAACGGCCCGGCCGCGGTTACCTCTGTGACCACCTTGCCGGGCCACAGTCCGGAGGCATCGACATCGGCGATCGTGTCCTCGGCGATGCGCTTCTGCTCTTCGGTCGTAAAGAAGATGGCCGACCGGTAGCTCGCTCCGACGTCGTTGCCCTGGCGGTTCTTCGTGGTCGGGTCGTGGATCTGGAAGAAGAACTCGAGTAGGTCGCGGTAGGAGACTTGCTCCGGGTCGAAGACGATCTCTAGTGCCTCGGCGTGCGTTCCGTGATTGCGGTACGTCGCGTTCGGCACGTCGCCGCCGCTGTATCCGACGCGCGTTGAGATCACGCCTGGCCGATTGCGGATCAAGTCCTGCATTCCCCAGAAACACCCTCCGGCGAGCACCGCACGCTCAGTCGTTCCTGCCGTCATGTTCGCTCCTTCGTTCGGCACTTCGCACAACGTCCGGCGGGCGACCTACCTTCCCGCCCGAAGCGTGACCGCCATGACGGCGTCGCCGATTCCGGCTCAATCATCGGTACTCCGGGTTCTCGTAGTCGAAGCGACATCCTGCATCCCATTCCGAGCGCTGATTTCCGTATGCCGGGATGCCGCCAGCATCCTTGAGGATCCGCGCCATGTGGATCAGGTTCCACGTCATGAAGGTCGTGTTCCGGTTGGTGAAGTCGTTCTCCGGACCGCCTGACCCCGGGTCGAGGTAGGACGGGCCGGGGCCGGCCTCGCCAATCCATCCCGCGTCGGCCTGGGGTGGGATTGCGTAGCCGATGTGCTGGAGTGTGTACAGCACGTTCATCGCGCAGTGCTTGATGCCGTCCTCGTTGCCCGTGATGAAACAGCCGGCCACCCGTCCGTAATAGACGTACTGGCCCGCGTCGTTGAGCAGGTGCGAACCGCCGTAGAGACGTTCATGGACCTTCTTCATGATCGAACTGTTGTCGCCGAGCCAGATCGGGCCGGCAAGGACGAGGATGTCGGCTGCTAGCACTTTCTCGAAGATCTCCGGCCAGTCATCGGTGGTCGCACCGTGCTCGCGCATGTCGGGCCACACACCGGTCGCAATGTCGTGGTCGACGGCCCGGACGATGTCGACCTCGACACCGTGCTCCCGCATGATGTGCGCGCTCGCGTCGACCAGTCCCTGCGTGTGGCTGCGCTCGGGTGATCGCTTGAGGGTGCAGTTGATGAACAGCGCCTTGAGGTCGTCGTAGGCGGGTTGCGTCGTGGTCATCGTGATCCCATCGAGTGGTGTGATGAAGTCAGAGCAGTTGCGCGTCCTGCTGCACACACAGCAGGGCGGGGCCGTCGGCAGCGAAGAGCCTGGCGAACGCGCCGTCGAGCTCGTCGCGTCGTGCGACGGCGATCCCCGTCGCGCCGCACAGTTCCGCGTACGCGGCCCAGTCGGGGTTGTGCAGCGATGTGTGCCAGACCGGTGTACCGGCCGCCAGCTGCTCCTTGCTGATCTTGCCGAGGGAATGGTTGTCCATCAGCAGGTGCTTGATGGGGATCCCGTACTTGACTGCGGTGAGCAGCTCGGCGCTGTACTGCCCGAAGCCTCCGTCGCCCGTGACAGCGAGGATCGGGCGCCCGGGAGCCGCCGCCCAAGCGCCCAACGCCGCTGGGTAGCCGAAGCCGATCGAGCCGAGATACCCCGACATCAGCACGGGCTGCCCCGCCGATTCCAGGTAGCGGCCAAGGGAGTACGCGTGGTTGCCGACATCCACGGTGACAACTGCGTCGCCGGGCAGGTGGCGCGCGAGGGCGTCGAACACCGCCGCCGCCGAGACGCCGGCGCCCCGGTCGTCGGCGACTCTTCGTGCCTTCTCCGCCCGCCAGATCGACCATCGCCGCGCGACGTCGGCGGTCTGGTCCTCGGCCCGCGCATCCGTGATTCGGGCATCGAGCGCGGCGACGGTCAGCGCCGCGTCGCCGAGCAGGTGCTCAGTCACCGCGTCGAAGCGCCCGATCGCGGTGTGCGCATCGTCGATCTGGACGATCGGCTTGTACGCCGCGATCCCGGTGTGGTTGGAGAACGACGCTCCGATGACGATGAGCAGGTCGGCCTCGTTCATCAACCAGCTCGCGACGGGCGTCCCGCTGCGACCGAGCACTCCGGCGCCGAGCGGGTGGCTATCGGAGATCAGACCTTTGGCCTTGAACGTCGTCAGGACGGGTGCGCCGAGGCGCTCGGCCATGCTCTGGATCTGGTCACGTGCCACCCGAGCGCCGTGGCCGACAATGAGGACCGGACGACGCGCATCACGCACGAGGGCCGCAGCGCGCGTCAGTGATTCGCCGTCCGGAAGAATCCGCCGGGCCGTCAACCGCCCCGCCGGAGCCGCGGGCCCCTGGTCGGAGGGCAACACCTGCACCTCGTCGGGCAACACGAGGTGAGCCACGCCGCGCCCGTCAATAGCTCGCTTGACCGCGAGTGCCGCGAGTTCGGCGTGGTCGCTACCGGCGAGCACGACCTGCGAGGACACAGCGACGTCGGCAAACACGTTGGACAGATCGAGATCCTGGAACGCTCCACGGCCACGGACCGAAGAGGGCACCTGCCCCGATACGGCAAGCACCGGCGAGCCGTCCAGCTTCGCGTCGTAGAGCCCGGTGAGCAGGTTGGTCGAGCCCGGCCCGGCGATCGCGAAGCACATAGCCGGACGCCCGGTCAGCTTTCCGTACGCGCTCGCCGCGAACGCAGCGGCGCCCTCGTGGCGGATGCCGATATACGTGATCTCGCTGCGTTCCTCGGCCTTGCGAAGTGCGTCAGCGAAACCGAGATTCGAGTGTCCGACCATGCCGAAAACGTGGGTGATCCCGAACGCCACGAGAGTCTCGACCAGCACGTCGCCGACGGTGCGGGCCGGGCCCGGCAGGTCGGGCAGTTCGACGTAGACGCCGTCCGGGCGCTCCTCGACCGGAAAGCTCGGTACCGAGTCGCTGAACCCACTCGGCGGATGTCCGCTGATCGGGTCGTAGTCGTAGCCGTGCCAAGGGCAGCGGAGCAGGCCCTTCTCGATGGACCCCTCGCCGAGTGGGCCGCCCTGGTGCGGACAATGATTGTCCAGCGCCCCGAGGCGCTCACCGCAGCGAGCGAGGGCCACAGTGCGTCCGTCGACCTCGACCGAGTTGACACGCCCCTCGTCAGGCACGTCGGTGTCTGCGACCCGATGCCACTGTGCCGCCATCGCCCCTCCTCACGGCTTTGCCGCCTCCTGAGGAGTCCATGGACGGCGAGCAAACGTTACGGCAGGGGGCGACGAGAGGAGACGCAGGTAGGTTTGGCCGGCCAAGCCGCTGGATACCACGCGAGGGGTGGATACGACATGAGCCCGGAGGAGATCGCCGCGCTGCTGCTAGGCCTCCCGGAGGTCACCGAGGAGGAGCCGTTCGCGCCCGGCGTGCCGGTGTACAAGGTCGCCGGAAAGGTGTTCGCGATCTACCAGCCCGACCCACCGGCGCAGATCACGCTGAAATGCGATCCCGCGCGGGCGCTGCATCTGCGCGACGAGTTTCCCGCGATCGTCCCCGGATACCACGTCAACAAGCGGCTGTGGAACACGGTGAGCCTCGACAACAGCGTTCCCGACGATCTGCTCGTCGATCTCATTCGCCATTCATATGAGCAGGCCGCCGAGGGGTTGCGCAAGACCGATCGCGATCGAGTGCTCGCTCGGCTCGACCGACCGGCGTCGGATTGACGCGCCGCCCGGCAACGCAAGCGGCCTGCCTGACTCGTGCGCTTCGGCAACCATGACGCCGTTGCCTGCTGCGACGGATCCTCCCTCTCGACATCGTCTAGCTGGCGGGCGGGTCGTCCTCGTTGGGGAACGTCGCTCGCAGGCGCGTTCCGATGCCCGGCTGCCTGAGGATGTGCAGCGTCCCGTCGAATGCCTCGACCGGGAATCGGAGTCCTGCCAGTCGCTCGGGCCCGGTCGTGTCCGCACGAACGATGTCGTCGCAGCACACCTCCACGACCAGGTTCGTGGCCCCGCTGTAGGCCGCGACGTGCATGCGAGTCTCGCCGGACTGCTCGCTGATGATCGTCAGCGTCTCGGCGACCAGGAAGTATGCGGCTGCCTCGACCGACTGAGCCGAGCGGGCGGGCGTGATGTCGAGCGTCAGCGGTATCGGGGAGACCTGCGCGAGCGCTGACACCGCGGCCGCCAGGCCGTGGGTCGTAAGCACGCCGATGTAGATGTCGACAATAGGATCTCGGGTCTCGTCGAGCCCGATGTTGGCGTAGCCAAGCGCCGTGCGGATCAGTTCACGGGCATGGTCTGGCTCGTCGTCGAGATACTGGTCGGCGCGCCGCAGGTCGCTCTGCGCGTTGACCGGACGCTGACGCACGCCTTCGTCGATGTCTCGCGCGTGCTGAGGGCGCCGGGCATCGGCGCAGAGGAAGACAGCGTCACCGGCCATGTGCCACGACGCTAGATATGAGCCGGTCCGCTCACATCGGCCATCTGGCCATGTTTTGCGACGAGGTCAGCCGCTCCATCCCGATGCGATCCGAGCGAGCTCGATGCGGTTGGCCACGCCGAGCTTTGCGTAGATATGCGACAGATGCGACTTGACCGTGCTCCGTGAGATGAACAGCTCCTCGGCGATCTGGACGTTGCTGCGGCCGCCCGCCGCGAGCCGGGCAACCTGCTCCTCGACCGGGCTCAGGTCGCGTCCACCGGCCGGCGCGCGCTTGTGCCGGCGCCGGCCACGGCGCGCGTAGGCGACGGCTTCGTCCAGTGACAAGTGCGCACCCTGCTCGAACGCGGCGGCGAACTTCGATCGGCCCAACGCAGCATCCGCCGCGGCGACATAGCCGTCCCACACTGCGTTCTCCGGCGGTAGCCGGACGATGCCCAGAGCCGTGCGCTGTCTTGCGGCAGCGCCGAACAACCGAGCAGCCTGCTCCGGGCGTCTCGCTGTCGCGGCGACGATCTCGATCGCGGCGACGGCGTCGATCCGCCAGCGGTGCTCGCTCAGAACGCCGAGCGCGTCGCGCGCGAGCAGTTCCGCCTTCGCGAACTCTCCTTCGAGCAGCGACGCTCTGGCCATCCCGGTGCGTGCGATGGCGAGCGCCCGGCGGTTGCCCAGCTTGTGCGCGACGCTGCTCAGCTTCTCGCTGTGCGAGCGAGCGGCATGCGGGTCGCCGTCGGCCAGCGCCGCGCGCATCAGCACCTCCTGCGCATGCCAGGCGAGATAACCGGCACCCTGCTCCTGCTGCGCGTAGAGCTCGCCCGCCCAGGACTTGGCCGCTCGCGTGTCGTCTGCCGCCAGAGCGGCAACAGCCATCGCATGCATCAGCACTCCGGCAGCCAACTGCCCGGTTTCTTGCATCGCCCGTTCCAGTTCGGCCTCAGCGCGGCGCCGGGCGCCGATCGGGTCGCCGGTCAGCGTGTCGAGCAGGGACAGCACCTCGACCGCACACATGTGACCGAACGGATCCTGCCCGGTGAGCAGCCCGTGTGCCCGCTCGCCGAGTGCACGCGCCTCGGCGAGTTCGCCTGCGGCCAGCGCACCGTGCGCCAAGCACCACAGGCACCACCGCAGATCGTTGTCGTAGCCGCGCGGCCCGGCGACCACGATCGCCTCGTCGGACAGCCGGGTCATCGATTCGCGGTCGTCCTGGAAGTGCGCGCTCAGCGCGAGGCAGACCAGCGCGTCGCTGAGCGCCACGTCATCGGCCGCCTGGCGACCGAGCTCGACAGCCTGCCGCAGCATGCCATCGCCGGCGGCCGGCTCGGAGAGCACGACCATGCACCCCAGCCGGCCCAGCGCATGCGAGAGAGCCCGGGCGTCGCCGACCGTCTCGGCCATCGCGATCGCCTCCGTCGCCGCGGAGGCGGTGCGGACGAAGTCGCCGCGCCAGATGCTCAACGTCGACAGCACCGCAAGGGCCAAGGCACGCGGCGCGGACGGCGTGTTCGGCGTGGTGGCCAAGGCTTGCTCGATCGTCCGGATGCCTTCGTCGAGGCGACCGCGCTCTCGCCAGTACAGGGCCAGAGCGTCGACGAGCCGCAGCGCGTCGGTCTCGCCGTGGGCGATCGCGTGCGCGACCGCTTGCCGCAGGTTCGGGGCCTCGGCGTCGAGGCTGGCCCGGCCGTCGGGGCGGACGGCCCAGAGTTCCCGGTCGGCGCGCTCGGCGAAATCGCGGAAGAACAACCTGTGCCGCAACGCGACCTCGTCCGCGGCCGGGTCGCCGGCCAGCCGTTCCCGGGCGTACTGCCGGACGAAGTCGAGCATGCGGTAGCGCGTGACCGGGCCATCGTGCTCAGCGATCACGAGCGACCTGTCGACGAGGCCGGCGATGGCGTCGAGCATTGCCGCCACGGGCAGCTGCTCGTCCGCGCAGACAACCTCGGCCGCGGGCAACGTCCAGCCGCCCCCGAAGATCGACAGCCGCGCGAAGAGGGCGGCGAGCTCCGGGTCGAGCAGTGCGTAGCTCCAGTCCAGCGACGCTCGCATCGTGTGGCGCGCGGCGCTGACCGGCCCGCCGCCGAGTATGCGCAGATGGTCAGACAGCCCGGTCGCGATCTCGTCGATCGTCAGGACGCGCAGGCGGGCTGCCGCAAGTTCGATGGCCAGCGGAATCCCGTCGACGCCGCGCACGATGCGCGATACGGCATCGGTTGCGTTGTCGTCGAGGCGGAAGCCGGGTTGCGCACGCGTCGCGCAGTCGGCGAAGAGCGCGACCGCGTCGGACTGCACAAACTCCGCGTCGTCGCTCGGTTGGTCGGTTCGCAGCGGTGGCACCGACCAGGCCACCTCGCCCGGCACGTCGAGCAACGCGCGGCTCGTCGTGAGCACCCGCACGTCGGGGCACTTTCGCAGCAGCCGTTCGGCGACCTGAGCAGCCGACGACAGCACGTGCTCACAGGTGTCGAGCACTACGAGCGCGCGACGGTGCGCGAGGTGCTCGATCGTCGCGTCCAGCGCGGCGCGTCCTGACTGCAAACCGATGCCGGCGGCCTCGAGCAGGGCACCGTCGACGAGATCGCCGGTCTGCAGCGCGGCGAAGTCGACGACGATCACCTCGTCAACGCGCTCGCGCCATCGCATGGCGAGCGCGAGTGCCAGCCGTGTCTTGCCGATGCCGCCGATGCCCAGCAGCGTCACCAGGCGATGCTCGCCGAGCACCGCGTCCAGCTCGTCCATCTCGACGCTGCGACCGACAAACCGGCTCAGCGGCACCGCCAGCTGGCTGGCCGCGATGGTCGCTGTCGACCTCGTGCTTTCGTCCATAAATTCGCCCGGCGCCGGATGTGGGTGAGGTGTGAGCCGGCCCCAGCATGCCATTGTGCACCCGTACGCCAGACGTGCCACCCGCAACGTCCGCGGATCCGAACAGAAGTCAGCCAGTCGCGCTGCGTTCGTGGTGGCGTTCGCTTCGTGCGCGGGCTCCGCAGTGCGGAGTGCACCACTGCTGGTTGGGACGCGTGCGGTGGTAGAGCTGCTACTCCAACTCAGCGCCGCAATGGCCGACGAAGTCGACACACTCGCGGCGCTCCCTGCTCCCTCGGTACCGGAGGCAGAACTGCTCGGCTCGCCGTCAGTGCGCTGCAGCTGAGCGGGCCGACGCGAGCGGTGGCTGATGTTTGATTCTGTGCGACAGGCCGAACGCAATCTATTGCATGCAATTCCGATGCCTACACCGCAATATGGATTCAGATAGTCAACGAATTTCAACATGGACGTGACAGATCTATTGTGAGAATGCGGGATTTCGTGTAATTTTCGGCCGCCACCCTCGCGCGCGGCTCGGTCCGCGCTCACTGCACGGGGTGGTGGTGCAGCCGGTGGATACTTCGACCCCGTAGCGGGAGCCGCAGATGAGATTCGCCCGCAGATCAGGCAGATTCATATCCGCGGCGATCGCGGTCACCGCGCTGCTGGGCGGCGGGGTGGCGGCGGCCGCCCCGATGAATGGCGACTCGCCCGCGCATCCGGCACGTGCCGACTCAGCCGACCCCGCGCTCGTGAGCGTCAACGTCCTGTCGGCGCCGGCGGCCGGATACAACGGCCTCGCCCCGACGCCGCCCATGGGCTTCAACGACTGGAACGCGTATGGCTGCAACATCAACGAGGACGTGATCAAGCAGACCGCCAACGCGATGGCGACCAACGGCATGCGCGACGCCGGCTACCAGTACGTCAACATCGACGACTGCTGGCAGGACGGCCGGTCGGTCGCCGGCAACAATGACCTCAAACGGCTCGTCGGCCGAGTCGACGGCCACCTGGTGGCTGATCCGGTCTTCTTCCCGAGCGGAATGCCGGCGCTCGCGGACTACATCCACGCGAGGGGTCTCAAGTTCGGTCTGTACAGCAGCAACGGCACCGGCACGTGCCAGAACGTCGCCGGCACGCTCGGCAACGAGTCGGTCGACGCGCACGACTACGCGGCCTGGGGCGTCGACTACTTCAAGCTCGACACGTGCAACTCCGGCCTGCCGGCGGACCCGAACGCCTTCTACACCCGGTACAAGGTCTTCTCCGACGCGCTGAAGTCGAGCGGCCGCGACGTCGTCTTCAGCCTCTGCGACTTCACGCAAGGCGGTCAGACGTGGCTGTGGGGCTCGCAGATCGGCAATCTCTGGCGCACGACCGGCGACATCAGCGCCAACTTCAACAGCATGCTGAACAACTTCACGTCGACCCAGACCCGCCGGACGTACGCGGGCCCGGGCGGCTGGAACGACCCGGACATGCTCGAGGTCGGCACCGGCGGGTTCAGCACCCTCGCAGCTCCGGCGTCCCCCGGTGACACCAACGTGCAGGTGCAAAGCGCCAGCGGCGCCGTACCCGGCAGCGCGTTCCGGATCGGAGCGCAAGCCACCGGCGACGTGGAAAGCTTCGAGGTCGCCGATGTGGGCACCGCCGCCGGCGCGCCGACCTCGCTGCTCTCGCCCGCCTCGCCCGGCGACACGAACGTCAAGGTGCCCACCACGACCGGGTTCACGGTCGGCAACAAGATCCTCGTCGACACCGGCGGTAGCTACGAGTCGCCGACGGTCACGGCTGTGGGCACGGCGGGCACGCAGTCGACGCTCGCCGACGCCACATCGGCCGGCGCGACGAACGTCAAGATCGCCAGCACGGCGAACCTCGCGCCGGGCGACACGCTCGCGATCGACGACGGCACCAACTCGGAGAACGCGACAGTCGCGAGCGTCGGCACACCCGCGGGCGCGGCCAGCACTGTCGTGGCGCCCGCCGCCGCCGGCGACGCGAACGTGAAGCTCGCCAGCGTCGTCGGCGTGACACCGGGCGATCAACTACTGCTGGACACCGCAACCAACGTCGAGCGGGCCACCGTCACCGGCGTCGGGACCGCGGCAGGCCCGCCGACCACGATCCTCGCGCCGGCCGCGCCCGGCGACACCAACCTGAAGGTCGCCAGCATCTCCGGGATGACGGTCGGCGACCCGATCGTGATCGACAGCGGCGACAACACCGACGTCGCGACGATCACCGGCCTCGGCAGCTCCGGAGGCGCCGCCGGGCCACGGGTCCCAGGGCGGCTCGGAAACGCCGTCAAGCTCAGCGGCGGCAACGAGTACGTCAACCTGCCCACCGGCATTGTCAACGGCCTGTCCGACTTCACCGTCTCCACGTGGGTCAACCCGTCCGCGAACACGCAATGGTCGCGGGTCTTCGACTTCGGCACCGGCACGACGGCGAACATGTTCATGACCGTGAACGCCGGCGGCTCCGGTCTGCGGTTCGCGATCACCACCAGTGGCTCCGGCGGCGAGCAGCAGCTCACCAGCGGTGCGCAGTTGCCGCTGAACACCTGGTCGCACGTGGCAGTCACCCTCTCCGGCACCACCGGGACGCTCTACCTCAACGGCACCCCGGTCGCGACCAACGCCAACATGACTCTGCACCCGTCCAACCTGGGCAACACCAACCAGAACTGGATCGGCCGCTCGCAGTACGCCGACCCGTTCCTCAGCGCCACGGTGGACGACTTCCAGATCTACCGGCAGGCCCTGTCGACCGCAGACATCGGCGCCCTGGCCGGCGGGCAGCCCGGCGCCGGCAACGTGGCGTCCTACCGCTTCGACGAGGACGGAGGCGCAACTGCCGTCGACTCCTCCGGCAACGGGCGCGACGCGACGATCATCGGCAGCGCGGCGGGTGCGCCGACCACTACGGTCGCGCCCGTCAACATCGGCGACACGAACATCAAGGTCGCCAGCACGACCGGCTTCACGGTCGGCGATCCGCTCGAGCTGGACGAGAGCGGGTACCTCCCGGTGGGTAAGGAGGCGGCCGAGACGGCCACCATCGCCGGGGTCGGCACGGCCGCCGGCCCGCAGACGACGACCGTGACGAACGCCAAGGCCGGCGACACGAACATCAAGGTCGCCAGCACCAACGGGTTCGCGGTCGGCCAGCCGATGCAGATCAAGGACGCGAACGGCGCCCACTTCGAGGCGGGCACGGTCGCGGCCGTCGGCTCCGCCGCCGGTTCGTCCACCACGCTGGCCGGCGCGTCCAAGGCCGGTGACACCAACCTCAAGGTGACCAGCGCCAACGGCTTCGCGGTCGGCGAGGATCTGGTGGTCGGCGTCGGCGCCACCCAGGAGACCGCGACCGTCGTCGCCGTCGGCACGGCCGGAGCCGACGGGACCGGGATCACGGTCGCCCAGCCGTTGAAGATGGACCACCTGATCCTGATGCTCGTCCGCGGCGCCGGCACCGGGATCACCCTGTCGACGCCGCTGAGCGTCGACCACGCAAGCGGCAGCACGACGCGAGGCCAGGGAACCGGCATCACCGTCGCAGACCCGATCAAGGTCTCGCATCCGCTGGCGACCACTGGTAGCTCTCCGGGCGGTGGCATCGACATCCGCGACACGGGCCCCGGCATCTCGGTCACCCCGCTGACCAAGGCGCACCAGCTCGGCGTCGCGACGCGCGACACGGGCACCGGGGTCAGCGTCGCACCGCTCTCGCTCGCGCATGCGAGCGGCGTTCCGGCACGCGGCCTCGGCGCCGGCGTCACGCTAACAGGGCCGCTCACGATCGCGCACGCGGGCGCGGCGACCGTCCGGGACGAGAGCCAGCCGGGCACGGGCATCACGTTCAGTCCGCCGCTGACCGCGGCGCATCCGATCAACGCGATCGTCCGAGGCGGCGGTACCGGCATCACGCTCACCACACCCGTGACGAGGTCCCATCCGAACGCGTCGCCGATCGGCAAGAGCGGCATGTCGCTCACCGAGAGCAAGACGCACTTCACGTTGTGGTCGCTCGACTCGGCGCCGCTGCTGGCCGGGACGAACGTCGCCGACATGGCAGCGCAGAACCTGGCGATCTACCTCAACAAGGATCTGATCGCGCTCGACCAGGATCCGCTGGGCGTCCAGGTCGCGACGATCTCGAACGCGAACTCCCAGTGGAAGCTGACCAAGCCGCTGGCCAACGGCGACCGCGCCGTGGCCGTGTTCGACGCCGCCGCGACACCGTGGACGAACGCGTCGGTCAGCTTCGACTCGGCCGGCCTCGACCCGACCCAGAAGTACCTCGCCAAGGACCTGTGGTCCAAGCAGGTAACGGCGATCGCCGACCCGCTCACCGTCGCGAACGTCCCCGCGCACGGCACTGTCGCATACCGCGTCACATCGCGGCCGCCGACCGTGACTGTCCCGGCTCCCATCGTGGCGAACGCGGCGGCACCGGGCGGCGCGGTTGTCACCTACACCTCGAGCGCTACCGACGCGTTCGGCCAGCCGCTGCCGACGGTGTGCACGAAGGCGTCGGGCTCGACGTTCGCGATCGGCGACACCAAGGTGACGTGCACGGCTACGGACGCCGCCGACCACGCTGCCTCGGCGTCGTTCACCGTGCACGTCAAGGGTGCGTCCGAGCAGATCGCGGACCAGATCGCGCTGGTCGGGTCAGCAGGCGGCAACAGCTTCGCGCTGCAACTCCAGGACGCGCGCGACGAGCTGGCGGCGGGCGACAAGAACGACGCGTGCGGCACCCTCGCGGCGTACATCCAGCACGTCAAGTCGCAGTCCGGCAAGCAGCTCAGCGCATCCCTCGCGGCGACGCTGGTCAGCAACGCAACTCGCATCCGAGCGGTGATCGGCTGCTGACCCGCATCCGCCCGCGCGTCGACGTTAGGGTCCGGTGGATGAAGGGACCCGGGTGACGCGCAGGCCTGCCGTCAAGCGTCCGGCGCCGCGGGTCGAGCGATCCGGTCGCCGAGGCTGGATGCTCGCCGCCATCGCGGTTGTACTCGTCGGTGCTGCCGTCGTGGCGCTCGTTACCGCATGGCCGGGCAGGCGCGCGGCGGCCACGGCCCGAGCGATTGCAATTGCCGCGGGCTTGTCGCACACCTGCGCCATCGTCGATGACCACACGGTCCGCTGCTGGGGCACGAACCTGGGCGGGGAGCTCGGTGACGGGACGAGGACGGATCGGCTCACGCCGGTGCGCGTCGTCGGCCTCACCGGCGCGACCGCGATCGCGACCGGGTTCCACCACAGCTGCGCGCTGCTCGCCGACCGGACGGTCGACTGCTGGGGCTGGAACCAGTACGGCCAGCTCGGCGACGGTACGACGACGGATCAGCTACGACCCGAGCGGGTGCCGGGGCTGTCGGGCGTTACCGCGATCAGCGCGCAAGGCGACACGTCCTGTGCGTTGATCGACGCCTCGCTGCGCTGCTGGGGATCGAACCGGTACGCCCAGCTCGGCGACGGCACGACAACGGATCGGCGCACGCCGGTGCGCGTGCTCTCCGGCGTGCTGTCGGTCAGCGCGTCCACCGGTCACACGTGCGCGATCGTCACCGACGGAACGGTCCGCTGCTGGGGGCTGAACGTGTTCGGCGAGCTCGGCGACGGAACCACGACGAACCGGCTCAGGCCGGTACGAGTGCCCGGCCTGTCAGGCGTCGCCGCCATTGCCGCCGGAAACCGCAACACGTGTGCGCTGCTCGTCGATCACACTGTGCGCTGCTGGGGATCGAACCAGTCCGGAGAGCTCGGCGACGGAACCACGACGCTCCGCACCGCACCGACGCCGGTCCGCGGACTTGCCGACGTGTCCAGCATCGTGGCCGGCGTATCGCACTCGTGCGCGCTCCTGGTCGATCACACCGTCCGTTGCTGGGGGGCCACCAGCGCAGCCAGACAGGCCGGCGACGCAACGACGCCTCGACTCACGCCGGCACCCATCGCAGAACTGCCGGCGACCAACGCGATCTCCGGCTTCGGCGAGCACGTCTGTGCACTCCTCGCGGACGAGACGGTCCGCTGCTGGGGTGTCAACTCGGCCGGGCAACTCGGCGACGGTACGAAAACGGACCGCTCCAGCCCGGTGCGTGTCGCCGGACTCGGGGCATGATGCGCACCTGAGCGCCGTAGCGGATCAGGGCAGGGCGGGGCTGTTGTGGTAGGCCGCGATGCGCCACGTCCCGTCCTGCTTGACCAGCACCCACGTCGCGCGCACTGCTCGCTCAGCAGGCAACTCCGTCTCACCGGCGCGGACGACGCCGCCCTCGCTGACCACCACGGCAGCGTCGTCGCCGAAGAACCGGACGCTGCGCGGCTCGTCGATGACCGTCGAGTTCCGCAACGTACCGGCGAAGGCCGCGGCCATGCCGGCCCGGAGCTCGTCGCGGTTCTGTCGGTAGATCCCAGGCTGCACCACGGTCGCGTCCTCGACGTACAGCGCGGCGAGTGCGTCCGCGTCGTTGGCGCCCCAAGCGGTGTACAGGGCTCGGATCGCGTCCCGCACAGCCCGGTCATCGCTGCTCGTCATGTCTCCTCCTCGGGGCGATGCGGTCGCATCGCGCACCGATACATACCGAGCAGGCGGGCTGAACTCATCGCTCGGCCAGGCCGACGGGATTACGCCGCCAGCAACCGCTCGAAGAAGGAGCGGTAGCGCTGCAGGCCTTGCCGGAGATCCTCGGTCGAGGCGCTGTCGCCACTGGCCAGCCGCGACTCGAGCTGCGCCCGCTCGCCGGCACACATGCGCGCCAGCCGTGCAGCTCGTCGCCCTCCAGCAGCTGCGTCGTCCGCGCGTCGCCCATTGCGGACGGCTGCGCATCGGTGGAGGTGTCACCGGCGGCGGCGATCTGCTCCGTAGTGAGGCGGCTCCCGTCGACGGTCTCGTCGTCGTTCATCGTGTGCCCCGTCCCGTCGCGTGACGCTCGTCGGCTGAGTCGGCAACGTGCCGTCCGGCTCCTTCGCCCCTGTCCGGCTGCAACAGATGGTCGAAGAGCGCCCGGTAGTGCAGCACCGCGGCGCGCAGATCCTCGGTCGTCGCCTGCTGGCTCTGCGACCGGTCGTAGATGGCGTGCGCGGCGCGGTAGTTCTGGACGACATCGGGATGGTCCACGGACACCAGGTCCGCCTGCGCGTCGAAGTTCTCCATCGGGTAGCCACGGGCCCCCATCACGCGGTACGCGAGGATGTCCGCCGAGACGACCGCGGCTGACGGCTCGTCGACGAAGCGCTCCTGCACGTCGCGCCACTCCGCGGCGAAGCGAGCACGGGCACGTTCCGGCAGCGGCTTGACCTCGAACTGAGCGCGCTGCCGTTCGCGGCCGCGCAGGTCCGCCTCGGCGGCGCGGCGGTTGTCGCGCGCGTTGACGGTCCGCTCGTACTCCTCGCCGAAGCGCTCGCGCAGCATGGCTGTCCGGCGCTGTCTGAACGCCATCATCGCGATTACTGCGACAACGACCGCGATGGCGGCAGTGATCAAGATCCACACCCAAGCAGGCATCTGATTTCCCTGGAACGGTTGACTGACCGTCGCTTTTGACAGTTGGCTTCTGATACCCGAGTGCCGGCGATGCTCAAACCGTGCGAGCCAGCCGGTCGCCGAGGCTGGTCCGGTAGTACAGAACCGACCGGCCCGCTCGGCGGCGCTGCACGAGTTCGGCGTCCAGCAGCACCTTCAAGTGGCTGCCCACCGATCCCAGGACGTACCCGGTCAACGCGACCAGTTGGCTCGTGCTCCGGGGCTCAGCGAGCTGGACGAGGATGCCCGCGCGGACGGGTCCGATCAACCGAGCGAGCGCATCGGGCGACGGCGGGCTGGCCGCGTCGGCGAGCATGCCGGTGCACGGGTATATGATCGCGTAGCGATTCGCGTGGTCCCAGGCGACCCAGCCGCGGCCCGACGTGCACGGGATGTACATCAGCTCGGCGTCAGCGAGGTCACGCGGCGGGTTGTCATAGGTGTTGATCTGCAGGCGCCCGTCGCCGAGCCAGCGCATGCCCGAACGCATGCTGTCGAGTGCGGCTGCCCATCCGCCCGTGGCGAGGCGCTGCGTCCGCGACACGATGTCGGCCTCGAAGATCCGCCGTCGCCGCGGCCAGTCCGCACGAACGGCGTGCGTCCATACCCACTCCAGCAGCTTGGCACTTCGCTCGGCGACGTCGGGGACGCGCAATGCGCGCGGCAGCCTGCCGTCCGCGGCCAGTTGGCCTTGTGCCACCGCGGCCGGCGTCTCACGCACGCGGCGTAGCTCGTCGTAGAACGTGCGATCGTCCGGCCGCGGCGGGACGGTGACCAGATCCGAGATCCATCGCGGCCGGAACACCGCCGCCACGAATGCCGCAGCGAACGGATCCGTACCGACCATGTCGCGATAGGCGGGCCGGTGCGCCTGTGTCCACTCGCGGGCTCCGGGATTCGGATGGACGCCGGCGAGCGTCGCCAGCGTGGCAACGGTTTCGGTGAACGCCGACACGGTGAACCGGCTGCTCGCCAGCTCGTCCACGCCGACTCGCCACACACCCATGTTTCGCCTCCAGGCGAAACTTTAGCCACTGTGCCGAGGCCCCCCGCAGGCTTTCCGCATGCGTACCTACCGGCAGGTGTTCAGGGTCGCGGAGTTCACTCCACTGTTCGTCGCGACATCGGTGCGCACCGCCGCCGCGACGATGAGCGGGCTGGCGTTGAGCACCCTGGTGTACGCGCGCACCGGTTCCGCGCTGCTGTCGGCCCTGTCGATGTTCGGGGCGTCGTTCGCGCAGGTCATCGCAGCGGCGACGTTGCTGTCGGTTGCTGATCGGGTGAGGCCGCGAGCTGCGATGGTCACCATCGGCGTTGCGTTCGCCCTTGCGACGCTGGTCCTGACGATCCCGGCATGCCCGGTCTGGCTGCTGCTGACCATCGTGCTGTCCACCGGCCTGGTCAGCGCTGCCGGCAGCGGCGTCCAGTGGGGCCTGGTGAACGAGATCCTGCCCGAAGGTGGCTACATCCTCGGCCGGTCGATGTTCAACATGTCCGTCGGCGTCATGCAGATCGTCGGCTTCGCCGCCGGCGGGACGCTTGTCGCGCTGGCGTCGGCGCGCGGCGCATTGCTGATCGCCGCCGCGCTCTACCTGGCATCCGCCGTCCTGCTCCGCGCCGGTCTGACCGAACGCCCGGCCCGAGCGGCAGGCCGGCCCTCGATTCGCGAGACGTGGGCGGGCAACGCCCTGCTGTGGTCTTCGCCCGCTCGCCGCGACGCGTACCTCGCGATGTGGGTACCCAACGGGCTGATCGTCGGGTGCGAGGCACTGTTCGTGCCGTACGCGCCGCGGTCGGCCGGCGCGCTGTTCGTCGCGGCCGCGATCGGGATGCTGGCCGGCGACACGGCGCTCGGGCGGTTCGTGCCCACGACGTGGCGGCGCCGGCTGATCAGTCCGCTGCGGCTGATGCTCGCCGTGCCGTACCTGCTGTTCGCGGTGCACCTGCCGACGCCGATCGCCGTGGTCGCGGTCTGCGTCGCGTCTGTTGGCTACGGCGCCAGCCTGCTGCTGCAGGACCGCCTGATCGCCCTGACTCCGGACGACCTGCGCGGCCATGCGCTCGGCCTGCACACGTCCGGGATGCTCACCATGCAGGCCGTCGGTGCGACGACTGCCGGCCTCGTCGCCGAGCACGTCTCCCCCGCGTCGGCAATGACGATCCTGGCGATCGCGTCGGTGGTCACCACGGTCGCGCTCACCCCCCGCCTGCTGCGGCCGGCGCCGGTTCCCGCACTCGCCGGTTAGCGCGCGCCGGTCACAGGTCGGTGTCGGTCGGATCGTGCGGCGGCGCGTTGGGCTCGATCCAGGTCTGCCCGTCCGGGCGATAGATCAGGTCGGTACGACGTCGCGCCACGTAGAGCCAGTGCCCGATCGCCAGTCCTGCGAGGCCGACCAGCATCAAGATCACGCCGATCGCCGCGATGTTGACTCCGCTGGGCGTCGCCGTGACGCCGAACAGCAAGATCGCGCCGATGGCGAACACGAACAAGCTGACCGCGAATCTCATCAAGCCTCACGTACCCACTCGGCACGCCCGGCAAACCGCGATCCGCACGTCGAACGGGTTTGCCGCTATAACCGTGTGGGAATACCCAGCAGCGACTGGGAAGGAGACGAAAATGCCACAGAGAGCTTGGAGCGCTAAGCGCGAGCGCCAATACGACGACATCAAGCAGAGCCTGATCGACCAGGGCCGCTCGGAGAGCCTCGCCGAGCAGATCGCCGCACGCACGGTGAACAAGGAGCGCGCCCGGTCCGGTGAGGCGGCGCAGGCCAGCCGGTTGTCGAAGCGCGACATCTCGTCGTCGCGGCGTGGTGGGCTGCGGTCGCACTCGGGACCGGGCGGTCGCACCAAGGATCAGCTCTACCAGGAGGCGAAGCGCAAGGGCGTCCGGGGGCGTTCGACGATGAACAAGGCGCAGTTGGAGCGGGCAGTCGGACGCTGATGGCGAGCTGAGCGCAGCAATGCCGGTCACCGAACTCGAGATCCCGGTCAGCGCCGAAGAGTCGGTCTTCGGTGACCTGACCGTTCCCGACGACGCGCAGGGCATCGTCGTGTTCGCGCACGGCAGCGGCAGCAGCCGGCGCAGCCGGCGCAACCGCCAGGTCGCGAACCGGCTGAGCGAGCGCAAGCTGGCCACGTTGCTCGTCGATCTGCTCACCGAGCAAGAGGACGTCCTGGACCAGGGCACCCGCGAGCTGCGTTTCGACATCGGGCTGCTCGCCCGGCGCCTGACCCTCGCCGCGGACGACGTGACCAACCGGCCAAGCACCGCCGGTCTGCCACTCGGCTTCTTCGGCGCGAGCACCGGGGCGGCAGCGGCGCTCGTAGCGGCCAGTGAGGATCGCGGCCGCGTGCGAGCCGTCGTGTCCAGAGGTGGGCGTCCCGACCTCGCCGGCGGAGCGCTGCCACAGGTGTCGGCCCCGACGCTGCTCATCGTCGGCGGGCACGATCCGATCGTGATCGACCTGAACCGGGAGGCGATCGACGCGATGCGGTGCGAGCGGGAGCTGATCGTCGTCCCGGACGCGACGCACCTGTTCGAAGAGCCCGGTGCATTGGAACGCGTCGCCGGCCTCGCCGGTGACTGGTTCGCCCGGCACCTGCGGCGGCCTGGCTGACGCCGTGGAGATTGGAGAATCGATCATGCCCATCACCGAATGGCAAGCTCGGTCGATGCATCCGTCGACGGCGGTGAGCCCGCCGATCGATCCGAACGCGCCGCCGCCGATGCCCGACCCGTCGTCACCACAGCCGTTCCCCGAGCCGCTGCCGCCACCGATACCCACGCCGCCGATGCCGCCGACCCCGGCCCCGGCCCCGAACCCGGACGTCCCGCCGCCGCCCAGCTGACTCGACCGGATGGACTACACACACGTCGTTAAGCCGACGTGCAGTCGCTCTAGCGCGCGGCCGGACGCGGGTTATGCTGACGACGGCTGGACAGACAGCCGCACCGCCAACACCCGGGTAGTGCATTGACTGCCAGTTCACCAGTTCTCCGGCTCGATGCGCTACCCGCCGGACCACTCCAGGGAGCTCTCATGGCCCCGGCAATCGTCTCGGAACCCGCAGCGCCAACGGCGGATCTGCCAGTCAGCATGATCGTTCACGCAGACGACGTCGCACACTGCGCGACGCTCGTCCTCAGCGGCGAGCTCGACCTCGCCGTTGCCAACACCCTCGCCGCGACGCTGGAAGAACAACAGCGTCGCGCGCGCCGCTACGTGCGCCTCGACGTGTCGGACGTGACCTTCATGGACGCGACCGCGCTGAGCGTGCTCGTCGACGCGCACTTCGAGTTTCTCACTCATCGCGGCACGCTGACGCTCATCGGTGTCCGCCGCCCCGTGAGCCGGCTGCTCAGCCTCACCGGGCTCGGCGACGTCCTGCTCGTAGCCGGCTCGAGGTCGCCCCTGGACGAGCGTGGCCGCTCGGCGACTCGCCATGGGCTGAGGCCGGTGGCTGTTTGACGATCACCAGTTACGGGTACGGTCCGGGTAGTCGGCTAGACAGGCAGCCGCCCTCGACTCTGGCCATGCCACGCACGTCGAGCACGGCCGGCCCACCCGCCGGACGAAATGTCGCGTCGCCACAAGTCGGAGGCTGACCATGATCGTTATTGGCTTCATATTCTTCGCGGCCGCGGTTGCCGGCGCGTCCATCCTGATCGCGCAGAACAGCGACACGATGCTCGACGTGAACTTCTTGGGCTATACCTGGAACGTCCATGTGTACTGGCTCGTCGTCGCCGGCCTCGTCGCGACCGCCCTGGGCCTCGCAGGGCTGCTCGTGATGGGACGCGGAGTCGCGCGCTACCGCCGGCTGCGCCGCGAGCATCGCGGGCTCGTCCGCGACCACGAGCGCCTCGCAGCCAGCTACTCGTCCGCGAGCGAGACGACGGCGACGGCCTCGCGAGTGCCGGTCGAGCGCGAACCGGTAGGGGCGGCGGTCGGGCCGACCACGGCGGCACCGGCGACGGCGGCAGGGACCGACGGGGCACCTACGACGTCGGACGGATCCGGCCGGCTGAGCCGGATCATCCATCCCCGCCAGCGCGGATCCCACGGCCAGCCCGCTCGCCGGTAAGAGTCAAGACGCGGCTTCGGCGTCACCGTTCGCGTCGTGCCTGCTCGGGAAGTCGGGCAGCGCGCCGGTCAGCGCCACGTCGCCGGCCACGTCGCGTAGCTTGCGATGGGTGCGCTGTGACACCGTGCGCAACAGGTCGAAGGCCTGGTGCTCGGTAATCGTGTAGCTGGCCATCAGCACGCCTAGGGCGACGCCGATCTCGCGGTTGCTCTCGAGAGCTCTCTCGAGGTTGTCGACCCGGTCCTGGTCGAGCGCATGCGACAAGGCGACTGCCGCATGATCGGCGTACACCGCGGCCAGCTCCCGGATCTCGGCGTTGAAGAAACCCGGCTCGCGGGAGTAGAGCGCGAGCACGCCGAGGTCGACGTCATCCAAGCGCAGGAAGTACGCAAGGCCTGTGCGGATCGGGGTCGAGGAGACCACACGCGCGGTGAACTGCGGCCAGCGGCGCTCGACCGTCAGATCGTCGGAGCGGACCGTGCTCCGTAGGCGCAGCGAATCCGCGGCAATACCTTCACCGGTCTCGGCTGCCGCCGACTCCACGGCCGCGAGCACGGAATCGTCGTGTGTCGCGTCGAACCGCAACACCTCGCGCGGCCCCATCCGCCCGACTGCGGCCCAGCCGCACCCGATCAACTTGGCAGCCACCTCGGCGACGCGATCCGCTGTGGCGCTCATACCGGGCTGCCCGATCAGGTCACGCGCGACTGTGGCGAACAGTTGGGCGATGTCAACTCGCCGCGACATGCCCATCGGAGCCTCCATGCGCGACGAGACAGGCGCCCGTGCGGCAAAGACCGGTAGCCGCATGAGACGACTCTTTCTACCATCGGCTCGCGGCCCTAACCAGGGTGGTCAGGGCTCGACGCCGTCGGCGGTCAGCCGCTCCCGCAACCGCGTCAGGCTGCGCGAGATGAGCCGGGAGACCTGCATTTGCGACACGCCGACGATGCCGGCGATCTCCGTCTGGCTCTTGCCTGCCCCGAACCGCAGGAGCAGCACCTCCTGCTCACGTTCGGGCAATGCGGCGAGCGCCGGCCTGAGCACCTCGCGCAACTCGACGCGCAGCAGTTCGGTGTCCTCGTCGGCGAGGATCGCTGCTCCGAAGCCGGACTCCGGCGCCGTGATCTCGTCGAGCGGCACACCGCTGTAGCTGCGGGCGACGTCCAGCGCCTCGATGACCTGCTCCTCGGCGACACCGGTCCGGCTCGCCAGCTCGGCGACGGTCGGCGCGCGGCGCAACTCCTGGCTCAGCTCCGCCCGCGCGGTGTCGAG
>WNGR01005636.1_pt1 | contig 28810 bp, 19 predicted proteins | sample 5407581 | NCBI WGS metagenome assembly WNGR01 (sample SAMN13153383, study PRJNA577476) | soil metagenome | isolation source: 80 cm soil or saprolite under Garry oak tree replicate 2 | place: USA:California | collected 2016-06-15
TCTGATCAAGCAAGCCAACCCACCCGATGCCGAAGGCTGGATAACTCTGACCCTCCCCTTCGAAACATTCGAAGGCGCCAGAACTACCATGCTCGGCTTCGGGGCGAATGTCGAGGTACTGGAGCCAGTGGAATTGAGAGAGGGTGTAGTGGAATTTGCAGCGAGGATTGTGGCGTTTTATGCGGGAAAAGATGAACATAAAAGAGATGCAGCCATCGGGCTTGATGGTTGATATCCCGTTATATTGAAAACCATTCACCAGGCTGTGCTGAACAAAATACACCTGACGCTTTACCTGAACCCCTCAGCAGAGACACTACTTCCCGTATCTCATCCTGCGTGTCAAGTCAAATGAAAATGTTACTGAAGCCGACCTCCTCCTTGCTCGGATTCTTGCTGCCTTGGAGGTGGCCGACATCAACAGCATGGGCTGTTGACAATATAGATCACTTTTGTGGTATTATGGAAACAATACTTCGACAATTGTATATAGATAAAGCAACTTTCTTCGAGGCATAGCAGCATGGCAATCGGGAAAATGTCAAGCGGTGGGACAACCTCAACACAGTGGGTGAAACAAGGAGACGAAGACTTTAAGCAACAGAACTACCAGACTGCATTGGTTGCCTATGAAGAGGCTCTTAGACTAACCTCAATGAATACAGGTACTTCTAATAGTGGAGCAAGCGTACCCTGGAGATTTAAGCGTTCTCCAGAAATATCTGATGTCAAGGTTCATGCAACCTTCGGTAAGGCGGAAGCGCTCAGAATGCTCAAGCGCTATGATGAAGCCGTTACTGTGTATGAACAGGCTATCCAGATTGATTCGAAGAATGACTTTGCTTACCGTACTTTCATTGGCAAAAGTTCGGCCCAGCGCGGTAGCAAACACTATCAAGAAGCCTTGAAAGCTTGTGATGAAGCCATTCGAATAAATCCGGACCATCCTCTTGCCTGCTATGCCTACCACTACAAAGGCCTAGCCTTCTGTGACCTCAAGCTTTATGATGAGGCGTTGAAGGTATGCAAGCAAGCCATTCAACTGAACCCCAACTACGCTTCTGCGCATATCGGCAAGGGCGATGCCCTGATTGGTCTCCAGGACTACATAAAAGCACCTGAGGCTTATGATCGGGCTTTTGAACTTGGTGCTACTAGGAACTCCTATGCCCAAAGTGGTAGAGGGGAAGCACTATGGGGTCTCAAGCGCTTTGATGAGGCTTTGAAAGCCTGCGATGAAGCCATTCAACTTGATGTAGAGAATGTCCGAGCCCACCTCACCGAAGGGAATATTCTGCACGATCTTGATCGTAATGAAGATGCCCTCGCAGAGTATCAGAAAACCCTTCAACTAGACAATACACTTGTCCCTGCCTACATAGGCAAGGGGGAAGTCTTAAGTACTCTCAAGAAGAAGCACCGGGAAGCCTGTGATGCCTATGAACATGCAATCCTCCTCGATCCCAATGCTACTCGTGCCTATATTGGCAATGGTACAGCTCTCTACGAACTTGGACACTACACGGAAGCCTTAACAGCTTTTGAAGAAGCTCTCCAGCGTAATCCCACCCAGGCCGAACAGATCACTGCCTACATGGGCAAAGCTGATACTCTGTATCAGCTCAACCGCTACGCAGAAGCAGTGGAGGCGTGTGAGGAGGTTCTTCGACGCGATCCTGAGCAAATCAATGCCTTCTATTGCAAAGGAGAAGCATTCCGTAAACACAAGCGCTATAAGGAAGCCTTCGAGGCCTACAACCAGGTCATTCAACGCGATGATACACAGATTGATGTCTACATCGGTATAGAGGAATGCCTCCGCGAACTGAAGCGTTACAAGGAGATGCCAGAGATATACAAGGAGCTTATTCGACGTATTCCTGGTGAGGTGCGTTATTATATGGACATGGGCGATATCCACTCTGAACTTGAAGAATACGAAGAGGCATTGCAAGCATATAACGACGCACTTCGCCTGGACCCCACTAATAAGTTCCTACATGTCAGACACGGCAATGTTCTCCATCTCCTCAAACGCTATTCACAGGCTGTAGCAGCTTATAATCGAGCAATTAGTATAGATAATGATCTTGTTGCTGCCTACATCGGTAAGGCAGATGCATTGCGAGAGGATATAGACTATCGGGAGGCCATCCAAACATATCATCAAGCCATTAAAAAAGATCCAAACGCTGCTCATGCTTTCTATGGTAGAGGTATCCTCTACCATCTACCCCCTCGCACAGCCCTCTCTTTACACAACTATCGGGATGGTCTCATATTTCTTTCAACAACGATATGCGGAAGCGGAGAAATATTATGAGCAGGCCATGAAAATATGGGAGCGTAAATTTCGCGATACCCCCGCCGGTACAGTAGATGCAAAGACTTTGTTGGGAAACTTTTCTAAAGGGTCGGTGAATTCCTCCCAAACAGAGATGACTTCCCAAGGTCTATTAGGGGTCCCTGAAGCGCTGATGGGAGAGGAACAAGCCAAAGAGGAGGCAACAGTCGCTACCAGGCTAGCAAGTTCTTTTATAGAGCAGGGAAAATACACCGAAGCCGAGACACTTCTCTGGTACGCGCTTAAAATTTCGGAAAAGACTCTGGGCAAGGAAGATCTCGCGACAGTATATTGTCTCGGCAACCTCGCGAGACTCTACCAGGCTCAAAAGCAGTTTGTATTTGCTGAGTTTCTTTACGAGAGAGCGCAGCAAATCGCTACGGTAAAGTATAAGCTGGTACCAAAGGGTACTAAGCAGATTGTAGAGAACTATATACAATTTCTCAAGGAGACGGGGCGAGAGCATCACGCGGCTGAGTTAAAGAGACATTTTGATGTGCTTAGAAATCTATGAACATGAACTGTCATGGTAGTTTCCTTAAGGGGAACTGGTATATAGATAACAAAGCACGGAAGAGCCATCATAGCAGGGACAGGACATAGAACTCTGTTCTAATCTCAACATAAAACGTGCTTATGTGGGATTATAAATGACCCAAAAAGGCTGTCAATTCTGTACTGTTACTTGGGACATCTACTCAAAAAGTAGGCGATTGATAGAGGAAAGCTTTGTCTCCTCTCCCCATCTGACTTGTGAGCAGCTTGAGACAAGCTGAAATTGAAAACGGTCCGTTCACTCTCTTTGACACAATGCCGATTTTCTCCCTCTATTGTCCATCTGTGTCCTGAACGGATGTCCGAAGTAGCCGGCACAGCTTAATCAGTGGTTTAACCAGGCAACGACACCTCTTTACTGTTGTACTCTCGGCGGTGCTATTACCAATAGTGATATCACTTATTCTGCGTAGGCGAACTTCGTAGGATTCTGTTACTTCAAAACTCTACTGCACTACTTGCATCTCAGGTGTCGGCAACGTAACCTCGCATGCGTTGATGAGATGATTAACGCTTATTGGTTGCCTTGCATATATTGCTTCTTCTACCGCGTGTGGAATGATCCGCTGGGAAAGATCAGAATAGGTATAGCGATGTTCAATAGCACCAAAACTTGGTAACCGACGAGGCTCAGTTCGTGAAACGAGAAGTGCTATTTCTTTTTCACCGATACCAACGTTGGCAAGAAGACGACGGAAGACCTCGGCACGTTGCTCAGCAGGTGGACGAACAAAGTGATAGGATACGATAGAACGACGTAAAATAGCGGCATCAAGCGATTGGACTAAATTCGTTGCAAAGAGCACTGCCATTGGTCGTCCTCGTAGTCGGTCGATACGTTGTATCAACGTATTCACGCCAGCATCATCTTCATGATGAGTTTGACGACCACCGCGTGACTGTGCCAAAGCATCAGCTTCATCAATAAGCAACATTACAGGAATCTGCTCACGCTCCTGACAGCGTTCGGCTTCAGTGAAGGCCCGAGAGAGGTTTTGCGTCAGTTCACCAACATGACCACCTCCACGCACCTGCGCGTTGACAATGAAGAGGGCCAGTTCAGTATTCATGTTTACAGCAAGGCGGTGCCCAATGCTACGAGCAAGAGCAGTCTTGCCAGAGCCGACCTCACCTTCCAGGATAATCAAAGGATAGCGCTCACGTAACACGCGCAGTAGCATGTGCGGTGGATTGTCGGCATAAGCTTGTGCAACCCAGTTCTCAAGAGAGCCCGGTGAGAGTAATAACCGGAGCTTGCGCTGTATATCCTTCTTTTCCCAATCAAGGCCAACAAGCGCATCGAAGGCATTACCAAAACGTTCATCAGGATAGCGGATGACTTCAGAAAGAAAATTGCTGATATCCTGGCCTTCGTCCTTGCCACGCTCACGATATTCTGCAAGGAAGCACGTGGTACCATCAGTGACTGTGGCAAGCAGAGGTTCTATATTCGTGAGACGCGCACGCACAGTATATGCTCCGACACGAAACTGCATCTCGCGTCCCACCCAGATACGGCTACCTCCCTGTGAGCGACGAGTGATCTCGGCAGCGACGGCATCTTCAAGGGCGAGGTAGAAGTTCTTCTCCATCTCCTCTTCGGAGATACCACGATACGTCCAGAGTACTTGCCGTGCAACAAGTGGTGTTGCACTCCTCATCTGTGCCATGCTCTCTCACTCCATCATTGACCTAATATTTGTCGCTTGCGCATATCCGTGTAGGTAGTCTGTGACTTCTTTTGTGTCTCAGTCTCCTGCGAATCTTGCTTTTCTTCTGGCTCCGCTTCGCGAAATAGCTCAAGCGCCTTTGCAACCACACGGTCTCCCTTGTCACCAGTTATATCTTGATGATTCTTGAAGACCTGCGCTGAGCCATCTGGGGGCAAAATCACATGATAACCGATCGGGCCGTTGAACGCTTCAAGGTCAATACAGCCACCGATCACGCTTTGTTCGATATTGGCAAATTTCATCTGCCCAAGAACCTGTTTGAGACGTTCTGCCAGTTCAGTTTGTGTCTTGTTCTTCATAAGCTCAGGAGCATATTTCGCCTCACGTAGCGTATCAGCTGTAATACTCTCCGCTGGAAGCCTGCTTAACATCTCCTGGACACCGCTATCCAGAATGAAAACACCTTTAGCACGCAAGGCTGCAAAGATTTCCTTTGCCTCGCTGAGACATGTATCACCAATATAGCCGCTAAAATCGTAAAAGACGCTTCCATCACGTGAGATATCAAAGGAGACAACCTTATCATCTTGCTTAAAGCCCGGTGTGCCGCCGGGGCGTGTTACGACAACACGGAGTACATCGCCATTTTCCTGCACCATAGGCTCATCTTTGAGAGAAGGTTGAAAGCCGAGTTCGCCAAGCGTTGTTGCCACAGTCTGTGCAATCATGTTTTGCTGTTTGGTTTTCATCACGCGGCACCTTGAACCAGGGTCCGCGCCTCACTCTGAGCTACGGAAATACGACGAGTAATATCACCCGCTTGCTGTGCATCAATAAGTTTCAGTGTAACTGCCTCTCGTGCCATTTTGGCAAGTGTCTCCAGTGTGCCTTGCAGCGTGAGCACCCGGCGGCGCATCTGGTCCCAGGCATTGAGCGTCTCGGAGGAGACTGTTCTTACGAGTGCCCTCACAGCCTTCTGCGCATCCTCAGCAAGAGCGAGCGCATCAGCTGGATGAGTTTCCAGCACATCTTCCGCCTCTCGAAGCTGATTCTCAATATCTTGTTTCTGCATCGTGTAGGCCTGAACTCTTCCAGCATTCCGCAACATAGTATCAATTGCAGCAAGCTGAGCAGCAACTTCACTGAGCATTTGGCGCACTTTGCGATGCTGATGAGTACTCACAGCCTGGACATTTGCAATAGTTTTCCAGGCAAGTTGCAGCATATTCAGCGCATTCTGTATCTCTGTAGGAGAGCCCTGCAGTGCAGTTTCGGCCAGCGCAATCTTCTCTGCTGGTAAGATATCGCGAGATGCTTCAATCTCCGATTTCAAACGATAGACAAGGAGTTCGCGTTCGGTAGCGGCCTTGACTTGTAAAGCGTCCTGGGGGTTTTCCAGCGCACGGCGCACTTTTGCCATGGAGTCTACCAGCACCTTTTGTGCCGCTGCATTGCTCGACTCAGTGGATACCGGGCTCAACGAAAGGTTGGCGCTGTAGGCAGCCATACGCTCTGCCTGCCCTGCGAGCAACGTAGGAACATCTTCAACGTTTGCACGGCTCTTAGCCTGGGCCGCCTCGTAGAGCGTCGTCCATTCTTTACAGGCGTTGTTGTAGTTTTCTTCCATCTTTTTCCCGCACCACATCACCCCCTGCGCCACAAGGATACCAGCACCAACAGCGGCAAATGCTGCAAGTGCTACAGGTGCAGCGATCGCTGCTCCAATAACAACTGCTCCTGCTCCCTCTGTACTCATCGTTGTATTTCCTACCTTTCAATGTGCGGGACTAAAAGCCCTTTTTACTTCGCAAGCGATATTCAATATCAGTAATAGCTGCTTCAAGCTTGTCAGGATCGACCTTTCCATCCTCGTCCTGGATACGGCCGTAGATACCATCTTTGGGCAACTTGGGTATGACCGAACGGAAATTGCAGGCGCGAATGGCAAGCAGACTTTGATGGTCATAAGTGAGACGATTATGATTCGGTTTGTAATCCTCAATGGCCGCGAGGAGATGGCGCAACTCAATGAGCGGAAGCCTGCTTCCATTCTGCCTGACACGATCTTTGTACATATCTTCGTATGCCATTTCAATAGCACGACGTACCACAATCTCAATACCTGCTCCAGTGAGGCCAAGCTCTGCTGTTTTTTCGGCGATTGGACGAAATTTGTCGATATCATCTTGCAGAGGTCGTCCATCCTTATCTCTGAGGCCACTTTGCTTGAGATCACCACCATAAGCCACATTGATGATGCCGCCACTTTGTTTCATAATGGTGTTGGGCATCGTAATAAAGATGAGGCATGACTCCTCGACATCAGGAGTGAGCAACGGCACAACGCGGTCAAAACGGCGTAAGAGGGCTTCATCCAGAATATCAGCTCGATTGGTGGCTGCCACCCAGAGAATGCTGCCACGATTGCTCGCGTTACTCATTTCCTCCAGGATACGCGCAAACATTCTGGCACCCACACCGCTATCTCCACTTTGCCCTGTATCACGTCGCACCATCGCCTGGTCAATTTCGTATAAAAAGACAATCACAGGATGCAAGTCTTTCAGCAAGTTGATGACCATGTCCAGATTTCGCTCTGAACTGCCAACCCATTTATCCTGGATGTTACGCATCTTGACCAGGTTGCATTTTCCCTCGGTAGCAAGAGCCTCAGCGATAATCGTTTTACCGGTTCCTGGAGGTCCAGCAAGAAGCAGGCCACTGGGAACAAGCGGTGAGTTATTGCCAGTGCGCATCAGTTCAGTACGAGCCTTAAGATAATCTTTGAGACTCTTTAAGCCTCCAATCTCATTGAAGCCCCGGACAGCGGGCACGATTTCAAGGAGTTGCTCGCTTTGCGCCTGAATAACCTCAGCCTTAGCACGTTGTACATCATCGGCCTTCATGATAGGTGTAGTTCCTTGATTGCGCTTCAGTTCCTCTATTATCACCCGGCGACTCACGTTGTCGATGTCCATAAGGCGCATTCCTTGCGTCGAGCGGGCAAGGCTCTGAGCCTGGACCTCTTCTGTTTCGCCGAAGGTGGTGGGATCCAATTTCACCAGCTTTGATTTCGCCCGTGTCATTTTAAAGCGAATAAAAGCTTCGCGCTCATATCTATCTGGTAACGGAATGCGAATGGCCCTGCAGCCGCTGCCCTCTGCATAGACAGAGGAGGGGATCTGCCCGCTATTGGTTGTGAGCAAGATGATGAGGTTGTTGGTGCGTCGAATTTGTGAGTCAAGCGCCCAACGCTGTATCACTTCAAGGGCTTGTAGCTGCTCTCGGTCTCCATGCCCTTCGCCGACACCGTAAGGGATAAGTTTCTCTACGTAGTCAAGAACAACGGCGATAGGTGTTTCGCGATCATTTGGAGCAGGATTGGGCTTCGCATAGTGCTGCTGACGCAACATGTGTCCGAGCAGCTTAAAATTCTGCGCTATCTTATCCTCATCTGGCAGATCAACTTCCTGTCCCTCTGCTGGTTGACCACGACGCGGTTGTGAGCTTTTAAGCATTTTCCAGGTGGCCTGTATCCGTTGCCAGGCTGGGCCGCGCTCACGATCTAACGCCGTACTATTGCCATTTGGCTGTGCATCGTTGGCAATAAGACCACCCGCTAGAGAATAGGTATAGATTGCATGACATCCTAGTTCACGGAAGAGGAATTGATGCAGGTATTCACGCATTGTTTGAAGTTGATCAGCCATTCCAACAACCTGGCCCATGCGGATATAATCACCATTTTCCGGATCACGCTTATCGCTAAGATCGATCACAAAATCAGTGATATTAAAGTGCAAGACAAACTGGCGCGTAATACGTCCCCTATAGAAGGTAGTTAGATCTTCTACCCAACGCGGGGGTACCCTGGCGGTTGTAGGCTGACCTGGATGGTTCATAACAGCAATCTCCGATCTATCCACAGAGAGAGACGTGATCGACTCGCACCTCAATGCTTGCCTCTGCACAGAGGCGCAAAAATTCGTCAATGCGCTCCCGTGTACCTTTGAAATAGAGTGTTCCATCAGGCCATAGGCGCACCGTGAATCGATCAATCTCTTCTGGTTTATTCACAAAATCCCCAGGTGACAAAACAGGGATGAGCCGCTGTGCCTTATCATGCGGCGTTTGCATTGCTCCTGCTCCTCTCTCACATCTCTAACATAAACGGGTCGGGCTCCTGCTCAACAGATCCTCCCTCAATGATGCTGCGCAGCCTTTTGATTTCAGCATCCCTATCCTGGATTGTTTTATCAAGTTGTTCTTTTACCTTTTTGGCGTTCTCTACGCTTTGGCGATGCTGTGCAAGTTCTTTTAGCATGCTGGCAATTTGCCGCTGCTGTTCCTCTTCGCGTTTCCGCAGTTCGTTGTTGCGTTCCTCTAATTGGTGGACCTGTATCTCGAGGCTCCCCTCCTTGACAACAACCGCGTCAGCATCATCTCGTACACGTTGGATAGTTGCATCTTTCTGCCGTAACTCTTCTAGTAACTGCTCGAACCTGGCCTTATTCCTTTTAAAGACTTCAGACCTATCCTGCTCCATCTGTTGCATCTTAAGCTGCAAAGCCCTGCATTGTTCTTTCGCATCACGATGAGCCTGCTGTTCAATCTCAAGCTGCCTTTTCAGCTCGAGCGTCTTCCTGGTCAGAAGCTCAACTTCCTGTTTCACTTCCTCACTCGTGCCATAAGAGGAAGCATCTTTCGTATTCCCCTTTGTATTGCCTTTGCCAGCCCCATTATCTCTGAGGGTACTTCCGTTCAGGCGCAGAACGATGCCATTGAATTGAGCAGCCAGGCTGAGCCGTGCAAGGATTCCTTTAAAAGCGGCTCGATTGCTATCGGGATCAATATCAGGGAAACGTTTTTTGAGCAGTTCTCCAACTATTCTCATACGCTCTTCATCACGGCCTGTACCACCAGATTTCGAGCGCTGAACTGCGTCCTCTACTTTCATCAGATCGAGCTTTACGTCTTTGATCGGCCCCGTATCTGGATGAATGTAGAGGGTAATAATATAATCTTCTGGATTAGCACTCATATGCCCTTATCCTTTACCACCCGAAGCACGGTATTCTAAAAAAGTTATCATCTACTGACCCTGATAGTCCGGTGAGGCAAGCTCATCGCGAGTCACAACCTGAGCGCCATCCATGGTCATACCACCAGAGCGGTAGCGTACAAGTGTACGAGCATCAAAGCTCGCCTGCTCTGGCACCCAATCAAAGCAATACTCTGGTCGCATCGCTTTACGGCGTTTCTCGTTGGCAGATGGCTCCCAGTCGATCAACAAAGCGAAACGATAACGAGTACCACGCCAGGCAGCCGGTGGAGGAGCAAGATAGCCACCAAAGCGTTTTGCATCTTCAAGCTTCAATACACGATTGGAAACTTCGAGTTGATACAGAGCATGATAACGCAAACGATAGGCACCACGTAGATTTGGATCAGGATCAGGGTCACTGATTAACAGGTTAATACCGGTAATCAACTTGTCCCGAATCAGGTGGGAGATGTCCTCGTAGAGCATCTCTATTACTTCCTCAGGATCTTGCGGATAATCATCAGGAATATCAAGGTACTTGATGAGATTAAATCCCGTTTCACGGAGAAAGTATTTCAGATCGTCAGTAAAATAGCGTGCAATCTGCTGACTTTGCGTGACAATACGAGGAATGACAGTAGCCTCGGTTGTCTCCTTCGTGGCGGCAAAAACATCAACTTGTGTACCAACGCCTGGTGTAGCCATATATGTACTTCCTCCACATTACGAATGGTTCAAATCACATCTGGCGGCGGCTGCATGCCAGGGGCAGCCGTTCCAGGATTCCCCTGATTTCTTAAAGGTCGAGGAGGGATAATCCCCCGTATCAGGGGTAAACTACGAAAAACGTACCAGGATGAGGTTGTAGCAGCAACGCTCTGTTGTAATAGCTCATCTTCACTGAGTTGTCGCGCAGAGCGACGTTGCCTCCGAATATACGTCCAGAGAGCCACGAATAAGATAATACTGGCCAGGGCAAAAGGAACGGGCTGTAACCGCTCTGACCACCACATGACGATGATACTTAAAAGGGCCAGCCCTCCGCAAAATGGGAAATCGAGCGAAAGAACCTTCTGATGCCAACCTCTCGTCTCCTGGAAAGTTCGATTGTTCCATAGCCGAAGATAAAGGCCAGTAACCAGCCGACCAGGAATGCGAGCCAGATAAGCGCGAATTGCAGCCAGTTTGGCCAGGAATCTGCATAACAAAGACCGCTTAGAGGTCCAAGTGCAATGCTAGGACAAGTAGCAAAATGCCGGAGGAAGAATCCAACCACACCTCCCATGTTAACCAGGATAGCTGACAACAATGGCCAGCGTGGATACAGAGGCCCTACAGGTGAACGCAGTGGGTCAGGTCTATCACGGTCAACCCTTTGATCAGGATAGGGCATCGCACTAAGTAGTGGTTCTTGCATAACTAGACCTTTCTTGCTACCAGCATTCTACGCTCCCCTCGGGGAATTTGGGGCCCCAGCCGGTTGCTTCTTAGGGAAAAGAAGATCAGGATCCAACGCGCCAGGAGACGGAGCCCTGTCACGGAAGAAACCAGCAACAAGGAGCCAATCTAGCTTATCAACTGTATCAGTATTCACCAGGATGGCTTCCCGTTGCTTGTTCTTAATGTACTTTTTTCCTCTCTCGAGATCTGCTCTCCGTCCACAGATAAAGGCCAGTTCCGGCTCTTGCATCCCCACTCGCGCACGATAGACAGCGCGTATATGACTAAAGACATAATCCCAGGTCTCTTCTGCTTCCAATGCTACATCAATATCAACCAATGGCCCCTTCTGAAGATGGTGTTTAATGACGTCCTCAGCAAAGTCGTAGATGTACTTCTCGGTTTCTTCGCTACTCATTTCAACAATACTCTCTGAGTGCCCTCGAAAAGAGTTCAGAAGATGGTCTTTCAATTCCGTTGGGTGGTGCCATGATGGAGTTGGATTATCGAGACGTTTCCTGAGAATCGCTTTTGCAAAATCCTCCAATGTATTTTTTGCGTACGGCCCCTTTTTCTGAAGGCGCGCACCATTCCCAATAAAGACATCACGATCTGCTGAAGGGCTCGTAAACAGATCATTTTGGGTTTGTGTAGCCATCTTATCGAAGCTGGTTCTCAATTCGTTGATAAAGCTGTTCATATCATCAAGACGCTCGCGCATTGCTTGTACACGGCGGCGCAGGGGTCCCATTACGAGACGACGTAGATGATCTTCACGCTGTTCACAACGATGAGCATAAACACAACAATAGAGGCGGAGCAGTTCCTTCTGAGCCCATATCATGTTTCTTTGATGGAAGCGATAAAATCCCCAACTCCCCAGCCCGATAGCGACAATAATTCCTGCAAAAACGCCCAGCAACAGCAGCGCGTTAACCGCCAGAGCAGGAAAGAGCGTCAGGATGGTTAGTATAAATAGTGGAACAGCCATCACACCTGCTGCGGCTAGGTTCAGTCGCGAAGGAACGCGACTTTGTTCCCATGTCACCCGGCGTCCTAGATTCTCCGCAATATTTTCTTCTCTATCTGATAGATGCTGGTATTGACTCGGTCCTGCCTGAGCCAGACCGAGAATACCCCCGCCTGCATATTTATTTGGTAGTGGCTGGTTTGCGTTGGCTCCCTGGTTTGCAGCCCCCTGAAGTACCCTTGGACCCGCCTGTCCTCCAGTATGCCTATTCCCTGCGCCAACGATTTGAGCTTGTCCTGGTTGGACAGCCCATATGCCCTCAGCAATCTGTTCAAATTGGCTAAGGGTATCTTCATAGGTATCTGCATGAGCCCTGCGCCATACACTGAGTAGATGAAATACCTCGGCAGATTTATCATCATACTCATCAATAAAAACCTGCGCCAGCTCAAGGCCATTGAGCCCATTCTGATTGATCGGCCAGATCTGGTCAATTGTATATTTGATTCCCTTACTTGTTCTGTCACTAGCAATTTTCCATGCCGAGGTTGCTACTCCATCCCAGGATTGGAGGGTACTTAATGCTGTGCCTGCTCGCCTATAGGCAATCTCTGCCCAGGTCTGCACCGTATGCCTGTGGTGCCGGTACTCATCATTTACACTTTTGTATTCGAATATTCTGAACAGCTTCCTACTTTCATTCTCCAGCCTCTGATAGATACTCAGCACATCTTGTCGATCAGAATCAGGAAGAGAACTGAGACCTCGTAGTCCTACAAGCAAGTTCGGCCATCTACTGGGCCTAACTATAACCCTTGGCTGGCCATCCTTCGAAGGGTTTGGCTTTCGCTGCTCAATAATCAGTTCGGTTCCAGGACGTATCTGACTATCCTCAAGCCATTTCTGAAGTTCGGCTACGGCTGCCCGTGCCTGCTCTCTTCGACGTTCCCGGTCGCGGTCCGAGTTCCTGCTCTTACGGATATCCTCACGCCACTGATCCAGCAACTCGGTTGCCAGTTGGGCGCTGCAATAGCGTTGAACGGCAGCCCGGGGAAAGATAACCATGCTGGTGCTCAATGTACCGACCTGTTCATATCCACTGAGTTGGGCACTGTTATGCACTTGCTGAGCAAAGGCAAATTGGGAGGTGATACCAGTAGCAATCAAGCTAAAGATAGCTTCCGCTGCCGCATAATAAGACTGCTTCAGGGTCACAGTGTTAGAGACCGGGTGCAGCATGATATCTTCGTACAGGTAGCAAAAGTCCGGTACTTCGCGTTCTGCCCAATTGATGGTTGGAGTTGGTACGTCATCGAGGAGTGGGAGAGCACCTGTTATATTTCCTCGCCAGCGACTCAGCACATAGCATACCTCGGTAGCCAGGCCAAGGTTGCGCAGTTGCTTACGCACTACTTGCAGGAGTTCGCTTATGTAGACAGAGTCTGTATGACCTACAATAAAAACTTGAGGTCTGGTATTTGCCATCCAGTAACCGGCATCCTGGATATCCTGCACATGTTCATTGAGATGGACATTGTGCAGGATACTCCTTGCTACAGCACCTAGCGTCCCTTTAGTTACCTGGTCTTCATCAGTATCGCTGGCAAACCACGCTCGTGCTTCGTCAATTCCGACTGGATACTGAATCAGCCCAACACATCGCCGTAAAGGTGAGTCAAGGAAAGCTAAGAGCGGATCTAGTTGCTCTCGAATATGCTCACCTGTCTCATCTACAAAGATGACGACGCTCGGTCGGAAGTAAATGCGGTTGTCTAGCATATCTTCTCTTCCAGTGTCTCAGGTACACTTAATATTCCAGGTTGAAGGCAGCCTGGTTAGGATTCGCCTGCGGCTGTGCTTGCGCGCCAGGCCGCTGCGAATTTGATTTGCTATGTGAGTATTGCTGGCGCACAACACGATCTCTCAGCTTCTTATCTGAACCAAGGGCCTGCTCGTTTGTCACAAGATGCTCCGCCGCGCCAGAACTGTGAACAGGCATATTACCTCTGCCGTTGGTGTTCTCCCATTCTTCCTGGTGATAGATGTATGCCTCCATGGCACTGTTCCGGTCCAGGTAAAAATCTCTAATTGTGCCAATACTGATAGCGTGCTGACCATAGGAGATTTGCAATCGATGCGGATCAATAGCAGCATTCACCATAGGTGCCTGGCCTCTTTCAGTTAAAGTTCCCAGGTCATCCAATGTGGCATCGAGAATCTCTTTCTGCCAGCTATCATGCCAGTGCATGCCAAGGTAGAGCGATGTATCCAGAGAAGCGAGACCTTCGTGCCAGAGTTCCGCCTCAAAAGCTACCAGGCTGGACATCAGGCCGCGCATGTGCTGCAAATGTTCCAGTAAGTACTCGCTGATTTGTTTTGCCCGACTCTGCCCCCGCTGGGCAGGAGGAGCCGACTTCTCCAGGAGTTCGAAGAGGTTCGTATCCTGGAACTTCTCCATATAGCGGTCCCGGAAGAAATTCACAACACGATCAGGGAGCCTCTTTGGATTATGCCGTTCCAGGTCACCTCTACTCTGTTGAGCATTACCAAACACAGTCCCATACGTGGTGATATATCTAATGCAGTCTGCCAGGAAAACGCTATAATCGATCATGGTGCCATCCGCTAGCGCAGGGTCTCCTCCGGTAGCCCACCTGTAGAGTTGCTCGGTAGCAATGCTGCGACCATCAACTGCGCGCAAGGTACGCAGATCGAAGATGTGACGTTGATGAGGATGCGGATAATCCAGGCGACCTTGCCAAGCCATACTCACATACCCCATCTCTTCAAATTTCCGCGCACGCTCTTCTACTTCGGCACTCTTGAACCAGGACAATGAGAAATCTAACGTTTCATCTACTGAAGCAATCAATTTCTTCAAAAGCGTCTCAAGCAAGCGATAACGAGTCGCAATAGCATAGTTCTGGAGGATCTTATTATAGGCCTCACAGACAACGCCAGCAGCATTTCCACCCCCCATAACCTTCGAGACCATGTCTGGATTGGTCAGTTTCCTCTCTAACTGGAGAGGACGGCCAGGAACCTTGGGCATCTCCTTCTCTTTCAATTCATCGAGGGCCGTCTCATATTTCTGCTTCAAGCGTTGCAGGTACTGAACGCGGTTATGCAGTAGGCTCAAATCGCCTTCTTGTCTTGGAACATCGGCGATCAAGCGCATTTCTTCCCGTGATTTGGTATCAATAATTTCCTGAATGCGTGCTGCAATGGCAGGTTGCTGTTTTTCTAACCTGCTCCATAGGATATCCAGTTGACCCTGCTTGGCTTTCTCAAAATCACTTTTCCGAAATTCGGGGAGTTTGACTACCTGAGGATCATTCGCATTAGCCTCAAAGCGTGCCACGCTACGCCATTCTCGCGACCAATTACGCTTCTCTGTATCGGTTGGTACAACTAATTTCGGCTGATAGCTTGCAATCAACGGCAAGAGGCGAGCGGCTGAAATCTGGGCAAAGGCCATTGCTGTCTCCTCAGCGGGGAAGCGCACCTCGAGAGGGCAGGAGGTACCGAACATCGTTGGCAAACCACGGTCATCACTTTCCCCTAAGGTACGACGATCAACCCACTTAGAATGCTCAAGAAATCCAACCCCCGATGCATCCGTGATGCGCTGGAAGAGATCAACTCCTATAATACGTGCTGTATCGACGGCATCACCCATTCCAGCACGCCCGATAAGGTAAACCTCGTTGGCAATAGGATCGTTAGTGAGACGATGGACATTTGCACGCATATACTTCTCATAGTATCCCTGGGGCGAACCGGTTGCAGCTTTGCTATACGCCAGGAGTTCTAACATAGAGGCTGTGGCATTGCTCTTGCGCCATTTGAGATCAGAATCATTGGCTCCTCTTACAGGCTCAGGTAACATACATAAGAGGTTGATGCGCTGCTTTAACTGTCGACTGGCAAAGAGTTCACGTACCATCACCGCTACATCAGCAAGAATACTACTTCCCGTGCCTCCACCAAGGAATGCGACTAGGTTGGCCTGAACTTCACGGGCTCTTGTATCCCCTTGATCGATACCCAGGCGGGTAACTTTACCCAGAGCAGCATCCAATGTATTGTATATGGAGTGGTAGTTGAAACAGCAGGCTACATGCCCGTTGTTCCTGATACCTCCTGCTCCATTTGCAAAGTACTGTGGCTCTTTATGCTGGATAAATGTGTGTTGCTCTGACTCCTCAAGATAGGTACGCTCGTCATCTGTGAGGTTCAGCAAATCTTCCTCTTTAAGCCCTTGAAGGTAGCTAAGCCCTTGATGGATCCTTGGAGCCTGGGAGATTCCAGCGGGTACGGCAATTCGCAGTGAGAACTCCTGAAATTTACCCTTATGCGAACGTTGAAAATCCACAACCGTATTGGGAGGATCGTCCGTATCAATGTAGACAAGGGCCACATGGCGTAAATCGCTTTCTTTCAGGCTGAGCATGTGCCGCATCAGCTCGAGCCCCGCGAGAGCGGGCGTACTACCCAGCAATATAACCAGCGTCGGAGTAAGAATGCGCTGTTCGGTAACAACTCGCGGGCGTTCAGACTCTAGCTCTGTTGAGTCCTGTATACCAGCCATGGATGGCCTCCTTTGCTAATACTGTATCTTTAAACGTGTGATTGTAGATATGTATCATACCACAAATGCATATTAATCACTACTATTACAGATGGCGAGATCACTATGCCAAATTTTCCTCGCTCTCCCCAAAGGAAGAACTTTCTTCTTGCCGGGGAATAATAGTATACATCGATTCTTCGGAATTCCCCCCAGGGTCACCTACAGGAGTATAGATGACTTCGCGTACCTCTTCAAATTGAGAAGATGCCGAGTGCCCATTCAATTTCCACTTGTTACTGTCAGACCCATGACCACGTGCCTCAATTGAATTCCCCCGGTTGAAGCGGAAAGCCAAACCTTCGGCCATTCCTATCTGCTCTGAATAGAGTATGTTCCGCCGGAAGAACCACTGGAAGAAGCCCCGGCCCGCCTGATCAAAAGGCTGGCGGGCGACCACCTCACTATCCTCGCTTCGGATCCATTCACCGAACGGTCGTGGTGTGAAGAAGAATTGGAACAGGCGGAAAATCATGTACAGAATAAAGAGGTACAGTGCTGTAACCCCCCATGCACGAATCTCCTGCCAAATAATCGCCGCAGGTTTGACAACAATATGGACCATTCGCGTGGTGATACCAAAGTCACCATGGCTATCAGCAAAGCTACCGCTGGTCCTGAACGTCAAGATATAGTTACCAGCAGCCGTCGTGGGAAACAACACTTGGAATTTTCCATTTCCATTGTTTACCACTGTGACTGGAATGGGATCATGCGAACCCTCATGTTGAGCTTCACCAGAAACGGTTGCATTCGCATATGGTTGGCCCTGTAACTCAATTTGTCCAGCAATTGATGCATCCGGTCGCGCAGGAAGATTATCTAACGGCCACTGACTGAGTCGTTGCATAAAATCGAAGCCATAGATGAACTGCAGTCCAGGATCCCACTGGGTAATCGTGGAGTCTACCACACCTTCAGTTGGCTGACCTGTTTGTGGTGACAGGAAAAATGGCAATGGAAAACGTTGGATACGAATAGATTGATCCTGGCTCGCAATCACAGCATCCTCGCTCCCAGTAAAGGCAATAAGATGGATGTTGTACGTTCCCGGTGGGGCTGTTGCCGGCACCGTTATCTTGCCGATATATGTTCCTGGTATAGCCTTATTGTCCATGGAGAATTTCTGATTATACTGCCCCGATGCCCCTGTGTATGCAATTATACCCTCCATCGTATAACTATTATCGGTCACCTGCTGTCCATTACTTGTCAGGTATGCCGTAATAGTCAACGGCTGACCAAGAGGGAAGACAGTACCGGAGTTCGTTGTAGAACCTGTCAGTACAATCTTATCAAGAGAGATCCCTATCCCAGACACCTTTAGACTATCGAGGAGGAATTGACCTGATCCACTTGCCTGCACCTCCCACGGGCCAGCCTGGGGTTGATCAATGGAAAAAAACACATAATGGGGATCGCTCGAAGAGACCCTTATCCCTGGACCACTCGTGGAGATAATCTGACCATCAGGCGTCCTTAATACCACTGTCGTCGTCTTCTGGTCCTTCACAACAACAACATCCAGGCTTTTTGTGTAGCTGGTCACATCGAAATTTAGCCGGGTCGTACCTCCGTAGAGGGGCGTAGCCGGAATATCGTTTTTCACCGTTCGCCCTATGCGCTTTGCGAAAATTTCCACAAAAAAGGGCGCAATGTTGAGTGGTGAAACTCCTGGAACGACTCCGTGCCCATCATCATAGAAAGAACCCGATGTTGTAGACGAGATTCCGCCCAGAAAATCATGGAACGTCGCGGGATTGGTACTGGAGATCGGGCCATCCTGCCCTAATGCTACGGTATCTATCGGCCAGCCATGATTTTTGAACTGGAGTGCCAGGTCTGTCTGGATAGCGCTTATCTGCGCATCCGTGTCCGGGGAGGGTACGCCGTCCGTAAGCAATATGACGGATCCTGGAATGCGACCTCCCTGGGTTGCCGAGGTAAGCATATCAAATGCTTGTTTCAACGCATCGTACGTCGGTGTGCTCCCATCCGGTTTACAGTTATTCGATTTGGTCGCAATAATCTTCTGTAAGCCTTTCCGCTCTGCATCCGTAGCCATCTCTGTGGGTTGTGCCCAGACAAGAGCCGACTGGAATTGCCCATTATGAGCGCCGCTGTTGTTGTCCAGCCCAACGACACCAACAAATTCACCAGGTCCGCTCAGATCGATGTAGGCATTGGCGGCAGAACAACGTAAACCATCATGGTCATTAGTACCCATCGACCCGGACATGTCGAGTACGATAATGGTGACATGACCGGTAGCGCTGGTCCGTATAGGCGCAGCTGCGCTGGTATGTGCCAGGGCATGTAGTGGCATGAAGACCACGCACAAGGCAATGACCACAATCCAGAATAGAACATGGTACAAGAAACGAGCAAAAGATGATACCGTCATAACGAGGCCTCTTCATACTGAGCTGTAGAACGCTGACCAACAACTATTCCAAGAGAAGTTCCACAGGCTGCACAGGTTCCATCGGTGCCAAGGGCACGAACAACAGCGCGACGGGCAATGCGTTCAATGACCAGGACACCGCACGTTGGACAGAACGTATGAGCAGTCTCGGGAGCACTGCTACTATCTGTATAGACGAAGTGCAAGCCCGCAGATAAAGCGATAGAACGGGCACGTATAAGAGTTTCTGGGGGGGTTGGCGCTATATGCGTCATGTGAGCATAGGGAACGTACGTCGTGAGATGGTATGGTGTATCAGACCCGAGCTGTGCAATGATCTGATCTGCAAGACGGGTAAGATGCTCATTACTATCATTGAGCGTTGGCATGAGATTAGTGACTGCTTCGACATGGATACCAAACTCTTGCTGAGCGCGACGGGCAACGGGTAAGATATCGGCAATGTGAGCTGTGCCAGCAACATGTTGGTAGAAAGCAGCATCCAGACTTTTGAGGTCAACCCTATAAACATCGATCCACGGCCCAAGGAGATCCAGAGCTTCATGTGTCATGAAACCATTGGTGACAAAAACAGTGTATAATCCAGCCTCGTGGGCCAATCGGGCGCAATCAAGTGTATACATAGGCGAAATGGAAGGTTCATTAAATGTCCAGGCTACTCCTTCACACTGCTGTTCGAGCGCAAGGGCGATAGCACGCTCTGGCGGAACATTAGGCCTCACAAGATTTCCACCCTGGCGGGCATCACGAAATGCCACTTCCCAATTTTGACAGAAGGCACAGCGCAGATTGCAGCCCAAACCACCCAGGCACAATACGTGTGAACCTGGTCTATAGTGAAAGACTGGTCGATTTTCAATCGGCGTAACACTTGCCTCTCCAACAACGCCAAATGCCGTACTGAACAATGTATTGCGCCAATTCACAACTGCCGTGCAAAACCCGATACTATTCTTATGAAGCAAACAGTGGCGTGCACAAGCCATACATCGTACACCATGTTTTTCAACACACCATAACGAGGGAGCTATTGCTCGCACCGTCTCAGGATGTACTTCAGATTCAAGAAGATGCTGCTTTGCTTTTTCTGCCAATACAATCCTCTTACTTCCTATAGGGTTGGTTGAAACTATAAAGTACCTGACGCGTTCATATATAATACGAATGACGATCAATTGCTATTTTACTCTGAAATACACTTCAGTGCAAGTATAATTGCCAAAGTTTTTCGAGCTCAGCAAAAAACTTTGAAAGATAAGTAATCTTATCTCAAGCTGACGGTAACGTTTATCTTCCATTGATACTGATTACGGCAAAGGGTCCTCCTGATTGTGTTTTGCTAAGGCAGTTCGAGCTTCTCGCTCTAGATCTCTGGCTTTGTTGTGTTTCTGCCGTTTTTGTACTTTATCTTTCCCGTAGTCCATCTTCAGTAGCAAAGTAGCGTAGTTATGCTTGATAACCGCTACCTGCGGATGTTCTGATCCTAATTTTTCCTCATAAATCGCTAATGCTTTCAGATAATTTTCCTTAGCGAGAGAGTAGAATTTCTGCTTTTGGTAAAGTTCTGCCAGGTCACAGTACCGAGCTGCAACCTGAGGATGATCAGGTCCCAGTAATGGGATGGTTATCAGCAATGCTCCTTTATAGTATTCTTCAACATTAACGACTCTCGTCCCAAGATTAACCTGGTATTCTCCCCTATTAGCATAAAACTCTGCCAGGCTGATACCGCACAGAGCAGTATCTAAATGCTTATTTCCTAGAAGCCTGTCACACATATTCAATGCATTTAAAAGATTCGCCTTTGCCTCTTCAAAATTGCCTTGCCTAATATGGGCCAATCCTATGTTGTTCAGGCAAATTGCAACCTCGTGGCTCTCAGACCCGTAGATACTCTTACGAATACGAAGCGCCTCCTTGTAGAAATCCTGAGCGTTCTGATAGAACTCAACCCGGGCATTGGCATATATACCCCACTCATAAAAGAGGCGTCCTAAGTTATTGAGAATGGTCGCAAGATACGGATCGTTCTGCCCCTTATTCTGCTCACAGAGAGCTTTAGCCTTTTCATACAGTATTCTTGCTTCTTTATACTTTCCCTGAGTTTGATATAGTGTTCCCAAAGTATTTAGACATGCTGCTAAATCAGCGTCTGCACCTGGCAACTTCTTTCTGTAAGTCTTCACCCGCTCAAGAATCTCCTGAGCATCTTTATATCGAGCGAGTTCTTGAAGATAGCGTCCTGTTACATAGAGCAAACGTATGGCTTCTTGGGATTCCAAATTCAATTGCTGAATGTGATTTGCACAGGCTTGCGCATGTGGAAGATAGCGCTGACACAAATCCCAATTTGGAAACTCGACATCTGGAAATACAGAGTTAACAGCCACTATAGCACGCTCTGCCCAATTACGTTGATCATCCTCGGTCAGTTCATCTTTGAGAGTATCTTGCATGAGACGATGAGTAGTGAGAGTTTTGGTCTGGCGATTCCGTTCTATAAGGCAAAACTGGGTGAGCTCTATTACAGCATCCATTAACTCTAGCTCGTCATTAGCAATAACATTAAGCCATTCAAGCTCGGTTTTTAAAGTGGACCTGTCAGTGGTAATGGGGCCAGAGGTAGCCCTTTGGATGAGTTCTAAAGATATCTCATCTGGATCAAGAAAGGCACAGAAGAGCAGCAGAGCAGCAGCAGCGCGCTTCACTTTCTCAAAGGAAAGTAACCATGTAATGGTTTTATCATCAGCATTTTTAAACCGGCTCTTGAGGTCAGGTCGTCGGTCCTTGTAAAGCTTCAGATAGTTTGGTAAGGATTCTTTGGTCTGGTAAATGAAGACTCCAGCAAAGTTAAGAGCAAAAGGAACATGCCCTATCTCATGTGAAATTTCCATTGCTATATTACGGTCAGTTTCACATGCCTTTTCTATTGGGTCATCTGGATTAATAGTCCCAGACCGACGTAGTAAAAACAATGCTCCTTCATCAGGCTTCCATTGTACAATACGAACAGTATGAGCCGCATCTGTAGTACCCATATCAGTCGTTAAGAGAATATGGCCTCTTCCCTTTCGAGGGATAAAAGCTCGTACTTCTTGAGAGTTAGGATTATCACAATGGTCGAGAATAAGAAGCCAGTTATCCTTGCTCTCCAACCACTCTATAATTCCTTTATCAGAACTTTGAAGATTTTGTGCAGTCAACCCCAACTGATCGACAATCCTTTCAAGGTCTTCACTATGCTTCTCTTTTGGGGACATACTCAACCATAATACGTCGCGATATCCTTTGTAATATAGGTAGGCGAACTTGACAGCAACTTCTGTCATACCCATGCCAGCAAGTCCAGAGATGGTTAGTTGTTTTATCGATTCTTCTGCTCCACCTTTTTCAAACTTTTGGTGCAATTCGCCAAGTTCTTTCTCACGACCTGTGAAGAACGGACTAAGAAGGGGAACATTCCAATTGCGTGGTATATCACCGGGAAAGGGCTTACAGCCAGATTGAGCAACAGTTTGTGCAGATGCCACTTGATGTTTGCCGAGCCGATAACGCATGCTACCTATAAGTTTGTCAAGAGCATCTTTATCATTCAATCCAACGAGGTCAATTAAGGTAAGCTTTCCTAATTTTTCATTTTGATTGCACTTCCCTACTTGCACCAAGATACCCTTTCCACCCAATCGGTTCAGTTTTTTGAATAATTTAAATCTCTCAGAGTTGACATGAAGAGGATCAAAGTAGTCAGGCGACAGGACGGTGAGAACGCATTCAGCATGCTTGGTAGCTTCACGAATCTTTTCTTTAAAATCATACTCTTTGCAATCCTGGAGGCCAACTAAATATCCTTGGCCCTCTAACTCACATTTAATCCAGCTCGCCCAGCGGTAGTCAGAGAGGTTATAGCTAATGATTATATCAGCTTTTTGCTTAATCCATCGCTGACGCAGATCATGAAACCACGAAATCACATGTATAGAATTAGGTTCAAGGGGAAAGAGCCATTGACAGAGAACAAAAACAAGACCAAGTGCGGCAAATATTACTGCCATAACAAGTGGTAAGGGACTATGTCTATCCAATATGTTCATTATCCATAGGAAGGCGGCTATAAAAATAAGAAGAATTACGATGATAAAAATTAATAGACGTCCCCAAGGAAAACCCTTGTTGCTCTGATTATGTCTCTGGTTAGGTTTCTGTTGTTGTGGTTGCATAATCATTACTACGTTACCCCCCATTTCTGGAAGTAATATGCGAAATATTGGTCAGATCATAACATTATATGTATTACTTATATAAATAGTTCAATATATAGGTACACATAATAGCCTGATCTTTATGTTGCAATCTCTAAAGTAAAAACGGTGATCTTGCTCTAAGTTCTCTAGTCCTTTAAATATCGAATATGAAGTAATGTGAAAACCTCAAGTCCTTCTTCTCCAGATTTCTTATGAGAGTTAGCCAGTGATTGGCTGCCCATATAATACTATTGTACACTTCTTACAAAGGATAATATTCTATTGCGGAGATTATATAGCATGATCAAGAAAATGTAAATAAATATCATATTAAAATTTAACATAATATTTTGCTTATACATACCTACTTACGCGGAGAGAATCACCTTATTGCTATACAAGAAGCATTTCTTCTCTATAGAGCAACAGAATATATACCTCCCTCATCTCGAAACATTGCTTTGGCTCTATAACTTCTTCTATTATATCAATCAAATAAAAGATTATGTAAACCAGCTTAGGAAGGCTCTGCTACAGCGAAAAGAGCGTGCGTGCGAGCAACCGGAGGAGTAAGGAGAGAATGAAGGGCAATACCAGGGTAGCAAAGAGAAGAGGGATTTTTACTCCATATTGAGGTAATACAAACCATTGGTTGAATAGTTGCTGGTGGGTAAGCCAGAAAACTCCTTCTGAAGCCAGTAAGACGAGCGGGATGATACATCCGAAGGTACTGTTAGTTGTTTGCGCTCGCACCAGGGGCAGGTCCGTAAATGCTCACTGTAGATGTGCTGTGTATTGATCCTGCACACTTCGAGTTGTCCCTCCAGGCTGTGCAAGGCGTGAAACCACGCACCCGCGCTGGGACGTCTCGCTCTATCTGCTGTCAGACCACGCCTCATTAATGTTTGTAGTGAGGGCGGTAAAAAGTTAAAAGGCAGGGCATGCCTGGACGGAAGGAGCCGCGAGTTATTCGCATAGGGAAAATTCCTGGCTTTAATATTTTGATCAAGGGTTGGCGGAGGATTGGCGCCTTGCCAAACGCCCGTGAACGGATGTCGGCCTTCCATTAAGATAAGGAAGATCATAACTGCCAGCGCGAAGTTATCATGCGCTGGAAATCGCTCAACCCGGCTGAAATTACATCCCTGCAATTCGGGAGGAGTATATTCTGGCTTACCGACCATGCAGCGGAAAACCTGGTTTCTTCCTCGAACCTGCATGGAATCGCAGTCCACCACTGTCACCAGGGCGGTACTTGTCACCAGGATATTGCTTTCGTTCAAGTCTCCTACGACATACCCCTTGTCATGCAAGGCTTGCAGAACACTGGCAAGATTTCTGGCCGTACGAAGCAAATAGAGCCAGTTGAAACCGGGTAGTGTCTGACGCCTATCCTTTGGATTATAGAGTTGCAACAGGGGATAGCTATGTACCGTGTCAATAGAGGGCATCAAGAAACCAACACATCTACTTGACAGATCAAAAATGCGCTCTGTTGGCCAGGCGATAGAAATGTGCCCCTGGCGTCGCGTTGGATCATCGGGCGGATTGTCTAGCATACATCGCAGCTTAGTTGCTGATTCGGGTGAGTACTTATGGTAAATTTTCGCAACCAGGTGTGCTTCTCCAACAATCTGGTAGATCGTTCCCTCGCCACCTGCTTTAATCTTCGGTCCCAGTCTTAAAGGGGAGCCATTTTCTCTTCTCAGCGCTTGCATATTCACTATCGTACTCATAACCGCACCGCCAGCACTAACGTTTTATCGTCGTCTGTCCGTGCACAGACTCGTTCTGAGGCAAGAAATACCCGCAACTCTTCCTCGATAGAATCAGTATTTGCCGCAAATTTGAACAGCGGGGCAAAAAAAGGTTTATAGGGCATATGTGTATTAAGATCCACGGCAAGCAACTGCAACCCATCAGTAAGCACAGCCACACCCTGTATCTCCAGTGTTAAGATCCTCAGTTGTGCTCGCTCAAGATAGTCCCGGTCAGTAATGAAAGTGGTCTCATTCAAATACTCACCATGATCGGGCGTTGTCAGTACGTGCAACATTTCTCTGGTATCTTGCACAATTACTACCCCATCGCCAATCTGGCCTACTATAATCCACTGAGTACTAGCCAGGGCGAGCAACAAGGTTGTCGCGAACTCGCGCAGAGGCAGCGCGGTCCGCTCTGGCGTCCTTACCGATTCAGTCTCGTTTCCTAGAAGCAGAGCGGAAGAAGAAATGTTGCCTGCTGCAAGTTCCTCTAAAGACTCCCGCACAGTCTGCAGCACGCCTCTCAGCAGATCAAGCAACTGCTCTTCACTTGTTGACTCGGCCTGTTGAGCGAACGCTGTCTCGACTACGCGAAGAGCTACCTGAACAGCCAATCTTGCCCCCTCTGCCGAATACCGTTTTCCAGTTGACGGCATGCATGAGCATCGTCACAATCATGCCCATGTTTCAGATGGCTGGTTCCGGTGACCGATGCTCCTACAACGCGCCATGTACAGCTTTCCATCGGAAATGAATACTGCATGGTTCAAACGACTGCCCAACCATCAGCCGCGGGCAAAGCAGTCATCTCCCCAATTTTTGTGTGCGAGACTCGCTGCTGGCTGGCTGAAAGCCAGAGGAACAGATTGACAAAATTCAAGCCCTTCAGCATTTTTGGTGGGCGTTCCGGCACTGCAATCTGGGAAAGTGTTTGCATATTTGCATTTGTCACTCCCACCGCAAAGAAGGCCAGGCCCTTCCTGGCCTCTTCTTCATGTACTCGCTGGGCTGCGCTTCGCCATTCGTCGGTGGGTTCGCCGTCAGTAATCAAGAAGATCCAAGGACGAAAGTAGGCAATGCCATTGGTATTGTATTGATCCTTGCGCAAACGCGTCATCTCCAATCCACGCTTGATTGCTTCTCCCATGGGCGTGTTGCTTCCAGCAGTCAGAAAAGGAGCGTGAAACTGATCTGCAGTAATGAACTCCTGTTGTGTCTGCACACCGCCAGTGCCAAAAGTGACGATCGCAATTTCTACCCTTCGCCGGGCCAGAGGATCGTTGTTAATATCTGTTTCGAACGCTTGTAAACCTGCATTAAGTTCTGCAATAGGATCACCGCTCATAGAGCCGGACGTATCTAAAAGCAGTAGACAAGGACAACGCGGTTCGGGGTTATCAAGGAACTCTACATCCTCAAGGTCGCTCATGTGACTTTTCCTCCGTTATAATCGATCAATTTGGTGTTTTTACCGGGTTATGGTTTAGGTTTTTCGATGAGACGTTTACCTTTGATAGCATCCTCGCAATCGGGGTCGAAATGCAGAGCCTGTTCATAGGCCGCCATAGCCTCACCTTCGCTTTTCCTCGTACGGAAAATGTCGGCCTTACGTGTATAAAAGAGAGCCAGCTTTTTCCGATCATCCGTCCCCAACCGGATAGCCTCATCATAGGCCGCCAAAGCTTCTTTATCTTTTCCAAGCGCCCTGAGAACCCGACCCTTTTCAAAGTGAAAGTCCGCCACGCCCGGTTTCAATTTGATAGCTTGCTCGAAATCTTCTAACGCCCTATAAAGCCTAACAAGCTTGTTAGGCTCTTCAAGCTTTTCAATCGTGACAGGAGCACGCCGTACAAGCCCTCTACCGTAATAGGCTTCAGCGGCTTCAGTATCTTTTCCAGCTGCTTTGGCTTTTTGAATGGCTTGATGATAGGCACCAGTGGCATCTGAATAGTATTTCTGATCGCGAAACGTATCGCCTTTCCCAATGTAGGCCGCAATGAGATCGTTATCTATTCTCATGGCCTCGCCATATGCTGCTGACGCCTGTCGGTAGCGCTTGAGTTGACGGAGAACATTGCCAACGCTGATACGTAGAAACTGATCATTGGGGACCAGTCTAATCGCTGTGTTATATACCTGTAATGCTTCCTCGTATTTCCCAATGCTGGAGAGAAAATCGCCCCTGATAGCATAATAGCTTACCTCAAGAGGTAGACGACGATTCAACTCAGCATACACCTTTTCGTATGTCACAGGGATCTGCGAGTAACGTTTCAGTTCACTGAGGCTCTGCTCCATGCCAATATAAGCATCAGTTCGTGTATCATCAAGTTTAACAACCTGCTCATAGGCTTGGATTGCTTCCTCATGACGAGTGAGTTGGCGGAGAGCTTCTCCTTTGTAGTAGAAAGCATCGATCAGTTCTTGATCGCGTTGAAGGGCCTCGTTGCATGCTTGCACTACTTCTGCATAGCTGCTGAGGTGATAGAGCGCAATAATTTTGCCCATAGATGCTTCGAGCTGCTCATTCTGGTTAGGATGATGTTGAAGAGCTTCTCTATAGGCGCTCAGAGCTTCATTGTAACGCCCAAGCTCACAGAGGGCAGTCCCTAAGCCAAGATGGCCCCTGGGGATATCCGGATCGATTTGAATTGCCTGCGCATAGGCGTCAAGGGCTTCTGCGTACCTTTTAAGCTCACACAGAGCTTCTCCTTTGCTAGTGTAGGCAGCAATGCACCTATTATCTAGCCCAAGAGCTTTCTCATATTCCTTGAGAGCATCTTCATAACGCTCAAGATCATAGAGCACATTCCCTTTGCAAGCATAAGCGCTGACATTCTCTGTATCCAACCGAAGAGCTTTGTCACAGGCGATCAAAGCGTCTTCATATCGCTTGAGGCCATGCCGCGCCTGTCCCATACCGCTCCAGGCATAGGAATTGTTTGTAGCGCCAAGTTCTATAGCTCGTTCATAGGCTTCCAGTGCCTTTGTATAATCCTTGAGGCCAATCAGAGCATTCCCTTTGCTAATATAAGCAGCAGAGTAGCTATACTCTCGTTGCGTAGCTTGTCTGGAGAATTCCAGCGCTTCATCATAGCGTTTGAGGTCACAGAGAATCAGGCTTTTGTGGTGATAAGCATGGGGCAGGTCAGGGTGAAGTTGTATAGATTCGTCACACGCTTTCAAGGCATCGGAGTAACTCTTGCGCCCGCGTAGTGCAGAACCTTTGCCTATATGGATGAAGTACCTATAGTCGTTCTTCGTGTCAAGCGGGAGAGCTTGCTCATACGCAGCGATAGCCCCGTCAAACTGCCTGAGCATTCTCAGTGCCTCTCCTTTACCAAATAAGGCATGGACCTTTACATCAACTCCAAGAGATGGCTTCGGCTTTCTGAAGCTACTGACTCCGCTATTATTAGAAGAGGGCGTCTTTGAGGAGAGGAGGCTAAGAGCTTTCTCGTAAGCATCCAGGGCAGCATGATAGTTCTGCTGGCGATAGTAGTTGTCCCCCTGGTCTACCCACTCTGCTGGAGTTTTGCTGCTACCCGGTATATTCCCAATAGTCATACTGTTCTACCTCTTGCCTCGAAGAACACTTCTGCATCTGTATACAATTGGCAGAGTATCGATTTCATAATACCACAAAAGTCAACTTTAATGCCAACAGGGAGACCCGCATCAACTGCTAGATTTTTATTACGAGATTATAGGACATGATAGTTTTT
>WNGR01007827.1_pt1 | contig 28791 bp, 27 predicted proteins | sample 5407581 | NCBI WGS metagenome assembly WNGR01 (sample SAMN13153383, study PRJNA577476) | soil metagenome | isolation source: 80 cm soil or saprolite under Garry oak tree replicate 2 | place: USA:California | collected 2016-06-15
AGCCGGCCAGCGCCTCTTGAACAGGTTCACCTCATGATTCAGGTCACTTTCATCACGAACGGCGGCAAAACCGTGCAAGCGCCGCCCGACAGCAACCTGCTGCGCGTGTCGTTGCGCGAGCACGGCGGCATTCCGTTCAAATGCGGCGGCGGACTCTGCGGCACCTGCAAATGCAAGGTCGAGCAGGGACGCGAAAACACGGACGCCGTGAAAGCCAAAGAGAAACGCCATCTCAGCGTGGAAGAGCTTGCAGCGGGCTATCGCATGGCGTGCCAGACGTTCGTCAAGGGCGACGTAAGCGTGTCATGGTAAAGGCCGGTTCCGCCATGGAGCCGTCCGGCGCGCTGTCCGAAGCAACGGGCGCGTGAACGGCGAAATCTACGACCACGCGTGCCACTGGTTCATCAATCAGGGCATCGTCGCCTTCAATGTCGAGTACCGGTTGGCCGACGAGGCGCCGTACCCGGGCGGCGCGCACGGGCTTCGATCCGCGGCGGCTCTTCGTCCTGGGTCATTCGGCGGATGGCGCGAAACATCACATAAGCCGACAATGGTATGACGTGTACTGTCTACAACGTTCTGTCCCTGGGTTAAAATGTCTTATCCGCTGGCGCCGCCGGCGGCGCCCAGCGCATGGAGAAACAATGAGTAGCCACCCGGATTCGCCGGCCCTCGCAGGCAAGCAGGCGCGATCTGCTCCGATTCAGCACAAGCAACTGTCTGAACTCGTGCTCGTCCGCATCCGTGAATCCATCACGTCAGGCGCTTACGCACCGGGCGACCGGCTCGTGGAAGGACGCATTGCCGAAGACCTGAACGTGTCCCGCGTGCCGGTGCGCGAAGCGCTGCGGGCGCTGGCGGCGGAAGGCCTGGTCGAAGTGCGGCCGCGTCATGGCGCGGTGGTCGCTTCGCTCGAGCCGTCGTCCGCACGCGAGATGGTGCAGATCCGTGCCACGCTGGAAGGCTTAAACGCCCGCCTCGCCGCGGAGCACTGCACGCCGGAACTGGCCGCGAAAATCGAGCAGGTACTCGACGAGGGCAAAGCCCGGGTGAACAAGGGCGAAACCGCCGGGCTGCTCGACCTCAATGCGCGCTTCCACGATCTGCTATACGCGGCCGGTGCCAACTCCATGCTCACGGATCTGATGCGGTCGCTGCGGGATCGCACGCGCATGTTGTTCGTCAACTCGAATGACGAGGAAATACGCATGACGTGGGAAGAGCACGCGGCCATTCTGCGCGCGGTACAGTCGGGCGACGCAGCGCTGGCTGCCATGCTCGCAGAACGGCACGTCCTGCGGGCCGCGCAACTCTACCTCAGCAAACTCGTAAGATAACCACTTACGGCGGCGCTGGCGAACGCTGCCCCGCTCGATTACGTGTGGGCGTTGGACGTTGCTTCGAATAGTGCGCCTGCGCCTATTGTGAGTGCACAAGTAAGTCCGCACCCGCTCTTGGTGCCAGTGTTGGGTTGCGAGGAGTTGCGGCGCAAAGTTCGCGCACCTAAGTCCGTACTTTGCAGAAGCGGGCTTTATCACGTTGCCGAGGTGGTCGCGTAAAATCGGGAGATGAAAAAGACGAAATCTCTCTATCACGGTCATCGCTTCCCGGCGGTGGTGATCAGTTGTGCCGTTCGCTGGTATTTCCGGTTTCAGTTGAGCTTGCGCGACATTGAAGAGCTGCTCTTCGAGCGTGGCGTCGTGGTAAGTTACGAAACCGTTCGCCGCTGGTGCGATAAATTTGGCGCGGGGTTCGCGCATCGCGTCAAGGTCGTTCGACGCAAACCGGGTAGGACCTGGCATCTCGACGAGATGTTCGTGGTGCTGCGCGGTGAACCGTATGTGTTGTGGCGAGCCGTCGACGAGCACGGCGCCGAACTCGATATCCTGCTGCAGAAGCGGCGGGACTCGGCCGCAGCCGAACGATTCTTCAAGCGAGCGCTTCGTTCCTGCCCGGTGCCGCGCAGGATCGTCACCGACCAACTGCGCAGTTATTCAGCTGCGAAGTCCCGGATCCCCGAGCTGGCAAACGTCAGACACGTGTTCGTCAAGGCTGCAGCCCGCGTAAACAATCGGGCTGAAAATAGCCTTCAACCTACGCGTGAACGTGAGCGGCGCTTGCGCGGGTTTCGCGACCCAAAGCGTACCCAGTCGTTTCTCTCGAACTTCGGACCGATCCGGCAGCACTTCGCGATCAAGCGACATTTGCTGCGCGCTTCTCTCTACCGCAAACAGCTCGTTCAGCGTTTTGACGCGTAACATCGTTTTACCGAGCTGGCCCAGAATCCGTCCGCTCTCTGAGCAAACACACGTCTCCAGTTTTGCGCACTCAACAAGTCAACGTGACAGTGCCTCGCCGAAGGCTTCAGCCACTTCGTTACCTCCATGACTGCTCCGGTTGCTTCCGGCTGGAGCGGTTGCCGGGTGGGACTTACACCCACTGGAAAGCGCCGCCTTTTCACGGCGCACACCCGGAGCGGTCGTTCGATTTCGCGCGCCCCCAACGACGGCTTCCGACGTATAACCCCCGCTCGCCTTCGACCAGCGCCGAATACCGGCGAAAGCGCTACCGCGGAGAGCTGCCAGTGAGCGCGAATCGCCGGTCCGACAAATCCGATACACGCGGCGTCGAATCCGTCCAACGACGCGACAAGGAAGCAAAAAAAATGATCCACCGCTGAAATGCCGATACCGACTGGGCATCGATGAACGCGTCAATTCTCTGTTGTGCGGATTCTCGCATGGCTGCCTCCTCACTCCTCCACCCTCTCGCCCTCGTACGTGCGACGCGAATTCACGCCGCACGCAACGAGAACGCCTTAGAAGCGCTGAACGATGCCAACGCGGCCGATGAACTGCCGGTTCGAGTTCGACGGCGTCATGAGGTCGATATTCGCGACTGCCGGCTGGCCCAGCGAATCGGTACCAGACGCAACCTGATAGACACCATAGAAATAGAGCTCGGTCCGTTTCGAGAGGAAGTACTGCACCGAGAAAATCCCCTGATGATAGTTCGCCGAGCCATTTCCTCCGGCGCCGCCGCCATGCGTGTAGCTGTAGCCTCCGCCGAACTGGAGAGCGGGCGTCGCGAAGTAGGAAACCGTTGCCGTTGCCGTGTTGAAGACCGCCGTGTCACGGTAGTCGAACGGATTGGGACCGGCCTCCAGATCACCGAGACTCTCGAATGCCGAATGACTGAACGATGCCGCCAGCGTCGTCTTGCCGAGCTTGTAGCTCGCGCCCGCCGAATAGATTTCGAACGTATGCGCGGAGGCATAGCCCGCGTAGATCGGGTTGGATTCGGGCGAGGTCGCCGAACCGAGCGAGCCCATATTGTTCGTTCCCGCGCCACCGGAATTCGGGTTATCGCCAAAGGAGGAAAGATTAGGATCGCGCGCGTTGAAATACCCTACCCCAGCGGAGAAACCGCCCGTCTCATAGCTCGCGCCAAGCGCCAACACCTGTCCGCCGGTAAAATCGCCAGCCTTGCCGCCGAGTGAATACAGGCCGCCGAACGTCAGACCGCGATAATTCTGGCTCAAGTACTTGAGCGCGTTGTTGATGCGTCGCGTGTGGCCGAGACCGTCCACGTCGCCGGATGTCGTGCCGGAAATCGCCGCAACGAGGAACGGCGAATAGTTCGACACGAAGTCGTTCACCAGCGACCTGCCTTCGAGGGCCCCATTCGCGCCTTTGCCGGTTTGGGCGCTGTTCGTATAGTTAATGCCCGTGTCGATCAATCCATAAAGCGTGACTGAACTCTGCGCGTGGGCTGCGTTCGCAGCCGTCAGCACGATGACCTGACCAAACCAGAAATAACTCTTCTTCATGCTGTCTCCTTACTTCACGTAATTGATATGGTGTACTAATGTCACGGCGTGTTCTTTTTTATTGCTTTTGTTTAGCGACAGGAAGTGAGTGCGCCTGATTCCCGCCGCTTGATGCCTTTCGCTTGAGTTCCGTCGCGCTCAGGTGTCCGCGTGCGTCAACGATGCTCCGAGTTGCGCGCGCCGCATCAGCCAGGGCGAAGGGCGATATCGCGGATCGCCAAGCGCGCTTTGCATATTGTTCAGGATCTCCAGAATTCTGGCCGCCCCGATCGCGTCGCCCAGCGCCAGGGGACCTTTCGGATATCCCAGCCCGAGCGTGACCGCGCAATCGATGTCCTCCGGCGACGCAATTCTCTGCTGCGCGATATCGCACCCGACATTGACGATACTCGCCACGATGCGCTGGGCCACGAATCCGTTGGAATCGCGTATCGCCGTCACGGCTGCGTCGTCGTGCGCGAAAAGCGCGCGAGCCTGTTCACGGAACCGCGCTTCGGTGATGGGCGTCGTCATCAGCGTGCGGCTCGAGCACTCGTCGACAGGAAGCAGGCAATCGAGCGCGACGACCCTCGTCGCGTCGAGTCCTTCTTCGATCGCGGCCGTCGTGGCGTCCTTGCCGAGCGGCGCCACGATGATCAACGCATGTTCAGACGGCCGCTCGCCTTTCTCCAACGTGACTCCGGCCGTCGAAATCAAACAGGCTATCTGCGCGTGCGCGACAGCATCGCGGGCACTCACCCAGACCCGCTCCGGAAGGTCCGCCGCGATGCCGTCTTCTGGCGACAGTACCGGCTTGCCACCCACGTACTTGTAAAAGCCCTCCCCGGTCTTTTTCCCCACCAGCCCACCGCTGAGACGAATCGCCGTCAACGGCGAAGGCCGGAATCGTGGCTCTTCATAGAATTGATGATAGATCGACTCCATGACGGGATGCGAAACGTCGAGCGACGTGAGATCCATGAGCTCGAACGGACCAAGCCTGAATCCGGCCTGCTCCCGCATTATGTGATCGATATCGGCAAAGTCCGCAATGCCTTCCCCGACGATACGCAGCCCTTCCGTATTCATCGCGCGCCCGGCGTGATTGACGATGAAGCCAGGCATGTCTTTCGCGCGCACCGGTGTGTGACCCAGTCGATGCGCGAGCTGAACCAGCCGGTCACCCGTCGAACGCGCGCCACGCAGACCATCGACAACCTCGATGACCTTCATCAACGGCACCGGGTTGAAAAAATGGAAGCCGGCGACGCGTTCGGGCTTCGAGCACGCCGCGGCGATCGCAGTGATGGAGAGCGACGACGTATTGGACGCAAGAATGCACGTGTCGCGCACCATTGCATCGAGTTGCCTGAACAGCGCCCGCTTCGCTTCCAGATTCTCCGCGATAGCCTCGACGATGACATCGCAGTTTTTCAGCGCCTCGAGTGAGTCCGCGGGCTTGATTCTCGCGACGGCTTCGGCTGCCGCCGTGGTGGTGATGCGCCCCTTTCCGGCGAGCATCGCGAGTGTGTCGCTCAAATACCCGCGCGCCGCTTCGACCGCATCGCAACTGATGTCGTAGAGATGCACGTCGATGCCGGCCAGCGCGGAGATTTGCGCGATGCCACGTCCCATCGCACCGGATCCGACGATGCCGAGCGCGTGTGTCATGAAATCTTCTTTCATCAGATCTGGTTCGGGTTTTCCAATTTTGTCGTGCAACGCATAGCGGTGCAGGCCTGCCCGCTATGACTTGCCATTCGCGGCGAGCCGCGCATTCGCGGCAAGTCGCGCCGGTACGAACGACGGATCGCCCAGCGCTTCGTAGAGCGCCTGCGCGGTTTCCGCGTGTTCCGCGAGGCCGGTTCGATCGAGTAGCGCAAGCGGACCTTCCGGGTAGCCCAGTCCCATCTTCAGCGTCGTGTCAAGATCCTCGGCGGTGGCAAGCTTCTCGTCGTAGCGTCGCAGCACGGCGTTGTAATAAGGGCGAATCAGGCGGTTGACGATGCGGCCCGGAAAGTCGTTGCAGATGGCCACGACGAAGCCCGCATTCTCGAACAGCGCCTTGAGCACCTGCAAAGCCGCCTCGTCATGCTCGCGCGACACGACCAGCTCGATCAATTGCGTGGGCGCGGCCTTACCGAGACGAAAGCGCGCGAAACCGAACACCCGCTTCGACGCACGCTGCGCGTCAAGCAACGCCTCGGCTTCATCCGTATAAACGCCAAGACACTCGTCCTTCAGTTCGATCGCGACAATCGTGTCTGCGCGAAGGCAGACACGATTGGCGCCGTACTCCTCGCCCGCGCACTCGCCCAGGTAGACCTGGCAGTCACCTTCGGATGACGCGTTGTCGAGGAACGCGTGGCGCTCGGGAAACGACCGGCTCGCGCCGGCCCATTTGATGCAATAGCTCATCTCAGGCTCCAAACATCTTCGTATCGGTGTACTGGTGGAATCCACGGCCCGTTTTCTTGCCGAGCCAGCCCGCCGCGATCATGCGCTTCACGAGCGGCGGGCACGCGGCCCGAACCTCGTTCGTCAAGCCGTGCATTGCCTCGCACAGTAGACGCTGGGTGTCCATGCCTATCAGATCGAGCAGCTCGAGCGGCCCCATCGGATATCCCAGCGCCGTCTTGATCGCCTTGTCGATCTCAGCCGGCTCGGCGACGCCCGCTTCGACGAGACGTATCGCGTCGTTGTTGTACGGGATCAGGAAGTAGTTCAGGACGAAGCCAGGCGTGTCCTTCGTCTTGACCGGCATTTGCCCCATCTGCACGGCGAAGTCCCACGCGCGCTGCCACGTCTCGTCGCTCGTCGCGAGGCCCGGCGACATTTCGACCAGCTTCATCAACTGCGCGGGCAGGCAAAAATGCATTCCGACGAATCGATCCGGCCGGCCCGACCCGCCGGCAATTTCAGTGATCGAAATGGTCGAGGTGTTTGACGCGAAGATGGTCTCGGGTTTGCAGATCTCGTCGAGGGCGGAAAAGAGCTCATGCTTGACGCGCAAATCTTCGAAGACCGCCTCGATGATCACGTCGCTCGACGCGACGTCCTCAAGCCTGGTGGTCGATGACCATCGCGCGAGAATCTCCGTGAGCTCCCTGGCGCTTAGCTTGCCGCGCGCGACAGACTTCTTCAGGAACGCCTCGGTCTGGTCCCGCGCTCGGTCGAGCGCATCCTGGCGCGTGTCGAACACGATTGCCCTGAAACCCGCCCGTGCCGCCACGATCGCGATTCCGGTGCCCATCGTGCCGCTACCAGCGACTGTTACTGTATTCACTTTTGTCACGTCTACTCCACCTAGGTTGTTTGCATGTGCTTGCGTGGGGCGCTCACCAATCCCTGAATTCCGGCTTGCGCTTTTCGATGAACGCACGCATGCCTTCGTCGGCATCGTTCGTCTGGTACGCCAAAGTCGAGAGGTCCGCTTCGATACGCAGCCCCTCTTCGAGCGCGGAATCGAATGCTCGTTGGACGGCCTGCTTCGCCAGCATCAAGGCGATCTTGCTGTGTCCCGTGAACTGGCGGCTGAACGCGTCGCCAATCTGATGAGGATCGCCCTCATCCACGACGCGGCTGACGAGGCCGATTCGTTCGGCTTCCACGGCGTCAATCGTCTTGCCCGACATGATCAGTTCCAGCGCACGCGCTGGACCGACGATGCGCGGCAGGCGTTGCGTGCCGCCGTAGCCCGGAATCAGGCCCAACTTGATCTCCGGCAGCCCCATCCTCGCGGATGGCATCGCCACGCGGAAGGTGCACGCCAGCGCAAGCTCGAGGCCGCCGCCAAACGCATAACCTTTGACGACGGCGATCGACGGGATCGACAGTTCATCGAGCTTGCAAAACACAGACTGCCCGAAGCTCGCGCCCTGTCGTTGCTCGACCAGACAGCGCGCGGTCAACTCCTTGATATCCGCGCCCGCACAAAACGCCTTGTCGCCCTGTCCCGACACCACCAGCGCGGACGCGCCGGACACCTTGACTTCGTCGATCGCGCTGGAGATCTCGCGCAGAACGCCAAAGCTGAGCGCGTTGAGTGCCTCTGGGCGATTCAGTGTGAGGAATGCGACGTCCTCACGGAATGAAAGTTCGACGCTCATGCCTCGCCCCTTCAATGACCAAAGCGGCCCGCGTCGGGAGAACGGCGCTCGGCGAATGACTGCGCAAGTTCATCCTGTTCTTCGCTGCCGATGTAGCCACGCAGCAGCAGATCGTGCGTCACTCGCGAAAGACCCGCGACGCCACCGTGCCGCGCATTGAAAGCGCCTTTGATCGCGGCGAGTGCGAATGCGCCGCGCTCGGCGATTTCGAGCGCATATTCCCGCGTCGTGCTCTTCAGTTCGCCATCCGGCACCACCTTGTTGATGAGGCCCATTTCGAGCGCTTCACGCGCCGTGATCTTCTGGTTGCGATACCAGATTTCCTTCGCGCGCTTCTTGCCCACGAGATCCTCCAGGTACCACGTGCCGTAGCCGGCATCGAAACTGCCGACCATCGGTCCCACCTGGCGGAAGATCGCGCTTTCCTTCGCGATCGTGATATCGCAAACGACCTGCAGCACGTTTCCGCCGCCCACGGCGAAACCATTGACCGATGCGATAACCGGCTTTTGCAGGCGGTCGATGCTTTCGTACATCTCAAGCACGGGCAGCACGCCGGCATAGAGCTTCGAGTCCTGCATGCCGTCCTTGCGACCGCCTGTGCAGAAGAACTTCTCGCCCGCCCCGGTGAGCACGATGACGCGCGTGCGCGTCTCGCGGCGAATGTCGTTGATGCAATCGCGGATCTCGTGACACATGCGCTCGGTGAACATGTTGCCGTCGTCCGGACGATTGAGCGTGATGGTCCCGATCGGGCCATCTTCTTCATACAGAATCTCTTCGTAAGCCATGGAAACCTCCATCAAATGATCTTTGCCGCGACGAGACGGGCAACGTCCGCTTCGGCCAACCCAAGACGCTGCCGCAACACGTTTTCCGTGTCGCGACCGAGTTCGGGTGGCGGCCGTCGGTGAACGTTGCTGACGCCGTTGAAGCGAATACCCAGACCCACCTGGGGAACGAGCCCGTCCGCGGACTCGACCGCGTAGAACATGCCTTTTTCGCGCAGCACTTCATCGGCCACGACCTGTTCGACACGGTTGATCGGTCCCGAGGGAATCCGGTGTGATTCGAAAAGTGCAAGCCAGTGCGCGCGGGGACGCGCGAGAAAAATGCGGCTGACCTCGGCCACGATTTCCGCGCGCTGCTCCCTGCGTGCCGCGTTCGTCGCGAAACGCGCTTGCTGGCCGTACGCGGGATGCTCGACCGCCTGCCAGAAGCGCTGCCAGATCACATCGTTGCCCAGGCCGAGCGTGATCGGCTCGTCCGCGGTATCGAACACCTGATAGATCGCGATGACGGAATCGCGCCCGCCTGATCGCGTCACCGCCTCGCCGCTCCCGAGCCAAGGCACGATGCGTGGCGACATGAATCGGACCATGCTTTCCACCATCGAAACGTCGATCGCCTTGCCGGTACCGGTACGCTGCCGCTCGATGATCGCCGCCAGGGTCGCGAGCGCGACGTCCTGCCCCGCGAGCAGATCCGCCGCAGGCGTGCCAACTTTTTGCGGGCCGCTATCGGGCTCGCCGGTCAGATCCATCACGCTCGAATAGCCTTCCGCAATGAGGTCGTAGCACGGCGAGTCCGCGCGCGCGCCCGTGAGGCCGAAGCCCGTCAGCGAAACGTGGATCAGGCGCTCGTTGAGCGTACGCAGCCGCGCTTCGTCAAGTCCTAGCTTCGCCTGCACGCCTGGAACCATGTTGAGTACGATGACGTCGCTTTCCTCAACGAGCCGATCGACGATATCCCGTCCCTCCGGCCGGCGAATATCGAGAGTCATGCTTTCCTTATTCCGGTTGACGCTCAGGAACCAGAGCGACTGCGTGCCGAGAAACGGCGGCCCCCATGCCCGTGTGTCGTCGCCCGCGCCGGGCTTCTCGATCTTCAGCACGTCCGCGCCCAAGTCCCCGAGCAATTGAGTCGCGTAAGGGCCCGCGATCGAGGTCGTCAGATCGAGTACGCGAATGCCCTCCAGCATGCGCAAACCGCCTTCAGCGCGTTTCAAGGGAAGCGAATCGAATGGCTTCATAATAAGTAATCTTAATTAAATATACTGCGAACAGATCGATATGAATTAGTCGAACCCACCGCTTCCTACGTTGTTGTGACGACTGCTACGTTCGCGCTCGCTGTCAGACGTCGAGAAGCAACGGACGATTCGCAGTCTCGCGCATCAGGACGGAGGCGACGAACGCGACGCCCGTCGCGCTCATCACAAAGAACGCAGGTGATGCCGGGTTTCCGGTGCTGGCCACGAGCCAGGTCGCGATGTAGCCCGCCGAGCCGCCCGCGAGAATCGAAGCGATGTTGTAGCCGAGCGCGAAACCGCTGACACGCATCGAAGCAGGCAGCGTTTCTGCGAGCGTCGCAAGCAGATTCGCCAGATAGCACGAGGTGATCTGTCCGAGGACGAGCTGCACGGCGATGCCCACGACCGCGCTATGCGTGGCGAGCGCGAAGAGCGGATACGCGCTCACAACGAACAGTCCGTTAAGCAGAACCATGATCTTCTTGCGGCCGAAGCGGTCGGAAAGACGCGACCAGAACGGCATGGATACGGCCGCGAGCACGAGCGTCGCCGTGGTCGCCCATGCCGCCGTTTTCGCATCCACCACGTGCTGGGTCTGAAGCAGCGTGCTCAGATAGGTGAACACGGTCCAGTAGCTCGCGTTCGACGTCAACGCCAGGGCGATCACCACGAGAACGGCGGTGGGCCGCGCCTTGAGCACGCCGAGCGCAGGCGCCCGCTTGATTTCCTTTTCCTTGGCGATTTCTTCGAACGCGACCGACTCCTCCATGCGCAGGCGCACGAACAATGCGATGAGACCGAGCGGCAGCGAAACAAGAAAAGGAATGCGCCAGCCCCACGTTGCGAAATCCGTCTCTGCAACGAGAGCCCGCGTGAGCGCCACGATGAACGACGCGAGCAGCGTGCCCGAGACCGTCCCCAGATTGACGAAGCCAGTGAGGTAACCGCGCCGATCGATCGGCGATTGCTCGGCCACATAGGAGGCAGCCGTACCCAATTCACCGCCTGCGGAAAATGCCTGAATGCAACGCAGAAGCACGAGTATCACGGGCGCCGCCACGCCAATCGCTTCGTATGACGGAATGAAGCCGATGAGAACGCTCGCAGCGACCATCCCCGCGACGGACAGCGTCAGCGCCTTGCGCCGACCCAGCCTGTCCGCGAGGTGGCCGATGACGATGCCGCCGAACGGCCGCAGAAAGAACGACGCCGCAAAGATGGCGAACGTGGAGAGCAGGCCCGCGGTTGGATCGGACTTCGGAAAGAAAACCTGCGCGATCGTCGTCGCGAGAAAGGCGTAGATTGTGAAATCGTAATACTCGATCGCGGTGCCGATGCCCGCACCGATGACAATGCGGCGCCGCCGCGCCGGATCGTGCGCGATGCTCTCCTCGACCTCGCGCTCCGCTCTCGCATGAATCGAATCGTTCAAAGTACTCATGTCTCGTCTCCACCTTTCTCGCATGACAACACCGTTGCCAATATTCTTATCGGGCGCACCAGGCATCGTGTGCGCCATGATCGGTCAAGCCAGTCCCGTTGATGGGCGGCCTATTCCATTGCCACGACTGTGTTGCCCGTGGCAGGTCTGTACTCCACGACGCCGCTTTCGATCAACTGCTCGATTTCACCCGCGCTTATACCCAGCTCGCCTTCGAGAATATCGAAGGTATGTTCGCCGAGCCTCGGCGCGGCCGGACCGACGACCGGCGGCGTCGCGGAAAACCGGAGGCCAGACGTCACCACAGGATACCGGCCGTACAGCGGATGCTCGACATAGGCGATCTGATCCAGATGCCTGACCTGCGGATCCTCGAACACTGCATCCATCTTGTTGATCGGCGCTACCGGCGCGCCCGTTGCCGAAAGGAAATCCACCCAGTAGCTCGTCTTCTGGGTGCGCGTGATGGCGCTGATCATGCCGACGAGTTCCGGCTTGTGCACCACTCTGTCGCCGTTCGTGAGGAAGCGCGGATCGTCCTTCCATTCCGGTTTGCCCAGTGCGTCACACGTTTTCCGGAACAGCTTGTCGTTGGGCGAACCCATCAGCACCCAGCCGTCTTCGGTCGGAAACGCCTGATACGGTGCGACGTTCGCATGCCCCGAGCCCTGCGGCTTCGCGATGCTCCCGCCGATGAGATATTCGCTTGCGACATTGATCAGAATGGCCAACTCGGTGCTCAGCAAGGACGCATCGACGCGCTGCCCTTCGCCTGTCAGCGTGCGGTGGTGAAGCGCGGCCAGCACGCCGATGGCGGCATGCAGCCCGGTCGACACGTCGATCAGCGCCACGCCCGTTTTGACCGGCTCGCCGTCCGCGTTGCCGGTCACGCCCATCAATCCGCCAAGCGCAGAAATCATCAGATCATAGCCGGGCCGCTCCTTGTACGGCCCGCTCTGCCCGAACGCGGAAATCGCGCAGTAGATCAGTCCGGGATTCGTCTTTTTCAGTTCTTCGTATCCGAGGCCGAGGCGATCCATCACGCCAGGTCGGAAACTCTCGACGATCACATCCGCGTCGGCGACCAGCCGCTTAACGATCTCTATGCCTTCCGCGGTTTGCAGATCGATCGCGACGCTGCGGCGATTCCGGTTGAGCCCCAGGAAATAGGAGCTGACCTCGCCTACGAACGGCGGCCCCCAGCCGCGGCTGTCGTCGCCGGTTCCGGGCCGTTCGATCTTGATCACGTCCGCACCGAGATCGCCGAGTATCGACGTCGAGTACGGACCTGCCACCACGCGCGTGAAATCGATCACGCGCAATCCCTTCAAGCAAGTTTTCTGATTCATGGTGTTTTACCGAGTGTTTCGTGCTTTATCCAGATCCGGCAGCGGCGCTCAGGCTGACAGTTCTCCGCTGGGATCGACGAATCTGCGCAGCAGCGACAGCTCCCCCGATGTGGGCGCGTCCGTGCGAGGCCATGACGCCAGGCGCAATGGAAAGCCTGTGTTCCTGACGACGTCATCGGGATCGACGCCTGGATGGATCGAGCGGACTTGCATGCACTTATCCGTGTCGAATTCGAAGGTTACGAGCGGCGTGACGCACACTACCGGCCCCTCGGTCGTGATGCCGTGCCTTTCCCGGTCGCCGGGACCGTTCAGATGTCCGGCCGCCGTGAGGAATTCCACTTTCTCCACGAACGTCCGCGGCGTATGCGCCGCGCTGAAGAGCAGGATGCGCTTCGATACGACCGCAAACGACGTATTCGCCAGGCCAGGTCCGCGAAACTGGGGACGTCCGTCTGCGCCATAACCCGTGCCGGTCAGATTGATGTTGCCGCGCCGGTCGTCCCAATCGCTTCGGCGCCTTCCACCCACCGTCCATCCGACGCGGATCGATACAGTCGCGGTGGCGCGGGATTGACGACGCCCGCCGGCGTAATGAGCGTCAGGTCGGGCGCGTGCATTATTTGCGCGAGCAGACACGCGGCGACCGGCACCAGCGAGCTGGCCCCTGTAACGGCGAGATCTTCGTTTCTCAACTCGCGGGCCAGCAGCACCGTCATCAGCTCGTCGTTGCTGTAGCCGTTCATCGGACCACCTCCGAAAGCTCGAGAATCCGCGTCGCGCCACCCACGCGATCGACATAGTCTTCGAGCGACGCGGGCGCTTCGACGTACGGAGCAAGATAATCGCGATTCCACGTGTCGGCGCTCGCGCCCGCCTTGATGTACAACCGGATATAAGCTTCGTCGTGCACGTGGACGCCGTGGCTGGAGCACGGATGCGCACCAAACGGCGCCTCGACGACGGCGTCGACGAGATAACCGGGAATTGTGGTGCGATGCGGCTGCGCGCGAATCGAATCGTTGTCCACGATCCGGTCGACGGTGACGATCACGTACTTCGACGCCTTCGCAAAGAGCGGGTCGCAAAACGGCGTGCCCAAGCTTCTCACATTGCCGTACCTGTCGGCTTCCTGCGCGTGCAGAATGCACACGTCCGGGCGCATCGCGAGCGGCGCCACGACACCGTCCCGATTGCGCGGCGCGGCGAACGACCTGCAGATATCAGTTCCCTTCACGGACGCCACCGGATGCGAGTCGAGATGCTCGACGGTCGCCATAAGACCGCCAAGGATGGTGGCCTCGTCGGCATCGACGATGCGCACAGCGCCCTCCTGTGCCGCGCGCCGGAAATTCGGCGCGAAACCGAGATGCTCGAAGGAAACGTGCCCCACGGTCGCGTGCGACACGCAACCTGCGCCGATCAGCAGATCGACCGCATAGCTCGACGGCGGTGCGGCGACGATGCGCAGATCGCGAATCTTGCGCCGCGCAAGCTCTCTCACCGCCGCGCATGGATTGTTGTGAAACCACAAGCCCCCGAGAGCGACGAGCTGCCCTGCCTTCACGCGCGTCATGGCGTCGGCGAGGCTCGTCAGTTTGCTCCTCCGGATCGGCTCGTCCGCATGCACTATCGAATCGACATTCATAAGATCAAACCATAATATGTTTTGTTAATCCATAATATGGTTCAATCTGGGGTGTGTCAAACTATTTTCTGAACAAGAGAGGGAGTGAGATGAAGCGCAGGACCATGGAACAGCAGCATTGCACGCTGCCGATTCGCGGTGTATTTCGCATCAGCCGCGGCTCGAAGACAGTCGCCGAGTCGATCGTCGTCAGCATCAGGGAGGGCAATGCCGTGGGCAGCGGAGAGTGCGTGCCCTATGGCCGTTACGGCGAGAGTATTGAGAGTGTCGGTGCGCAGATCGAATCGGCGCGGCCGGCGATCGAGCAAGGGATCGACCTGCTGGCGTTACAGCAGCTATTGCCGCCCGGCTCGGCGCGCAACGCCATCGACTGCGCACTGTGGGACTTGCGTAGCCGCCTGAGCGGCAACACCGTGGCGGCGTTAGCTGGACTCGTCGCGCCGCTCCGGCCGGTGCTTACTGCATTTACGCTGAGCCTCGGGGAACCGCGGGAGATGGCCGGGAAAGCGCGCGAGTTCGCGCACTACCCGCTGCTGAAGTTGAAGCTCGGTGGCGATGGAGATCTCGAACGCGTGCTCGCGGTGCGCGAGGCGGCGCCGCGAGCGCGACTGATGGCGGACGCCAACGAGTCGTGGCGGCCCGGGCAGCTGGACACCTTCCTGCCGGAATTCGCGAGGCTAGGCGTGGAGTTGCTGGAGCAGCCGCTGCCGGCGGGCGCTGACGAGGCTCTGCTGGGCTATGCGAGCCCGGTTCCGCTCGCGGCCGACGAGTCGTGCCGCGATCTGCGATCGGTGGACGACATCAGGAGGAAGTACGCGTTCGCCAACATCAAGCTCGACAAGACGGGCGGATTGACCGAAGGTCTCGCACTGGCCGACGCGGCGCGCGCGGCCGGCATGAAAGTCATGGTCGGGTGCATGGTCGCCTCCTCGCTGTCGATGGCGCCCGGAATCGTGCTCGCGCAGGCGGCGGACGCCGTGCATCTCGACGGACCGCTGCTGCTCGAGCGCGACCACGATCCGGCACTGCGTTATGAAGGCGCCCTTCTCTATCCCGACGCGAACGTCTGGTCGATGTAGGCCGCACCCGGAAGCAGGCCATCTCCCGTTGGCGGCACAGACGCCTACTCGAAATAGCTCAGCCGGCGGGAGATTTCCCGGCCCGCCCCGACCACGGCGTCGACAAGCTCGTCGACGCGCTTCGGATCACTCGCGCGCGACTTCAGCACGGGAATGCTCACCGCGGCGATGACCTGCCGCGTGTGGTCACGGATGGGCGCCGCGATCGCCCACACGTCCCGCTCCGTGAACTCGTCGTTGATCGCGTAGCCCTTTTCGCGCACGTCCACCAGCAGCTTCAGGAACGCCTTCGGGCTGGCGAGCGCCGCGACATGCCCCGGACGCCATTGCGACGCCGTCGGCAGCAGGCCCTCGACGTGATTCTCGGGCAGCCACGCGAGCAGGACCTGCCCTGAGGCGCGCCCATCCCAGGGCGGGCGGCGATAGCCGATCGGGCTGAAGATCTTGATCGTCTGATTCGTCACGCGGCGATCGACGAACACGACGTCATTTTCGATGAGCACGGTCAGCTGGACGTTCTCGCCCGTCTTGTCCCGCAAATCATCAAGCGGCTGGCTCGCGGCCGATATGAGGTCGTTGCCCTGCACCGCCACAGCCGCCAGTCGGACGATCTCGACGAAGGGGGAATACTTTCCGGTCCGCGGATCCTGCCTCACGAACCCCTTGCTCTCCAGCGCGTCCAGTATGCGCCGCACGGTGCTGGGCGCCAGATCGAGCCGCGTGGTGATCTCCGACATCGTCAGCGCGGCTTCATCGGTCGAAAAAATCTTGAGGACGTCGAGCATACGCTCTGCGGACCGCAACGTCTGACCGGTTGCGAGTTTAGGCACGTGTGTGTTCCTCCATCTTCGATAGCAAGTCGCGTCTTAATCTGCACAACCACCATTTTATGGTATCTTTATCCATATAATGAATATTCTCACCCGGGAAGTAGACGATCAGGAGAGTCTCATGCGTTTGAGTAACAAGGTAGCGGTGGTGACCGGAGCGGCGTCGGGGATTGGCCGTGCCATCAGCCTGCGGCTGGCCGCCGAGGGCGTGACCGTGATCGCGACCGATCTGAATGCGGACGGCGGCGCAGGCGTCATTGACGAAATCAGGAGCAAGGGAGGCACAGGCGCGTTCAGGACGCTCGATACCACTTCCGAAGAACAGTGGCGTGAAGTGGCAGCGTGGACGGTCGACCAGTACAGAACACCGGACATACTGGTAAATAACGCCGGAGTATATCTCATCCGTCCTCTCGCCCAGACGACCGTCGAGGAATGGGACCGCATGATGAACGTGAACGCCAAGGGCGTCTTTCTGGGCATGCGAGCGTTCGCGCCACTAATGGCGAAAGCGCATGGCGGGGCGATCGTCAACATGTCTTCGACCAACGCGCTCACCGGTATCGCCGGACGCACCGCATATGCCGCCAGCAAAGCGGCGGTGCGGATCATGAGCAGGACGGTCGCAATCGAATATGCCTATGACCAGGTGCGGGTCAACGCGGTGTTTCCGGGTTTCGTGCGTACGGCCATCGCCGAATATGGCGCGCAGAAAGCGGGAGCTACCGTGGACGACCTCGGCAGGATGGTCAGTCCGCTCGGCCGCATCGCCGAGCCGGAGGACGTCGCCAACATGGTGCTGTTCCTCGCCTCCGACGAAGCACGCCACGTCACCGGCGCGGAGTTCGTCGTGGACGGCGGCCTCACCGCCAGTCCCAATAGTCCGGCGCACGTGAGCGCCCTGCAACTCGCGGAGGTATGACATGACGCTGCCCTCTTATACGACGCGCGATGTCGATCTCTTCATCGATGGCGCATGGACGAACGGCACCAGCGACGAATGGCTGGAGAACCGCAATCCGGCGACCCTGGAGGTCATCGGGCGCGTCGCTGTCGCCACCGAGGTCGATCTGGAGCGCGCGGCCCGCGCGGCCTTGCGGGCGTTCACGACGTGGAGCCGCACACCGGCACTCGAGCGCGGGAATATCCTGCGTCGCGCCGCAGCGCTCTTTCGCGAGCGTGCCGAGGACATCAGCCGCGCGATGACCATCGAACAGGGCAAGCCGCTCGCCGAATCGCGGCCCGAAGCCGAGCTCGCTGCGCAGATCATCGACTGGTTCGCCGAGGAAGGTCGGCGAACCTATGGCCGCATCGTTCCCGGCAGGCACCCGGATATTCAACAGCACGTCGTTCAGGTGCCTGTCGGTCCCGTGGCATCCTTCGCGCCGTGGAATTTTCCGCTGACCCAGGTGGCCCGAAAAATCTCCGCGGCACTGGCCGCCGGCTGCACTGTCATCATCAAGCCGCCCGAGGAAGCGCCTGTTTGCACGTCCGCGCTTGTGCGATGCTTTGCCGACGCAGGCGTGCCGCAGGGCGTGGTGAATATGGTGTTCGGCGCACCCAGTGAAATTTCGTCGTACCTCGTGCCGCATCCGGCGATCAGGAAGATTTCCTTTACTGGCTCGGTGCCCGTCGGCAAACATCTGGCGTCGCTTGCGGGTCAGCATATGAAGCGCGCCACGATGGAGTTGGGCGGCCACGCACCCGTGATCGTCACACCGAGCGCCGATCTGCCGATGGCGGCGAAGGCAATCGTGCAGGCCAAGTATGCGAACTGCGGGCAGGTCTGCATTTCGCCGACGCGCATTCTGATTGCCGATTCCATCTACGAGCGCTTCACTGCCGAGTTTCTCGACAATGTGCGCAACGTGGTGGTCGGCGATGGCCTGGATCCTGCGACCACGATGGGTCCACTCAACAACGAGCGCAGGCTCGCGGCGATGCAGCGCCTCGTCGAGGACGCGAAGCAACACGGTGGCAAGTTACTCGCGGGCGGAAACGCGATCGACCGGCCGGGCCACTTTTTCGAGCCGACGGTAATCGCGGAGCCCGGCATCGAAAGCGCGCTGATGAACGAAGAACCCTTCGGACCCGTTGCAATACTGACGCGCTATAGCGCGCTGGACCAGGCGATCGAAGAAGCCAACCGTCTGCCCTTCGGCCTCGCCGCCTACGCATTCAGCGACTCGGCGAACGACATTGCAAAGATTACGGCAGGCGTGCAAACCGGCATGCTCGGCATCAACCACACCGCGATCGCATATGCCGAAACACCGTTCGGCGGCGTGAAGGACAGCGGCTATGGATCGGACGGTGGCCTCGAAGCCATGCGCAGCTATCTGCAGCCCGAACTGGTGACCATCGCCACACGCTGATCGCGTGTCCGCCTTTCTTCTGCAAACCATCGCGGCGCCTAACCGCGCCGCACTTTCACCCAACCCTGCATCCTGTACTACTCGTCTCCAATGCGCATCACGAAATCACCACTCGCTCCCGCGCTGCTGGCCACAGCCTTTTTCGCCTGTGTCTGGAATGACGCGCACGCGCAGTACACGACAGCACCCAGCAGCGCAGATAGCGCCGCCGTCACCAACGTCGTCGCCATGCGGCAGGACTCGCTCGTCGGCACGCATGGTTTTCTCGATCGCCGTGCGGCGTTCGAGAGATTGATGGCGAAGTTCCCGCTGCCGGAAGGCGTGACGGTACACGAAATCGACGCGAACGGCGTACCCGGCAAATGGATCTCGCCCGATCGCGGCGGCGCACCCGGCGCGCATGCGCGCGGCGTGATTCTCTATCTGCACGGCGGCGGCTTCTACAGCGGCTCCAGCGACAGCCACCGCGTGCTTGCCGCCACGCTCGCGAAAGATGCTGGCGCAGACGTACTGCTGATCGATTACCGGCACATGCCCGAAGCCGTCTACCCTGCGCAGATCGACGATGCCTTCGCGAGCTACGCATGGCTGCTCAAGCAGGGCTACGCCCCTTCGCGGATCGCGCTTGCCGGTGAGTCTGCCGGCGGTAACCTCATGCTAGAACTGGCCTTGCGGCTGCGCGCGGCGCATCTGCCGTTGCCATCGTCGATGGTTGCGATGAGCCCGATCATGGACCTGAGCGCATCGGGCGACTCGACGCGCGAGAACGCGAAACGCGATCCGCGGCTGACCCGCGACGGTCTCATCGACGTGACGCGCGTCTACATGCACGGCGGCGATCCGCGCAGCCCTGACACATCGCCGGTATTCGCCGATCTGCACGGCCTCCCGCCGCTGCTGCTGCAGGTCGGCTCGCGCGAGATTCTGCTCGACGACAGTCTGTCCATCGCGCGCACTGCCGCGATGGACGACGTCGCCGTTTCGGTCGAGGTATGGCCCGGCATGGTGCATCAGTGGCAGCTGTTTCCGGGCCTCATTCCCGAAGCGCGCCGCGCGCTCGAAGATACTGCCCGCTTCATCCAGGCGCACATCGCGCAGCCCGGCGAAGCGAACACGGCAGGTGTGGCTGCCGCACCCGCCTCCGATGCCATGCATAATGCGCGGAGGAAAACGGAGAAGCTGGCCCGCGCGTTATTTTAGGCGCGCACGTGCGAAGTCGATAAAAGCACGCAGCTTGCGCGGCATGCCGCCAGGATTGTAGTAGTAGAGGTAGAGCGCTGCCCTCGGAACCCAGTCGTCGAGCGCGCTCACCAGTCGGCCGGCCTGGATATGCGGCGCCGCCGTGCGATATTGAAGGTAACTAAAGCCGAAACCGTCGAGCGCGGACTGCAATAGCAGGTCGTTGTCGTTGGTCGCAATGCGTCCTGCCACGGCGATGCGAATCCTCTCGTCGCCCTTCTGGAATTCCCAGCGATAGAGCGCGTTCGTGTCGGCACTCCGGTAATTGGTGCACTCCTGTCTGAGCAACTCCCTCGGATGCGTGGGAATTGCTCTTCCTTCGAGATACGCGGGCGACGCCACAATGCAAAACCGCAGGTTAGTGACGAGCGGTATCGCCACCATATCCTGCGTGAGCACGTTGTCGTATCGAATGCCTGCGTCGTAGCCCCTGCTGGCGATATCGACGAGACTGTTTTCAGCCATAACGTCGATATTGATATCGGGGTAGGTCTCGAGGAAATCCCGTAGGATTGGGCTGATCACTAGCGAGATCGCCGACGGCGGCACGTTCAGCCGCAGCGTGCCCGCCATCTCGCTCGATGCGCGACCAATTTCGCTAAAGGCGAGATTCAGTTGTTCCAGCAGCGGCTGGACACGGATGAGAAACGCGTGACCCGCTTCCGTGAGGCTGACGCTGCGCGTTGTCCGGTTGAAGAGCTTCGTGCCGACCTGCTCTTCCAACTGGCGGATGACGTAGCTGGCCGCAGAATTGGACATGCCCAGCGCTTTTGCGGCGGCGGTAAAACTCCGCTCCTGGGCGACGTGCACAAACAAGGACAAGTGAGAAAGATCGGAACCGTTCATTATGCAAATTCATTGCATGGACCATTTGCATTATGCCTCTTTTTTACATGACGGCACGCGGCCGATACTGTGACGCACGTGGCGGCCAAGCGGCGCCGTCCCGCAATCGTCCATTGGGATCAAGGAGAGTTCAATAATGAAAACGTGGTTCATCACTGGTGTAAGCTCGGGTTTTGGTCGCGCTCTGGCCGAGACGCTCGTGTCTCGCGGCGAGCGTGTAGTCGGCACGTTGCGCAATGAGGATCAGCGTGCGCAATTCGACGCGTTGTCGCCCGGCAAGTCGTTCGGCTACCTCCTCGACGTCCGCGACCACGACGCGGTGCGTCGCGTGGTGGAGCAAATCGAAGAAGAAGTTGGTGCCATCGACGTCCTCGTCAATAACGCGGGATACGGATACGAAGGAAGCGTCGAAGAAACCACGCCGGAGGCCATCCGCGCCCAATTCGATGTGAACCTGTTCGGCGCGGTCAGCGTGTTGCAAGCCGTTCTTCCCTTCATGCGCAACCGGCGCGCGGGCCACATTCTGAATGTGACCTCGATGGGCGGCCTGATGACGTTTCCGGGCGTGGGCGTCTACAACGCCAGCAAGTTCGCACTGGAAGGCATCAACGAGGCACTCGCCTCCGAGGTCAGGCAATTCGGCATCAAGGTCACGGCCATCGAGCCCGGCGCATTCCGCACCGATTGGGCAGGACGTTCGATGAAACGCACAGGCCGCACGATCGGCGACTATGCGCCGCTCCTCGAACCGATCTCGGCCTCCCGCGCCGCGCGCTCGGGAAAGCAGCCGGGTAACCCCGCGCGAGCCGCCCTCGCGATGATCAAGGTCGTGGAATTGGAGCATCCGCCCGTACATCTTCTGCTCGGCACCGATGCGGTGAAATTCGTGCGCGAGAAGATCGCGACGTTGACGAAGGAAATCGACGATTGGGAATCGCTTAGCCTGAGCACCGACTTTCCCGAGTGAGCGCGTGCACTGCGACTTCGCTTCCCGGATCGCCATTCGGTGGCGAAATCGCAGGTTCACGCAGGCCGGATTCAACTACGTGTCTTCGAAATTACATTGGGTCGCTCATGTTCATTGTTCTTCTGCACTACATACAACCGCTTGCCGCCATTGAGGCTCACCTCGAAGCGCATCGGCGTTTTCTCGACCACCACTATGCAACAGGCCGTTTTCTGGCATCCGGCCCGCAGATACCACGAACGGGCGGCGTCATTCTTGTCAAAGCCGCGAGTCGAAAAGAACTCGACGACGTGCTCGCCGAGGATCCCTTCTATTGCGAACAGGTCGCGAGCTATCAGGTCATCGAATTCGAACCGACCAAATTCGGTGCGGGTGTCGAGACGCTTCTTGCAGCGCCGCTCGTTGAATGAATGACGACGCCATTCGCAGTGTGTCTTCGGGTGCGTTGCGGGCGCCAATCGGAAGCGAATTTTCGCTGGGGCGCCCGCTAGCTGGTTCAGGTAGCGATGTCGACCACCAGCTTGCCCCTTGCCGCGCCTGCCCTGATGGTGCGGTAGGCATCGTACATGTTGTTGAGCGTGAAGCGCCGCTGGTCCAGAACGGGTAGCAGTCGTCCAGATTCGATCAATTGCCGCGCCTGATCGAGAATTTCGCGATGATGCTTGCGCCCCTCGCCAGACAGTAACGGCGGCAGGATGAACACGCCGGAATAGGTCGCTTCCTTGAACGACAGCGGGGCCAGCGCATAAGTGCCCCACCCCAGGCAACTGACCACATGACCGAATCGTCGGACCGCCTGGAAAGATGCATCGAGCGCGGCACTGCCCACGGTATCATAGACGCGATCGAAACCGCGCCCGCCCGTGAGGCGCTGCACGTAATCCAGAACAGGTTCGGTCCGCTCAATGAAGGTCGCGCCCGAGCGCTCGATGACAGCGCGGCTATGCGCCGATCCGGTCGCGAAAACCTCTGCTCCGAAGGCGCCCGCGAACTGGACTGCAATGTGGCCGACGCCGCCGGCACCACCCTGGATCAGGACAGTGTCGCCCACACGAACAGCCATACGATCAACCAGACCCTCCCACGCGGTGATGATCACGGACGGGAGCGCAGCCGCCTGCTGCATCGGGTTGTGGTGAAAACTCGGTAAGTGAGCGAGAAATCGCCCATGTTTCGGAGACCTCGACGAGCTGAAAGAACCGCCATCCAAATCGAGGGCGCAGTGGTATCTTTGAGGTGCTGCTGGTGAGATCGAACTGGCCTTTGCCAATACGATGCATCAGTTCGATGCCGGAGAGGGTAACGGCGGCGCTGCGGAACCGCTTGAACCCGAGCATCACGTTCACCCGCGATTTGATGTGGCGGTGATCCTGCTCAATCAGGTTATTCAGGTACTTCGAGGATCACAATTTCGTTCGCCTGGGCAGCAATTCATCGGTCTTCATCTCGCGGACCGCCCGATGAGATGCCACGTAGCCGTCCAGCGTGATCGTCTCAGGAGCGCGTCCCCGAGTCCTGATGGCCTTCGCGAAGAACGCCTTTGCTGCCACCACGTCGCGCCTGGCGCTGAGGCGAAAATCGATCGTCTTTCCCGCTCGGTCAACGGCGCGGTAGAGATAGGCCCATTTGCCGCGAATCTTCACGTAGGTCTCGTCAACTCGCCACGACTGACCGGCCGTTGTAGCCAACCGATTCCAACGTTTGACGAACTCCGGCGTGTAGCGCTTCACCCAACGCAGGATCGTAGTGTGGGCGAGGGATAGGCCGCGTTCAGCCATCATCTCGACAAGATCACGCAGACTGAGCTTGTAGCGCAGATACCAACGCACGCAAAGGACGATGACTTCGCGGTCGAAATGACGCCCGTTGAACAACCATTTGAGATCTTGCAGCTTACTCATTGGCTCGTGGTCGTCAAAAGCTCAAGAGTAACAGACCGACGCGCCGGAATTGCACCACAACCACGCGAGTTCAGGCGTCAAATTTTTAGTGTTCGTTGCTATTTCCCCTTCGACAATCCGGTAGCTGGGCTGAAGCTGCGTGGCGTCGCATTCAATCCTCCATTTTGGACAACCCCGTTTCGGACACGTTCCAAAGCTGGGTTCCGTTTGGCTGCGTCTGAGCAAACCATTGATTACCAAACTGGTCTGTGCCCAAGCTATTCGCGGAATTGTTGACCAGATTAACCAGCGCTTGCTGATTCCCCGGAGTATCCGTCAGATGTCCAGCGTCGTCACGGAAGATGCGAGACAGTTGAGATGAATTGGTAGGCAAGCTATTGTTTGTGGCAACAACTCATCACACCGTGCCGTCTCATCTGCCTATCAATACGCTGGCGAAAACACTTCGAATCGGCACCATTGCGGGAAGTCTCCCATAAAAATGAAGAAGTCATCTATGTAGCTAAGTCCTAGCTTTTCGAGGCTTCTCATACAGTCATCAGCAGCATCGCCGCCAAAAAATGGGCCCAGCGATACGAATACATTCGATTGATCAAAGTACCGATCGAAATGAAATTCTGTAAGGACTGGAGACAAATCCACGTGCTTCTCCTCCAAAGCCTCGCGGCGCACGACGATTCCGAAATCTGAAGAAACTCGCCTGTCTTGCTCCTACTTAGCCTTGGGAAGGACCACGCCATTTGGCACGTTGATCGTGACGTTGTAGATTGGTGTGCTCGTTGACGGTTGCAATATCTGGAAATTATTGGAAGCATTCCCGGGCTGCAGCATAGCGTTCGGCACAGCGAAGTCGATACGCACGGATCCGTTTGCACCCGGGGGTACGGTGCTCCGGCGCCAGGAGATACCCAGCGCGAAACCGTAACATACCCTGGTGGCAACGGCCCACTCGCAGCCCCAGAGCCCAACGGATACACCGCGTACGTTCGGTGGTGCCGCGATTGTGTTTGTGGCGCCCGCCAATCCTCCGGTCGCCGACGAACCGGTCACATAGGTCTTGCCATTATCCTGCGTGATCGTGCGCCCCTGACCCATGGCCGCCGCCCCTTTCTGCTGCTGCTCCTTTCGCCGTCGCATAGTCAAGCGCGTTCTGATACAGGTATTGCTTTTCCTGTTCCGTCACCGACGTGTTGGTCTTGCTGTCGTACATCAGCCCGTCAATAAAGCTCGCCTTGCCCGTCTGCTGCAATGCCGCCTGCTGCAGCATCAGGTCTTCTTCCTGTGGGTTGTAGCAGAACAGCGTCGAGCTTGGCTGAAGGCTAGCTGGCAGCGCAGTCAGCAAATCCTGCGGGCCCAGATTGCCAATCGTTGACGATCCAAGCGAATTGTCAACGTACGAAGCCTTGCCGGCGACCGGCGTCGGAATCGTGCCGCCCACCGCCCGCGGCGTAGACAGGTTCAGCCCCGGCAGACTCACCGGGCTCAGCGAAATCACTTGCGACGGCGCATTCACACGTGGCGTGTAAGTGTTCGCGGTCGTGATGCCGTTAATGAGCTCCTGCCCCGTCAGGGAAACCGACGTGCCAAGCACATTGCCGACGTTCTGAATCTGGCCGCCCGACGTGATCGATAGGTTCGGTGCCTGGATCGTGGCGGCGATGTTGCCCACCGGCTATCCGGGCTGATCGGAAATCCGAGGAAGCCCTGTACCGGTTGCCCCGGCCTACTTACTCCCCTATCCCCCTTTTGCTGTGATCCGGTGCGTAGCGGGTTATCGTGTGCCGCATCGGTTTGTGCCGATTTTCTGGTTCGTGCTGGGGCTGCCGCCTGACCTCGTGCCGGGTCCTTGCTGCCCCGTCGAATCCGCCCTTTTCCGTCTGCGCGGCGCATCGCATATCTCAGCGAGTTGAACCTCACATCGATGCCTTCCTGCGCGGCCTGGTCTATGAGCTCGTGCAGCGTGTACCCTCTCTCCCGCGCTGCGCTGATCTGTGTCCGTATGGATTTGACGCCGTCCCCTACCTTGACTGGCTGCTCGTCTTTCGCCTTTTCGGGCAGCGCATCAAGCCTGCGTCCGAGCGCCTCCCACTGCCCTCGCGTGAAACTCCCGATAACCGGCATGACCAGCTCCGACACACGACCTTCACTGCATCTTGCGCAGGTGTTCACGTACCGTCAACACCCATTGCGTGCAGTTGTTGGCGCGGATGGAATAGGTCGGAATACAAAGGAATGCGGCGGAACAAGAAATATTTTTTGGCGTTTATCCCAGTTCCCTTCAATGCACATGGCCTTTCACGCGCTCACTGCTCACGCACACGAGCGTCAACAGCACTGGTCATCATATGCTCATCGATTCACCTTGAAGGAGAACCCGAACGCGTTCGATTTTGTTGGCCAGCAAACGCGAAACTCACCTACCTTGCCTCGCCATCGCTACGGCGCTTCCATTCACCACCATTCGGCTTGCACAGGTATTCACGACCATGCTACGACAGCTCGAACATCAGTATCACCTGCTCTATACCCAATGATGCGTCGGGTTCGCTTTCCACTTGTCGCGCACTGCCAGGTTATTTCCACGATGCCACATCTGATGTACCCGGAGATCAACCAGCCATGCACACGCGACTTACTTCGCTGCACCACTGCATTGAACGAACGACACACTGCGACTACATCGAAGCGAATTTCTATTGCACATAGCTTGTACATCCTATACACGGATGTCACACATAGCGCAGAAAACAACATGAAAATCGAGGGATGGCAGGCATTGGCTAATGCCGGTTTTGGACGCCGACGAAACGACGTGATGGATGCCTTCAGGTAGTTCTGAAGGCTCTGACATTCATCAGGCCAGCATATAAGCAAAGATCGCAATCGATCCTGGTCCGAAATACGTTTGCAGGTCCGCGCCTCTCAGCGACCATACCGTCTCGATGACGTGTCGCATACGCCAGCAGAAACTCCTCGTACGCTTCGGCGAGCGTACGCTGTCCTCATCGACCGGCGGTGCGCTTGTATATTGCGCGACACAGAACTGAAGAATGACGAGGCAATACGAAAATACGATGTTGTCCGGCGGCAAGGCTGCCGTGTCGAGGTTCACGAACAATCGCTCGGGCGCAGGAGGATGCGTTGTCACCCGTGGTTGTGGTGCACGAACGTCATCGAGCAGCGCCATTGCCAATGTGGCAGCGGCGATTCCAAAGTAGGCGGTTCTTGAAAGATGCCCTAGCAATCAAGGATTGATTGTCTGATGCTACCTGTCCACCTGGACAGCCAGGGTGAGAGTACATTACAGAAGATCGCGGTTTGCGTAGTCGCTTGGTAGTTGGCGCGAAGCGTGACGGTCGACCGTCACACACGTGAACTGGTCAAGGGTAATTGGGATTGAATCACGAGTCTGTTTGCGCCAAGGAACATCAAGTCTCAAGTAGCAAAATTCAGCGCGACATGTCCAGCGGGAAACAAAAGCGATGCCGAACTATGTCGCTCGCACTTCATTTGTCGAGGAGGCGGGTACCGAAAATCAGCTGGTGTATCGCGCCTCCGGCGCCTCCTCGGTATAACCGAAACTCCCCCGGCGCCGTATGTCAGCCAGGAGGAGTCTCAAGGTGACTACGAATATAGTCCTGGCATCGAGCAAAATCAGAACCGGTGGCGAATGCCGACGCGCACGACGCTTTGATGATCCGAGTCCGACGGCGTGAGCGTGTAGATCGCGGCATGCGCATCGCCGCCCGTCGAGTCCGTGCCGGATGCGTGCTGGTACATCCCCATCACGTAGACATCCGTGCGCCTGGACAGCGAATAGTCCGCGCCAAGCGAGACCTGATGATACGTTGCACCGCCGACCTTCCCATGCGCCGAGGTGATGCTGCTGCCTTTCATATAGTCGTACGCGACTCCGAGCAGCAGCGCCGGCCCAACGCGATATTCGCCATTGATTTCCGCGTTGTTGTAGTGTGTGCTGCCCGTGAAGCCATTCGGATTCGGACCCGACGTGGTATCGCCCAGCCCTTTGAACGCCGTATTCGAATATGTGACGCCAATGTGCGCCGCGCCAAACTGGAACCCACCGCCCGCGGTGATCGACTGATACGTCGACGCCGACGCGAATCCAGACAGTGACGGCGCTGTGCCGAGGTTCGAGCCCGGCACGCCGTTCGTCGTCGCGGCAACCGTGCCCGTCGCGCCGAAGTACGAGACGTTCGGGTTATGCGCGTTGAAGTAAGCGGCGCCGAGCGCGAACGGGCCGTACGTGTAGCCGCCACCGACGCTATAAATCTGGTTGCGGCCCACCGAGCCCGCCACGCCACCCATCGAATACAGCGCGCTGAACGCGAATCCGCCGAAAGACGGGCTCTTGTATTTCACCGAGTTGTTGATCCGAAACGAGTTGTTCAGGTTGTCGATATCGGCCGGATGCGTGCCGAATGCGCCGCTCCAACGCGTCGCGGACACCAGCGGTCCGACAAAGTCGACGCGAGGATCGTACTGGCGACCGAGCGTCACCGTGCCGAGCCGTGCGCTCGAAAGACCAACCCACGCCTGTCGCCCGAATTCCAGCCCGCCTTGCCCGAGCTTGCCATTCGATGCATCGAAACCATTTTCAAGGACGAAGACGGCCTTGAGGCCACCGCCCAGATCCTCGGTGCCGCGCATGCCCCAGCGGCTACCCTGGATGACGCCACTCGTCGCGCTGATCACTTTGCCGCCGCCGCTATTGCTGATGTAGTTCAGCCCTTCATCGATGATGCCGTACAGTGTGACGCTGCTCTGCGCGTGCGCAACGCCCGTTCCGGCAAGCAGGAATGCCAATGCTGCAGTTTGCGCATAAATGTGCTTCTTCATCAGTAGACCTCGACGTGTGATGTTGTGAGAGCTTCGAAAAAAACGCGCGACAAAGCCCGCCACGAGACGGCGAGCCGTCCGTGCAATGGGTTGGTTGAGCACGGGGAAAAAGCTGGATGTACTACCGGATGAAGCGGTGAGAAACGCTAGCCGGGCGTTACATCAGCAGATAAAGCAGAACCACGTTGGCGAGCAGCAACGGGAACGCCGTCATCGCCTGGACGCGGATTACGCCGTAACGATCGGGCAATTCGAGCAGCGCTGCGGGCACGATGTTGAAGTGCGCCGCCATCGGCGTGACGAGCGT
>WNGR01003566.1_pt1 | contig 28776 bp, 20 predicted proteins | sample 5407581 | NCBI WGS metagenome assembly WNGR01 (sample SAMN13153383, study PRJNA577476) | soil metagenome | isolation source: 80 cm soil or saprolite under Garry oak tree replicate 2 | place: USA:California | collected 2016-06-15
CCCTCACCCAACCAGAAGGTGCCAAAGGTCGTCAACATGATGCCGACGACGAACTTCAGTGTGTTTTCGGGTACTTTTGCCAGTGGCGCGCGCACGAGCGCACCCACCAGGATGACCAGCAGGCCAGCAAGGAGCGCGCCGAGCGCGGCAGAAGCAATACCGCTGGAGCGCGAGACAGTACTTGTTGCTGCGCTCAGCCCAAAGGTGATCACAATGAACGCCACTTCGAGTCCTTCGAGTAAGACCGACTTGTACGACAGCAGAAACCCGAAGAGGTTGAAACGAGACGAAGAGGCATCGACCGCTCCGCGAGCACGGAGTTCCGCCTGGGTTTCCTCGTAAATGGCCTCTTCATCGTGACGTGCTTTCAAACCGGCGTAGCGCATGATGGCATTCTTCAACCACTTCAATCCGAAGAGGAGCAAGAGCGTGCCGATGACCGTGCGCAGGATATCGAGAGGAACCCACTGGACAAGCGCGACCCCCAGAGTCGCTACCAGCAGGGCAAGGGTCGCCGCGGCGGCTAAAGCGCCAAGCAGCGCACTGCGCCAGTTGACCGTGACGCCGACGACCAGGACGATGGTAAAGGCCTCCACAAACTCTACAGCGGAGGCTAAAAACGCGGCAGTAGCAACAACCCATTGCATAGAGAAGTTCCTTTCAGGACCTGCTCTCGTCAAGCGGAGCAGCCTCTTGCCATTGCTCCATTGGAGCAGCGATGGCGCTAGATAGCCTTAACCTTTGCATAGCGTACATGCGAAGCATAAAGAGAAGCGTTTGCCGGGGCGTAAAAAACGGGTGTACTGAATATATCGCTGCGGCCTCCCCATTTCTCAAACAATGCGCGTGACAACAAAGGCGAAAACGACGCCCAGCACGGTGAGGGCGAGAGTGAGAGTGGTACTCTTGTTGCTGTGCGCCTGCGGCAAGATATCGCTTGCCCCAATGTAGAGCAGGAAGCCCGCAAAGAAGCCCAGGTAGTACGGCAATCCAACGGCGGGAATCCTGAAGAACATGGTGGAGATGGCACCAGCCACCGGTGCTGCCGCGTCTGCCAGCAGCAGCAGGAAGGAACGGCGAGACGTGTTCTTATTGACAAGCATCAAGGTGACGGTGTTGAGGCCATCGGAGAAGTCGTGCGAAATGACGGCAACCGCAACGACCAGTCCGACGGCGGTGCTCACCTGAAAGCCAAGTCCGATGCCGACGCCATCCAGAAAGCTATGGCCAGTCAGCGCAACCGCCGAGAGGATGCCCACCAGTGGATGCTGATGCACGGCGTAGTGCTCTTCATGAGAAAAGTGAATGAGGATGGACTTCTCGACAATATGAAAAAGGAGAAAGCCGCCCATCAGCGCAAGCATGGGTCCCGTACTATCCAGGTGCAGCGTGTAGACGAGCCGAAAAATCTCCGGCAACAGGTCAAAGGACACCAGGCCAACCAGCACGCCTGCCGTAAAACCCATAATCAGATTGAGATGATCGCGATAGCGCAGTCCGAAAAGACCGCCTACCAGCGTCGAGAAGAACGTCGCCAGCGACAGAAGAAGAGCGCTCATTCCTTTCTTTTCATCCTTCCACTTTTATAGCTAACGAAGGCGCATCAGGAGTCTGGATCAGGCTGCCTCTGACAGCTGTTGCCCACCATCGCCATTGGCAGTACCTGAGCCGAGGCTGCGCCGCACCTCCAGGTAGCGCATGATCGCGTCGCGGCTCACAATACCGACCGGGATGCCGTTTTGCACCACGGGCAACTGGTTCACATCTCGACCGGCCATTAGAGGCAAGACATCGTTCAGGCTTTGCTGCGGGGACACCACGTGCAGGCGCTCCACGGGGATCATGGCCTGGTCGGCAGAGGTGTATCCCCACTGCTCGCGTGGAACATGGCGGATATCGCTGAGCGTAATCAGGCCTGCCAGTCGATCGCCTTGCATCACCAGGGCGCAACGTAGCCCGTGGGGCAGGAAGTAGTCGTTGATCAGTTGTTGCAGGGAGATGTTGGCAGGCACCGTCGGCGGTGTGGGATTCATGACCTCACCAACGGTGACACCGCGCAACGCGGACTGCAGCATTACCTGGGTGTTGGCCGACTGCGCCGCGCTCAACAGGAACCAGCCGATGAAACCAATCCAGATGCCATTCAATACATCACCGCTGAAGAGTTGCCAGATACCCCAGAGGATGAAGAGGTAGGCAATGACCTGACCTGAAATCGAGGCGATGCGGGTGGCTTTCGTCAGGCTGCCCGTGATGTTCCAGACGATGGAGCGCAGCACCCGCCCGCCGTCAAGTGGGAACCCAGGGATCAGGTTAAAGACGCCCAACAAGACGTTGGTCACCGCAAGGTAAAACAGGATACCTTCCAGCGGCGAATGTGCCCCTCGCAGCGGCAACAACAGCAGGAAACAGAGGGCGCCGATGAAGAGACTGGTGAGCGGGCCGACGATCGCTACCTGAAACTCTACGCCCGGACTCTTTGGCTCCTGCTCGATATTCGAGACGCCTCCGAAGATGAACAGGGTGATGTTTTTCACGGGCAAACCACGCCGGCGCGCAACGAGCGAGTGGGCCAGTTCATGTAAAAGCACGGAGACAAACAGCAGCAGGGCCGAGATGAGGCCTACTCCCCAATAGGTGGCACTTGACCACCCCGGATACAACTGGGGAAACCAGCCAGTAGCAAGGGACACGGTGAGCAAGACGAGGATGATGATCCAACTTACATGGATGTCGATGTCGATTCCGGCAATCTTGCCGATACGGAACGAGCCAGGCATGGTGATACTCCTTCTAACAGATGTTTACATTCGCACACTACCCATGCTGATGACCCTCTACCGCTCGGGCATGTATTGCCACAGCAAATGGAGGCAATATCGGGTATGATTCCAGCAACAATCATCAGATAGGCCTGGCGGGGATTCGAAAAGAACACTCCGAGCCCGGAGCTAATCGTAGCCTGCTAGCGTAATAAAAAGCGTTGCTAAGACCGTGAAAGCTGAAAATTTATATTTCTTGTGGTCAACTACCAGGAGATCGAAATGAAAAAGATCGTCATGCACCTGAAAATCTGCTATACCTGAAAATCTGCTATAATAGAGGACGGGCGTAGAAGAGGTTGTATGGGGTGTCTTGACAGTGCCCCCATACAACTCTAGACAGGCGTTAACCCACGTAGCGGGCACACCCGACAGATATCAGTATAGCGGTGTCGCCTGGGGAAGTCACTGTTCATGTGCTGACGTGTCACTTCACATCACTTCACAATGTGTCGCTCCGGTGGGTCACGCGGAAGGGAGGCCCCCGTGAAGAGAACTGTGTATGGTGAACACGACTATGCCTTCGGTCAGATGATGTTGACCCTGCGGACGACGATCGGCCTGACGCAGGCGGGCCTGGCCGAGCGGCTGGGCGTTTCCCGGCGCGCGGTGTTGGAGTGGGAGGCTGGCAGTAGTTACCCCAAAGTGGAACGCCTTACACTGCTCATCGAGCTGGGGGTGCAACAGCAAGCCTTTCCCACCGGACGCGAGGCCGAGGAGATTCATGTGCTCTGGAAGGCGGCCCACCAGAAGGTGCTGCTTGATGAAGCCTGGCTCCAGGACCTGCTAGCTTCGGCCCGGCCCATCCCGCTGTTCCCACAGGCCCAGACGGGCGCTTCCCCGGCTGATCTGGAGCTTGCCGCCTTCCGTCGCGTTGATTGGGTGGGAGCCCTCGACACAAGCCACTTCACCGGTCGTGAGGTGGAGGTGGCAGAACTCTCCCAATGGATGGTGCAAGAGCGCTGCCGCCTCGTCACGCTGCTCGGGATGGGCGGCATCGGCAAGAGCATGCTGGCCTCCTTCCTGGGAAGCCGTCTCGCTCCTCACTTCGAGGCGGTGCTCTGGCGCTCCGTCCGCGACGCCCCGTTTTGCGAGGACCTGGTCGCCGATTGCATCACCTTCTTCTCCGAAACACCGCCTGCCGCCTTCCCCACCTCGCTGGAGCAACGCATCAGCCAGTTGCTGGCACGGCTGCAAGCCCATCGCTGCCTGCTGATCCTCGACAACCTGGAGACGCTGCTGGCCAGTGGGGATCGTGAGGGCGACTACCTGCCAGGCTATGAGGGCTACGGACGGCTGATCCAGCGCCTGGCCGAGACCGCCCACCAGAGCTGCGTGCTGCTCACCACCCGCGAGAAGCCCAGGGAGATAGAGCCTGTTGAAGGTGCTCGCTCACCGGTGCGCTCGCTTCGCCTGGCGGGGGTGGATGACCAAGCCGCGCAGGTGCTGCTCAGTGACAAGGGACTCAGCGGCACTTCTCTTGCCTGGCAGCGACTGGTGGTCAACTACGCGGGCAATCCCCTGGCCTTGAAAATCGTGGCACAGGCCATCACCGATCTCTTCACGGGCGACATCGACCGCTTCTTGCAGGAAGGTGAATTGATCTTCAACGGTATCCGGCCAGTGTTGCGGCAGCAGATAGGGCGTCTGTCTCCTCTGGAGTCCCAGCTGCTCACCTGGCTGGCCGTCCTGCGCGAGTGGACGGAGCTTCCCACCCTGGCGCAGGTCCTGCATCCCCGGGTGCTGCGCGCGCAGCTGCTCGAGGCACTCGAGGCGCTAGGACGGCGCTCGCTGCTGGAGCGGGGGCGCCAGGCCAGCTTCAGTCTGCAATCGGTGGTGATGGAGTACCTCACCGATGTGCTGGTCGAGCACCTGAGTGAGGAGGTCGTGCTGGGCACCCCCCAGCAGCTGCGCCTGTACGCCCTGGAGCAGTCTCAAGCCAAAGACTATGTGCGCCAGACGCAGGTGCGGCTGCTGGTCCATCCCCTGCTCGAGCGACTGCGCGCCGAACTGGGAGCCGACACGCTGGTCGAGGCGCACCTGCTGCGCCTGCTCGCGCAGTTCCGCTCCGAGGACGCCGGCAAAGAGGGCTATGGTCCCGCCAATGTCATTAGCCTGCTCACCGACCTGCGCGGCCACCTGCGCGGCCTGGACCTCTCGCGGCTTGCTATTCGGGGCGCCTACCTTCAAGGCGTCGAGATGCAGGATGCGCGGCTTTCCGGGGCGACACTGCACGAGGTGGTCTTCACCGAAGCCTTCGATACGATCCGTGCGGTGGCCATGAGCCCGGATGAGCACTACATTGCCGCAGGCAGCAACAACGGGCAGGTGCGCGTCTGGCGCGAGGAGGGCCGCGTGGCGCACCTGACCATACGGGGCCATACCGATCGCGTGGGAGCCATCGCCTTCAGTCCCGATGGAGACACACTGGCCACCGCCAGTTGGGACGGCACCGTCCGGCTCTGGGATGTGGCCAGTGGAGCGGCCATCTGGACGGGACAGGATCAGCACGTTCCGGTCACTTCCCTTGCCATCGGGCCCAACGGGAAGCTGATCAGTGGGAGCTACGATGGAGCCGTCCATGTGTGGAACCTGCGTACCGGGACACCCCTGAAGAGTCTTCCCATGCAGGGTGGGCCAATTTTCACTGTCGCCTGCAGCCCCGATGGACGCCTGCTCGCCAGTGGCGGCATGGATGCCGGCATCCGGCTCTGGGACGCCGAACGGGGGATGCTGCTGCAAGAACTGCCTGGACACCGCGACTTGAACATCACGCTGGCCTTCGCCCCTGATACGGGCCTGCTCGCCAGCGGCGGCCCCGACCAGGCGATCAAGCTCTGGGACGTGGAAACGGGCACCTGCATCAGGACGCTGGAAGGACATACCGGTATGGTGATAGGGCTTGCCTGGTCCCCCGATGGCCGCACCCTGGCCTCTGCCAGCTACGACACGACCATTCGGCTCTGGGACTCGCGAAGCTGGCAGTGCTACCACATCCTGCAAGGCCATCGGGATGGAGTCACGTCGCTGGCCTTTCTGCCTGGGGGGGACCGTTTGCTCAGCGGCAGCCTCGATCACACCCTGCGCACCTGGGACGTGCAAAGTGGGCAGAACGTGCGCACGATGACTGGCTATGCTCTCGCGTTGCTAGACCTCTGCTGGAGCCCCGATGGGCGCTTCGTCCTCAGTGGCGGCAGCGAGGCCACGCTGACGCTCTGGGAGGTGACCACCCGCACGCCGGTGCAGGTCTTGCGCGGGCACCGGCAGCGGGTGGATGCGGTGGCCTGGAGCCGGGCCACCAACCGCATCGCCAGCGGGAGTACTGATCACACCGTGCGCCTCTGGGACGCCAGGACGGGCATCTGCACCCATATCTTGCAGGGCCATACGGCTCAGGTTTTGAGTGTGAATTGGAGTCCCGATGGGAGCAGGCTTGCCAGCGGCAGTAATGATGGCAGCGTGCGCATCTGGGATGTGCAGGCAGGCACCAGCCAGGTGGGCATTGAACAGGGCGGACTGATCTCTGCGGTGGTGTGGTCCCCCGATGGCACGCTCCTGGCCAGTGCCAGTGAAGATGGGCTGGTGCAAATCTCCCGGGCGGCCGATGGCTCTCTTGTGCGGCGCTTCGAGCGGGTAGGGGTTGCCGAGGCCCTCTGCTGGAGCCCGGACGGGGAACAGCTGGCGAGCGGGACGGCTGACGGGGCACAAGGGGTGGTGTCCCTCTGGGATGTGCGACAGGGCACACTCGTGCGCAGGTTAGAAGGCCACAGAGGGCCTATCACATGCGTCGATTGGTCTGCTGAACACAATCAGCTGCTGAGTGCCGGCACGGATGGCACGGTGCGCTGGTGGGACCCGGAGCAAGGGGTTCCTCTGGCGACGGTGCCAGCGCACGAGGCGTGGGCCAGGGCCGTGCGCGTCAGCCCCGATGGCAAGACGGTCGCCAGTTGCGGGGATGATGGCGCGATCTCGCTCTGGGACATGCTCAGTCACCAGCACCTGGCGACCTTGCGAGCCGAGCGACCCTATGAGCGGCTCGACATCAGCGGAACGATCGGACTCACGAACGCGCAGCGGGTGGCGTTGCAAGCCCTGGGTGCTTCGAGCGCGGATAACGCAACACCTCCATTGTTTTGATCGCGGTGTTGTTCATCGTGTATCGGGAAATAGCAGTAAACGCCTCCCCCCGTTCTGTAGGGACAGGGGGCGGACGTAGGGGAGGGCGGGGGCCTTGTGCCTGTCCTGGTGGCCATACGATGCGCCAGGGGTCCGTGAGGCACGACGGTCGCATCCCCCTGTCCCTACAGGACGCGGGGGCCGCAAGTCGTCAAAGTTCATCAGTTATCAGGAAGATTGGTTCGGTCTCGCTATGTCCCGTTGGCATCGCCAAGAACAAAACGCTGCATCACTTCATCCCACAAATCCTCGTTCGGAGAGCGGCAGCGGCAACACGCCGCGAAACCCGGCCGCATCGATGGCGACCGTCACGGCGGATAGGCCCTCATCGGCCAGTTGTTGCGCGATGAGGCCGCCGAAGGAATGACCGACGACGGCGGGTCTCGTCTTGAGCTGTCGGATCGCGTCGGCGTAGTGATCGGTGACCTGCTTGATCCGCTTGCGGGCGAAGACCTCAGGGTCATCTTGAGCCTCTGCGACGGTCTCCGGGTCATCGGGCCAACCTGGCGCGAGCGTGGTATAGCCGCGTTCTTCAAAGAACTGGCGCCAGTTGTCCCAGCTGCTGGCGAGGAGCCAGAGGCCGTGCACGAAGACGACCGGCTGCTTTCCTGAGGTGTTAGCGCGGTCGATCTCTTGCTGTTCATGGGTCGTGAGAACTGTCATATAGTACTCCTTTGGGTGTTGGTTGGGTCAATCGGTCAGATTGTCCCGCTCGCTTCTTCTACGTCGAGAATCCCGTGCGCAGCCAGGCCGTGGCAAGGTCGAACGCTCCACGCGCCGCCGTGGTGTGTGCCAGGGCATTCAACATGACGAAGTCGTGGATGGTTCCCTGAAACCGAACTGCCGTGACGCAGATACCGACCTGCAGCAGTGCCTGCGCAGGATATTTTCTTGCCGGCACTGCCTTTGCGCCCTTAAAGCTTAGTCGGAGAGCGTGAAGAAAAGCTTTGGGAGCTGCGTAAAACTTTTTCTTAGTTTGACACCGACGCGAATTTGCTATTCCTTCAGAAGCCCTCCCCTCTTCTCAACCGCTCCCAACGCTTTTCTTCACGCTCTCCAGTTATACTCGACGTGTACGAGCGTAGTGCCAGGGAGAATATATCTGGCAGCGCTGGAAAGGTGCGCGAGTACTGATAGTGATAGACTCTCGCACATTTTCCCAGTATACTACTCTTGCCCACCTCTTGAAATTGGACGAGTGAAAGGAGCATGCTATGACTAAGAAATCAACTGGACAAATGTCGCTGACCAAGTTCAAGGATTGTCTGCGGGTCCCTCCCATCTTGCGTCCCTACAAGACAGACGATCAGCGGTACAACTTGCGGATACATATGCGTCCTGCTCAGGTCCAACTGCACTCGGAACTGCCACCAAGCGAGGTGTGGACGTATGAGGGCTTGCTGCCAGGACCAAACGGGACGAGCCTTATCCAATCACTGCCGTCACCGCCCCGGATGGCACACAAAATGAGCCCGGACGCAGTGGGAGACCGGCCAATCAGACCGTTGCAACGCTTCCGCCCTGGACCGTCGTGCATCTGCATGGCGGTCGGACGGCAGCGGTGAGCGATGGCTGGACCGAGAACGGCACCCTCTCTGGTCAATACACCACGTGCAACTATACCAACGATCAGCAGGCCACGCTACTCTGGTATCACGATCATGCCATGGGCATTACCAGGTTCAATGTGTATACCGGCCTTGCCGGACTCTACATCATCCGCGATGCCGAGGAAGAAGCACTCCGCTTGCCCGCTGGCCCCTACGAGATCCCCTTACTGCTCCAGGATCGCAACCTGGATACCGCACCCGATGGATCGCTCACCGGTCGCCTGCTGCATAAGGTCGAGGATGGCACCATGGAGTTTTTCGGCCCGTTCACGCTGGTCAATGGGATCATCTGGCCGCATCTCCCGGTCGAAGCACGGCAGTACCGGCTCCGGCTGCTCAACGGATCGAACGCACGCATCTACCGCCTTGTGCTGCTCGATGAAAGCGGCACCCCTGTCCATGAGAAGATTAAACAGATTGGTACCGATGGCGGCCTGCTCGGGCAGCCGGTTGACATTCCCCGAGACGGACTTATTCTCTCACCAGCAGAGCGTGCAGATCTCATCGTAGACTTTCGTACTTTGCGCGGGCAGCGGCTGACCCTGGTCAACACCGCCGGCGCACCATTCGATAACAGTCCTGCAACCCAACCACCGGGGATACCCGACCCAGAAAACCGCCTCCCGCACCCGGAAGTGATGGAGTTCCGCGTCTCATCGCAGCCGGTGGATGACCCCTTCGTCCTGCCCGCGACAGTATCCTCGTCGTACCGCCGACTCGAACATGACCGGTTGCCCCCTGCTCACCAGCATCGCGTGGTCGCGATGGTCGAGTATCCCGACGGCATGCTCACCTTTCGTGAACTTGCTGAAGTGCCGAATGGTGATGCCGTATCGGGAGAAGCGCTCATAGTAATAGCGGATGAGCAAGGAAAAACTGGGCGCTATCACACCGTCGCCAGCCATTTTGAGGATACTGTCAACTGGTTCGTAGAATATGGTTCGACAGAGGTTTGGAATATCCTCAACCTGACGGAAGACACCCATCCCTTCCATGTGCATCTCGTCCAGTTCCAGGCTCTGGGCAGAGACCTCTACAACAAGGACGGCTTCCATCCAGAAACGGGAGCAACGACCGAACCCATCAGCTTTCAAGGGCATGGGACGCTCGATGCAAACGAACTGGGCTGGAAAGATACGCTGCGTGTCAACCCCGGTGAAATGGTCTCGATAGCGGCAACCTTCGATGGCTTCACAGGCCGCTACATGTATCATTGTCACATTCTGGAGCACGAGGATCACGATATGATGCGCCCCTTTATCGTGATGCCTGCGGCTGCTCTGGCAGCCATGGACATGCCAAGCATGTCCATGCCGATGCCCCCAGACGAGGAACGTTTTCCTCATAATGGTTAAAACGGAAACTTAAGCGCTCTAGCGGAAGGTGAAATGCTCAAAGTGGATGTGAATGGGCGGCACCCTGAGCTTGCGTAGTGAGTGCTGGAAACTCTCCGTCATCCCACTCGGACCGCACATATAGACATCCTTGGCGACGATGGTACCACCACCGCTAGTCTCGACGATGTGTTCCATGGTGAGGGACCCGTCGCGCTGGGAGTAGATCATGTGAGGCCGGAAGGATGGGTGCTGTGTGGCCGCTGTCCTGATCTCGTCGAGGAACAGCGCCTCATCTTCGCGACGCACGGTGTAGTACAGGTCGATGTCGAACTCTAACTACTGCTCCGTGGGGAACGCGCGTATCCAGCTCCGAAACGGCGTGATCCCGATGCCGCCAGCGATCCACACCTGCTCACGGGTGCCTTGGCGGTAATCGAACAGACCAAACGCGATACTCACGATGGCCGGTGCCCCCGGTTGGAGGGTGTCCGAGAGGTGCTGGGTGTAATCGCCCAGCGCCTCGATCGAGAGACGAAGATCGCGTTCCTGCGGGGCACTGCTGACGGTGAAGGGGTGCCGTTCCCATTCGGCGCTCCCACCGAAGTGCACGAAAACGAACTGCCCCGCTACAAACGGCAGGAGTCGGGCCGTGGGAGCAAGCATGACCTCAAGCGCTCTCGGGTCCAGCCGATTGATCGCCTTCACCGAATAGTCGTACTGCCACCGCCGCGAGAAGAAGCGGAAAAACAGCTCCCGGTACACATATGCTGCGGTCCCGACCGCCGCCACCGCAACATACCACCCCAGCATACTCTTGCCGATGCCGCCCATGCCCACGAGCGTGACCAGGCGGCAGCGCTCCTGCACGATCCACGCTGAGAGTTCGGCCACTTCCACCTCGCGGCCTGCGAAGTGGCTCACATCGAGTGCTCCCACCCAGTCGATGCGCGGGAAGGCTGCGGGCTCCGCTCCCGCGTGGGCAACGGGCGCCTCGGCTTGTGGGAAACGCTAAATGGGCACAGCAGGAGCGAGCAGGTCCTGGAGCCAGCGTTCATCCAGCAACACCTTCTGGCGCGCCGCACGCCAGAGCGCACGGATCTGCTCTTCCTCGTGCCCGGTGGCAAAGGCTGAGGCTCGCACCCCCAGCTCGATGAGCAGCTTGAGGCGTTCAGCTTTGGGGTAGCTGAGGCCTCCCTCCCACTCCGCCACGGCGCGCCGGGAGACGCCCAGCGGCTCAGCCAGGCCTGCTTGTGTCAGGCCGATGGTGGTGCGCAGGGTCAGTATCAGCTGACCGAAGGCATAGTCTCGCTCACCGAAAGAGTATCTCTTCACGAGAGGTTTCCCTTCTGCGTGGCCCAACGGAGCGAGATTTTATGAAGCGATGTGAGGTGACACGTCGGTTCATGAACAGTGACTTCCCCAGGACTCATCCGCTATACTGATGATTGTCGGGTATGCCCGCTACGTGGGTGAACGCCTGTCTGGGGTTGTATGGGAACGCTGCCAAACGAATCCGTACATCCCCTGCTATTCTCAGCCTCTAGGATAGCACATTTCGGGCGAACGAAGAAGCTGTCTACTCATGTGACTCTGGTGCCTAACCTCGAAAAGTTTTATGACTCACCCCACGCTTTTCTTCACGCTCTCCAAATATACTCAATGTGCACGAGCATAGTGCCAGGGAGAATATATAAAGGAGGAAACACCATGTCTAAAAAGACTGACGAACGCATCACTCAGGATGTCCTTGATGAGTTGGCCTGGGATCCGGCTGTCACCCTTGCCGATCTGTCCGTCTCTACCGATCATGGTCGGGTCAGGCTCAATGGCATAGCCGACACATTCGGCACGAAATTGGAGGCGCAAGATGCTGCCTACCGCGTCGGCGGCGTCACCTCGGTCGATAACCACATCGTCGTTGATCCCATTGACCTGGATCTGCGTGGCGATGAAGACATTGCCGACGACATTCGATGCGCGCTTGAGCTGGATTACCAGGTACCAGATGAAAGGCTCTCTGTGAGTGTGATTGATGGGATCGCAACCCTGAAGGGCAACGTTGATTGGCGACGAAATTACCGTCAATCAGCCACAAGCCTCTGCTGTGGACATCTCGTCTGGAATCGCACGCGCCTTTGCTCGCACCGCTGAACTCTATGACGACAACATCGATGTCACGCCCGATGGCGGCCATGTCACCCTCTCAGGCACGGTAGCAACCTGGGGTGAGTATGATCTAGCCACTGATATCGCCTGGATGTCTCCAGGAGTGACCAGTGTCACCAACAACATCGTTGTTCTCTTCGCTTAAATCGAGAGGATGGCAGAACCTCCCCGGCTGCCTGTGTTCCAACACCTTGCTTTTCGTGCGAAAGTAGGATACGCTTTACGCGAGGTAGAGAGTCTATCTTTAAAACCGATGTCTCTGAAAGAAGGAAGCGATGTCAGGACAAAAACACCAGCCACGAAGATATGTGAAAAAGTCGAGCAAGAAAGCTGACTCACGACTGATGGAAGAACGCGGCGAGAAGCGCACCGGAAGTGAATCAAATGCACATCATGGTCGTAAGCAATCCAGGCTTCACGAGCATCATCAGGACGAGAATGCACCGCTTTATGCTCGTCCCGACGCCGACTTTGCGCGGGACCTGAATCCACTAGATCAAGCCGGAGAAAACCACGGCGAGAATCTGACCCTCTTGCCTGGTGCACGCTCAGCCGACGAGATCAAGCAAATGCACACGATCCTTGCGGACCTCACCGACGATGAACTCAAGAGCATTACGATCTTGCCAGCAGGAACACCCCTGGAACAGGGAGCGAAGTACATCGATCTCAGGCACCTAGAGCAGGGCGAGTTCGTCGCTACCTCCGATATGGTAGCAGGAGCCGACAATTATTATGTTCCTAAAAAGGAGACGGACTACGTGCTCTGGAATCGCCTGAATCAAATAGATCTCCCCGCGCGTTTAGATGAGACAAGCTGAAGGATGTTGTTATCACTGTTGCTTTCTCAGTGAGCACCTCTGCCCTCCTCAACCGCTCCCAATGCCCGCAATGTCGCCTTCTGCGCCTGGGTCAGCCCTCGAATCCCTGTGATATTTAGACGCTCGCTTCCTCAAGTGCTCCCAGGGCTCGCAGGGTGGTTTTCTGAGCTTCCGTGAGTCCCGTCACGTTCACAAGTGAGAGTCGTTCATACGGCCGATCAGCGCGTAAGGTGGCAAGATGCTCAGCGCTGGACATCTCCCACAGTTGGGTCAGCCCATCATGACCACAACTTGCCAGCATCTCCCCATTCAGGCTGATCGCTATTGAATTAATCCATCCTTGATGACCTTGTCGAACGTACACACACACTCCCCTTTCGACATTCCACCAGCGCAGTGTCCCGTCAATCCCGGCACTCACCAGGATATCGCCTTGCGGACTCCAGGCAATGGCGAAGACATGACTGGGATGTCCCACCAGGGAACGGAGCAGGTCTCCACTGCTGGCATCCCAGAGCAATACTTCCCCGGTGCTGCCCCCACCACCACAACTTGCCAATACGCTCCCATCAGGACTCCACACGACGCTTGCCACATCTTTGGTATGTCCCTGTAATGTTTGCAGGAGGGTGCCATCCTCGGCTTGCCACAGTCGCACGGTATGGTCGTCGCTACACGTCGCCAGCCGTGTCCCATCAGGACTCCAACTCACCGCACTGACCAGGCTGGTGTGTCCCTGTCCCACCCAGCGGCAGGTACTCTTGGAGATATCCCAGACGCGCACGACCTGGTCGTAGCCCGCGCTGGCCAGCCAGGCTCCGTCCGGACTCCAGGCCACTCTGGTCACCTGGCTGCTATGGGCACGCAACACTTGGACCAATGTTCCTGTCGTGCTATCCCAGACGCGCACCGTATGGTCATAGCTTCCACTGGCGAGCAGCCTTCCGTTGGGTTGCCACGACAGGGTGTAGACAGGTTGTGTATGCCCTTGGAGGCTCTTCACGGGCCTTCTGCTTGTGATATCCCAGACAGTGATAGCAAAGTATGTCCCCCCATTGGCCAGCAAGCGACTGTCAGGGCTCCAGGTCACAGCGAGAGGGGTGACCGAGTAACCTTGCAGGATGCGCAGGCACTGTCCACTGCTGATCTCCCACACGCGCAGCGTCCGATCTTCGCTCCCACTCAGCAGCCACTTGCCATCGGGAGTGAAGACGAGCGTCTGCACCAGATCCGTGTGCCCCAGAAGCGTCTGCCGCGTCACCTCACGCTCAGGGTGCCACAACCTGATGGTCGTATCAAAACTGCCACTGGCCAGGGTACGCCCATCGGGGCTCCAGGCCACCGTCCTGACGTGATCGGTATGCCCAGGCAAGGTGTGTTGACAGCGACCGCTCTCGACCTCCCACAGCTTGACCAGGTTGTCGGCTCCTCCACTGGCCAGCAGCTTGCCGTCAGGCGTAAAGGCGACTCCCATCACCCAGTTCGTGTGTCCGGTCAAGGTTCGCACGCAGGTGCCAGTTTCCACCTCCCAGACGCGAATCGTGCGATCAAAACTGACACTGGCGAGCAGATGCCCATCCGGGTGCCATGCAATGGAGTAGACATTCTCGAGATGCCCCCTGAGCGTGTGCAGGCATCGTCCGTTGTTCAGATCCCAAAGCTTGATGGAGCCATCATCGCTCCCACTGGCCAGAAGAGCTCCAGCAGGGCGAAAGGCGACGCTTTGGACATAGCCTTGATGCCCCTGGAAGTTCCAGATGATGGCTTTGCCAGCCACATCCCAGACTTTGACTGTGCAGTCCCAGCTCCCACTGGCAAGCATGCTGCCATCCGGGCTGAAGGCGACCCCTGCCACGGCATGGGTATGAGCCGGTATCACCGCATAGGCCGTCTGGCCTTCCTGCCGCCAGATGCGTACCTCACCACTAATACTGCCTGCTGCCCAGTACTGTCCATCTGGGCTAATAGCAGCAGAGTAGATGGCGCCAAAGGCTTGGCTGAAGACGACCTGCTCTAGGTGTGCGCCTTCCAGCGAGGTATCTTGCATTTCGACGCCTTGCATGTAGGCCCCACGAATGGAGAGTCGGGAGAGGTCCAGGCCGCGCAGGTGACCGCGAAGCTCTTTGAGCAGGCTGAGGACATTGGCGGGACCATAGCCCTGGGTAGCCGTGTCCTCGGCACGGAACCGCGAGAGCAGGCGTAGCAGGTGCGCCTCGACCTGTGCGTTTGCTCCCAGTCCGGCGCGAAGCCGCTCGAGGAGAGGCTGCACTAGCAGGCGCACTTGCGTCTGGCGCACGTAATCCTTGGCTCGCGCTTGCGCGAGTGCCACCTGGCGCAACTGCTGTGGGTCGCCCAGCACGATCTCCTCGCAAAGACGCTCGCCCAGTTCATCGGTGAGGTACTCCATCACCACCGATTGCAGGCTAAAGCTCGCCTGCTGCCCCCGTTCCAGCAGCGAGCGTCGTCTCAATGATTCCAACGCCTCCAAGAGCTGTGCGCGCAGCACCTGGGAATGCAGAACCAGCGCGAGCGTCTGAAGCTCCGTCCACTCGCGCAGCACGGCCAGCCAGGTGAGCAGCAGGTGCTCAAGAGGAGTCAGACGCCCCACCTGCTGGCGCAGCACCGGCCGCACCCCGTTGAAGATCAGTTCCCCTTCGCGCAGGAAGCGGTCGAGATCTCCACCGAAGAGGTCGGAGATCGTCTGCGCCACGATCTTGAGGGCAAGGGGATTGCCCGCATAGCCGGCCACGAGTCGCTGCCAGGCAACGGGCGTGCCGCCGAGTTCCTTGTCGCTGAGCAACGCCTTAGCGGTCTGTTCGTCCATCCCCACCAGGCGCAGCGAGCGCACCGGGGAGCGCACACCCTCTAACGGCTCAATTTCTTTGGGCTTCTCGCGGGAGGTGAGCAGCACACAGCTCTGGTGGGCCGACTCGGCCAGGCGCCCAATCAGCCGTCCGTAGCCCTCATAGCCCGGCAGGTAGGTGCCCTCGCGGTCCCCGCTCTTGAGCAGCGTCTCCAGGTTGTCGAGCACCAGCAGGCAGCGGCGGGCCTGCAAGCGCGAGAGCAGCTGCGTGATACGCTGCTCGAGCGACGCGGGGAATGCGGCGGGCGGCGTCTCGGAGAAGAAGGTGATGCAGTCGGCGACCAGCTCCTCGCAGGGAGGCGCGTCACGGACCGAGCGCCAGAGCAGTGCCTCGAAGTGGGGAGCCAGGTGCTGACCGAGGTATGAGGCCAGCATACTCTTGCCGATGCCGCCCATCCCGAGGAGCACGATCAGGCGGCAGCGCTCCTGCACGATCCACCGGGTGAGCTCGGCTATTTCCACCTCGCAGCCCACGAAATGGCTCACGTCTAAGGCTCTCACCAGGTCGATGCGCGGGAAAGCTGCGGACTCCGATCCCGTGTGGGCTACAAGCGTCTCAGCCCATGGGGAAGGCTGGACGGGCCGAGCCGAAGCGAGCAGGTCATGGAGCCAGCGCTCATCCAGCAGCACCTTCTGGTGTGTCGCCTTCCAGAAAGCGCGGATCTCCTCTTCCTCGCGCCCGGCGGGAAAGGCTTTCTGCTGGGCGGCAAACGTCAGCAACGCTTTGAGGTGGTCGGCCTTGGGATAGGTACTGCCTCCCTCCCACTCGGCCACCGCTCGCCGGGAGACACCAAGCTGCTTGGCCAGGCCAGCTTGGGTCAGGCCGATGGTGGTGCGCAGCGTCTGCATCAGCTCACCGAAGGCATAATCTCGCTCACCGTAGGAGGAGCTTTTCATGAGCGGTCTTCCTTCCGCGTGACCCACAGGAGCAAAATACAATGAAGTAATGTGAAGTGACACGTCAACTGATGGACAGTGACTTCCCCAGGACTCATCCGCTATACTGGTAGTGAACGGTGCGCCCTCATCGTGGGTCAACGCCTGTCTGGGGTTGTATGGGGGCAAGGTTAAGTGAACTCATACAATCCCTGCTATTCTATCCTTTAGAATAGCACATTTTCAAAAGGACCATCAACCGCTCGCTCGCTATATGGCCTTCCGTGTGCACGCTGCTGGTGGACCATCCAGCCGCGGCGGCTAGAGCTGGGCCGCCTAATCGGGGCTGGGGCTCTGCTCATCCATCTCATCCTCCACGGCCCCTAAGGCACGCAAGTTGGCGATCTCAGCCTGGGTCAAACCCCGGATGCCCGTGATATTGAGTCGCTCGTAGGGCCGGTCGCGGCGCAGCGTGCCCAGAGAATGGCCACTCTCGAGGTCCCAGAGCCTGATCGTTCCGTCATTGCCGCAACTGGCGAGCCTGCGGCCATCGGGACTGACCTTGAGCGCCTGCACAATCCCCTGATGGGCCTCTCGCACCCGCACGCACTCACAGCTCGGCAGGTCCCACCAGCACAGCCGACCGTCACTGCCTCCACTGACGAGCCTCTTCCCGACGGGATGCCAGGCGACTGCATAGACCGCCCCCGTCAGCCCCTGCAGGGTGGACATGCGCTCCCCGCTGTGCGCATCCCACACGAAGAGCTCCCCGCTGTGCTGGCTGTCACCCCCGGAGGCGAGCTGCGTGCCATCGGGGCTCCAGGCCACGCTCGTGACGCCTCCACGATGCCCCGCTAGCCGCTGGAGCAGCCTACCATCCGCAGCGTCCCACACATAGACGTGCCCATCTTCGCCGCCAGCCACCAGGTGGGTGCCATCGGGGCTCCAGGCCACCCGGCGGATCCAGATGGGCCGCTCCCGCCCGATCCAGCGAGGAGCGCCTGCTCCCACCTCCCACATTAGTACGCCACGACTCAAAGTGGCGCTGGCCAGCTGCTTGCCATCGGGACTCCAGGCCAGGCCCCAGAAGAGGGTGTCGGGGTGGTCGGGGTCGCCGATGACCTGTAGACAATTGCTGGTGGCCGAGTCCCAGAGCCGGATAGCATTATCCCAGCCGGAACTGGCCAGCACGCCCCCATCGGGACGCCATGCGACCCCGTACACGCTCCAGCCATGTCCACGCAACACGCCTCGCGGCGCCCCTCCTCCGAGGCTTTCCACCTGCCAGAGGCTCACTACGCTATCGGAGCTGGCACTGGCGAGCCGGGTGCCATCCGGACTCCAGTCCAGGTCGTAGAGACAGGCATCGTAGCCCTGCAGGACGCGCACGCACTGCCCTCGCTCTACCTCCCACAGCCGCAGCGTGCCATCCTGACTGCCACTGAGCAGGCTGCGGCTGTCGGGTGTGAAGGCCAGGCCGTGCACCGCGGCGCGATGGCCCTGCAGCACCACCCGAGCGAGGCCCTGCTGGGCATCCCACAGCCGGATCGTGTGGTCCCAGCTGCCACTGGCTAGCGTGCCTCCATCTGGGCTCCAGGCCACAGGTTGCACCTGCTGCGTATGCCCCACCAGCGTCTGGCGCAGGTGAAGGCGGCCTGACTCTCCCAGTTCCCAGAGCTTGACGCTGCCATCCCAGCTCGCGCTGGCCAGGAGGCTTTCGTCGGGCGCAAAGGCCAGTCCCCACACCCAACTGCTATGCCCTACGAGGCTCTCGACACAGGTCGCTGGGCGGTTCGGCCCGATCTCCCACAGCCGGATCGTGCCCGCATCGTCGCCAGTGGCGAGCAGGTGCCCATCCGGACTCCAGGCCAGCGCGGAGACCGGGCCGGGATGCGGCACCTCCTGGATGAGGGTGCCCAACTTCGGATCCCAGAGCCGGACGGTCGCATCAAGTCCTCCACTTGCCAGTAGACCTCCATCGCAGGCAAAGGCCACGCAGAGGATGGTGCTAGGATGCCCACCCGACCAGAGCGCGGCTCCACTCTCGATGTCCCACAGCTTGACGCTGCCATCAGTGCTTCCACTGGCGAGCAGGCGTTCGTGCGGGCTGAAAGCGAGGACCGTGGCAATATCCGTATGCGCCTGCCAGACCCGGTGCAAGGTCTGGCCTGCCCCGCGCCACAGCCGCACATCGCCACGCCGACCAGCGGCGGCCCAGTACTGCCCGCTCTGGCTGATGGCGACCGCCCAGATGGCATCAAGGGCTTCGGTAAAGACACTCTCCTCGAGCCTTGCCCCGGACAGAGTGGCATCTTGCAGCTCGACGCCTTGTAGATAGGCCCCTCGAATGGCGAGCCTCGACAGATCCAGGCCGCGCAGGTGCCCGCGCAGTGCGGTGAGCAGGCTGAGGACATTGGCGGGACCATAGCCCTGGGTGGTCGCATCCTCGGCACGGAACTGCGCGAGCAGGGGCAGCAGGTGTGCCTCGACCAGGTCGTCTGCTCCCAGTTCGGCGCGCAGCCGCTCGAGGAGGGGCTGCATCAGCAGGCGCACCTGGATCTCCCGCACGTAATCCTTGGCTTGCGCCTGCGCGAGTGCCACCTGGCGCAACTGCTGCGGGTCGCCCAGCACGATCTCCTCGGCCAGGCGCTCGCCCAGTTCATCGGTGAGGTACTCCATCACCACCGATTGCAGGCTAAAGCTCGCCTGCTGTCCCCGTTCCAGCAGCGAGCGCCTCCTCAGCGCTTCCAGCGCCTCCAATAGTTTCGAGCGCAGCATCCGGGGATGGATAGCCTGCGAGAGCGCTTCCAGCGGTGTCCACTCGCGCAGCACGGCCAGCCAGGTGAGCAGGAGGTGTTCCAGCGGAGTGAGCCGCCCCACCTGCTGGCGCAACACCGGTCGGATGCCGTTGAAGATCAGTTCCCCTTCCTGCAGGAACTGGTCGAGATCGCCATTGAAGAGATCCAGGATCGTCTGTGCCACGATTTTCAAGGCCAGGGGATTGCCCGCGTAGCTGGCCACCAGGCGTTGCCAGGCGGCAGGCGTGCCACGCAATTCCTTGTCGCTGAGCAGTTCGTGCGCGGCCTGTTCATCCATCCCCACCAGGCGCAGCGAGCGCACCGGGGAGCGTACGCCTTCTAGCGGCTCAATTTCTTTGGGCTTCTCGCGGGAGGTCGCCAGCACGCAGCTCTGGTGGGACGACTCGGCCAGGCGCTGGATCAGCCGCCCGTAGCCCTCGTAACCTGGCCGGTAGCCGCCTGTGGGGTCCCGGCTTTCAAGGATGGCCTCCAGGTTGTCGAGCACGAGCAGGCAGCGATGAGTCTGCAGGCGTGCCAGCAATTGGTCGATCCGCTGCTCCAGGGACGTGGGGAACTCTGCTGGCGGTGTCTCGGAGAAGAAGGTGATGCAGTCGGCGACCAGCTCTTCGCAGGAAGGGGCATCACGCACCGAGCGCCAGAGCACCGCCTCGAACTCGTGAGTCAGGTGCCGACCCAGGTAGGAAGCCAGCATGCTCTTGCCGATGCCGCCCATCCCAAGGAGCACGATCAGGCGGCAGCGCTCCTGCACGATCCACCGGGTGAGCTCGGCCACTTCCACCTCGCAGCCCACGAAGTGACTCACATCGAGCGCTTCCACCAGGTCTATACGTCGGAAGGCTGAGGCCTCCGATCCCGTGGGGGTAAGGAGCGGCTCGGTCTGTGAGAGATGCTGGACGGGCAGAGCCGAAACGAGCAGGTTCTGGAGCCAGCGCTCATCCAGCAGCACCTTCTGGTGCGCCGCCTTCCACAGCGCGCGGATCTCCTCCTCCTCGCGCCCGGTGGCAAAGACTTGTTGCTGCATTCCCAGGGTAATGAGCTGTTTGAGGCGTTCAGCTTTGGGGTAAGCGCTGCCTGCCTCCCACTCCGCCACTGCACGCCGGGAGACGCCAAGCCGCTCGGCCAGTCCTGCCTGCGTCAGGCCGATATTCGTCCGCAGCGTCAGCATCATCTGACCGAATGTATAGTCTCGCTCGCCATAAGAGGAACTCTTCATCGGTGGTCTCCTTTCCGTGTGACCCACCAGAGCAAAGCAATGTGAAGCGATATGAAGTGAGACGTCATCCGATGGACGGTGACTTCCCCAGGGGAACAGCGCTATACTAGTGACTGTCGGATGTGCCCTCCAAGCGGGTCAACGCCTGTCTGGGGTGGTCTGGGGACATGCCAAGTGAAGCCAGACCACCTCTCCTCATCTGTTCCTCCATGATAGCACATGCGCTGGCGGATGACGAACAACTTGCTCAGGCTCTCCTGTGTCTGCTCCCCAAGAAGTGAAGCGAGTTGAAGTGACATGCCATCTGATGTACGCTGACTTTCCCTGCACATGCTTCTATACTCTTAAATGAGGAAGAATTACGATTTATAAATGTTTGAGCTTGATGCCAGCGTTGCACGTCGTGCAGCCTGCACCAGATGGCTCAGAGATACAGGAGGACACCGATGGAGTTACAAGAGCAGATCCCCACCAGAACAGAGATTCGGAATCTCGAGCACGTGGGTTTTTCGAGCGAGGAGATTGCTAGCCTCCTCAGAGTCAAAGCGCGCTATCAGCGAGGGGCCTATCACGAGGCCACTCCTGAATACAAGCGGCTGGCGTTTGTGCGCTGGCTCTACCTGCAGGGTCGCCTGCAGAGCTAAGCCGTGATTACAACGCATGCGCGACGGAGGATGTGGCATGGGGCAGAAGCTTTTCTGTCGTTGTTGTCCGCTAGATAAGAGGAGCAGACTATGAGCCAGTTACAACTGTCACTGCTTGGTACACCGGTAGTGAAGCACGGTGAGCGCACGCTCACCTTCTCCACGCGCAAGGCGCTGGCCCTGCTCGTCTACCTGGCTGTGGAAGGTGGGATCCACCCGCGCAAAACGTTGTCCGAATCATTCTGGCCGGAACTGGATGCCGAGCATGGGCGGGCGGCCTTACGGGCTACCCTGCTCGAGCTGCGCAAGCTCCTTGAGCGCTCTCACGGACCAGGCGAGCGGGCTCACCTGCTGGTTGAGCGCGATACACTTGGATTCGATCAGGGCAGTCCGCTCATCCTGGATCTCCGCCTCGTCGAATCTGCCAGCAAGCAGGTAGGGCGCGGGATTGAACCGCTGGCAGGCCAGGCGCATGAAGCATTGCTGGCACAGCTTGAGCAGGCCACGCGCCAGGCCCACGGTCCGTTCCTGGCCAGCTTCACGCTGCGCGACTCGCAATTCTTCGACGACTGGGCACGCCAACACCGCGAGTACTGGCACCTGCGCGTTCACCAGCTCTTTGATGTCTTGTCGCTGCTGTACGAACGGGCGGGGGATGGGGAGCGCGCCATCGAGACCGTGACCCGCTGGCTGGGCTTCGATCCACTCAATGAAGAGGGCTACCGACGCCTGATGCGACTGCGCTTCTCTCAAGGAGATCGCGCAGGAGCCTTACGCGCGTACGCCAACGGCCGAGCCGTGTTGGCTGACGAACTGCAGGTCGAGCTGGAACCCGAGACCGTGGCCCTGGCTAAACGCATTCGCCACACCGCTCCTGTACGTCTGGCGCAGCCTCGCAGTCTCTTGCCGCCTCACGTTTCACCCGGACAGCCACCGGCGAACCTGCTGGACGGCCCGTTCCTGGGACGAGCAGCCGAGTTCGGCGCCTTGATCGACTGCTACCAGCGCTCGCACGCGGGACAGCCTCAGCTCGTCCTGCTCCAGGGGGAGACCGGGATCGGCAAGACACGCCTGGCCACCGAATTTGCCGGCTGGGCACAGGCGCAGGGGGCCGCTGTGCTGGCGGGGAGGGCTCTTCAAACCGGGAGGCAGCTCCCGTACCAGCCGCTCATCGATGTGCTGCGCCGCCAACTGGAGCAGGAACATGCCCCCGATAATCTCCTCAGTGCTGTCTGGCTGGCCGAACTCTCCCGCTTGCTGCCCGAACTGCGCGACCGCTATCCCGATCTGCCCGTTCCTGCGACGGATGAGGCGCTCGGGCACAATCGCCTGTTCGAGGCCATAGCTCGTCTGGTCCAGCTATGGGCCACACGCCGCCCCCTGGTGCTCTTGCTCGATGATATGCAGTGGGCGGATACAGCGACGCTCGACCTGCTGCTCTACCTCGCGCGCAGCCTCGCCGAACACTCCGCACCGGTCCTGCTGCTGCTCACCCTGCGCACAGGGGCCGATCCCTCTCCTTCCGTACAGTCCACCTGGATGATAGCCCTCAGGAGGACGCGCATCCCGTTGACGGCACTGGCGCTTGCCGCTTTCACCCGAGAAGAGACGCGGCAATTCATACAGGCGCTTGCATGGGCAGAGCAGCCACTCGAGATGGGGAACAACAGCTCAACCGGCGGATGCCCCGAAAAGAGGGAAGCCTCCACATTTCGAGAGGTTCTGGTGCCCTTCGCCAACTGGCTCTATTTTCAGACACAGGGGCAGCCGCTTTACCTGGTCGAGACCCTCAAAGGGCTGCTCGCGCGCGAGATCATTGTCCCCTCACTTCAGGAGAATGGCTCCTGGGGGCTGGTGCTGCGGTCCGGGTTGCTCGCGCAGACACCGGTCGGCGAGCTGATCCCGTCGAGCGTGCGTGAGCTGATCCGCTCCCAACTCGGTCGGCTCACCCCGTCCGCCTGGGCGCTGCTGGTGGCCGGGGCAGCGCTGGGACAAGGACTGACCTTCGAGCGGCTGATTCAGGTGGCCCAGCTCGATGAGCAAGAGGGTTTGCGTGCCCTGGAGGAGCTCCTACGCAGTGGATTGCTTAGCGAGGGGACACCGGTTGAAGACTCGCAGGCGTTCGATGGATTTGCCTTTCCTCGCGAGATGATCCGCGAGGTGGTGTATCAGGAGGCAGGGGCGACCCGCCAACGGCTCTTGCAGCGGCGTGTATCGGCAGTCAAGCAAGAAGAGAAGGCCCATCTCCTTCATCCCGCCCCCGGCGACGGGTATGCTCCTGCAAAGACCAGGAATGCGCAGGGATGGCGGCTGGCGGCTGGAACAGTTGGGGGAGATATGCACAGGGCCGTCGCAAAGGATTCTTCGGGCGCGACCAGAAGACATGCAGGCGCAGGGACGGGCGAGCACACCCTACTGGCCGTCGGTGATTGGGGTGCAGGGGGACATGTTACTCCAGACGTCCCAAGATCACCTCCTGGCAGTCCTTCCAGAGCATTGTTTGAGACGCGCCGTAGAGGAGGGAAATTACGATGAGAAACCAGCAACAACTGGACCTGTTAAAGCAGGGGGGAGCCACTATCTGGAACACGTGGAGAGAAGAGCATCCCGATACGCCGATCGAGCTGAACGGCGTTGACTTGAGCGAGGCCAACCTGGGTGAAGTCAATCTCGCCGGGGCCGACCTCAGCCGGGCCGATTTGAGTGGGGTCGATCTCAACAATGCGAACCTGAGCAAAGCTATGCTAGCTGGGGCCAATTTGAGTGGGGCCAACCTCGCCGGGGTTGATCTGAGCACTGCGGATTTGCGCGGGGCGAATCTCATCGCTGCCGATCTAACCGATGCCGACCTCGCAGGAGCCGACCTGCGAGGTGCGGATTTGTGCGAGGCTCGACTGGTCTGGGCCACGTTGGAAGGGGCGCTCATTACTCCGGAACAGCTGAGCCAGGCCAGCGTGGGGCGCGAGAGCCTGTAGGAGGCAGATGATGAACGCATTGAACATTCCTCTACCGGCGGAGCCAGGCCGTCGAACGCTCGCTGAGCGAAGCGCCGTGGGGAGGAGTCTTCGCGAGAGGGTTCCTCGCTCCAGCCATGCTGCATGGTCTCCGGCTGCTGATCGACCCGATCCAATCAGTCTATTGGAAGAACAGGACCGCTCCCGGCTGGCACAGTTCGTGCCGATTCGCTACGGGCGGATGATCGCCTCACCTTTTGGCTTTCTGCGCGGCTCGGCAGTCGTGATGGCGGGCGATCTCGCTGCAACTCCCGTGACAGGCTTGCAGGTGCAGATGTGTGGCGATGCCCACCTCGGCAACTTCGGCGTCTACGCAACGCCCGAGCGGAACCAGGTCTTCGATGTGAACGACTTTGACGAGACGCTCCCAGGTCCATGGGAGTGGGACGTCAAGCGGCTTGCCGCAAGCATCGTCGTTGCGGGACGGACGATGGGCTTCACCCGCGAAATGAACAGGCAGGCGGTAGTGGGGTGCGTACGATCCTATCGCGAACGCCTGTTGAAGTACGGGGAGATGCACCATATCGATGTATGGTATGACCGCATTGATCCCGAAAGTATACGCCAGTTTGTTCGCCGCAGCGACCGCTCCTATGTCGAGAAAGAGCTAGAGAAGGCTCGCCGCAGCTCGAGCCTGGTGGCATTCCCCAGGCTCACCCAGGAAGTGGATGGGCGATACCGCATCAAGGATGACCCACCTACGATCGCACACCTCGATGACGAGCAACTTGCCCAGCAGCTTGGCGTGCTTGTGGAGAGGTACAGCGAATCGCTGCAGGAAGACCGGAACGTGCTGCTCAGGAAATACCGCTTCGTTGACGTTGCCCATAAAGTCGTCGGTGTGGGGAGCGTGGGTACGCGTTGTTATATCGCCTTGCTCATGGGGAGTGAGGAGGGTGACCCGCTCTTCTTACAGGTCAAGCAGGCTCAGGCATCGGTTTTCGAGCCCCACCTCGGGCCGAGTTCCTATCTCAACCACGCCCAGAGAGTGGTCCGCGGACAATATCTCATGCAGGCGGCCAGCGATATCTTTCTCGGCTGGACCGGGCTTGGATCCATCGACTTCTATGTTCGCCAGCTGCGTGATATGAAGTTATCCGTGAGTATCGAGAGCCTGAGCGAGAGCCGCTTCGTGCGGTACTGCGAGCTCTGCGGGTGGGCCCTGGCTCGGGCACATGCGCGCTCAGGCGATCCCGCGCAGATCAGCGGCTACCTGGGCACAAATGATACGTTCGACCGGGCGATTGCTTCGTTCGCCGAGGCATATGCAGATCAAACCGAACGCGATCATGCCACCCTCGTCAGTGCCGCCAGGGCAGGACGTGTACCCGTGGAGACCGGGGTGAAATCCAGGTAGACAGAGCGTGCAGTCATGCTGGTGCTCACAGGAGGACCAGAAAGGAAGGAGACCATGCCATACGCGCAGCCACGACAGTACAGCGTCCTACAGGGGCAGGAAGTCCCGGATGGCGTCCTGGTTGGGCAAGCCCAGGCAGGCGATCAGCGCGCCTTTGAGATCCTGGTACGTCGCTACCATTGCCCATTAGTGAGCTACATCCGGGGCTTTCTCAAAGACAGCGAGGAAGTCTCTGATGTGCTTCAGCATGTCTTCTTCCAACTCCATGTTTCCCTGCCGATCCTACTGACGCATGTGTCGCTCAAGCCCTGGCTGTTTCAGGTGGCCCGCAATCGCTGCCTGGATGAGCTGCGCAGGAGACGCCGGCGGGCTGAGGTTCCTTTCTCCACCTTTGAACGGAAGGTCGGGGAGGAGCTATCACCGCTAGAGGCTATCCCCGATCCCGAACCCTTGCCCGAGGAAGTTACTGAGAGGAGCGACCTGCGCTGTTCACTGCAGCAGGCCATGTTTTCTCTGCCTCCGACGTTTCGTTCGATCGTCCACCTGCGTTGTTTCAGGCAACTGAGCTTCTCGGAGGTCGGGCGCCTGCTCAAAATGCCGGAGGCTACCGTGAAGGCCTACTTTTACCGCTCTCTGCCGCGCTTGCGCAGAGCCCTCGCGGGCAGCAAGCACTTTGCAGCCGTCTCGTAGTGTGAAACCTGTAGATTTTTTACGGACCAACAAACGCTTTCCTTCACAGTATGATCATATCATGCGAGAAGAGAGCAAAAACGTTGCCCCAGCTGAATGGGGTGAAACGCCCGGTGTGTTCTCGCTGTTTGCCTTTCAGCTCTAGTCGCCAGTCGAAGCGAGGTTGTGGGGGGAACAGCCAGGTACAGATGTGTCTCGTTTTTTCGTTGTCATTCCATAAGGAGGAATAACATGCAACAACTGATTGGTAACTTCCGTACGATGTTCTTGTTTCGCGGCATCGCCGCCGTTCTTTTCGGCGTAATCACACTTGTATGGCCGAAACTGTCACTGACCGCCCTGGTCCTCGTGTTTGGCGTGTTTGCCGTCATTAGCGGGATCACTGCGGTGGCGGCTGCTTTTCGGAACACTGGCGAGCAGGGGTGGGGATTGCTCCTCTTCCAGGGCATCCTGGGGATCCTGGCGGGGGTGATTGCCCTGGTATTGCCGGGCATCACCGCGCTCGCTTTCCTCTACCTGCTGGCGGCCTGGGCGATCATTACCGGCATTCTGGAGGTCATTGCACCACTCTCGTTCCCAATGAGCACTGGGCGCGCTGTGCTGGTGGCGCTGGCCGGAGTGCTATCGGTCGTCTTCGGCATTCTTATCGCTGCTCAACCTGCATCCGGGCTGCTCGCCGTGGCCTGGCTGATCGGTGTCTACGCGATTGTGTTTGGGATCATGTACATCGCGGTGTACTTCCAATCGCGCTCCCTGGCAGCTAGCATAGCCTGAACAGCATCCGTTCAAAGAAATCCTGCTCGCGATCTACTCCACATGGGGTTGGATCGCGAGCGGGGATCGCGGTTCTCCTGGAGAAGGACCGGTGGAACGAGGAGAGGACCATGCAGCAGGCAGACAGAAACGAAAACGGACGGGAGCAGACGCTTACAACAACTGAAGGCGCCGAACAAGCTGCGGTACACACTCCAGAAACTCAAAGGCTCCACAGGAAAGTAGTCGGGTGCTTGCTCCAGGTATTGGCACTGCAGCTCACGCTGTTTGGACTGCTAGCCTGGTTCGTCCACATCCATCCCATCTTGCCGCTCGATGTCGCGATTACGCGCTCGTTTCAACAGAACCAGGCCCCCTGGCTGCGCATCACGATGCTCGCCATCAGCTATCCGGGGAGTTCACTTCTCCTGCCCGTTCTCATTCTCCTGACGGTTGGCGCTTTCTGGGCGGTGGGCGATCGTTTAGAGGCCGTATTCGTTGGAGGGCTCTCGACCGTCAGTCTGCTCCTCAACCTCCTGCTGAAAGTCCAGGTCGGCCGGCCACGCCCGACGGCCGATCTCGTCCACATCGTTCAGGAAGCGCTGGGATACAGCTTCCCGAGCGGCCATGTGATGGCCTACATCGCGTATTGGGGGCTGCTCTTCGCCTTCGGCATCATCCTCTTCAAGGGAAGACACTGGTGGCGGACAGCCCTGCTAATCACCTCGGCCACGTTCGTGATGCTGATCGGCCCCTCCCGAATTTACCTGGGAGACCACTGGGCCAGCGATGTCCTCGGTGCCTACCTGATCGGTGAGGCCTTGTTAGGCCTTGCCGTGGGTGTCTATCTTCCATTGAAAGAGCGCGGCGTGCTGGAGACGCCCGAGGCACGCGCCCGCATGAAGAAACAGAAGGCGTTGCGGTCATTTCCGACAAAGGGAGGATTTTGAATGGCTCCACATACGACTGATACCACACACGAGAAGGCATCAACCGATACGTTGCCTTCTGGCCACGCCGGGCGGAGGAGACTGCTCATCGCCTTGACAGTCCTGGCGTTTCTCGCCATCGGAGCGGTGGCCCTGTTTGCGCTTTCACTGATCGAAGGGGCGGTCATCCTGCTGATGCTTTCCGCACTGCTCGCCTACCTCATCTATCCGCTTGTGCAGTTCTTACAACGCCGCCTCCCACCTCCTTTGGCAATCGCCGTTGCCTATCTGCTGGTGGCAGGTGTCCTGGCTGTAGTCATGTTTATCGTCACCTCCTCGCTCATTCGGCAATCATCCGCGCTCGCGCAATACATCCAATTCCTGTTGAGCCCGGCTGGAGAGCGCCAGCTTCAATCGCTAAGTGACTCCCTGGGAAAGTTTGGCATTAGCAAAGGCCAGGTGATCCAGTTCGAGAACCAGCTGCTTGCTCAAGTGCAGAGCGCGCTCTCTGGCCTACTTCCGTTCCTGATCGTGTTTTTCAGCAACATCATCAACCTCGTCCTCGTGGTCACGCTCAGTGTCTACTTTGTCATTGACGGCCCGCGCATCGTTCGCTGGCTCCGCCTCAAAACTCCGGTAGCTCAAAGGGAGACGATCAACTTCCTCTTGAGCGATCTCGATCAGAG
>WNGR01001225.1_pt1 | contig 28760 bp, 34 predicted proteins | sample 5407581 | NCBI WGS metagenome assembly WNGR01 (sample SAMN13153383, study PRJNA577476) | soil metagenome | isolation source: 80 cm soil or saprolite under Garry oak tree replicate 2 | place: USA:California | collected 2016-06-15
ATATGATCAGTGCCCTGATGGGTCAGACGTACCGGAACGGAACACCGCTTCCTGACCACGAAATAGCGCATATCATGATCGCGTTACTCATGGCTGGCCAGCACACGAGTTCCGCGACTGCCGCTTGGGCTCTCTTGCATCTTGCCGATCACCCTGAAATTGCGTGAGTCGCTACAGCACAAACACTCTTTACCCTCGTTTTGACACCTTTTTGTCAGCGAGAATGTCTACCAAGAGCAAGTCAAGCATTTCTCTACCCCTGACGGCACCCTTCGCCTGCCAACCTATGAGGAGCTCAAATCCCTTCCGGTTCTTGATTCTATAATTCGTGAGACACTTCGAATGCATCCACCGATCCACAGCATCATACGTTATGTCCGCGCCGATCTCATCATTCCCGGCACACTCTCGGCTCCATCGAAAGATTCACAGTATATTGTGCCGAAGGGTCACTATGTCCTTTCGTCCCCCGCCGTGTCACAAGTCGACAAATCGATGTGGTTAAAAGCTGAGGAATGGATCCCGAGTCGTTGGACAGACCCAGAGGGCCAGGCTCAGCAGGCGTTCAAGCAGTACGCTGACGAGAATGGCGAAAAAGTCGACTATGGTTTCGGCGCAGTGAGCAAAGGCACGGAAAGCCCGTATCAACCGTTCGGTGCTGGCAGGCATCGCTGCATTGGTGAACAATTTGCGTACCTGCAGCTTTGTACTCTGATCTCGACGGTGGTGCGCAAAGTCGAGATGCGCATTCCAGGTGGAGTTCCCCCTCCCAATTACCATGTACGTTTTTCGATGTCTGGTACATTCCCGCAAAGAGCTAACCTTGTTTCTAGACCATGATCACCCTCCCCAAGCAGCCACGTATGATCACCTACCGTCGTAGAAAGTTCGATTAGACATTTATTTAGACACTTAGCATGATAGATATAAATAATTAAATAATTAAAGATCACGTGATGGAGAGACGCGCCGGGTCTTGTCCTCTCGTTCGTTCACTCGTTCTTCGCTCGACTCTTTACCATGGCATCTGCATTTCCCATTGTTCTCATCCTTTTTGTCGTCGTAGGTCTCATGACCGCATCGTGGTTTTCTATCCGTAAGGGTCCGCAACAAACGTGTGTCTACATTCACCCAGTGTTACCCACTTCCGCAGCTGTTGGCTAATGACCTACGCAGCCTCATCCGAACTAGCATACTGCTATCCCTCACATGCTGCTACTTGATGTGGGCCATAGCGTACTTAGCGCAGTTACATCCTCTTGAAGGTGAGCTCATCTCGTCACGGAAGCAGAGCAGACGTGTTAATTCGTGGGTTATCAAGTTCCGAAGGTGAACCTTGCACTAGAACACTGACGTGCAACATCTGGGGCCTTCTAGATGGGGGGGGTTCTAAGGTACGTCGCCAATATGTCCCGCCTTGTACTCGGATTCACCATACCTATTAGAGTATTTAGGCCCAGCTATCATAGTTCTGTTTTTGTTCTTCGTGTTATATCCTCCTTACTTTGGTGTAATCAAACTTCAAACTTCCATTCGATTCGGTGCTACTTGTACAATTAGAAGACCCCAACCGATGAACACCAGGCGCGTAATTCTTAGTCCCAACTACTTTCTACGATCCATCCGGGGGCAGGCTTCCAATCTGCCCAGCCCTTCAAGATGGTATCGCTCTCCGTACCCCAGCCCTCGGCTTCGGTCGTGGTCCACTCGGAAGCAATCGTTACTTCCCCCGCGTCTTCGGCCTCGTCCTGGTCTTCTTCGTCTTCGTCATCGTCGTACTCCTCGCTGTACTCCTCATCTTCGTAGGACTCGGCGTCGTCGTCGTCGGTAGCTTCTGAGTTCTCGGCCCAAGCGTCCTGCCATGGTCCTCTGCCCCGCAGTTCGGCACCGGGCAACTCCACCACCCAGTCCTCCGCATCCTTGCCTTCCTTGTGCAGCACGAATGACGTATCCTGGTCCACAACATCTATCAGCACCTCGAGCCAACCACCGCATGCAGATGATATTTCTTCTTCGCGCCAGAGTTCGAAGATGGTGACGTCGGCGGCACCGATAGTGTGAATGGCGATCTTGATAGCAGCAACGATGTCTTCACGCGATGCTGGCTTCTCTGCGGCGGCGTGTGCTTCGTAATGATGTGTGGCCAGGAGTTTGTGGGGTTGCCCTCCGTCCACCCTCCCCGAGGCCCACTCTGCGTACCTGGTGGCGCGTCTCGTGGCCCATTCGCTGCCCTCGCGCCTTCGGAAGGTGACAGCCTGACTGGCGCGTATTTTATCGCCATCACGCCCCCAGGGGTCTTTAGTGGCTGAGCGTCCAATCCCATCGATAATAACTTCATACCCCCAGTCCGCCGCCGCTGCCCTACACCACGCCACGCATTCGTCCACTGTCCACTCGAACTTGTGGTCACGGTGGCGGAACACGCGGTCAGTGAGTAAGGTCGGATCTGGGAAGCCCCATTTGCGGTCACCTGGGGCACTGAAGCATGCGTTGAAATCGTAAGAGGGTGTGGTGAGCAAAAGAAGACGCGGGGCATAGTTCCCGAGCAGGATCGGAGCGAAAGAAGTGAGGACGTCCTTGGGCAGATGCTCAATTCTAGACTCTGGGTCAGAAAAAACGTGTGCATGGGTGGAGGGGTTGTGCCGTACACTTCGGTCGCAACGATGCAGTCGATGCCTTTGAATGCGGCATTGGGTTTTTGCAGACCGCCCTTCCAGATCGATACGTCCAGTTCTTCGAAGCGCGTCCAATCGTATGCGTTCTTCGGCGGCTCGGTGATGTCGATGGCGTACGAAAGGTCATCTTGCACGATGTCGAGGCCGTGCATGTCGCGAATGTGAATCAGGTCAGGTTTTTCAAATACAGACGGGGCGGGAGTCGAGGACGAATAGGCGCGCCACGGCGCGGTGTGAGTGAGATGCTGCAAGAGGATACCCTCGCCACAGCCGACGTCTAGTGCCTGAGAACAAAGTCAGTGGGCGACCTCGACGCTGAAGGGCCTGAGGTCCCACCGATGTGACGCTCTCGCGACGAAGAACGTCGAGCACCCAAGCGCGTCGCTGTTCGTGCAAGGGTGGTTGGAACTTTACTTCTACGTTCTGAAGCTGGGCTGCGATGCTGTTCTCCATGGTAGAGCTAGTGGATGGGGTGATGGGGCCTTCAGGACAGGATGGAGAGTCCTTTATACCTTGAGCAGGACCGCCAGATGTCTCATTCTGTAAATCAACATACGAGTAATTTGCGTCTTTTGACCGCCTTGGACATGTTCATAGATAAGATTCGGACCCAGGTTCTTTGAATGGTTCCCGGACCTTTTTGGACTTTGGGTTGGTTCTAATCAGCCCTGTCGCCATGCTAGTGACATGGGTTCTATGTCTGTGGGAAAAACTTGAAGGGTGCACATGCGAAAATACCGCGGGTCATGCGCGTTTCTTTCTTACTGTGTTATCTAACTCTCCTCTCCAACCGCTGTGGGCCACATCGGCTTTGGACAAGCTTTGGATATGTTTTTGCGGCAGAAAACTTTTCCACACTTGGTTCTTACTTTGTTCAGGGGGTTTAGAGGGGTTCAGGCCTTGTGACCAACCGCAACAAAAGAACTCTTCTCTCTCTCCGTTGACTTGGTGCGATCCATACCTCTAACACCGCTCTGGGATCTCGGTGATCTCAACGCTGTATAGTATAACGTCCCAGCCATCCCATTCCTTATGATCAGGTGAGCAACGGGCCGGCGGCTCCACACATCTGCAAGAGGTAAGCCTGAGGTAACTGCTTCTGTGTTGACCGATGTTGAACGTTGACCCGACAATCTCATCGCTTATCTTTGGTACCAAAAGAATACGATATGCTCAGCCCACTAGTGTTTCCCGCAACGCGCTCTACCCGTACGAGCGACAGCCCAACAGATTTGCGCCGCCTCGCCGACGACCGACTCGGACTACCGCCCACCAATCGGTCCACGGCCAATTGCACATTCGGGATTCGAGGCGAGGCCCAGAGCCTGCTGCGGTGCGCAGCAACCGTAGGAATATGCAAGAAAACACGCGCTGCGAAGAAGCAAGGCACGACGACGAAGAACTCGGTTTTACCTTTACCAAGCAACCGTGAGGGGATGTTCGGCGTTCTGTTGTTCTGTGTTCTATCAGCGACGACGACCGTAACACCGCCGCCCCGACCCGTGGAGGCGCAGAAGAAGCAGAAGCAGAAGCCGCGAAGAGGCCCCTCGTATGGAGGACGTTATGATCGCACAGTGGCCGTGTGTGTACTGTAGTTGTGGGGGTCTCTCCCTCCGAATCGGACGTTCTCCCCTTACACGCCCGCATACCAAGTAACTCTGTATTCTCGCGGGAATGGCCCGTTCGAGAGTTTCGCCGTCACTGCGGCCATGAAGGACCGAACTATCGCGGACGGGCTGCATGGGCTCATCGTCGTGTCCCACACACACATCAAGGGGGGATGATACGAGGCGCAAGATATCACGAGGCTCCCCCGGGTCCCTCGCCCGCATTCCCGAGGCCAAATGGATGGACCCCCCTGGCAGAAGTCAAGTCATATGCCCAACTGGGAAGAGTAGCGCCGGATGGCTGAGATTGTTGGAAGTTTTCTATCATGGCATACTGATTCTGATGATTCCCCATGGCCACTTGGCGTGTGCCAGTTGCATGTGGAGTAGCGAAGCGAATGGACACCACAGGGGTTACCGCCAAGTCACACCTCGAACTTTCCATGATGAAGACTTATCTCTGAAGTCAGTTACCGAGACTTGCACACACCGGTTGAATTCGTTGGAGGGTTCCTAGCATCCTGGTTCTGATGATTCTCCATGGCCATTTGGCGTATGCAGAGCATATCGAGCAGCGAAGCGAATGAACCAACCACGGGGGTTACCGCCTTCGAACTTTCCATGGATGAAGACTTATCTCTGAAGTCAGTTACCGAGAACCGCACACACCGGTTGAATTCGTTGGAGGATTCCTAGCATCCTGATTCTGATGATTCTCTATGGCCATTTGGCTTATGCCGGAGCATATGGAGTAGCGAAGCGAATGGACCAACCACGAGAGTTACCGCCATGTCACACCTCGAACTTTCCATGGATGAAGAATTCATCTCTGAAGTCAGTTACCGAGGTTCGAAGCACGGAGTCTCAGCACTTTTCCCTCTCCTCTCCTCTCCTCTCCTCATCTCCTCCCTGACTCTTAGTGCAGAGCCCTCGTTGGGGCGTTCGGCCGTTTTCCAGCAAGCTGTGCACGTGCTCCAGGGGGCTCTTGCGTTCACTCTCGATTGTCTGCTGGCTTTTATACGCTGGGTGTGGGCAGAACGAGGTCGAAAGCACTACAACTCTATCTCTATCCCGCCGGTGCGCAGTGAACGTGTTATCCCCCTTTGACAATGGAGCTGTCACGCGCCGGCCGGGCACAGCACGCGCCTTTTGTGGCTTCGACCATTACGGATTACCGGGGCCTCTTGAATCGGGCAATCGCGGGGTTAGCCACGTTATTACAGTAAGTTGCTGCGGGGAAGTCGCGTCCCACACGTAAAAGCGCCGTACCAACGCCGACGTCAGCCGGGGATCTGGTCTGTTGGCACGAGTGGATGAATAGGCCAGAGCGCGAAGCATACTGTATACAAGAGTTCCCTCCCCAAAAAAAAATTCGTTTGACAGTCATGTTATCCGTGTCTTCTTTTCCCACCCGCCCACGCTGGCGGCGGTCGTCGCGTCGCATGTGAAAAGAATAAAGAATCATTGTCCCGATTTGCTTATAGTACTGTCGCCCCTCTTTGGTCGAATCGAACGATGGGCTTGATGAACCTCGGAGTAGTGTTGCCGCGAGTTGATGCGGTCCAAGTCGAGTTGGCAACTCGACGCCAACTCTAACTCGAGAGTTCACACCGGTGCAACTTGGGAGTTCAGCTGCAGACGTGAACCAATGGGAGGCCTTCAATTCTGAAGGTTCTCATGCCCCTTAACCCAGTCTTTTGACAGAACGTGCTGTATTCGAGGAATATTTTTCAGCTTGGGAAGCTCAGAGATTTTGTTTCTCCTGCAGCATTTATTCCCTATTCTATCAACTAATATGTGGGAGGGGAGGGCCATGGAGCCCATGACTGTTTTTTTTCGACTTTCCGAGCCTTCGCCACTTTTCATTCGTCGAGAGCCTGACAGCCTTTGCCACTTTACGTCTGTCAATGCAGGCTTTAGTCCACTGCATCTAATCCGTTCTTTGCAAGCGGAGGAGGTGCCGCGTGCCCACGCAGATGCGCACGTTCCCGCGAGACGACGACCTGGAGCACATCGTCAGCACGCTGCTCGTGCTCAAAAACAACAGCTGGCTCCCTGTCGCTCAGCAGCGGTAACAGCAGCACCATGCGCCACGCACAAGTTGCTCCTAGTCATCGATGGCGCCGACTAAGCCGCCAGATCATCGTTGTTGCCATCAGGGGTGCACGGCGCACAGAGTCGCAGCATGCTGTGGCAGAGCAACTGTCCCCCTCAGCGCACTGGCATCATTGTCATCTGCGTGAGGGGTGCACAGGTGTAGTAGCACGTTATCCCCGACTCTATGACGCCAGCAGCGCGCGGATGTGGGGCTTGCGTTGGGAGCAAACTCTTTAAACATGCCGCAATCGTCGACACCTCGTTGTCGTGGCTTCTGTTGCAAGAAAGTGACGGCTCACGTGGGGGTAATCACCAGCCAGTCTGTCGTCCTTGTCATCACGGGGTTGTCGGCCAGGAAAGAGCATGGCGGAGGAGTAGCCTGCAGGTGAGTTCGACCATGGGAGAACAGGAAGGATAGGAAATGAGCTGTACGCCCCAGAGCTAGAAACATGCCAGAAATAGTGGAGCACGCAGCGGTCACGACGTCGACCCATCGCCTACACAACTGGTGGAAAAGACTCATGCTATTGACGACGCATTCCGCAAACCCTAACCTCGGTACTACCATCCGTGCCACGCGCAAAACATTCACTATTTTAGTATGGAGTTGGTAGGCGAAGGCATGTGTTGGCCTTACTCGGTAGAGGAATGGAGCAAAGGGAGGATAGGTCAAGAATACGATGGAGGAAAGAGATTTTAGAGAGTAACGTAGGTAAAGCATTTTTGGAGACAACTCCCGAGTTGCACCGGTGTGAACTCTCGTTCGATTTGGTCCGAGTTGTCAAAGTTCGGTCTGAGTTCGCACCGGTGTGGACTCTAACTCGCGGCAACACTACCTCGGAGGAGCTTCGGAGACAGAAGTTCAGACATGTCTGATTCTCGAGTGATTACGATGGAAGTTCTGGCGTCAAGCGTCGTCCTGGTATGGGTACAGTACATTTCGAGCAATGTTCTGGAAAACTCGAAAATACGTGGGCAATGGTGATGGGGTTGCTATCTCGAGCTTTTCTCGCTAACAAAAGTCACTCTCGCTAGCACGCAGAATCGTCAAATCTCCCCGGGATAATTATATTTGATACCGTATTTTACAGTGGGAAAGAGACGCCGACCTGGAAAGAGACGCAGACCCTTAGCCAATAACCAATAAAATAGATAGAGAGCAAATTGTGAAGATAATTACAACGGATGAACCAAGATCCATCAAGAGAGGGGGGGAGAGAACGGGGTAAAATATAAGCACAGCAGCAGCAGCCGCAGCAGGCAAAGCTCATAGCAGCCCAGCGGCGCGCAGATCGTTCTCGAGCCGCAACTCTACGCTAGACCGGGGCAAACGACCTGGCTGCACTCTGTTCGTGTTCGCGCTCTGCGGCGGCACAAAGCGTCCCGCGGCTGCGGCTGCGGCTGCTGCACCATCCGATTCGTAAACGACGCTGATACCGAAGACCTCCTCGAGGTTCCGCCGCAGCGCGATGTCGCGCTGCATGTCTTCGGCCGTGAGCGCAGGGGGACCGCGCGTGCGGGACGCGCGCACGGACATTTCGAAGCGCTTGACGCGGAAGTAGCCGATCATGGATGTCAAAAGCAGGAACCAGCCTATTCAATACTCGATTCAGTCACGGTGATATGGGGCGACGAGAAAAAGGGGTGCGTGCGTACCGATCGTCATGAGGAGAAAAGATATCCATTCGTGCCCCGCGTATGCCATTCGCATATCCGTAAGCGTCGGCACATCGCCGTCCGCCGTAGTCGAATTTGTTCCCACCGTCCCGCCCCAATGGGGAAACCCGTCGTCCGTCTGCGAACCGCCCACTTCTGCGCCAAGAGAAGGGACAATAAGGCCCGGCGCGTCGTCGTCCGGCGGGGGAGCGGAAAATGCGCTCATGACCGTCGTGCCGAACCCGAATTGGATGAGCGTGAGCGCAAGCCCGGCTTGCGAGCCTAGTCGGCCGGCGTGCGAGCCGTGCAGGAGGTAGGTGAGCACGAAGCCGGGGAGCTGGAAGAACCATGAGATGAGGGTCGTGGTCACGAACACGACGACCGAGCCCGTTGGCAGCTCGTCGATAAGCATGTCGCCGTTTAGATCGAGCGCCGATGGGGCATGGACCGTCGTGTCCCAGTAGGAGGGAGCGGCGTCCGCCGATGCCGCCACGTAGGACTTAGACGCCATCGCAGCATAAGCGGGGGGTTGCGGTGCATATAGGGGTAAGAAAGTAACGTACAGGCGGAGCCTCTTGTTGTGTCTCCTCAGGCACCATGTAAACGTCCCCATTGTCGGTCACCACGGATACCGACGGAGCAGGCTTCGCCGTCACGTTTGCGAAAACACCGTCGTTGTCGGTCCCGCCGCCTCTCGGGCGATCGTCGCGGATGCGCTGGTAGTACTGCGGGAGCAAGGCGCCGAACGTTCTGCGGAAAATCGATCGGGGTGGTGAGCGGACAACGGGAGAGGTGGGTAGTTGGCCATTGGAGTTGCCATAGTTGTTCGGAAAGGCGAAGGCGGAGTCTGATGGGGGAGAGCCAGGAGGAGGGTAGTCATAGTCACGCTCAAAATCGTATGCGTTTGTCGCTGGCTGAGAGCTGCCACGCAAAGGCAACCGTCCTGCGGATACTGGGGATGGTGGTTGATGGAGGGTGAGGGGTGTTGTTTCTCTTTGGTTGTCGTGGTCATCATCGTCGAATGCGTCGTCCATCTCACGCTCTGCGTCCAAGTCGGACTGCGGATTGGGCAGAGGGGCATAACGTTGAGCTGGGGCCATGAAGCGAGGCCGACGCGAGTGTAATGCAAGAAGAGAAAAGAAAGTGGGAGGCGGACACGGAAGACGGAAGGGGATCAAGTTGTTGACGACGTGCAGGGTCAAATCTCAGGCTCAGCCACCGTAATACCGCATTACAAATTTATCAAAATATCAAATGAGCGACCCTTCTAGCCCAAAAGCCCCTTAACATACTTCATTAATTCGCTTCCCTAGTGTAGCAAGTAAGTCCTAAAGCTCATCGCCGTGGAATAGAAAGCAACTCACCCCTCTGCTCTTCACTCCCTCGACCATCGCTTCCACTGGGTCTACTTCTAGCCAGGACTCGTCACCGATCTCCCCGGAGGTTACGGGTAATGACGCGCCCTGTTGTATTGATTTGTCTGGCTCGCCGTTGGCCAGCTCTGTAGCTCCTTTAGATACCTTTCTGCGCTGCCACTGGCCCATGCGGTAGCGAAGTACCACCATCAACACCGCGCGCCAACCTTCCACGGCACCGGGCTGTTGCGCATCAACCTGCGTGTGCGAAGAATTCGAAGAGGACAAAAATGACGTGAATGACGGCGTGGAAGAAGGCGCCCGGGTGTGCGCGGCATTGGCCGGTGCGACAGGCAAGGAGGGGATCGTTGTCGAGCGAACGACGTACGGGCAGTATGGTCGGTGCTCTCTGAGCAAATCGATTTGCCGTGCTTTTGGGGGTACAGCTGTACTCGGACTATCTTCTGTCATGCGGCTCGCGCGGGGAGTAGAAATTATTGCCCAGAGCCCAAGTCGTCTATGGCATAAAGAGCAATATAAGAGTGAGGTATCTCTCCCCCGATCAGGAGCCACACTTCCTCGGGGAGTCCACGGGGTAGATATCTCCGGTAATGACACTAGATGAGTTGGTGTATTAGTCTGGGTCGTGCTACTACTACGCCCGGAGGGCCGCCGAGGCGTCATAGGGAGGGGTGGGGCAGAGGAAATTTCTGCGGGTGCGACGGAGGAAGCCCGGGACCAGTAAGGAGAAGGAGTTGTGGACTGGGGTAAGGGGTGCGCAGAAGGTACGAGAGACCAGCCGAACAATGACGTGAGGATGGCGTTGGAAGATGGCCCAGGAGGGGATGATTCCTTTTGTATAGACGATTCCTCTTCTGCTAGATTCTCGGGTCCTGTGTTCTCTTTGGCAGATGATTCCGCTCCGACAGAGGCGATGACCGACAGAAGGGCTTGAACTTGAGTCGAGGACTGTATGCAAGTGATGAGATGATGGTGCTTCATGCCGGACGAGTCGCCTTACCAAAGGGTGCTTAATCTCAACGCCTTCTAGAATGGACTCCAAGGAACGTGCTCTGGTCTTGATCTCCTTCGCCATGGCAGCTGGAGACGACAGAGGTATGCGATAAACATCGGCTGGGATGGGGAGGAGTCAGTAAGACGGATATGAGGCCACAGAGTACGGCACACCTACCATCACACTGTCGCTTTTTCCACGGGCAGCCGTCTTTGTGCATGTCAACCAACTGTAGGCGTTGCTTTTCCACGAGAACGCTTGCTACGAATGGAGCGACACGATATGCTTGAACCCGCCTTGCGCCTCTAGTCAATTGCTCCTGGACGTACCAGCATCGCGATTCATCCCATCTCGTCCGGCGAGCACCCACGAGGCCTTGCAGATCCCGCAGACCAGTCTATCCTTTCCGTCATTCACCCATCCACACTTGGCAGCCGCCACGGCGTCGATTGCAGAGGGTTTGTTCGCGTAAGTATTGAGCTTGTACGTTGCAAGACGTTCAAGAAGGCTTTGGGTGGACGAAGGGCGGTACTCGTACGATGCAGTCGAACTCGAGCTCATAGGTGTCGCTGCGCGAAACTTGCTCGGCAACGCTTTACGTGTTTTGGCGGCAGCTCTGGCAAGGATGGCAGCCAGATGGGGTGTTTTGGAGAGATCGGCTGTCCTCACATCGCTTGAAGTCGTTCTGATATTTCAGGAGAAGGGGTCAGAGTTCGGGGGTGTTCAAGTGAGCGAGGAGACTGACGGTGCCGAGTCCTTAGTCTTGATGCCATACTTGGCGAGGGTCGAATATAGTGAGTGAACAAGGTGCGGACGCTTTTTGGGGCGTTCTGTTGAAGGTTCTTGGGGACCCAGTGCGTCGTCTAGACTTTGCAGAACATCGTCGAGCTTGCGCTGAAAGGTGGCAGGTCAAAATAAGTGGGCAGTGGTTAGACACGGCGTGTTGAACACCAACTTTGTTGACCCTTTCTTGAGAAATGGGTGGGTTTGACGAGGCCTGCGGTTGTCCTGAAGTGTTGGGCTCAACCGACATACAGTAAATGAAGTTCGAGTCGAGTTGGAACGGGGCAAAGCAAACAACCGAGGTCGTAAATAAAGCCACACATAACATGTACACACCGCCGCTACACCCTGACTCTCCTCATCCGACTCTTTCTCCGTCTCGCAATCCTTTCAACCTCCATCCTCTCTGCCTCCTTCAATATCCCCACAACTCTCCTCGCACCAGCCACGTCCTTCCGCAGATATAGCGCCTTGATGAACATCTTGTACAGTGGTTTGACATGCCGTGCGAACGATAGCCTCGACTTAATCACCGGGGTGCACGTGCCAAGCACTGCAGCTGATTCCCTCATCGCCGCTTCATTGGACCCAAACGGTACGCCGCCGCCCTCCCTTGCGTATCCGCTCCACGCAAAATAATCAAACAACCGGCGCACAAGCGCCACGTCCAGCACAGTGGGCGATCGCAGTGCGGCCTTGACGACGATGTTCGTGGTGACGCGGTCGGGGACGAAACCGTGCTTTTCGACGAGCAACCGGAGCGTGCGCAAGACGCTACTCAAGTGTCGAGGACCGCGCGACTGGGCGCGGGTGACTTGCCCGTCAAGGATGATGTTCCCTAACGCGGTCTGCTCCCCTGCGTTGTGTAACGTACGTGCCGTCCGATACGCGCGCATCGCTAGGCCGACACCCCGCGCACGCACGAGCACTTTCAAACCATTGCGGGAATCAGCGGAGGTACGTGCCCGCCGCGTGGCCCAGCGGCGCAAAAGACCGGTCGCGGAATGTCTTCGGCCCAATCGCGTACGTGCGACCACGTCGACAAACCATTTCGGTAATAAGGACTCGCCCAGTTGGACTTCTACTCGAGGGGTTGAGCCTCGGCGCGCCAGACCGAATAGCACATAATGTCTCCAGCGCAAGCGCGGGGAAAGCTTTGCGATCTCCGCAGCGCCGCGGAACTGTCTATGGCGCAGTAACATGGAAAGGAAGGTGCGAAGAACGCGACCGTTGAAGAATCCTGGATCCCGAGCGTACACGTTCTTGAAGATGGTGACGGCGGCACGCGCCTGTGCCGAACACACAAGCGCGAGCAGTGCCCATGCCACGTGGCGACGAGCAGAAGTTGTCTGTGGTGGTGCTTCGGATACAGATACAGAGTAGAGGGATTTTGCGATGATGGCTGCCAGCTCAAGGTCAATGTACCAGCCCCCCTGCTTGGCAAGTGGCCGAAGGACGATTCCAAGAGAAGGCCCTGTGAAGTTAATATCGGATAACATCGGTATTGCGAGGTCCGCACGACCTTCTTGTACGAGCATGGGGCCCAACGGCACGGAGAGGTCCGGTAGGGGAAGATAACGCCGCCACAAGTGATACACGTCCACTGCACGCTGTGCATCTAGGCGAACGAGGTGCAGAATTGTCTTGGAGAGTAACATAGAATGCCACTGCGGAAACGTAATATGTGGCGGAAGTTCCATGACAGTCCTCTCCCACAATGAATCGCCCGATACGGCAGCCGCCGCCAGGTATTCGACTGCAAGTAATTGCGCCTGCCGCCGCGCAACGTCATCGCCGAGATCGAATTGCCAAAACCCGACTGAGGCAAGGCGCACACATGAACGTACGAGGGATGCGTCGCGTGTGAGTGCCGCGAGGCGGAAGAAAGTACCTAAAATCGGGCGCACGAGCGCGCGGTGTGCGTGAGAGTCGTTATTTGCAATGTCGGCCCAGGATGTCCACAAATCGCGGACAGAGTTGCGTAAGTCAGTTGAAAAGCCGTGTGAACTGGCAATGCGCTCGACAAGGGCAAGGACTGCGACGAGCTTGAAATTTACTGCGGAGAGTCGGGGGCTATGGATCGCCCGGAAAAGAGTGGGCACCATGGTTTGAGTGTATGTAGGGGAAGGCGTGGTGGCAAGTGCTAGGAAAACAAGGTTATGCCAGCGAAATTCAAGTCGGGTGGAAGGAGAAAACATGTGCTGAGTCTCTGAGTGGGCCCATTCTTGGATCGCGAGCTGGGAGGGGGTACCAGAAAGTGATGGGGTGACACGTGGAAATAATATGCGGACAACTTCGCGGGCCAGGTCTGATGCGGCGAGACAAAAGGAGGGGTGCTTTTCAGGATCATCGACCTTGGGTTCTGGTAGTAGAGAAGCAAAGCGATTGCGGGCGTCCTCAGAGAAATCAGCGGGTAGGGTGAGACGTTGTGATACGAGTCCCAGAATCTTCTCTTTCAGGTCATCTGACAGGAGATTATTGGCATCTAACACGCATTCCCACAAGACTCCGAGCAAACTTGGGGGACAGTAGATGTCACGTTTCATCAGGTAGCAAAGCCAAGCTACAACCTCCGCTATCGCATCGTGCTTCTTGATAGAAAGTAACGCTTTTAGATAGGGTACGTGATCATCGGCTGGAGCGGTTTTGACATCTATGGTGAGATAGCGCTCTCGCGCAGCGAGAAGACGAGGGTTTGAGACTACGCATTAATTAGTAAAGTCCTGTTATGTGTTATGATGAACGGAAAACCCACCATCACTAGCATACACATTCAGACCAGTCAGGGAGGCCTCTGATGTCTTCGCTCTCAACAGCCAATATAGATCTCCCTCCTTGAGAAGCCCCGCGACCCGCTTTTTATCACGCACCATCTGAAAAATGAAGCCCCACCAAGCCCGATATCTCTTCCTGTCTATGTGTTGTGCCAATGGACTCATAAATTGGCTCGGAGGGTCGTGGACAGAAAGCGTGCCGAAGAGAAATATTATGGCGCTGAACTGGGAGCCACTGAGGTCATTCAAGGTACCGCGAGCGTGCGCGCCATGATAGAGCTCGCGGAGGGTGCGTATAGGATATGTCACGGGCTTTCCGCGTGTAAGATTGGAAACAGAAAATATACGACAAAGGATCCGAATTGCAGGAACAGTGGTCGAGAACGTAGGTTTTGACTTCTCAAGAATGGTAGGTGGTGCAACGAATTGTGGGACAGTCGGTGGGGTGTGGTTTGTGGTTTGTGCTATAATACGGGAGGAACTGTGTGGAGTGTCTCGAACTTCGTCAGAGATGACTGTATGACTGCTACATTGTGAGCACAGGGGACGCAGATGAGCTGTGTATAGGCGACACTGTCTTGTAGGGATTCGTGAAAGAGAGAATAGACAGCATCGCGACATTCCATCGCGTCCAAAGCGCGTTTGTTCGTTCCAAGCCGCAAACAAGCAAACACGCACAGGTCACGCGGAGGCTAAAAACACGGTGTTTGCCGATAATCAAACCTTAACTCTAATTAGAATCATCCATCAACTCGACTCCGACTCAACGCTTGCCACACATCTCACCCAACCAACACTAATTGCCTTGAAAAATCCATTGGCACCGAGGTAGGTCCACTCTCTTCAACATTATTATACATCTCAACTCGTGCAGAGGTCAATAGGGAGGCACTTGGTTGTATCACTGACTTACACTCGCATATCTGTATCTGTAAACCTTTGTCTTTGTAAGTCCTCTCCATCCACACTGCAGCGCTGTCAAAGAGTTCATGCGTGAGCAGGCTATCACATAAAAAATGGGTGCTACTCGTTCTCAGAAGGAGCTATACTTCGAAAAGCTCAAGCAGCTCATTGCCAAATACTGTGAGGGTCTTTTTATCTGTTTTTGTGACACCCACCAACCCATCGTCGCTCTCAACTAGCCTCTATCTTTATCGTCAACGTCGACAACGTTGGCTCCAACCAGATGCACCAGATCCGTGTGGCCCTCCGTGGTAAGGGTGTCGTTTTGATGGGAAAAAATACCATGGTCCGTCGCGCGCTGCGCTCCATCATCAGCGAAAGCCCGCAACTCGAGCGTCTTCTGCCGCACGTTCGTGGAAACATCGGTTTTGTCTTCACCTCTAGCGACCTTGCTGAGATCCGGGATGTCATCACGGCAAACAAGGTCGCCGCCCCCGCTCGAGCAGGTGCTTTGGCGCCGAGGGATGTCAAAGTTCCTGCAGGTAATACTGGTATGGAGCCCGGCAAGACATCCTTCTTCCAAGCGCTCGGTATTCCAACAAAAATTGCCCGTGGAACAATTGAAATTGTATCGGACGTGCAGGTCGTCACAGCTGGCACACGTGTGGGGCCGTCCGAGGCGACACTGCTGAACATGCTGAACATCTCACCGTTCACGTACGGGATGACAGTCGTCCAGATCTTTGACCAAGGGAACGTGTTTTCTCCTGAAGTCCTCGATATATCGACGGACGAGCTTGTCAATCGCTTCTTGACGGGTATCAGGACTGTGGCCGCCATCTCGCTGGCTCTTAACTATCCGACGCTTGCGTCAGTCACCCATTCCCTCGTGAACACGTACAAGAACTTGATTGCAATTGCGCTCACGACGGAGTACACGTTCGATGGTGCTGAGAAGGTAGTACCCCACTTCCCTCGACCTTAATCCCCGTTATTAAGTTGTTCATAGGCGAAAGAATACCTCGCAAATCCTGAGGCATTCGCTGCTGCTGCCCCTGTCGCTGTTGCTGCCGCCGATGATGCCCCCAAGGCTGAGGAGAAGGAGGAAGAGAAGGAAGAGTCGGACGATGACATGGTCAGTATTCATTCTCGTGTGATGTATCTGCCTACTGAGATTTGGGATAGGGCTTCGGTCTTTTCGACTGATCGGTTGTCACATGATGAGCTCGCGATTGATGATAAAAATGATGATTTGGATGCGGATTGGACGCAAGCTCTGTCATTGACACGTAAGACGGAGTTGATAGCCGTAGATTCATCAGAGTGTGTCCGATTTGGTTGTCGAATGGATTTTCATCGGATAGACAACTCGGGAGTTCTTGCCAGCGAACCAGAAGCGAACTACTTAACCCACTTCATTTTTGTGATCCCGCCTTGTCACCCGCCATGTCTTCGCCCACCCTTCCCACCTCTTCCACCCTCGACCCCCCCGTAGAACAACATCTCATCGTGGTCTCAAACCGTCTTCCCGTTACCATCACGAAGGATGCTCAGGGCGAATATCACTTCAAAATGTCGTCGGGAGGACTTGTCTCCGCCCTCTCCGGCACCAAAAAGTCCATGAGTTTCACCTGGATAGGCTGGCCGGGATTCTACATTCCCACCAAGGACAGACCCATTGTTGACAAACGTCTCATGGAGGAGTACTCTTGCCAAGCAGTATACCTCGACGATGATGTCGCAGACCGTCATTATAACGGCTTCTCAAACTCCATCCTATGGCCCTTGTTTCACTACCACCCCGGAGAAATGAATTTTGACGAGGAGAATTGGCTAGCCTACCGTATAGCCAACATGCGCTTCGCCGAAGTCGTCCGCCAACAAGTCCGCGAGAACTCCATGGTCTGGGTACAAGACTACCACCTTATGCTCCTCCCTTTACTCCTTCGCAGTCTCGTCACCGGCCCGGAGTTCGCACGTGGGTTTACGACAAACGAGTTCGCAAATATCACGGACGGCATCGAGTCTGAAGATTACCCTCTCGACGGGCACGATGGTATCAAGGGCGTCAAGATTGGCTTCTTCCTCCATACCCCATTCCCGTCCAGCGAGATCTACAGGTCGGTACTGTCCGATCGCACTTAGGCGCCTATTGACGGCAACCATCTTCTACATACATTCAGGATCCTGCCTGTTCGCCGCGAAATTCTTCTCGGTGTGCTCTATTCGGACCTCATTGGCTTCCACACCTATGACTATGCACGTCACTTCCTCTCTTCCTGCACCCGCATCCTCTCCCTTCCTACCATGCCCAACGGCGTCGAGTTCGAGGGTCGGCTTGCACACGTCGGGACCTTCCCGATCGGAATTGACCCGAGCTCTTTTATAAAGGTGCGTCATTTTGTCCACCTGAGATCCGTGTGCTGACCACTACTGTACTTACAGAACCTGGAGAAAGAATCCGTCCAGAAGCGCATCACTGCCCTCGAACAGCGCTTCAACGGCGTCAAGGTCATCGTTGGTGTCGACCGACTCGACTATATCAAGGGCGTGCCGCAGAAGCTCCACGCACTCGAGCTTTTCCTCACACAACATCCCGAGTGGATCGGCAGGGTTGTCCTTGTACAACTTGCTGTGCCGTCTCGTCAAGACGTCGAGGAGTATCAAAATCTGCGCGCAACAGTGAACGAGCTCGTCGGGCGCATCAACGGTCGATTTGGGACTGTCGAGTTTATGCCCATACATTTCATGCACAAGAGCCTGCAGTTTGACGAGCTCTGTGCGCTGTACGCGCTCAGTGATGTTTGCTTGGTGACCAGCACGCGTGACGGCATGAACCTGGTCGGTGTCCTTTCCCTCTCTCGCTCGCTTGCTCATAGGGCTCGTATTAGGTCTCGTACGAGTATGTTTCTTGCCAGCAAGACCGCCAGGGTGTGATGATCCTCTCTGAATTTGCCGGCGCCGCGCAGTCCCTTAATGGCTCGATCGTCGTTAACCCGTGGGACAGCCAGCAGGTCGCAGATGCGATCCACGAGGCGGTCACGATGCCCGCAGAGGCGCGTGCAGAGAACCACCGGAAACTGTTCAAGTACGTGACCAAGTACAGCGCTGCGTTTTGGGGCACGTCTTTCGTGAAGGAGATGCTCAAGATACCCGCGAGCTCTGAGGGTCTCGTGCTTGGCGATAAGGCCGGTCAAGCGGTGCTCCAACCTGGCAGTGCGGGTGGAACGCATCTACCTGGGTCAACGCCGGTGGAGATCGACAGATCAGAGCCGGCGGCGGCCTCAGGGTGAGCGTTCACGCAAGCCAGTGGGAACAAGAAGGAATTCCAGCTAACCCCACGGTAAGTAGGCCGTGTACTAGTCGTATATGTACCCTTGCTTGTGTTGTCATTTTACAAGGCTTCAAACTGGCTTTGATTTGGGTTTGTTTGGGATTAATGTATTCATTATTGTAGAGTTTGTGCGGATAGCAATGAAACCCGTTTAGCAGTTCAGAGAGGGCGGCAGCAGACCGTGCTATGCGTCCCTGCCATACTCATCTTCTATAGCAGCCAAAAAGTCGACCAACTGCACCCCACGCCATCAGCGTCAATCAACAGGAGAAGGAGGGAGGGACAGTACGCCTCACGCACCAACTTGTGTCGTTTTTCGGCCATCTGCTTTCCAGGCGCGGTCTTCATCCGCTCCCGGATGTGAAGCAGCTTGTCGTGGAAGTGCTGTATCGCGGACTCTGGTTGATCTGCGTCGCCATCGGGTACGTGCAACGCACTGGGTTACCGAGCGCGCGCACGCGTGCACCAAGGCCCCAAAGTCAGCGACACGATAACTATGGGTGTGTGGACGCCGAAGGAACCTCACCGTTTTGTGACAGCGCTGTATGCGGCGCAACGCATGACTCCTGAAGGTTTTCGTCGTTAGCACCAGGGGGGAAGGGAGAGATCCGTGGTAGCGGTGGTCGCCGCGCGCGCACGCGAAGGACAGAAAAACGCAACCCACCGAACGCGCCGATCGCATCGAGCCGATCTGCATCCTGCACGCAGTGCAGCTCGACGCACGTCTCATGCCACGACCCCCACTCGCCGCATGCGCGCAATCGCTGCTCGTTCGACCAGCTGACATTCTCGACGATCCGCACGATCGCGTCCGCACGCCCATCCGCGCGCAGGTCGAGCGCCCCCGCCCCCGCGCGCCGGAAGAAGGGCTCGAAGAACGCGCGCGCGTCGTGCCCGTAGGACGCCGGCAGGACGTACTTCTTGTCGAGCACGTCGTGTAGCAGCGCGGCGAGCTCGACGGTGAGCAGGTCCGGTGCTGAGCCCGTGCTGCTGTCGTTGCCATTGCTGCCGTCGTCGTCGCGCTCGGGGTATGAGAGGGATCGCGCGAGGCGGAGGGCAGTTCGGCGGACGCGACGGACTGGAGGTTTATGTTTAGGTCAGCCTGTGCGATGCGCGCGAGAGAGGGTGCCGACCGTGGTGAGGGTCGTGGGAAGGGTCAGAGAAGTTGGACATCGTCTCCTCCATGAACTGTTCCGCGGCGCGCACGACGGCCGCTTCTGCTGGAGTGGGATACTCCGAGGTCGTTGTTACTGTCATCACGCACGAGCTCTGCAAACTCGTTTCAATGGTGGTTGGGGGATGGGAGGTGATGCATCGTATTTAAATACAGGCACGTCTTAGTGTGACTCGACTCGGCCAGAAAGACGCCTCCGAGTCGGCGACGAGGCACGACCCTCCCGCGTGTTGAACATCTTTGCGTAATAGTCGGAGGGAACATACCTCCGTCTGGCGCAATTGTGTCCGACGAAGGCCACCATGCACAGAAGAAGCAAAACGCGCCAAAGAAAAAACTTGATAGGCGCCGACAACATGCCCAGGATGCCCGAGCTGAGAAGTAGGCGCAGTGATATGTTGCAGTCCATATAGTCACTCAGATGGTGATGACTACACGAGGTTGCAGACCGATAACGCCCCCACCCCTACCGTCCCACATAGGTATCGGAGCACGACAAACGGGACACCTGCATCGATAGCGAAGCGATTCAAACTAGTGTCTCGAGTGAGGAACGTCAATATGCTCTCGACTGACCTTGCGGCAAGGCTGACAATTCCCATACGCGCCGCTGCTGACCCCACAGCAGTGAACAAGCATTCACCACACATGATATGGCCGCAGGGCGTAAGCGTCGCGTTAGTCGGCGAGGCAAAGCAAATCGGGCATGCATAGGTGTGAAGCGGCTCGGGCTCTGGTGGGCGACTGGTCGGAGGGGGCAGAGGACGCGGCCCATGCGTAACACTGGTGACAATTGGGGATGATGGAGGGGCAGACAGCGACCGCAGCGAGATCGGGGAAGAGGGCGGATCTGATGGACCTGTCGGCGTTGGTGGCACATTTGGAAGAGTTAACACAGCCGTGCCGGACCCCGTGTGGGCCGTTTCATCTTCAAGACCGAGTGAGGCTGGTAGTTCGGCATTCTGTATGAGGGATTAGCGATGGTGCCTTGGACGAAGGGCATCACACACATTCGCGGGATCCTCAACGGTCGCCCCAGTATCGGACACGGCTTCAGGCCACATGAGCGGGAATTCCTCAACATCTGAAGCCTCTAGCTTCAGCTTTTTCCTGGTCCCAGACGTATCTACCGTATCAAGCGGGGTGTCGCTATCGTCTTCTTGTTTCCTTTTGATGCCTTCGGAGTCCATTCTGTCACCTGGGCCAGGCGCTTCGAGGGAGCTGGTGCCGACCAATGGTGGAGACGCACCCGTACTCGCGTCTGGACCCAGAGACGTAGAATCGGGACTGAGAATTGCGGTGACACCATCGCCGGGTTGTGAGGACGCTTCCGGACGTGGGTCGGGTCCACTGTTCAGCATCGACATGTCGACGTGCTGAAGCAAGTGCGGCGCGTCTCCCCCCGGAGACCATTTCTCTAGTGTGGGTACAGTTTCGTCCCGACTATTTTGGTCTTACTGTACGCTTATTGCTCGCCATGTCTACCACCGGCCCCGTCCCAACGGGCTCTCGCTACTATGCCTACGTTCATCTACTCGTCACAACTGTACCATCGTCGTATAAGCGGGATATAGGTTCGGATAAATAAATAAAAAGATGTGCTGCGGCTACAGAGGGCTGTGATAAGATGATGACGGCAATTCCGGTCCCCGTCATCACCGAGGTTCGGTTTGAGTGGCCATAACTGCGCATTCGTTCACTCTCCCACCCAGACAGCACATGGTCCTTCGCTCGCTCATGCCCACGCCCAAGCCCAGTCCCACTCTTTCCGTTCTTTTATCCGTGATCCTGCTTGGTTTCCTTTTAAGTCCCGTGGGCGCGAGCTTGAGCAACCCATCCAACACTCTTGTCATCCGGGTGCGCCTACTGTTTCTCGTTCCCACATTTTTGTGATTAGCTGACTTATGGTCACACGTGCGCCATACACCCCTTGCCCTTGTCTTCGCGTATTTCGTACTCGCACTTCTAACCGTTAAAGGAAGCGGAAATTGCGCAATGCCCGCCAGTCCAACAGCTGTCTGCTCTTAAGAAGGAGATTGCTGAGGATGAATCTCCAGTTCTGCGCCAGGTGTTTGCCGTTCTCTTTCCGTTCGGCCCTGCCTGGAATTCTGGTAAGTAAATGATGCAAACCACCTACCTGTTTGTGGTAGAATTCTGATCCCGCGTTCGCGACGCACACTTGGCAGTCCTGGGGACGTTCTACATCAGTTCGTAGGTTTATGACACATTTACTGCACCGGGACACACGTGAAGTTGACACGTTCGCAATATGACAGCGTGCCCAACTTCATATTAGCTTTTATCCCGGCCCAAATTAATCGCAACACCCTGAACACAATGACGGCTTTCGCTGTGCGTGTTTACGCCCAGGCTCATACCGGACCAATCCGGAACCTTTGAAAAAGGGACTTATTTGCTGTCTAGACTGGCGGACTGCTCTCCGATGTGTTTCTACATCTCGTGCCTCATTCTTTTCTCGGAGAGCACCAGGACGAGGTCGTACATTTCGTAATGGTCGAGGAGAAACGCAATATACTTGTTGGGTAAGTCCGTTCCCGATGACGGCAATCACTTTCCTTCGCCCGCTAACATAAACGCACGTTCATGTAGCTTGGGCATCTTCGCTGGATTTGCGGCGTTCTTTATCATGGAAAAATCGCTCCGTGTCTTAGGCGGGGGCGAGGGTCACGCACATTCCCATGATCACAGCGATGCGGTGCCCGAGGGGAGCATTTCATCCGCTGTCGAACCTAATAGCGCGGGTGACGGTCTAAGGTCACGCCGTAAGGTCAATGGGGAACAACAACCTGACAACCACGATCGTCACCAAAGTGAGGAGGAGAAAAGTCACATCAGCGGTCCTTCAAAACTGTCAGCGTACCTAAACTTATTTGGCGACTTTGTCCACAACATGTGAGTTAGTCCCCATATGAGTATCCTAGGATGCCAGCTGACGTGCATCCCCGGCAGCACGGACGGCCTTGCGTAAGGGGCCCCATTCTTTCTGTCACATTCTGGCATTCCCATCTAACTCGTGGGCTATCATAGGATGGCCGCATCTTTTTATTCCAGTCCTTTAATTGGCGCGACTACGACGCTGGCGTGCTTCGCGCATGAGATACCCCACGAGATTGCTGACTACAGCATCCTCATTCGTAGCGGTTTCACAAAACGGCAAGCTATGCAGTCACAATTCCTCACAGCTGTAGGAGCTTTTGTGAGTCTGCGTGCGCACACACGTTTTCTCTCTTGATCGATATCCGTGTCTGGGACCCCGCATGTCGTCTCATCCGCTCTCTCTGGTCACTCAATTGATTTGCTTATCTTGATCCGGCCACGTTTCGTTTCGTAGGTTGGGTAAGTCCGCCATATGTGCCTCGAAATGGGGATAGGTTCAACCGATTTTGTATAGAACATTCATGGGAATCATGATTCACAATTTATCGGTTTCTGCGCATGTAGAAGACGCATCAAATGATCTTGCGGCGGCGGTGCGGCAAACTGCGGTAGGATTGCTAGGCACTACAGTGCAACTCGCTGATCTGGTATGTGCGCCTAAAAAATATGCTAACGAGATAGAGTATCTAATATCGGGCCAACAGGTTATCCCCTTTGTTGCTGGGGGGTTCTTGTACATCGGCGCTGTTGCCGTTTTACCTACGTAGGCTCCACTTGTTTTTCTGATCGAAGGAGTCGGCTGATTCCTGGTCAGACTTCTGGAAGAGAGCAAGAGCGGTAAACAAGCACTGCGTGAGGTACGCCTGAAAACGTTTATCGGGTGATGGCTCTCTTTTGCTCACGGAAAGCATACAGTTTGGGGCGATGGCGTTTGGGGTGTTTTGCATGTTCTTGGTTGCGTGAGTATCAGTGATCATCACGCCTTTGGGTTCTAGTCCCGTACGTCAGGTCTGACTGATGGGTCGGTTTTTAGTTGGAACGAATAGGTGGTCGCGTGACAGGTGATGTTCAATGGGGAGGTATGAACTACTAATTTAGGGACAATGCTAGTCCGAGCTGCGGCTGCACCTGAATACAACCTGTTGACATCAAATCTAGATGGAGTGGGAAGCGCAACAGGTTCAGGTTACTGCCATCGGAACCAACCTTGCCGGGGTGTGAAATAGTGACTAAGGGACGAGAGGGGGTATGAGATCATTGCCTTGGACTGTGAGAAAGATAATATTTAAATAAAAGAAAAAGAAAAAGAAAAGCCAGATCGGGGGTTGGTGGGGAAGAACGTGCGTCGGGTCGTTGGCTACTCGTCATTTTCAGCCACACGAGTCGCATACAAGTTGTACCTTAACCCCGCTCACCCGCTTATTTCGTCCCTCTTTCTATCCTACTCATATATTTTTTCCCCTTATATCTGCCTCTTAATACGTTCTTTCGCTCTTTGGTACCCACAAGTTCTTGTCTCCGCCCCTGCCGCCCATTTGTCATCGTTCCTCTTAAAAAAAATTATCCAGTTCGACGAGGACAGCCACGTTCGCCCTCTTCTCGCTGGGTTGTCCCCAACAACCCTTGAAACGAACACGTTTAGTTCGCTTGCATTACGTTTACCTGGAGACTACATCACAACACAGGTTCCCTACACGAGCCCTTCCCCTTAGCTCCCCTCACTACACTTCGACTCATGAAGTCAACTTAAACACCCTAACACCCTTCTAGCCAACGTATCATTCTTTTGCTCTACCGCTACCACTCTCGTCCCTACCTCTTCTCAGCCGTTCCACCAAAACCCCGTTACTCCATCCCCGTCATGTCTACAAAAGGCCGTTCAACGCCAAGGGTTGTGTGCTGTGCCATTCCCATCGCCAGAGCAGCTGGCAAAGTTCTCGTCATTACCAGTAGAAAACGTCCAAATTCTTGGGTCTGTGAGTGCTTCTCCCCAACAGACCAGCTCGGTTTAAAGTCACTCGCTGACTCAGCGTTATTGTCTTAGTGCCTAAAGGTGGCTGGGAGTCTACGGACGTTGAGCTTGAGGCTGCTGCCTTGAGAGAGGCCTATGAAGAAGGTCGAATCATTTGCCCATCTACCCGTCCTACCCCATCCTGACGTGCACTCCCCACCTTGTTCCACTATGATTCCCTACTTCAGCTGGCGTGCGTGGCACAATCACGCGCTTCGTGACAACGGTTCCAGCCGCCGCGTCCACGTATCACTTTTTCGAGCTCGACGTCGCAAGTCTTGACTCGGAGTGGTTGGAGAGCAAGGAAAGACGCCGAGAGTGGGTCGACTTTGCGGAGGCTATGCAGCGCGTCTCCTGGAAGCCGGAACTTGCACAAGGCCTCGCAATGTCATCTCTTGCACCGCGCCGGTGATTTCCAATGCGATGACACCTTGCGCATGCCCAGTTGCCCTGGTCCCACGCACCCGTGTCAACACTCGAGTCAAAAGCGCGTGCACACCGCCGCTAATCTCCCTTTTATTCACAAGTCATAGTCATAGAACTCACAATCACATCGCATAACTTACTCGTTTCTGCTATTGTCCCTTTTGCATGATACCTCTACCCTTTTGCAGCACAACATCGCATTTTGCTCCCACTCGTCCTGTACTTGTCCGTCGGAACCCCGCCAATTTCCGGCTGGACACTGATATTGCACGCGCCGTAGACAGACGTGACTTTGTCTTCTCCCGTTGTACACTTTTACTTCGACACCCCCCACTCGTGATAGTCGTTACCTCGTCTGTGCACAACGCCGTCTGTCTTGTTGCCCGTATATACAACTGTTGCTGCAGAATGACACGCTTCCTGTTACTATGATATTGTACCGACGCATATATTTTTAACGTAATCTGGATATACACCTCCGAGTCACCTAGAGTCACCACCCCAACCGTGGGTTTTACCCTGATTTCAAGTTCCGTGTGATCTGCCGTGTCGTTTCCGAATCGGCATCTGATTTTGATTTACGGCTTCGCGAGTCAGACCGGCTCAACGAGGCGGCAAAACCTAGCATAGCATATTTATTTCATTCAAGGTCCTGCAAGGACCTGTTTTCCTCTTAGAATCCTGCAAGGTGGATCTCCGCTGCGCACAGTTAGCGCTCTGGCCGCGACTTCGCTCGGCTGGACAGCTCTAGATTCATAAACATCAGTGGCAGTCATTGTTCCGGCCGACCTTGGTCGTTTGTGGTCGGACTGCTACCTCATCATGTGTGTTTAGTAGCTTCCGGGCCTCCACTGCTGCCGAATTTGCGACCCTTCTCTACGTGTGGACTTTTTGTCACGCTTGTGGTCTCTCTCCCACTAGGCGGTCACAATTTACACTATCACTGTCTACCACGATTGCCAGCGATCATTTCAGAAGTTCGGTGGCCCACTGTCTGATAATGTGGCTAACTATTATCACAAAGCAAGCTACGCTGTGTCCTTGCTCGTCACAAGCTTGGTGCTCGCTGGAGGGTGGGGGGTATTAAAGCATCACCAGTCCTCGGACTCATGATTCAGAGACGTTCGAAAAGCCTGGTGTCTTTTTTCTCCATGTCTGACTATCGTTCATACCCCAGCCCTCAACAGACCCCTCAACGAGGCAGGCCCTCGACCCCTTCTAAGCATCTGTACGCGCCCGCGGTGCAAACGCCTCAGGCTAGTCCGGCCGTTCCACAGACACCATGCAAGAACAAAAGCTCGCGTGCTATTTCGTCAGGCTTGCCTACCCCACAAATCACCCCCTTCCCGAAGCACAGCGACGGAAGCCCCGTCAAGCTCTACACACCCAAAGAATACGCAGAGATGACCCTGCAAAGGTCGGGCTCGTCCACCAGGCCCCGGGTGGCCAGCAGCACTGCGGGTTCACCTACCAAGCCCCGCTTCCCAAGCACCATGACACCTCCGACTCAGCGCCGGGTGGCGAGCGCGACGGAGACACCGACCCGCCTGAACAGGTTTTACGGTCGCCCACCCACCTCGAACCCGATGTCGCCCCAGGACGCGTGCCAAAATGTGCCGCCGCGCTTTAGAACGCGATCGTCTTCGCCCACAAAAGCACCAACTCGTTCTCCAGCGGTTGCTCCTGTCGACCTCGTTTCTCTCCGTAGAGAGCGACGCGAGCCGGGTCCCACTCGCCACACTGTCCAGCTATTGTCCGTTATTAACAAGTGCTGGGGCGACGACACGCATAACTACTTCCGATGGACGCTCAAGGACTCCCTTTTGCGTGGGGGCTGTGAAGAGCGCGAGCCCGGGGACATCTGGAGAGACCTCCGCTCTGTTGTAGGTAATCTCTGGCCCGATCTTCAAGAGTGGATCATGCATCAGACCCCAACTGAGGAAGACGCCGTTTGGTTTGGTTGTGCGGGAAGCTGTACATACGCCCACGATGAGTATGCGAGCAACCCGCAGATGGACCGGGAGAAGTCTTCTCAAGAGCGAGTTGGGTTTTCTAGTACGTCTCGCCAAACGACGGTGTACTAGTTTCATTGCTGACACGTTACGTTTTTGTGTTGCAGTGTCCCCCGACGCCTTTGACGTGGCTCGCGCGATAGTGCAAGAACTCGCTGACCGTGGCTATTCCTTCGACTGCCTCCTCAACGCCAACTTCAATCCATTCTTCATGATCTACGCCTTTGCCCACTGCAACGTCCACCTTCCGCGCAACTTCAGCCGGCAGCTCTTCTGGAAACACCTCGACGCCATCGTCCGCTTCCAGCGCTGGCAAGGGCTCAAGTCCGCCCGCAGCAGCAGCAGCGGCTCCGCGACGGGGATGCGCCGCGTGCCTCCACAGATGCGCGCGTTCCCGCGGGAGGACGATCCGGAGGGCATCGTCGGCACGCTCCTCGCGCTCAGAAACACCGGCCGGCTCCCCGGCGCCGTGCAACCGCTGCCGACCGCGCGCCCCGCGCACGAGCTGCTCCTGGTCATCGACGGCGCCCACTGGATCGCCAGCTCCTCCTCCCTCGGCAGGTTCTCCTACGCGGCGGACGACCTGGCCGACGAGGACGTCGCCCCCTTCGCGCTGCTCGACGCGCTCACGCGCTGGCTGCCCCACTGGCGCGCCGGCGCGCTCGAGGTACGCACCAACGACGTCTGCGTCATGTGGGGCGTCCGCGGGCACGCGCGCTCCGGAGCATGGGGGGCCGTCCGCGGGCTTTGTGCACAGTACGACGTCGCGCTCCGGCGCGCGCAGTTGGTCGATCATCGGTCGGAAGACTACGCGCGCACGAGCGGCAATAGCGGTCATGGAGCGGTCGTCCCACCGGGCCCCTTGCGCGATTCCCACGTCGTTAATGCTGCCGTGAAGGGACTCGCGGCGCAGGGGAAGGAAAACGATACTGCTTATCGGGCTATGGTGCGCCACCTTGTGCTGTAAGGTGCTGTTTGGTTTTTCAAGGGCGGGACCCATGCGTGTCTACAACCCCTCAAGTTACGTTTTATTTTTGCGCTCGAGTCATCGCCATATCGTGTTTATTTTCGCCGGGGTGGGTGCAAAGGCCACCATGTCACTCATTAAAAAGAAAAAAACGTCCAGTTAAAAGTATATCTAGGTCAAAATGACAGTTAAAATAGACAGAAATACCGTTCTTTACATATAATACAGAATGTTCGACTTGTCATATTCGCCAGGCTTTCAGGCAGAGAATGCTGGAAACTGAATTGAGGTAGGTCCCCGGTGGGTATGTCGTTGTGGCTAGTGATAAAGGTACAAGTGGCACATCCGGAACGAAAAAATTGTTGTGCGTGTGGAGGTCGAAGAGGCTTCATGCGAACCATCGAACTCATGGCGCCCACCATGTTCAAACGGAACCGAAATTATCTCGAAAGAAACGTCCATCATGTCCACGAGAGCCTAACGTTTTCCCCCGCCGAGGGTTGGAGGAAATGGGGGATCGAGCACCTCGAGAATCACGCTTAAGCCATTGTGCACTGTGACGGTGCCCGAGCTGCGTGGCGTCCCGTCGGAGATTCTCCACGTAGTCCCACGCCTCTGGAAAGTCGCCCAGTAGCTCCGGCGCCGGGGTGTCGTAGAAGCTCGGATCGGGTATTCGAGAGTAAGCCGTGGTTGACTGCGAGGGCGAGCGGCGGGGATACGCGATGCACGGGGAGTGACTTCCCCGCGGAGTCCCAGGATCGCGTCGCGCGAGCGCTGCGTAGCTCCGCGGTGATGACGTTCGTTTGTCCGGTCGCCAGGGCCATCAGGGAGTGCTCCACGTTCCGTGCATACTTGACCGTGAGTCCCACGAAACTGACGAGATTCGCTAACCGAATGTCTTCCCTGTTGCCTGCGAGGTACGAGCGCCGAGCGGGCCCCGAGCAGCCGGAGGAGGACGGGAAGGTACCCGTCATCTTGGAGGAGGTCCGTGGCTCGGAAGGTGTCTGAGAAAGCGGTCCGTGTGGCTATCACCGCGGAAAGACATCGGGCGGCAAGCACAACGACATCATCAA
>WNGR01002545.1_pt1 | contig 28736 bp, 31 predicted proteins | sample 5407581 | NCBI WGS metagenome assembly WNGR01 (sample SAMN13153383, study PRJNA577476) | soil metagenome | isolation source: 80 cm soil or saprolite under Garry oak tree replicate 2 | place: USA:California | collected 2016-06-15
GTGCTTTTTCTTAGCAGTTTGACAAGTACAAAAAAAGTAGAGGGGATTGCTTTTTTTTGCTTTTTCTGCTTTTTCACTGAAAAGCATGGAAAAGCACTGAAAAAGGTGGAAAAGTAAATGAGGGGTTTTCCTGATGCATTGTACTGCGTACGCCGAAGCGCCCATATCAGGGGGGAGGCTAGGAAGTGACCTGCAAGAGAGTTGGCTGACTGAGCTACGAAGGTTTCCCTAGCGCGTACATAGCAGGCGTAACACGAAACTCAGGCTGCAAATGACGACGACCAGAATGGTCACGCAGAACAGTCAGAACAAATGCTGGCGTCGCCTAGTTTGAGTGCTACACGACGCGCAACGGGGCCCGGCTGGTGCAATGCAGAGCACCTCAGCCCGACATCACCCGATAAATTATATTCACAGCAGCGGGCGCAACGGGTGAAAATGATGCAATCTAGGAAATTATGACATCAATTTGCGGTACTAAAGTGTCACGCGGCGCAGGCCATGATGCTGAGTTGTCGATTCGAATCGAAGAATTATCCTCGTGTTCGCCGGTGGTCAAGATTATCACCACGACTGTGAGCGACCAACTTGTTGAGTGTAAATCTATGCGTGATTGTTTCCTGATGTGGGATCTTGCTGAAGTGGTAGTCGAGTGCCGGCGTCCGAGATTGTCGGTAAAGTCGGCGAAGTAGCGGAAGTCGATAGTCGGGTAGAGGTAGAGCGCAGGCAAGAAATAGAGTGAGTTTTACTTCGCTTTAGAGAGGATTCGAAAGTTGGCACACGGAGGAGTTTTCAAGAACAAGAACAAGTTCGGCGCTCCTACCGTCACCATTTACCCCCGGACTGCTGTGCAATGACGTGTGGAAGGCCCCGAACGGCGGCGCGAGCGAAATGCAGCCCTTGTGTGAGCTGTCACAGGTCCAAATGCTGCTACTGGTGGAGTTGCAGCTGGAACGGAAGAAGCTGGAAGGTCGCCATGTGCTATTGGAGCAGAGAAGGAAGAAGAACGGAGTAGTCAGCGTGGCGGATTTAGAGTGCGCTCAAGGATACAGGGAGACAAAACGCAGACAGATTATAAAAGCGAGAAAAAACGAAAGGGGCGAAGAGAGCTCAAATACAGCGCGTGATAGAGCGAAAACATGTTGAAGGGGATGCACAATCGATCACCGCAAAGCAGATTCAAATATCGTTCAAAGTCACGGGGACGATTGCCGCGTGATGGGGGTCTTGCTCATGCATACGATGTCCCAAAGGGAAGAGAAGCAATAGTCGTATCAATATCTTTCTCATTAGGACAACTTGGACCAGGAATGGTTCAAGATAGGACTTGTAGATACAGATCAAGCCCCCGAATTGTGGGAGGGAGAGAAAAAGAAGGAACAATGTCTGTACCGTTGTACTCAATGGTAGGGGAGTGTCACACGGTTGAGCGGGAGCGGGGTAATGAGAACAGGTCATATGCCCCGGACCGACTGCCGAGTTTGTCTAAGTTTCGATCCAAAATTCCAAACGGACGCTAGACGCCTTATAACGCCACAAATTCCTCATTTGTCAAAAGTGGTACTCCAATGCGTACGCTCCTGATAGGATCATTCTTTTTGACCACCCGTCATCGCCTTCCTATTTATGCAGGCGCCATGACAGAGTCCTTTATCAACAGCGCTGCGAGTTGGGTAATCGACCGCTCCCATCGCCCGCCTTCAAGTTTTCTCCTCTCCGTTGCTGCCCATTCTTATTCTCTCTTTCTTGACTTTTATCTGCCATGCCCGCATTAATTCCTGTGCACAACACCCTTGGGGCGTTGTTCATCGGCACAGTCCTCTCGTCTATGTGCGTCTCACTGTCTGTAACACACTGTCGCAGGACCTGATCGAGTCCGATCGGCCATGTAGTTTGTATGGTGTTACCTGGTTGCAAGTCTATTCCTACTATAATAGTCACTGCTCAAGGGATCGGTGGCCTCTAAAGTCTTTTGTGAGTGCCCCCACGTGCTATGTCCCATGCTCGGGATCTTAACGGAGCCTTTGCAGGTCGCTTTTTTAATGTATACATTCTCGAAAGCTTCGCTATCGAATACATGATACTGACGTCATCTTCGACTAGGCTCGTTGACACCGCCAACCTAGTTTTCGTTATTTATAAGCCTTATCATGTTGTTGTCACAAATTTTGGGGATTATCAATCCAACGCATGCAAACAAATGCTATGGTAAGCCGCTCCAAAAGTACTGTTCTGGTCGCGGTTCTTACGGGCTTCTAGGAGTCAACCCGTACGTCTGCCGTGACACAGAGCTCGTCCTGAGACTTACAAAAGCAAACATCTTTCTGAAGGTGATAATTTTATCTGGCAGTGAGCTACTAGTCTGTTGTGATCAACTTTTGTCCACAATTCTTATGCATATGTAACCAGTTGTTCTTGATGTTTCTGTACAGAAGTACGTTTTCACGGGGAGCTCACGAAGCAACTCTTACTGAAAAGGACGTAGCTTCTACGCATATAGGATCTGTCGTCGTGAGTTGACTGGTGTTCTTTATCCGTGCGAGACTTATTTTAGTCCAGTGGGCGGGGGTTCTCCATACCTGCCAGCAGCGATCGTATGTACTATACGCAGTTTGTTCGGAGCTGGCACCCACTCATATGAGTAGTCCGTCACCTCACTAACAGGAGTCGGTGAGTTCCTCCGAGACTTTCACCTTATTTTTAACCGACTTTTGTAAGGTATTGGAGTCGGTGTGTTTCTCACTTCTGTCCCTTTATTCGTGGATTGCTAAGGCCTTATCCTCGTCTTCAGTGGACAGTATAAAAGTGTCAGCCGTAGTTGCACATGTTCTTTTCCTTGTTTTTTCTCACAGGTTCCGCATATAGCCTGAAGCAAGTACACGAGCCGGGCAGTTGCTTTGAGGTGCATTTGCTCCTTGTCTGATGATGTGGGCTGCAAACTCTAAATGCCGTTCGTGCTAGGAGTTTTTAATTCCTACATTATCTTGCAAGGTCCTCTGCGACGTCCTCATTACTGTTGGAATGGTTTATACCCTCTTGAGTAACCGCACTGAAGTTCGGAGGTATGTTCGTGCCCGAGCATGGAAAAAACGCCATTACTCTGTTTACACTGGCTCTCTTCCTAGAACAAACAGCGTGTTGAACCTTCTTGCAATTTATGCTATCAATTGCGGCACACTTCACTTGTGAGCCAGTGCGCCCATGGGCGTCGACTTGTTTTCTGACAATTGTGCTACTCTGCAGAGTGTTTGCTATCTCTTGCGTCGCTTTGGTACTGTTCACTTATACCTCCTGTCCTCTTGTCACATATTGACTCCCAGAACGAAGCTCGCCAAGTATCGAGATGCGCTCATATACGAACCGTTCCTCTTCGTCATGATTCGGCTCTCTCTCTGCGCATTCATGTCCATGTACGTCTTCTTTGTTCGTTACTCCTTTGCGATCTTCCTGATTCCTGACATTTTATCCCAGACTGAACTCACGAGATAACCTCCGCGAGACGCTCGACGGACCGGAAGGTGCTGTTGTCACGTTCACCCAGGACAAGGTACGCACGGGTGCCACAGTCCCGTGGGGCGCGCAAGGTACAACGGAAACAAGCATCAACACGGCTGTCCCGAAGAGTCGTCCACCAGTTTCAGTTTCCTCCGCCACGTCGTTCTCGGACAGTGTCATAGCTTTCGACAGAGAAAGGTACCCAGTACCCCCTGTAGCCGAGGTCGTGACGGTATGAACGGGTAGATATATCAAACCCTCAGGTTCCTTGCGTAGATCCGTTTCGTGCGTGCGTACCATCGTTTCGCTTGCCTGGTTGGGTTATGCTTCCAACATTGCCATTCTTTGACTATACGGACGGTTTGGGGAATATATAGCTGGCGGTCACGTACGATCAATCTTTCTTTCAATAATTGCTAAACGATACTCCTTGGCGGGCCTGGTTTATTCAGGGTTATCACAATCGGCGTGCGCCAGATTATATTATACCACGTATTGCTGCGCAGTTCAGCATTCAGCTGGCAAACGAAATCATTCTTTAACGCCCTCTCTTCACCCCCTCGTCCCCTCGACCACCGGCGAGACATTTACTATAGACGGCAGGTCGCTCGACGATAACGTTCGAGCGGTCGCGTATTATTAGTATAGTAATAGACGGGGCGTCGAATTGGGATCGTATCATCAAGTGGCGGTACAATTGCAGTAAGCCTTCCGAATTGCGGTGCTTGACACCGTTGCCATCGGCATTATGCTTTCTACTTTTTTGAAAGATTACGGTGGCGTGCCCCAGAAACACTCGACATGTCGCTACGTCATTTCTTCTCAAGCCTATTATGATGCCAACTCACATATTTACCAACCCACTTGGAAGGCTTCTCCGTTTACAGGTGGGTCACGGTTATATCTCACAAACAGTGACAACGCCAACGCCGACTTTGGCTCGCCGCCCCGACCCCGTTCCATTTGGCCGTAATCACACCACAAGGCTCGGTCTCTTTTTCTAAAATCAATTTATATAACCGGGATATAGACCACAGACCCAGACCGGTCGTAACACGACTCCAGCATTGCCTTTCGAGTCGCTACTAGCTTCGAGCAATCCGAAGAGGTGCATCAATGACCGAGCTTCCAACTTGCGGGCCGTATGTGTAGTTCCAAGTTTCAACGATGCTCGACTGGCATTCGAAATACTTTTCGTCTCAGACATACATACTACTGAACGATTTGGAAAGCCCGACAACAAAAACCAACCAACCACCAACTGTGAGCGTACAACTAGCCGACTCAAATTCTCACTTCTGCTTCGTGGGGGTGATTGCCTGCTGCAACGGCACGCGGTCACAGTGTGCAGTAGACTGCGCGATGAAGTTTTCATGGGTGCCATTTCCCTGATCCACAAACACGTCAACAAAGTTACTACGGTCACACATCAATAGACAAGACAAAAAAACACGTACAATCATGCTGTGCGGGAAGCCAGGGTCAAAAGGCGTGGCGTCCTCGATGCGCTTGATCTGCTCGGCGGTGAGGGTGATGTCCAGCGCAGTAATGTTCTCCTTGAGCTGTTCGACCTTTCGGCCACCGATGATCGGGAACACGTAGGGGAGCTTTTGAAGGTGGTACGCGATGGCAACTGTTCATCCGTCTGAGTCAGTCCCGTCCCCAATTTCTGGCGGTTCCAACATATGTTTCCTGCACTTACTCGATGTGATGCTCTCCGTACCCACTTCCTTCCCGATCTCCTCGAGCACATCGCACACCTTTTTCTGCTCTGGAGTGCGCTCCCAATTGGGGCTGAATGTCGTGCGACCTTTCTCGCCGCTCTCCTTGCGGCGAGCTTCCTCTGCGTTGGTCCGGATCTTTCCACCACCGAGAACTCCCCAAGGAGCAAGCGCAAGACCCTCAGAGCGCGCCATCGGGATGATGTCCCGCTCAAAGGACCGATCGAGAACAGACCAATTGCCTTGGTAGACGCTGAAGGGCGTCTTGCCGTGGTCCTTGGCGTACTGGTTCGCCTTGGAAACCACCCAGGCGGGAGTATCCGAGATGCCCTAGACGGGAGATCAAACAATGTTCGTAGGGGAGAAGATACCTGAGTAGATAGCGTACGAGGTAGAGGACCTTGCCTTGCTGGACGAGGACGTGGAGCGAGTTCATGACCTCTTCGACGGAGGTGGTGTAGTCCCACCAGTGCACGTAAAGAAGGTCAATATACGTCGTGCGCAGCTTTTTGAGCGAGGCTTCCACGGAGACGTGAAGGGACTTGGTGCTATTCCCCGAATAGTTCACCATGTTGGCGATATCCCTCTCTTTCCCGCGCTTGTAGTTGGTCGTGTACTTGGTTGCGATGACGAGCTGGTCGCGGATGCCACGCTTCTCAGCCCACTCGCCGATGAAGGCCTCGGAAGTCTCGTCTTGACTGTATTTAAAGTAAATGAGATCACGTATCCAAGCGCCCAAGGGGGTGAGAGCTCACTAATTGTTTGCCGTATCAACGAAGTTGCCCTGGAGGGGTGGGTCAGGACCGCATACACGGAGAAGGCGCGAAGTGGATGGACGACTTACACCTGCGTCAAAGTATGCATCGAGAAGCTTGAAGGACGTCGTCTTATCCATCGAGCCCATTCCGAATTCCTGCCACTTGTCGCCGATGCTCATAGCACCGAGCTGCAAGGGCGACACGCGCACGCCTGCGAGGGGCGAGAGTGTGCGATAACGTCCGAGCTTGGTAGGCGGGAGAGGAGGGGGTGACCAGAGAGACATCTGAGGAGTATTGGCGGATAATGATGCGATGATGATGCATGATGGGTGGTCCCAGCCCGCTATTTGTACTGCGTAGCAGATAGGGGTTGCGTTGGGTTAGGGAAGCGATCCTATACGAAAGGGTTTGCTGACTGAGCAGTTACAAGGTTTTTCTCTAGCGCGCTGACAGCTGGTGTGACACGAAACTCGGACTGGAAATGACAGCGACCAGAATATCACGCAAAACAGTTAGAACCACAGCCGAAATCGCCTAAGTTAGTTGAGCGCTACTGTAAAGGACGCGCGTACGGCAAGCGTAACGCGTAACGGGCGCGGCAAGCGCATGTGCAAGAAGAGGCTGACACCCCCGGATGCGGGTGGATACGATGCAAAAAATCATGACACGAAGTGACCCACCCCATGACGTCGAGGTTGTCGAGTCGGCATCGAAATTTTGAGAAGGCACCACATCGGCATCCACATTTGTATCCACATCTCCTCCGCACTTCCAGGTGCCGACCACAGGCACATACTATTCTTCATGAGGGTCACTTTCAGAACCCTAAACTACAAGTGAGCCCTGAGAAATAACAATACTCGGGCGGCTGGCAGAGCAGACTGTTGACAACAAAGCCCCACCATTCGATCACGGTGATGGCGCCGAAACTCACGTTGACTTGGGGAATTGGTACTGTAGCACTTGTCGTAGAGTAGGCAATACTTCAATCGTATGCAACACGTAGAGGTGGTCATCACAGAAGTAATATTACGACGAGGCAGGCGTGGTAAAGAGAAGACTACCCCAGCTTGTGGGCATAGTGCTCGAGTCACAACGGAAGCCTTGGCAAACACAATTGTGCACTTTGCAGTACAGTACTACTGCCAGCTAGACTGTTAGTGTGTACACGAATGCATAAAGATCAGATCTTATAGGCTACTAGTTTAAAATAAGCATGGTACATTGTCTTTGAGAGGCCTTCTGGCAAGTCGCCAATATATGATCACGTTGATCGGGGCCGAGCCGAGCCGAACTCTCAAGCGTCCACAAACCCGGGTCTTCCGGTTCTTTCGCCGACTTGCAAAGATCCTCTTCGCCTGTTGCTTGGGGCCCTTCGGTTCGCCTATTCTCAACTCACGAGGCCATCCAATTTCCGAGGTTCATCGAGATCGATTGACCCTTGCGATTGCTGTGAACACAGTTCCGCAGAGGGTTCCCAAATCCCTCTCCGGCGCAACAAGACCGTCTCTGTGCAAGCCTCGCAAGCACAGCGACACCACAGTGGCCCAGCCCCGAAGGAGTTCCGCTCCTTCCTCACGGGCTGTGCTTCACCCTTCGCCGTTGCATGACCTCCCTTCATGTCTATTTTCATAACCGCGACCAAGCTGCATTTCAGCGACAGCTTGCCGTCGCCCTGCCTGTCGATGTCAATGCGCGGGATGGGTTAGGCCGCACTGTACTTCACCTCGCCTGTTCTGCCTTGGACCGGGCGGCAACTGAATACGCGCGCATGCTTCTCGCTCATCCCGGAATCAGCGCCAACCTGCAGGATATGGAGAGCCACTGGACCCCGCTGCACCGTGCGCTATATAATGGGAATCTTTCCACCGCGTAAGTAGCTCAGCTCATCATTGTGTCTTGGTCCTTCGTTGGACTGTTCCACAGCATCCTCCTTCTCCAGAGAAGCGACGTCGATACCACGTTGAAGGACTCAGAGGGCTATCGGGCCTTTGACGTCTATAATACCACCGTTGAAGACACGATGCCAAACAGATATGATATCACTGGTGGTTTTGAGCTGTATACGTGGGGCGCGAACAGGCACGTCTATCACCTTACTTTCTGGGTTCCCAACCAGTGGTGCTCAGTCATCACAGGAACGCCTCCTTGGGGCACGGTGATACTGATGACCGTATCCACCCCGAACAGGTTGTCCTTGAGCACTACAATGCGTCCGAGGGTAGCGAAAAGGCAATCGCCTTCAAACTGCAGCCTGCACTGGCTAGAGACGTCCAAATGTCAAGGTTGCATACTGGTATGCTAAAAGCCTCCCTTCTTCCACCTGATTATCCTTTGGGAAAGGCGCATTTCGCTTTTGTTCTGAATCATTTTCTCAACAGTGGTAATCACGGACGAATCGCACGCCAAAATCCACGCCTGCGGCTTTGCTAGTACTGGTCGGCAAGTTACTTCCCGTTTCTAGCTCTGGCCCCTTATCTAATCCCAATCGTCGCGTAGACTTGGCCATGGCGGAGGTCAACATACCCAACCCTCACTCTCGCCTATCGTCCAGCTGGCCCCTGAGAATAAGGTTACTGCTGTCGCACTTGGCCAAGATCACACCCTTGCCCTTACATCGCACGGCGCTGTGTTCACTTGGGGCCTTGGTCGGTTTTCTCAACTGGGCTATGATGTGCCCGCGCCCCATGTGCAGGCCACCCCTCGTGTTATCGGCGGACCTCTAAAGCGTGAGCGCGTGCGAGGTATAGTTGCCTGTAAGAGTGCAAGCGCATGCTGGACGGACACTGTGTTGTTTACATGGGGAAAGAATAACGGCCAGCTTGGGTATGACAAGAGTGCAAGCCCAATGCAACCTGTCCCGAGGATAGTCACCAAGGTCACGAAACCCGTCGTTTCCGTGGCTCTGAATGTGTGCCTAACTGCTGTGTTGGTTTGTTTGGATTTAACTCGTTGGTTCAGGACAATGCGATGGCCTGTCATTTGGTAACGCAAGATGTCATTCTTCTATTTAACGACGCCTACTCGCGCGTGACTTTTCCATCCCCGACGCGCCTTCCTTCCGACTTTCTAGCGTATCGACCTCCTCAGGCTGCCCGAGCCATCACCACTGCGCGCATTTTTTGCAACGAGAGCACATTCGCTACAGTTTCATCCGCAGGCGAAATTTTTACTTTCAATGTCCCGACACCACCTGCCCCAAGCGAGCGCCCCCTCCCCATACAGCCCCAACGCATTTGGACGCTCCGAAAGCAGTGGAGTGCCGTGCACGTATGCCGCCCTTTCGGCTCTCTCTCCCATCCCCCCGAGGCTAAGAAGGTACTCATAGGACGCAGCCCTCGCAGGGGACGGCTCGCTCATTATCTGCACCGAGTCCGGGCATGTTTTCGTGCGGTCACGAAGCAGTGGCTCCAAGGCACCGCGCTTTTCACGTGTAGCGGGGTTGCAGCGCGTCGTCGCTGTACGCGCAAGCGACATAGGCGCCCTGGCTGCCCTGCGCGAACCTTATCGGCCTCCGGGGGTGACTCTCTTGGGAAACACTCTTACGGAGGACTTGGCGCGATCGCGGCCGTATACGCGTACTGAGTACGAGGGCCCGCGACTCGAACCGAAGCTTGGGAGTTCTCCCATGTGCCAGGTGCCCGAGATGTCGTCTAGTCTCAAAGCGCGGGAGGAAGAGGACAAGAATGATTCTAGTGGAGAGAAGGAAACGCTCGTAGATTTACCGCGATCGCGTCCGTACTTCTCGGTCACGCATTCCGAGAAAGAAAGCTCGGGCCTTGAAGAGAAGCCAGGGAGTTCCTCCATGATCCCGGTGACCGAACTGCCATCTGGTCTCACTGCATTGGAGGACGAGGACGAGGGGGATTCTAGTGCCGAGACGGAAGCGCTTGCTCGTGACTCGCAGGAAATCCATCGCCTCTGGGATGTCCTTGCACAAAATCGGACTGCGCGGCAGCGACGGCCAGGCGCTCTCGGACACGGGGTACCCGTGACTGGTAGGCTTCCCAATGGCGCTGATCTTGTGCTCCGCGTCCAGGGCTCCACCGAACTCAACGTGCACAGAGCCGTGCTTTCTGCACGCTGCGCGCTTCTCGCGCGCGTGCTCGGCGGCTTCGGAAGTCTCTACGACCGCGAGTCCGGCGTCTCCCTTAAGCTCCTCCCCGCGCCGAGCCCGAAGGGCCGCGCGGGTCCCCCACGGACCCAGGGCGAGGCCCCCCGCCTCGCCATTGCGGGCGTGCACGCGTTTTCTGTGCTCGTGCTCGTGCATTACCTGTACACAGACGCGCTACTCGCTGTCGGCGATCACCGGCTCACGAGTTCGACCGCTGAGGCGTTTTCTCGGGGTCGCGTATCGCCTGCCCAGGTGGTGCGCGATCTCCGGTCCCTCGCGCGCGTACTCTACCTCGAGTACTTGGCTGACGCCCTGCTGGGAACGGTGCGTCGCGAGCCGGAGCCGTCGCTGAACGCAGATTTTCGAGCCATCTTCGACGCGCCGATGTCGGCGACCCCGCCGGACGTCGTGGTCCAGCTCGCGGACCGCGAAGTCTTGTCTCACTCCTTCGTCCTGCGTGCCCGGTCGCCGTTCTTTGAGGATTTCTTCGCGGATGAGGATTGGACTGCCGACCGGTGGGAGGCGGATGGTACCCTGCGCGTTGATTTGCGCCATTTGGAGTGGCGCTCGATGCAGTATGTGTTACGGTTCATGTGTTGCGGTGAAGAGGCCGAGATGTTCGAGAGGCTGGGTATGTGGTTGTCTTGTCCTTCCTCGCTCATCCTTTCGCTGGCTGAATCTGTTGAGCAGATTTTATTGAGACTGTCGATCAGCTGCTGGACCTCCTGTTTGATGTTATGTCTGCTGCGGTGAGCTCCGCTTCGATGGGTGCTTCTTATCTCACGCTTGGTGGCACACTAGAATGAATTGCTTCTGGACCGATTACTCCTAATTTGCTCCTCAATTCTCGTCAAATATGTTACCATCAACAATATCTCAGCTATCTACATGGAAGCTGCTTCCCTACATTGTGAGCAGCTGATGGATAGTTTACACCAGTACATGTCCGTCAACATGGAGACATTGCTCGAGGCACGCCTACTCGATGACCTGCCCCCTCGACTCGTCAGGCAACTAGCCAGCGCCGTGCGCGGATACCAGGCTGCCAAGTCGCCATTTTCTCGCATGCAGTTGCCTGTAGATCTCGCCTCCGCTGTTCACACACACCACGAATGGCTCGCAGAGCAGGACATTCCTGGCCCAATAGTACGCTCACAACCGAAATCACAGCCCAAGCTGTCCCCAAAGGCGAGTCGGAAGCCATCACTGCCCACGTCCCCTGGGAGCAAGCCAACCCTATCACGTACCCCACTTCTCTCCAATACAGGTGAAGACTTGTTCGCCATGGATGAGGCCCTTGTTCCTCCTCTGAATCTGGACGCAACCGCGTCGACCGACGAGCTCGGGAATACCCCGAAGGCTGGTCCATGGAAGGGAAAATCTACTACTAAGTGAGACCCTAATTTAGCCCTCTGAAGATGTTCATGGCCTGACATTGAGGGCTCGCAGGGTTGATATGAAAGCAATCTTGGCGGAGGCCGAGGAGATGCAAGCCGCGAGCCGCACACAGCCGCCGGTGGTTGGGGTATCGACGTCTGTACAAAGGCAGCGGTCAGGGGATCGCCTGCGTGTGTCGTTCTCGCTGTCCAAAACACCAGATTCGCCGCATTCGAGCCCTATCAACACCTCGCGTGCCACGCCCACCCCAGCATGGAGGATTCCCGCGCATTTGCATTCTGGAGAGCCCTCGAGCTACCCTCCTGGCCACGGTCGTGCGGCAAAAACCCCGCCGTCACCTGCCCGGACTTTAGCGCGCACTCCGCCAGCAGGTACCCAGTCAACGCCAGATAAAACGCCCCCGTCTCAACTGTCCGGGGCCCCGACGATAATGCAAAAATCACGGAGCTCGCAGAGCTCCCCCGGCTCATCAACGCTCGCACCGCCGAATCGTCCCGGCTTGGGACCGGTCATCAGCCCGTCCAAATCCAAGTCGGGGCCGACGGCACCCCGCCAAGCCGCGTACGTGGCATTCCTCTACACCACACCCATCCAGGCTTATTAACCGTTAACCAACGCGGCCAACCAACGCAGAGGCAAGGCATGGACGCTACCATCCGCGGAGCCCGTCTCGCGGTCGTCCTCGAGCGGCGCGCCGATCTCGTTCGCCGAGATCCAGCAGCTGCAGAGCCGGCCGGCCCAGGCGGCGAACGAGCTACGCTCGCTGCGGGACATACAGGCGGAGGAAGCCGAGCTGCAGGCCGAGGCCGAGTTCATGAAGTGGTGGACCGCGGAGGAGGAGCGAATCCGCCTGGAGAACGAGGCCGTCGCCGCGTCCCTCCTGGCGCAATCGAACCAGCCGCGTCACCAGCGTCAGCACCATAAGGGTAAGAGGGGCAAGACGTCAGCCAACGCTCCGCCGGCCGATGGCGCCGCGCCTGCTTCTTCTAGTCGTGGGCAGAAAGCGCCCCGCGGTGGCGGAGAGGGAAAACGACAGGCTCGGACACCACAGCGCGGCCCGTCGGATGGAAAGAGCGCGTCGGGCCGCAGCTGACTTTTTACTTTATCTTACTTATCTTATACGTATGAACAACCACTTGGGACTGTATGCTTTTTGGGCCACGGGAAAATATATAAAGGTGTTGGTAGAGGTTTTTATGCACTTTTCTGCCCCGTCTGACTCGGGCCGCAGTGCGAACTGGGGCATGCAGCAATTTCATGATTTGGCTTTGGCAGATGCGGTTCGGGGGCAACTATGTGTGTAGTCTGACACACCCAGCCGTATTCGATGGTACAAAAGTCGTTCTTGCAAGAATTGAATTTACACTGCGTATGGATTACGGCGGTCCGACAGCTGAGAGTAGTTTTAAAAAAGTGAAAAGAAAAGCACTGGCGCGCTATGTATCGTGCGAGCTCGGATGACGTTCTTCTATCCACCTTCTCGGCCTCTTTTCTATCACTGCGACACGCCGATGCTGCGGTCCGCCCTCCTCGTCGCCATCAGCGAAACGACCGCGCTGGGGATGCGCAGGGCACGGAAGCACGTTGGAGGCGGAGACGGTCAGTAGGCACGCGAGGAACGTCACGCCGAAGAGCGAGGAGGTGAGCGAGCGCGCGCGGCGGCTGGTGAGACGGAATGCGGGTGTTCGTACGAAGACCATGTTCTTCTACAACTGTTTTTGCTTGCGATTTAGAAGAATTCTCAGAAGAAGAAAAGGGGGGTGCGTTACCATAAACTCCATAACCCTCCCTTGTAAGTTTTGTGTGTTTTGTGGACGCCTGTAGACGTTGGGGGAGTTCGGTGGTGTTTGTTTGCTGGCTTCCTGCCAGGAGCTCGGAGCGCGCCGTGGGGTCAAAATCCGCTGTTGTGGTATATTTGTACCCCCAACTATTCTCCTTTCATGCCTCCCCGACCGAACATACGTGTCCTGCGCGACATCAAGGCGCGACAAGGCGTAGTCGACAACGAGATCGCGCGCCGCGCATATCTCTACGTCGCGCGCAACCAGACCCTCCCCGCCCAGGTGCGCTACCGCGCGCAGCTGCAGCTCAACACCTTTGGCCGCTACACGCGGCCGACCACGGTCAAGAACCGGTGCACCGTCACTGGGCGTGGGCGCGGAGTGATCGGCGAGTTTGGGCTTTGTCGCGTACGTTTGGAGGTTGTTTTCCGAGCTTTGACTGCTGACACGAGGTTTCGTTTGGACAGTACCAGTTTCGGATGAAGGCACTCGCGGGAGAGCTTCCGGGCGTCCAAAAGGCATCTTGGTAGGGAAATATGATGCGGATGGTGTTCATTATTGTCGCTTCAAGCTGGTTTCCAAAAACTTAATTAGGTGCCGTACTCGTACTTTTGTTGTTTCTGGCCATTGTTTGACATTGGTGCCAGCACACCCTGTTATCAGTCAGTCACTTTGTGTAGTTCCCGCATCATTAAGCTACCATCACATTCAATTCCGAGTGCAGAGAAGAAAATACGCGTGACTTAACTTACTCAAACGACCAGATATAAAAATCGACGAGCAGCAAGACTCTAGCAGCTAAGACTCACTTCTAGCCCGCCATAACAGCGGTGAGATCTGTATTCCCCCTTCACAGCCCAAACAAGACCCTCGAACTACTACTGTTCCCAACTGATGTAGCCCGTTCTGGTGAACATCCACCGCGTGCTCGCATAGGCGGCGATGACAGCGTCTCGCACGTTCTCAGAGCTCGTGGTGGTTCGCGAGTGGCTCCACGACACTGCCCCTCCCCCGCCACACCCGAATGCGTCCACCAGCTGCTGGCGCTTCAAAAAGCACCGCGTAACACAGGGCCTATGGACCGGGAACACCGGACGTGCGGCGGACAGCGTGGTCCGTGAGGGGGACCCTGAAGCGGGGGAGCGGGAGGCTGAGAATCCGAGATCGATGATGCGGTGCGTGACGACTCACTGTCTCCTTTTGTCCAGGTTCTGATGCGATGTCGTTAGAGCTATGGCAAGGCCCTGTCACATACGCTCTTTTTGCTTGTGTGCGTGCGGGGAATATCAAGGACGCCATCAAACTTTGTTCGCGATGCGTATCAGCCCTAGTGCGTAGCAAGCATCCGAGGCCCTCTTCCCTTCTTGGTCCACTGTCCGCGAGACCCACCACCGGTTCTTTTGACTCAAATTAACATTTTTTTCCCCACCAGCTACAGAGTGAAGTTGTGTGCTTACCACACTGGGCGCCCGCTTACTGTCCGTGGATCGAGTACTTTACGCTGCGCTCGCGCTCCTTCCGTCCAGACTCAGGCGTGCTGAATTTCGCGTACCACCCGCACTTTGGGCGACGATCTCCATCTTGTGAAAGGTTCTTGCACGACTCGGCGGTGGACCCCGGGGGCGCTCTGGAGGAGAAGAGGATGAAGCGTGCGAGGACGAGAAGTACACTCGAACGTCTAGCAAGAACCACGAGCGCTTGTTTCAGTGCAGATTTAGGAGGGCTCGGGTGCCGTGATCCTTCCACCTATCTCAGCTGCACATCATCCTTGATGCACATGTGCGTTGCTAGACGATTTTGCGTCCGGGCTCCGGCAGGACACAGTGCAGATCATGAATCCGCCCAGTTCGCCCCCATACTGGACTGTCCCTGTTCCGAGTCACACAGATGCACAGGTACTGTACTTCACACCAAAAATAGTTATATACAGTAACAGTAAAACTAATACTGTAAAGCGAAAACAAATTGTAAGAAATGCAGGTGCACCCGTCCATGATTTCCGTTGTGAGAACCCTCATCGATCCGGGTTGAGCTTCGACAGCCTCGATTTTACCAGCGACTATCTTGGTGAGAAGGTTAAGAAAATCTTCGACTCCAGTCGAAAGCTCGGCAGAGAATCAATTAAGGAGAAAGGAGATGCGGGTGCCGCGGAGTGTTGGCGGAAGAGTGCCAGTGAGCGCTCCCCGGGCGCCCTGAGGAGCAGAGGGCAGAGATGGTGCTGGAGCAGGGCATGGGCTCAGAAAGTTGCGAAGAAGGGCTTGCGAAAGAGGTCACAGTAATTCTAAGCACACACCCAAGCACACACCCGATGAATTAGGACGCGAATGTCTTGGGTACTTGAGCTGTGGGGTGAGTCCGTTTTCACTCCATCACTATTCGTTGGTGTCATGTACTTTGGCGTCGGAACTTAAGTCAAGGGAAAGCTCGCACGTCTCCAGCTCGGCGGTTTCTGGTATTCCGAGTCCAACGTTTCACAAGCCTGAACAACACCTTGACGAGCGTGGGATCGAGGCGGTAACTTACGGACCGTAACAGCGCGTGGTTACCCAGACGCTCAGGCTGGAACCACCATCGATCACGGCACTGGCACTCTGTCGTAACCCCCAAAACATTCCTATTGTACGTACAGGACTTCCTCGCATAGCTAGTATGGCCGCTACACAAGATCTGGAGCACCCTCAAATTTCCTTGAATTCGTGCGTAGATGGCCTTTGACCAGTGACTTTCCTGATATTGACCAACTACTCCAGCCCGGGTCCCTCAGCATTGCAAAACGCAGGAACAAGGTGCTTCAACCCCTTCTTTCGTGTGCCAATTCCTGGTTAAGAACCGTCCTTTGACAGCGCTCAAATCGTCGAATCGCAGGGGAGCACATCCTCGCTACTACGTGTCGAGGTGACTGGTACTATGTGCTCAAATCGTAACTCGTTGAGGCCTTCTTGATCACTTTGTTAGTCCTCCGAGCGGACAATGTTCCCAGTATCAAGAAGCAATTTGGTTTGAAAAGACGGTTCTTTGTCACTGTAACTAATCTTGCGACGGTGAAGAAGACGGAAAGCGTTCAGATTGATGGACAGATGGTGCAATGGAACCAGAGTCTTGGTGCTTTGTAGGACGTTCCATTTTCAGTCTGATTTTCGGCTGAAAGTTCTGCTCAGTTCTACACAGCGGTCTTCACATCTTACACTTTGCCTTTATGCGAAGCGATCGACACGCCCCAATGCCCTTATCGGAATGCATGAAACACCGATACCCGTCACGTCCCAAAGTGGTCCGTCTTCGTTTAGATTTTCAGTTCGTTCAACTAACCGAACATCTCGCGCGTAGATGTTCCCTTTCTTCTCGGTAATGGCGGTGGGGAAGCTGTACAGTCGACGCAGCCCGTCACGCTCTACTTGACGATCACTGTGTCAGCGAACGTGCCCTCTCCGATCTTTCCCAACAACCCCCCCGAAATACCGACCAAAGGGGATGACACTCCCGCTGAAGAAATTACTGAGCCCTCTATGGTTCCAGACCCCGGGGAACCTATTCAATCCTCCGCTCCCGAACCTCTATTACCCTCGCCAGATCCCCTTTCCGTCGAGGTTGGCACTCCTATGGCACATGGCCAGGCCAAGACGTCGCTCAATGAGAATGCTCTGATTGCTCTCCGTCGCGCCGATGAAGCTAAGAAGCCGATTGACCGAAAGAATACATGGAAAGGGGCTGTTAGTAGAATCAAGTGGGTGATGGACACTGTAAGCCCAATTACGGAAGTGCGTGTAATATCCATTCTGCCTCTCCTCGACTGAGCTGACTTTCGCTCTCAGCTCCACCCGTTTGCAAAGATGGCATATGGCATGGTTTCAGCCATCCCCGAGGTACATTTGTTTGCGTTATTGTGGAAGCAAACACTTATGCCATGTTGATTCGGGTGCTAGGCACTCCTAGGACAGTATGGACGTGACGACAATGTCTTAACCCTAGTTAAAGCTATGCACGACGCGTTTGATTTCGCGCACCACGAAGACACTTTGAAATCCGTCAAGCCCGACTCCAAGCAGGCCGAAATCTTTACTCTTATGCTGCAGGATGTCTGTAATTGCGGTGACTTTATCCAATCGTATGCAAAGGACTCACAATTCTGTACGTTGTCTTCATCTTCTCATTGGCCGTGTAAACGTGTGATTTTTAGGGAAGCGCACGTTGAAGAATATGGGCGGAGGAGTTGCCAAAGATATTGAGGACTTGTCCGCCGCCCTTGTCGAACATCGAAGGGCTTTCTTGGATCAGGCCACCATCACCACGGAGATAACTGCCTTCCAAATTCTGGATGGGGTAGGAATACTTTCAGTCAAGGTGGACTGGATGTCCACTCAGCTCGAGTGGGTGTCAAGCCAAGTTTCAGACGCCGGTACGTAGTCCTGATGACTTGTGGGTTTGTGGGGTAATCGATCTGATAATCGTCATAGAACTAGATGCAAAAATCAGAGAAATCCCATATGGGAAGGGCCCGCGCTTCGCACCTGAGAAAGGCTGTCTTCCGGGAACGCGCATGGCCTTCATAGACTTCATTGTTAATTGGGTGGACAACCCCGACTCCGAGCGTACTTTCGTTCTTTTCGGGCAGGCAGGCACGGGGAAGTCATCCATTGCGCATGAGATCGCACGTCGCTTCGATAAAATGCACCGGCTTACGTCATCCTTTATCTTTTTGCGGAAGGAGCAATCCGAAGGCGAGGCTTACCATCTCTTTACAACTCTTGCTCGCGATCTCTCCGACCGCTATCCATCATTCAAAGCTGCACTTGGAAGGGTCATTAAAGACAACTCCTCTCTTCGACTCCGTACTCGTGACTATCCCACGCTTTTTAAATCCCTCATCCTGGAACCGCTCAAGGATCTACATATCGTCGGTCCTATTCTCATTGTAATCGATGCCTTAGACGAGAGCGGTGATGTGACTGGTGAAAGCGGGTTACCCAAATTTCTTGCTCAAAACCTCTCTAGACTACCGTCAAACTTCCGTGTTTTCATCACCTCGCGACCTGAGCACGACATCGAGTCTGCGTTCGCTAGAGATAGGTTAACCAGCATCAAGATCAAATACATGAAAGATTCTGAGCTGGCCGCTACGACACATGACGATATTCTCGCGTTTCTTCAGGAGAAGCTCCCTTCAGACGAGTCCAGAAAGTATGGCGAAGCGCTGGCAATAAGGGCGGAGGGTTTGTTCCAGTGGGCAGCGGTCGCACGTGGATGCATCCTTAACCCACCCGAGTCCTTTGGCTTCAACAAGAAAAAGTGCATAGAGCATCTTTTGAGACTCACTGCTGATCGTCATAGACAAGATCCCTTGGACGAGTTATACAAAGAAGTCCTCGAAGGATACTTCACAAGGCGGGAATCACGTCTACTCTTTCAATCTGTCGTGGGGCAGCTCATTACTTCAATTGAACCCCTCACTGTACGCTCCCTGACCACTCTCCGACAACACGCTTCCTTCGACGGCGACGACCGTGATGCCGTTGTCATATTGCTCCGTCGCCTGGGCTCATTGTTGAGTAATGTCAATTCATCCGATGAAAGCCTTCCCGTCATTCCTCTCCATACGTCATTCCGCGATTTCGTCACAAATAAAGAGAAGAGCGGTGATTTTTGTGTTAGTCTTCGGGATGCTCACCGTCAATTGGCCCATTCTTGTCTCGATCTACTGCTCAAAGATCTCAAATTCAACATCTGCAATCTCGAATCATCATATCTTGCTAACAAAGACGTTGAAGACCTTAACTCCCGCGTCGATAAACACATCCCACCTGCACTGTTGTATGCCTGTCGTTTCTGGGACGATCATTTGGAATATACTGACTTCGAAACCAATCTGTTTGGAAAACTTCGAACTTTCTTTGAGAAGAAACTTCTCTTTTGGTTGGAGGCCCTTAGCTTGACAAGCGATGTGGGTCTTGCTTCGGCAGCGTGCTCGGCTCTGAATGTGTGGTTAGCCTCTAGTCGTGGTGTGAGTACAATTGTTGATCCGATGAGGAAGGCAAACAACTAATAGCTACGATCGCAACAGGTTTCTCAGACAGAGCTAGAGAAATTCAGGTCGTTCGTCAATGATGCCTCTGCGTTTGTACGATATTTCGGGGGTGCCATGGCAAAGAGTGCTCCACATGTCTATCTTTCTGCATTACCATTTGCGCCGACTCGCTCTCTTGTCTCTGCACATTATTCTAGCTCATTTCCTCGAATCTTACGCGTGGAACGTGGGCGATTGTCTCACTGGCCATCATCGGAGTTGATGATTCAAAACATTGGAAGCCAGGTCAATTCCATTGCACTCTCACCAGATGGCCAGCGCATCGTCTCAGGCTCTCGCAATCGAACAATTCGTGTGTGGAACGCCTCGACGGGGGAGCCAGAGGCTGGCCCATTTAATGGACACATGGATTCGGTTAGGTCTGTGGCATTCTCGCCAGATGGCCAGCGCATCGTTTCAGGCTCTTCCGATCGAATAATTCGTGTGTGGAACGCCACGATGGGAGACACAGAGGCAGGCACATTTACTGGACACACCGATTCGGTCACGTCGGTGGCATTCTCGCCAGATGGCCAGCGCATCGTCTCAGGCTCTTATGATCGAACAATTCGTGTGTGGAACGCTACAACGGGAGAGAATGTCGCAGGCCCATTTACTGGCCAGATGGCCAGCACATCGTCTCTGGCTCTTTCGATCGAATAATTCATGTGTGCAACGCCACAACGGGAGAGAATGTGGCAGGCCCATTTACTGGACACATGCATCCGGTCGCGTCTGTGGCATTCTCGCCAGATGGCCAGCGCATTGTCTCAGGCTCTTATGATGGAACAGTTCGTGTGTGGAATGCCGCGACGGGAGACACAGAGGCAGGCCCATTTACTGGACACACCGATTTGGTCACGTCGGTGGCATTTTCGCCAGATGGCCAGCGCATCATCTTAGGCTCGGACGATCGATCGATTCGCGTGTGGAACGCCACGACGGGAGAGACAGAGACTGGCACATTTACTAGGCACACGTATGCGGTCAGGTCTGTGGCATTCTCGCCAGATGGCCAACGCATCGTCTCAGGCTTTTTCGATCGAACAATTCGTGTGCGGAACACCACGACGGGAGAGACAGAGACAGGCCCATTTACTGGACACACCGATTCGGTCACGTCGGTGGCATTCTCGCCAGATGGCCAGCGCATCGTCTCAGGCTCTTATGATCGAACAATTCGTGTGTGGAACGCTACAACGGGAGAGAATGTCGCAGGCCCATTTACTGGTCTTTCCATGGAAAAATTCATGTGTGGAACGCCACAACGGGAGAGAATGTAGCAGGCCCATCTACTGGATACAGGTCTTCGGTCGCGTCTGTGGCATTCTCGCCAGATGGCCAGCGTATCGTCTCAAGCACTCGCGATGGAACAATTATTGTGCGGAACACCAAGACGGGAGAGACGGAAGCAGGCCCGTTTACTGGACACATGTATTGGGTCAGGTCTGTGGCATTCTCTCCAGATGGCCAGCGCATCGTCTCGGGCTCTTTCGATGGAAAAATTCGTGTGTGGAGCGCTACGACGGGAGAGACAGAGGCAGGCCCATTTACTGGACACACGTCTTCGGTCACGTCTGTGGCATTCTCGCTAGATGGTATGCGCATCGTCTCAGGCTCTTATGATCGAACAATTCGTGTGTGGAACTCCACGACGGGAGAGACAGAGGCAGGCCCATTTACTGGACACACGTCTACGGTCAGGTCTGTGGCATTCTCGCCAGATGGCCAGCACATCGTCTCATCAGGGGATGAATCAATCCGTATGTTTAATACCACGACAGGAAACACGGAAACTGCCAAACACATCGACTTCACTGACCACTCCGTGATCAACGACGAGGGATGGATATGTGGTAGCAAAGGTGAACTTTTAATGTGGATCCCGCGAATTCACAGGGCAGGTCTTCACCGTCCAAGTAATATCTGGGTTGCTAGCGAATATGAAACCCGCGTCGATCTTTCTACCTTCGTGCATGGACATAGTTGGGCTACTCGTGTTAATACCTAGATAGAACCGCTACAGCAATCCGTAGTCTTTTTTAGGCGGTCTGAAGTGAAATGTAACATGCCAGATAAGAGCTCATTCAAGTTGGGCAGTATACGTTGAGGATTACATCTCAGTCAGTTACTGTCGAGGTGTTGGTGCCTCGGATTCCTTGGGCATAATCTTAGGGAAGTTATTCTGTCCTATCGAATCATTCGAGACGTAACTGAGACAAAGAATCGGGCCAGTTTTAATAGTTGGCCTTGTAGAGGTCTCGCCTCGAGGATTGAAATAAGATGTCCAGGCTTCCGAGCTGCCCGCGGTTTAGCGCACGTTTAGGTCTTCTCCAGGAACCTTAGCAGCGTAATGGCGCAGTGAGGCTAGTGTGCATCTCCCGTATGTGTGCAAAAACTCCTGACGCGCGGCGAACCTGGAGGACCGAGTTGCGCTTGCCAGAGCGCTCCCTGAGTCCTGAGGCGCTGGAGGCGCCCTCTCTGACCAAAAAGCTGCGCTACAGAACGACCTTGAGGTTGTGCATGTACTGTATTCCCGCGTCGCTCTGACTCGCTCCAGCTGCTCAACACGCGTCCCAGAATTACTGTCGAGAAGAGATTCGGCGCGAAGATCGACTTGGTCCGGGTAGTCTTGTTTGCAGCTTAACAGTTCCCGTCTAACAACACATTCCTTTTTCAAAACCTCTTGTCTAGATTCCTCAATGGGTGAAGGGCTGCGAGATCTGGCTATGGCGGCATAGATTTCGGTGAGCTCCTTGCGAAAGCCAGGAGTTCGAGCACCGTTTGCTTTGTTGTATTCTGTGGTCGGAAAACCTTTCAAAGTAGTCCTCCCGTAGAGCGCAGAGGATGGCGGGGAGACACATGTTAGTATCTGGCTGCTGGACCTATCAGAGGCCGCTGCGGTCTAACTAGACTTAACTGAGACATCAAAGGAAGACATGCCCATTAGACGAAAGAAACATGCTACTTTCTACGGTAGAAGCCTGATCCTGGAGTAGTGTTGGCTGCCAAATCGTGAAAATGTGGGGTCAACAATGCAATTATAGCGAGTTATCACAGGGTTCGGCAGCAGGGATGGATGGCAGATATCTGCGGGCGAGGTCTCCAGGCTAGCCAGACATGCGATCGCATGGCAGAGTCTGACAAGACAATTTGCTCTCGAAACGCGCCAAAGACATTTGTACATTAGACTCGTTGTTCGCCTCGGTGTTCATCGTGCCAAACAAAGCTGAGTTGTGACGATAATACAGTGTAATCAGTGTACACTTCTATTTATGTTGGAAGTGGTTCGCTTTGATGGATCTGGTTGAGTATCGTTAGACTATGACTGGGGAGTCATACAAGCCGTATAACACGCACCTCGGAAGAGATATTGACCCACTCAGAAAGCGAACGGAGGTACTCGTCCATCTCCTCGTCGACGGGGATATCAGGGTGCCACAACACGAACGAATCGAACCGGGCCGACGGTTTCAGGACCCTGACCGGACGCTCCTCTTCAGGCAGCAGGATCCCCGCCATATCATCCTCCGGGATCTCCTCGGGGAGCTGACTGCGGAGCTTACGGGCAGGTTGGCGCTTCGCTTTACCTGTCGTCGTCTGGGTCCGGCCTTCCGCATCACCGCGCAGGACGATGCCCGAGTACCCTTTCGGCAACGGGGTTTCTACACCGTGGACTGTGCGACCGCGGAAAGACGAGATGAACCGTTTGGCGGATCCAGAGAGCCGCTCGATGGGGCCAGGACGCAGCGGTTGCGAGGGGGGTAGCTTGATGACCGGGTCAATCTCTGCCTTGATTTCTGCCGTCACTGCGGCTAAGGTCGTGGCAGTGACTACGGCTGACACCGCGGGAACATTCTCCTTCTCCTCTGGGACGGCTACGACGGTAGAGGCCGCAGAGGCCAGCTGCGCTTCAACAGCTACGGACGGGGGACACGGATGTGACTCTGGCAAGGGTGCAGGTTGGATACGAAAGTAGGTAGAGACAGGTGCTGGACCTGAGTACTGTATATGAAATGGCATGAGATGGGGAACTCGTACTGGAGGTACCGCAGGGCAGTGAGCAATCCTCGTCGAAGTCGCCATAAGGTCAGAGCAAGGGTCAGCCTGAGCCCGAGAGTGCCGTCAAGTCCAATGTGTCACAACGTCATATGACCGTGACAGGTCGCGCATCAGAAGTAACCCTTATCAGACATAAAATCTTTCGTTGTGGGAAGAACTCCAAACACCAAATCTTCATGGAGGACAGTGGCAGAGGACAATGGGAGCTTGGAGTGCCACCGTGTGTCTCTATTTACAATTCATGAAAAGACCAATTCCCAGGCACAGTGTAGTAGTATACGCCAAGGTATACGCACGCTTGTACGCACGTGTAATCATAACATTCTGAAAAGACGATAACATGTTCCTTCCGTAACATTCGCCCACTGCTAGCATGAAAGACGGTGGCCGTTATTTAGCTGACGCAGGCCAACATGCGGGTCATACAGTACACATACCCGAGAAAGGTCTTTGATAATATATATTCGCTGAATGCTAACCCACGCGACAGAAGCCCATCAATGCCTGGAGGTTATCGTAAATCACTGTCTACTAATACGCCACGGTCTACATTCGGTTATCCGTGACTCAACCGCAGCGGAGATACCAAGATGCGACGAACCGCCGGGGTAGGAGTCCCTAAGACACTGGTAAGCGCTAAGATCCCACTGGATTTACCGCCGACACCTAATAATTACCGCTGAGTGGGTGGTTCATTTTTTCTCATGGACTAGTGAGGCGGGAGGGGTGCTCGAATAGACCCCGTTGCTTGAAGAACCGAACCACGTGTTCGAAGGGGTAGAAAGCATTCCTGTAGGCGACCGTAATGATGACAGTGTGGCCGACCGACTGGCCCAGCTAGCCGGAGTATCCCCTCTCGGAGGATAGTAAACCGGTGCGCGGCGGTGTTGATCATTGTAACGTATATAAGGGGAGGGATGTTGAACGGATAGAATACCTGGGGATGCTAGGTCGGTGCTTCCCAAGAGAGGTGACAGAGTGGGTAAGAAGGATGCGGAGAATGGATGAGCGATTGCGCCACGGGGCCCAATCTGGCTTGGGAGGAAGGGGTACGGGGTACTGGGGAACTCGACGCGGGAATTATTGAATGGTGTCGGAGTGATGCCTGGGAAATTCGGGTGTGCGATAGCAGGGACTTGTCAAATAGGAATTCCGTCACAAAGGAAAGAGTGTACCTTTGAAATCATCCTCTCGCGCCGGTGAGCTATCGTGCCGATCTTCAATGACAACGGTGGAGGTAGAAGCGTAACTAGATCTATCATCGGCGGGCATTAGCCCTCTGGAGGGTGGGTTCGGCTGCTCGAGGGCCGAAGTTCCGGAAGCTTGCGCTTGCACATGACCACTTGGGTGCTCTTGCGTGGATGAAGGACGGTGCTTATAGACTGCATCGATCTTCGCCAGTAAAGCCTGCGTATTTACTTTGTCCTCGTTGCTGCTCCTCGCGAAAATGTCGAAGACTTCATCTCGTAGTCGGCCTAAGTCCTCCCAAACCGGAGTAGCAGCGTGTGTCAGGGGTCGGCGTGGGTCTTCCATCATCTTTTGCAGTAGGTCTAACAGCTTCTTGAAGTCCGTATCCTCTAGACCTGATCCTTTGAAAGGCACCGCCATCACTCCCAGATGTCCTAGTTTGCAAAAGTTTAGTAATGGCCCGTCGCGTGCAGCCGTATCGAGCGTTATGTGAGTCTTAGCCATAAACTCAGCCCCGATAGGGCCCCCATCAACGAATGATTTCCAGAACTCCACATCCGCAGCGTTGCCCACGCCGAGGGAATAGAATACTCTCGCGAGAGACGCGACGTCCCAATGTGACCGGAAAACCACGGTGCCTTCGCGAATGAACTCGTCTAGAAACTGAGCTAAGACGGCTTTACAGAATCGAGCTTTGATGAGGCCGACGCGGAAGTCATCGGGAAAACCACTCCCTGTAAAACCCGTTTTAATGTATTAAACGCGCTAAGAAATTGAAAATACGAGCGAGCGCCTGTTTTCTAGAGGGCGTCGTTAAAAATCTATTCAGTGTATTATAAATTATCCTTAATTACATTCAAATTTTGTACATGTGTCTGTCGAGGAATTTTTTTTTGGATACGTCTGTCGGCATTCTTCAAGCACTGTCGGGCTCTCCCTGTGTACGATGGCAATTCAGCATGTGTGTGCGTTGGACCATGACGATTCGCACATTAAATGCCTTCTCATCAACTTTTTGGGTCACTTCTCCCCGTTTCTGTTGAAGATCCCAAACTTTCTGGTGTACCTGTGATGCTCATGGACTTTTATTGTGAAGGTGCATTCTCTGATCCACTCGCACAGGTCACAAAGGGCAAGCAGCGCATCGACTTCTTTACTATTCCCGAGTATGAGCAATGGAACGGATGCCAGATGCGCACTGTGACAAGTGGGACCTGAAGTACTACAAGGTCTTGCAATGCCATCGTGATGAGGTTAAGGGCGCGTGCCGAAGTCAAAAGAGGTGGTCACGTGCGAGTGACCGAGGGTGTACAAGAGCGCGAGAGTGAACGAAGGAAAGTGAAGTTGAGTCACAGTGATCAGACGTGGGGGATTTTCAAGGACACAAATACACCACTAATTCACTATCAAACTAGGACTGTTTTTATACATACAAGTACAATAATATGAGCTACATTTTCAAAAACAAGTTGGAACGTTAGTAAGAAAGCTCGGGCAGATACATAGACTCGGGCACAACACCTAAACGGAATCAGTCACGCTTGCCTCTGATTTGAGGCTGCAAACCATCCTTGAGACGGAAATGGACACGCGCGCGAACATACAAGAATATGAGATCATAGTGATAAAACATACACATCATAGTGGCCATTCTTGAAACATCCGGGTCTGTAAATCATAGAGAGATGTAGAACATACACGAATGTGAACCAGAAACGTACAAGCCCCTGAGGGGTGATTTCCAAAAATTAATTGGCTTGCATGAAGCAAGCCCGAGACTGAATGTGGTTTGCACGCACACAACCGCCGTTCTGTGTCTCTGGCAGAACAACATCCACCACTCCCCCGCAAGCACGACGCAGGCTGAGGGAGGCTATATGAAAATTTGCCTTCCACTTGGGAAGGGCTTTAGTCAGAATGTCCATGGTCATGTCATCCGTTGGGCAATATACAAGTTGTAGTGCATCGCTTGCTACAACATGTTGAATGAAATGATACCTAATGTCAATATGCTTGGTACGGGCATGGTAATTATCGTCCGTTGCAAGTCGGAGTGTGGCTTGGTTGTCGCAATAAAGAGTTGTCGGCATATTGAGATCAGGGAAAAGTTCGAATATGAGTTTGCGAAGCCAAATGGCTTCTTTTGCTGCGTGAGTGGTGGCAATGTATTCGGCTTCAGCCGTGGACAAGGTCACCAGTTCCTGCTTCTGAGAGCTCCAAGAGACTGCACCACCGTTGATGAGAAAGACGTAGCCAGAGATAGCATGCCGATGCTCTTGCGTTGCACCGTCTGCATCCATAAACCCTACAAGATCATGGTGCTCAACGCTGTATGTCAGCTCTAAGTCCTTAGTTCCACTCAAATACTGGAATATACACTTCACAGCTTCCCAGTGAGCATTTCCTGGGTCTTCGAGGAACCGGGACAGCGTCGATACAGCGAAGCTGATATCAGGTCTCATAGCGATGGATGCGTACATCAGGCTGCCTATGGCCTCTCTGTACGGCATCTTCTTCATCTGCAATGCTTTGGTGGGGCTTGAAGGGCAGTCACTTCGGGAATATGTAACCCCCAGAGCTATGGGTGTAGCGAAAGGTTTCGCGTCGGTGAGAGCAAACCAGGTGAGAATAGAGTCAATGTAGGATTTTTGAGACAAGGAAATGGTACGCGCCAAATGATCGCGCATGATCTTGATACCTAGCAGCCAGTGCACTGGTCCTAGGTCTGTAAGTGCATAGCACTTGTTAAGTTTGCTCTTGTACTCAGCAATCAATTTTGCTGAGTCTCCAGTAAAAATGCAGTCGTCGACGTGAATGGTGAGGATGAGGATGTGGTCCTTGATGCGACAGTAAAAAACACCTGGATCTGCCTGTGTAACGTGAAAACCGAGATCAGCCAGTGCATGGGCTAACGTGTCATACCATTGTCTCCCCGCCTGCTTCAACCCATAGAGCAACTTGTGCAGCCACTTCACCATGTTCTCTTTCGGAGTGTTGTACCTGGGAGGAAACTGCATGTAGATTTCCTCGTGTTCATCTAGCTCGCCGTTTAAATATGCCCTGTTGAAATCAAATGACTTGATTTCCCAGTCACTTTTTGCAGCTATTGCTAGTATTGTGTGAAAACTTGCAAGCTTTGCGATGGGTGAGAATGTGTCAAAGTAATTGATGCCATAAACTTGAGTGAATCCACAGGCTACCAATTGCGCTTTGTACTTTTTGACACTGCCGTCTGCCTTACGCTTGATGCGAAAAACCCATTTTGAGCCTACAACATTCTTGTTAGGTGGGCGTGGGACTGTGCTCCAAGTTCCAGCTTTCTTGAGAGTGGCTAGTTTGCGGTCCATTGCTTCTTTCCATCAAGGCCAATCAGATCTCACCTGCGCTTCACCGAGCATCTTCGGATCGCCCTCTGCCTCTTGTATTGCCACAAAGATAAGTTGTTGCTGATCTGCGGAATATATGCAGTCAGCTGTGTCAGAAATGTCTTCGCCAGTGACGCCTTCTCCTGCAGCAAGATGCCTTGCATAATCTGATAGCTTGGGTAAACGCTCGGATTTGCGCATCGGTTGAGCAGGTTCAAAAGGCTTCGGTTTCTTCGGCGCACATGGTGTTTGCTTTGGGAGGCCTTCTTCTTCCTCATTTTCGTCGTCTGCGTCTTCTTCTTCACTGTCTGGAGATGGCACAGATACTGGTGGTAGTGCTGGTGGAAGTGAGGATGTGGAGGCTGGTCACGTGAATGTTGGTCGTGGTGGAATGACAATGGTTCCGAGTCGACAAGCAGGAGTAATCGGCTGAGTGGTTGTTGGTTGAGAAACAGGAGGTTGTATGACCACAGGCTGCATAGGAGGTTGCGTGACCACAGGTCCCATGGGAGTAGCAAAACTAGGAGGAGGGGTGAAGACAGTTACAGTAATGGGCACAAACTTTATGTTGCGCTCAACAGAGACACTACCCTTGCCCGGCCAATATACGTGATGCGCATGTGTACTGTCACTGTCGTAACCAATCCATCGGGCTTCAGTAGCCCGCACGTCCAACTTGGAGCCCGTATTGTCGTGGACCCAGACGCACTGCCCCCACTTGGGCACTCCTCCTAGGTTAGGCTTCTCTCCATAAAGACGCTCAAATGGTGTGACATTACCAAGTACCCGTGTT
>WNGR01001233.1_pt1 | contig 28726 bp, 20 predicted proteins | sample 5407581 | NCBI WGS metagenome assembly WNGR01 (sample SAMN13153383, study PRJNA577476) | soil metagenome | isolation source: 80 cm soil or saprolite under Garry oak tree replicate 2 | place: USA:California | collected 2016-06-15
GGACGATCATCTGGACGAGTTGATGGCGCATCTGCTCGAGGCTCTTCAGGCGCACATAGCTCTCTTCGAGCTGCAGCTGAAGTCGCCGGAGCGAGAGGTGTGTCTCGACGCGCGCCTCCAGTTCCTCGCTCTGGAAGGGCTTCGTCACATAGTCGACCCCACCCATCGAGAAGGCCTTGACCTTATCCACGGTGTCGGAGAGCGCGCTCAGGAAGATCACCGGCACGCCGCGGAGTCGCTCGCTCTGCTTCAGCCGCCGACACACCTCGAATCCGTCCATATGCGGCATCCTGATGTCGAGCAGGATGAGGTCGGGCGGCTCGGCTTCCGCAGCCTCGAGCGCGATCGCGCCGCTCGGTGTGGGGCGCACGCGGTAACCCCTCTCCGTCAGTACGCTCTCCAGCAGGGAAAGGTTTGCCGGAGCGTCGTCCACGACGAGGATGTCGCCCGCGTGCGTCGACTCGCGCTGGTTCATGACTTCTCGCCTCGCGCGCGGCTGTCGCCGAGGGCGCGATTGAGACCCACCTGCCTCACCTTGCCCTCGTCCGCCTCCACGAGAGGCGGCACGCCGTCGGGCCCCACCACCTCGAACGCGACTCCCTTCGCCGCGCTAATCTTCGCGCCCGCGGGCAACGTTCTGTGTCGCTGCATACGGCCCCTCACATTCGCCAAGCTGTGACGATATCACGCGAAGCAGCGCCGGTGAGAGGGGGGCTCTGGCCCTCGCAAGCGTGACCTGCTGCCGATCTAACGCCAACGGATGCCGTGAACCTCGAGAGGGATCGGCCGGCGCGTCGTCCTGTGGGAGAAGGCGTGCGCCTCGAGCACCGTCCTCCGCCCGCGGAAACTGGTACCCGTGAGGGGCCACCCTGGGCGCGCCCTCGGCCCACCGCCAAACGTGGTCCTGGGGGATCATCAAGATCCGGTCGTCTCCACCCGGCGGGAGGAGCGCGAGCTGCCGCAGGTCAGTGAACTCCCCGATTCCTCGGATGCGTGCCGCGCGGGGAGGGTGACGTCCACTGTGCGGCGCGACCGGCGCAACGGGTCCGGCGGGCGCGACGGGGCCGCAGGGGCCGGCGGGTCCCCAGCGCCCGAGCGCTTTGTCCCTGGCTCACGATACAATCGGGTTCCGGCATCGGCCCTATGGGAAAGGCGCCGCGCACGCCGCATCATCATGGTGTCGGACACATTTGTCGCGGGGGCGGACATGTTTGCGTAACCCTCACCAGTAAGAAGTCCACCATGAGGTGGTCTGGATGAGTTGCGATGTCGTGGTGCGTCTACTCATCGAACTACGCAGGGCGAGCAGGAGCGTCATCCGGTTGCGCGCCGTCGCGCTCGCGGCGCGTGACGGTGACGGGCCGCAGTTACTCGCGGCCCTCGCACGGCTACGTCACACCGACCTCCAGCCGCGGCTCGGCACGAGCCCGCCGACTCGAATGATCTGACACGTCTCTCTGCGCCCCTTCGGTGCGCGGTCCTGGTGGTGTAGCTCGCCGACAACGTAGGGTCGCCGTTGCGGAATGGCATGTCCCGCGACGAAAGGTCAGTGCGGCCGTTGCCGCGAGCGTCGCCCTTCGGGAAGCTCGCACGACTAGGGGGTCCCTCCTGAGCAGAGCGATCGAAGTTCGCGGGCCCCGTCCGGGTTCCAGGATTGTCCCGATGGCCCGACCGTGGTGACCCGCACATCTATGGAAATGCAACACGAGTGTAACTATCCGGCATCGACTCGCAACCACGTTCCGGAAACGCGGAACGACTGGAAACTATCATGCGCTCGAACGTGGGACGACCTTTGGTCAGCGTGCACACGATGCTGGCAGGCGTCCTCCTGCTGGCCGCGTGCACAGGAAGTGCAAATGGTCAGGGACCACAGGGGCCGGCGGGACCGCAAGGTCCCGTAGGCCCTCCGGGTCCGGCCGGCCCCGCCGGTGCAGTGGGGTCCACGGGCCCCAAGGGCGACACTGGTGCGACCGGTGCCCCCGGTACGAACGGCACGAACGGTACGAACGGCGCGCCCGGTGTCACGGGCCCGACCGGCGCGACTGGGCCTCAGGGTCTTCCCGCGCTCGTATCGGCGGCCACCGCGGCGTTAAATACACCTCCTCTTACGCTCGTGGTCAGCGACGAGTCGACGACGTTCTGCGACGACGGCCTCACCTTCACCGCGGCGGCGCTCTACGGTGCCACGGTCCACGTCACCCTCGCCGCTGGTCAGCAGATTTCGGCGACGATGACTGCGGACTTCGGCGGCGACAACGCCGCTCCTTCGGGCAACCTCTACCTCAATGTCTGCTACATGCCGGACGGCGGAGCGCTCCTGGTTGACAGTAATACATTCTTCGGCCCGCTGGCCGCCGGGCCGGGCACGCTCCAACCGTTCACCCTGGAGAGGTCGTTCACCGGCCTCGCGGCGGGCGGGTACACGGTCGGCCTGTGCGCTTGCGTTAGCGGTACGAACCCGGCGGTGACGTTGTGGAACACGAATTTCAGCACGGCGGAAGTCCGCGTCTTCCAGCAGTGAGCGCCCGCAGGTCATGAGCGGTGGGATGCCGGTCTGCGGGCCGGCATCGCCATGCGCCATTCCAGCGAGAGGAACATACTCATGACGACTTCTACGCCTCCCGCCGCTCCGGAGCGCAAGAACGAGCTGCTCCAGTTCGTCGTCGTCGCTCTCATCGCGTCTCTGGTGTCATGGATCGCGGCGAGCGAATGGACCGACCGTGGCTCGCGAGGAGCGCGCGACCAGTCTCCCAACGTGGAGCGGTCCATCCCGGAGCGGCTCGTCGCTGCACCCGTGACGCCTCTGGAGCCCGCGCCGCAGCCCTCGCAGCCCGCACGGGCGGCGCTGCTCCCCGTGACGCCCGCTCCTTTGATGCGGACGATGCAATCGGACCTCGTGAGACGCGTCGCGGACGAGGCGACGGCAGGGATCGACTCGCTGCGCAGCTACATCGTCTCGAGCTGCTGGCCGGCCTCCGCGACGGGCCTGGCGACGGCGAAGCTCACGTTCAACCTGACCTTCGACGTCCAGGGGCGTGAGATCGCGCGCGGTATCGTAGAGGGACGGAAAGCTCCAGCGCCGGCGCGTGAGTTTGGCAGATGCTTGCGTCGGCTAGAGGGGACCACGCTTGCCATTGCGCCACCGGGCGCAAATGTCGGAGTCTCCATTCCCGTGACCTTTCCTTGATGACCTTCTGCTGCGCGCACTCGAATTGGGTAGAGGCAGGTCGAGTTCGGCCGCCACGGCGGTCGTCGCCATCTCGTCCGACGCCAGGGCCGGCGCGCCACGGGGATCACCCCCCGTTCAAGTAGGCTTTGTAGAGTCCCAGCACCTTGCGGACGTAGGCCTGGGTCTCGGGGATGGCCGGCACCGCGCCACCGGAGCGGCGGACGCGCTCGGGCCCGGCGTTGTAAGCCGCGAGCACCCGCTCCAGATCGCCGCCGAACTGGTCATGCAGCAGGCGCAGATACCGTGCCCCACCCTCGATGTTCTGCGCCGGGTCGAACATGTCATAGACGTACATGTCGCGCGCAGTCGCTGGCATGAGCTGCATGAGTCCGGTGGCCCCCTTCTGCGAGATGGCGGCCGGGTTGAAGTTCGACTCCGCCGCCATCACCGCCTTGACCAGGGGCGGCGCGAGCCCGTACTTCTGCGCGGCGGCGCGGATGTGCTCGTCGAAGGCGGAGGTCCGCCTGAGCAGCGGCGGCGCGACAGGGCCGGCGGGGGAGGCGATGACGACACGGTAGCGCGCGTCCTGGGGGACGTTCGTGTAGTGGGTGACGCCATTGCCGTCGACGAAAGAATAGATCTCGTCGGCGGCCCCCGAGGCGGGGGTCGCCAGCGCTCCAACGAGAGTCACCGTGGCGAGCAGGCGCGCCATCGAGGGCGCTGCGCCGCGCATTCCACGGAATTGCTTGTCCGATGACGGCGTGTCACACGATCGTGGGGGTCGCGGGTTCATGTTCCGTCGAAGTGGCATGCGCCGCGGCATACGGGTCGATCGGTCTTGGGCACTCGTTCGAGCGCCTTCAAGCTCCTTTTCGGGCTCCTCGCGATCGATGGTCATGTGGCGACGGGTGACGCCGGCCTACGGGGCACGCTCAGGGGCTCGAGCTCCTTCGTTTGGGCAATGCCGGCGAGTAAAGGCTGGTTCAGCCCGGCCGGGTTCGGGGACTCCCCGTATTGAGAACAGAGGCCGCAGGAAACACATAGACGGAGATGGATACACATAAGGCGAGCTGGTTCCCGTCTACTCCTCTCGCACGGCGAATTGGTGGTTGGGCCGCCGCGGCGGCCCTCGGCCTGGGGGCTCCCGGCGCGCTCGCCGCAGACGCCCCCGACCCGCACGCTCAATGCCGCCACGCCGCGCCGGAAGCAGCCCGAAGGTCGGCGCCTTACACCGTCCCCGATGTCGAGCTGGTGCGCGACGACGGCAAGGCGGTGCGCCTGAGGCAGGAGCTCGATGACGGCCGGCCGGTAGTGCTGAGCTTCATCTTCACCAGCTGCACCACGGTGTGCCCGGTGATCACCGCGACCCTGGCCCAGCTGCAGCGCAAGCTCGGCCCCGCGCGTGACCACGTGCATCTGGTCTCGATCTCGATCGACCCCGAGTTCGACACGCCGGAGCGGCTGCGCGAGTACGCCAGCAAGTTCGGCGCGGGGCCCGGGTGGCAGCACTACGGCGGCACGCTGGCCGCGAGCCTGGCTACGCAGCGCGCGTTCGACGTCTACCGCGGCGACAAGATGAACCACGCGCCGGCGACGCTGGTGCGCACCGCTCCAGGCTCGGAGTGGGTGCGCATCGACGGCTTCGCCACCGCCGACCAGCTGCTGGCCGAGCTGCCCACTCTGCACGCTTCGAGATAGCCCGAGATGATGGAGGACCCGACATGCTGACCGTTCAACGGTTCGTTCGCCTGCTGCCCGCTTCGGCGATCCTGCTGTTCGCCTGGGGTGCGCACGCGCAGAGCTTCCGCGTGCAGTGCCCTACTAGCACAATCACGCACCCGGAGTCGGCCAGGAACAATTCGGAGCCGGCCTACACCAAGCCGACGACGTTGACGCCGGGGCCCCATGGATTCCTGGTGCCGGCCCCGTCGACCGCCAACGGCGCCATCAAGTGCCAGCAGATCTCCGGCGGCGACGGCTTCGCGACGATGGGCGACGGCACCCAGACGTACCTGTTCGCGTTCGGCCCGCTGTCCGGACTCGCCGACATCGCGAGGGGACTGCCCGGAACCGAGCCTCCGAGCGTGTTCAATAGCATCTACCCCGGCACGCTGGTGCCAGGCGATCCGGCCACGACGGACCCCACGCTCAGCACTTTCAACTACAACGGCGCGGTCGGGCTCGCCAACGACCAGGCCGTGGCCGTGCCGTCGGCCAATGGAGTTCAAGCGACCGCCGTCGCGACCGTCGCCACCGGCGTGTTCGGTGGCGTGACCAACGGCGTGATCGATACCGTCACCATCACCAACGCCGGCGCCGGCTACTATGGACCGGCAACGGTCACGTTCGGTGCTCCCGGCGCGGGCGGCACGACCGCATCAGGGAACGTGCTGCTGGACCCCATCAGCGGCAAGGTCACCGGCGTCGAGGTCGCGTTCGCGGGCGCGGGCTACACGTCCGCGCCGACGGTCACGATCAGCCCGCCGGTGACCAACTGCGGAAACGCCGCTGCTGCGGGCCTGAGCGCGTGCGTCACCGGGCACGTCGACCCGCGTCCGATCATGGACGTCGGCGTCATGAACGGGAACATGCCGGCGCCGCTCCTGGCGATCGACGAGGACGACGAGTTCTTCCTGACGCTCACGAACGTCGGGATGATCATGCGGCCGGACCTGTTCGAGCAGCACACGGTCCACTTCCACGGCTACCCGAACGCCTCGGCGTTCTACGACGGGGTGCCGGACGCCTCGGTCGCGGTCAACATCGGCGGCAGCTTCGCCTACTACTACCTGGCCCCCGACGCCGGTACGTACTTCTGGCACTGCCACATCACGCCGCCCGAGCACCTCGAGATGGGCATGGTCGGGCAGCTCTACGTCAGGCCGCGGCAGAACCGATACAGCGGCAGCCTCTACGCGGGGTTGCAGCAGCAGCAGGGCGACCTGCGGACTGGCTGCAACTCGGCGACGGACATCCTCTGCTCGAATCCTTTGCCCGCCGTCAACACGGGCGCCCAGAACAACGGCTCGAAGAAGTACGCCTACAACGACGGCGACGGCTCGACCTACTACGACGTCGAGTACCCGCTCCAGATCCACGGCTTCGACCCGAACTTCCACTTCGTCGGCATGACCTTCAACCCCGAGGGCTTCGCCGACTTGAAGGACAAGCACTTCCTGCTGAACGGAAGGAGCTACCCGGACACGGTGTCGCCCGGCCCCATGCAGACCCAGTCGACCGACGGCAGCAACCACTTCTCGCAGCCGCTGAACTCCATCGTCAACATCCGGGCTGGCGGGAGGGCCCTGCTCCGGATCGCGTCCCTCGACGTGAGCGAGTACCAGACCCTCGCCTCGCTCGGGGTTCCGATGCAGGTGATCGGCTACAACGCCAAGCTGCTGCGCGATCAGGCGGGCAACAATCTCTACTACACGACGAACTCGATCACGCTCGCTGGTGGCGAGTCGCTCGACGTGATCCTGGACTCGTGCCTCCAGCGGTCGACCCCGGGCGATCCCTCCTCGGCGTGCACGCAGTCGGTCCCTCCGGGCACGTACTACCTGTACACGCCGAATCTCGACCACCTTTCCAATGATGCCGAGAACTTCGGCGGCCTCATGACCGAAGTCCGCGTCAATTAGGGGAGACGGCGATGAGCGCAGCGAACCTTGAAAGGAAGACGGCGATGAACCGACTGCTCCCCTTTGCGCTCGGCGCGGCCACGTGGGCGCTCTTCGGCGCCGCGCACGCCGCGGTGCCGGGAATCGGCGGGACCACGTTCAACCTGACCGCGCAGGATGGATACATCACCCAGCCAGACGGGCAGATGGTCTACTCGTGGGGTTACGGGTGCGCGGCGCAGGCACCGGACGGCACCCCGTGGTCGCCCACCTTCCAGCCAGCGGCCATCACGACCGGCTTCTGCAGCACGATGCAGATCCCCGGGCCCACGCTCATCGTCACCGAAGGCCAGCAGGTCACGGTGACGCTGAAGAACAGCCTGCCCAGCTCGGCCGGCGGCACCTCGCTCCTCTTCCCTGGCTTCGACGTGAGCGCGACGGGCGGCGTGCCCGGCGTGCTGACGAAGGAGGCGGCGCCGGGCGGCACCGTCACGTACTCCTTCACCGCGACATCGCCGGGGACGCGCGCGTACTACAGCGGTACGCAGGGCGACCTGCAGGTGGAGATGGGCCTCTTCGGCGCGATCGTCGTGCTGCCGTCGCGCACCAATCCCAGCTACCCGACGAACTGCGACGCGGGGCTCCCGGCGACGCACCCGGGCAACAACGCGCAGGCGCAAGCGCACTGGGGCGAGAAGGATTTCCGGCTGGCGAACGCGGCGTACGACCATCCCGATGCCTGCTACGACCGGGAATACCTGTTCCAGTTCTCGGAGATGGATCCCAGCATCCACAAGCAGGCGCAGGCGCAGGTCGCGGCCACCGCCGGCTGCGCGGCCGGAACCGCGGGATGCAGCCTCAAGGTCCCGACCGAGCCCTATCACCCGGCGTACTTCATGATCAACGGGCGATCGATGCCTGACGACATGGATCCGAACTACGCGCCCCAGTACCCGCACCAGCCGTACAACGGCAATCCGCACATGCACCCGGGCGAGCTGACGCTCCTGCGGATCGTCGGCCAGGGCCGCTGGCAGCACCCGTTCCACGAGCACGCGAACCACGTGCGCATCCTCGCGCGGGATGGCAATCTGATTCTCGGCAAGTCGGCGATCAATTTCGTGACCGGCCCTGGAACCACGTCCGCACTGGCGCTCGCCGGGCCGCTGCTCTTCACCACCACGACGACGCCGGGCCAGGCGATGGACGGGCTCTTCTACTACACGGCCAAGGGCCTGAACTGGGACATGTACGGCCACGTTTCTCCGCAGGCGACGCTCTCCTGCACTCCGGATGCGAACGGCTACAACACCGGCAATCCCACCGCCATCAACTACTTCGAGTGGTGCCAGGATCACAACAAGCCGCTCGAGGCAAAGCCCTTCGGCAGCGTCGGGGCCGGGGGGCCCATGACGCTGCCCGATGCGAACATCCTCGTGAACGGCCCCTGGTACGGAGGCAGTCCCTATCTCGGCCCGGAGGCGAACACGCGCGCGGTGGGCAGCACGCCCATCCCGCCGTTCGGCACCGTCGCGAACAGTCCGACGGGCGAGGCGGGCTTCGCCTTCATGTGGCACTCGCACAACGAGCGCGAGATCACGACCAACAACATCTTCCCGGGCGGAATGCTGATGATGATGCTCGTCGATTCACGTGAGTTCGTGATCGACGAGTCCATGTAGCGTGAGGGGACCGCAATGCGATCCAATACTTTCAACTCGATGCTGATCAAGTCGGCGCTGGCAGCCTCCGCGCTCCTCCTCGGGAGCGGCGCGGCGTTCGCGCAGCAGCAGGTCAACCTCACCGCGGGACCGGCGACGGCGACGTTGCCTGACGGCCAGGCGGTGCCGATGTGGGGGTACAGTTGCGGCGCGGCCGTCACGACGAACTCGGCTCCGACCGCGACCTGCGCGCCCTTCAATCCCGCGGCGGCCGCGAACCCGCTGGTCTGGTCGCCCGTCGTGATCACGGTCCCGACGGGACAGGTCCTTCAGATCAACCTGACGAACCTCCTCACGTTCTCGACGAGCGGCGCGGCGAACAACGTCCCCACCTCGCTCGTCATTGACGGCCAGCTCGGCGGCGGCCTGGGCACCGACAGGACGACGGCGCCCAGCCCCGCGCATCCGGCGCAGGGCACGACATGGCCCGGCACGCTGGGAACGACCAATCCGGGCGATACGGTGTTCACCCCCCCGGGTCAGCCAGACCGCGTCCGCTCGCTCGCGACCGAGGTCGCGGTGGGCAACGTCACGTCGCTGACCTGGAGCAACCTCCGCCCCGGCACCTACCTCATCCACTCCGGGACGCAGCCCTCGATCCAGCACGCGATGGGCCTCTATGGCGTGCTCGTGGTCACGGAGGCCGATACCACGACCACCCCGCCGACGCACCAGGCGTACGGCACGACCTTCGACATCGACGTCCCGCTCCTGCTGAGCGAGATCGACCCGGTGCAGAACAGGTCGGTCGACGCCGCGGTGAGGACCGCCGGCTTCAGCGACACCAAGGTGTGGAGCGGCATGGCCGGTGATTGCGGCGACCCCAGCGCCCCGGTGGGTGTGGTGAACACCTGCTATCCACCCGTCGTCAATTACAGCCCGCTGTACTACCTGGTCAACGGCTCCGCGTTCGACCGCACCAGTGCCTTCAGCTCCGCCCCAGCGGTGCCCGCCGCCGTCACGACGGGCAACTTGCTCCTGCGCTTCGTCAACGCCGGCCTGCGCATGCACGTGCCCTCGGTCGTCGGCGCCAGCATGACGCTCGTCGCCGAGGACGGCAACAAGCTGCCGGGCACTCCTAGGGTGCAGAGCGAGGTGTTCCTCGCCGCGGGCAAGACCTACGACGTCGCGATCCAGCCGAAGCAGACTGCCACCACGCCGCCTACCTATGCCCGCGCCACGTATGCGGTGTTCGACCGCCAGCTCAGCCTGTCGACCAGCAACCAGCGCGACGGCGGGATGCAGGTCTACGTCAACGTGTGCGACAACGTCGGCTGCGGCACCGCGCCCGCGACGATCACGCTGAGCGCGAGCGACAAGAGCTACTACTGCGTCGCCAGTTCGCCGCTGGCGATCACGGATCCCGCCAAGGGCCTCCTGGGCGGCGCCGTCGGAGCCAACGGCGTCGTCCTGCCGGCGCCCTCGGTCTTCACCGGGGACCTCACTGCGACGACCCTGGCGCTGCAGTCGGACGGTACGTTCACCTACACCCCGACGCCGGGCACGAGCTGTGGCGGTACGTTCCAGTACCTCGTCAATGGCACGGCTTCGCACACCGCGACCATCTCGCAGTGCGACGCCAACAGCTCCTCCGCGGCCGGATGCTCGCTGGCCGCTGCCCCGACGGTCGCCAACGTCCAGTTCACCAGCAACATCGCGACGCGCTACCAGGCGCCCCCACCGGGCGTGCTCGCCGGGGTGACCTCGAATACCGGGGGATTCGCCTTGAGCGCCGTCGGGACCGGGACCGGGGTGACGCTGAACCCGGACGGCTCGTTCGTCGCGACGAGTGGCGGCGCCGCGTGCCCCACCACCGGTCTCAACCCGCCGGCGCCCGCCGGGGCGACCTGCGTCGCGTTCACTTATCAGGCGAAGAATGCGCAGGGGACCCTGAGCAACACGGCGACCGCGACGGTCGTCTTCCTGCCGGCCTCGAACCTGGTCGTCAACGTGCTGGACGCAAAGACCCAGAAGACGATCACGGACTACCGCTGGATCATCGAGGAAGACCGGACGTTCTGGGTCGATCCGAAGTGCCAGGTCAACACCGGGACCGGGGCGAGGCCGCTCGACTCGTACGGCAGGTCCTGCCCGCCGCTGCCGGTGGAGAGCCAGGGCTACAGCTTCCACACCTCGAGCATGCCGGTCCTGGCGCAGGGCTGCGTCGGCAGCGTCTCCTGCGAGTCGGGCCAGACGGTCCAGGGTCAGCCGGCGACGTGCGACATCGGGAACGGCGCGTGCCGTGCGACGTCCGACCCGTCCAACCTCGGCGTCGTCGTCGATGGCACCGCGGGCCAGAAGACTCCGATTGATCCGAAGGACGTCTCCCTCGACCCGACCAAGCACTACTTCATCTCCATCCTGCCGGGCGACGGCGTCAACCCGGTGATCGGCGGCGCCGGCGGGCCCGCGCAAGTCGACCCGACTTGTGACCCGGCCACGACGAACTGTGCCATGCGGCAGTTCGACATCACCCAGGACTGCGGTCCGTACACGGGGCCGACGGGCGCCTGGGAGCCCGGAGGCGCGGCCGCGATGTGCGGCCACGCGATGGGCGGCGCGCAGATCGTCCCGGTCGTCGCGGGGCAGACGGCGCACGGCCCGATCACCATCTCCCTGCAGCAGACGCCGCTCCCGACGGCCAAGATCTCGGCGTTCGTGTTCCAGGACGACAACCCGCTGAACGGCGAGAACGACGCCGGCGGCGGCGTGGACGTCCTCGCGCCGAACGAGCCGGGCCTGGGCGGCTTCGAGCTCAAGCTGTTCGACCAGGCTGGCGCGCTCGGTGACGCCACCGGGCAGATCACCTACGACATGTTCAACCAGCCGGTGTCGAACTCTCTCGCCGGCACGCTCGACCCGCTCACGGGCCTCGACGCCTGCCCGATCACCCCGAACGGCAGCCGGCTGGTCGGCATGATCCCCACCTGCCCGAAGTACGAGTCGGATGGCGCGACGCTCTCGCCGCTCGCCGGCCAGGCGATCGTCGCCAACCTGTACCCAGGGTTGTACGAGATCCAGGCCTTCCCCGGCGCCGACCGCATCGCGCGCGGCGAGGAGTGGCTGCAGACCAACACGCTCGACGGCGGCAAGGCGCACGAGGCGTTCATCAGGCCGAACGAGCCCGGCTACTTCCAGGAATTCGGTCCCGGCGGCTATCACGTCGCGATCGGCTTCGCCAACCCGGCGATCATCAACTCCCGCAAGGCGCTCTACTGCGCGAGCACGGTCAATACCGGTCCGTGCAACAAGACGCTCAACGTGCACGTGTCGAACACGCACATGAGCCGCACGCCCGACCAGCGCACCTACAGCAGCGAGACCTACGACAACTACTCGTTCACGACCTGCTATATCTCGGTGGGTCCGGCCGACGGCCCGCACTTCGCGCTCGAGAAGTGCGACGCGAACGGCAACGTGACCTTCACGAACATGCCTGCCGGCACGTTCCAGCTCACGGTCTTCGACCAGTGGAACGACATCATCCTCGACGGCCTGGTCGGCACGGTCCAGATCGACGGCACCACGGCCACGAAGGAGTTCCCGGTCAACCAGTGGCGCGCCAACCTGTACACGCGCACCTTCATCGACACCAACGGCGACGGAGTGTCCAACGTCGACGCCAACGGCAATCCTACCGAACCTGGCCTGGCGTTGGTCAACACGAACATCCGGTATCGCGACGGCAGCGTCGGGTTCTTCAACAACACCGATCTCAACGGGTTCGCGGGCTGGAACGAGGTGTTCCCGTTCATGAACTGGCTGGTGGTCGAGACCACGTCCACCCGGTTCAAGCCGACCGCGGTGCACACCGTCTACGACGCCGGCGGGCCGGTGGATTGCTCGTCGCAGTCGAACGGCCTCTGCAGCAGCATCGCGGCAAATCTCGCCAACACGGACGCCCGCGTGAAGCTGCCGGCCGAGCTGCGCGTTCCGGGCGCGAAGTACTGCGACGCCGCCGACTGCCCGGCCAGTGATGCCGGCGGCGGCGCCTCCACCGGCACCATCTTCCCGCCGCAACCCTGGGGAACCACGCAGGGCTGGCAGGGGCTCCTCGGCCAGAACAGCTTCATGGAGTTCGGGGTGAAGCCGTTCGCCACGGGCGAGACCGGTGGCATCAACGGGCAGGTGATCTACGCCTCGACGCGGCCCTTCGACGACCCGTCGCTGCTGCTGCAGCTGAGCTGGGAGCCGGGCGTCGCGCGCGTGAAGATCAACCTGTACGCGAAGACCGTCGACGCCAACGGCAACGAGCAGCTGAAGCTCGTGGACACCACCACGAGCGCGAGCTGGGACGACTGGGCGCAGGGCTTCCGCAAGGACGCGAACGGCAATCTCATGAGGAGCGCGGACGGGAACTACATCCCCAACATGAACTGCCCGGGCCAGGACGGGAGCAGCCCCTTCTTCCTGACGTTGAAGGACAGCACGCAGTGGCTCGATACGAACACTCCGAAGCTGCCGCTCGCGCTCCACTCGCAGTTCAAGTGCTACGACGGCTGGTCGATGCTGAACCAGATCCAGCCGGCGCCATACGACGGCATGTACAGCTTCCCGAGCGTGACGACCGTCGATCCGGCGACCGGCAAGCCGGCGGGGACGAACTGCCACACGTGGACGACCGCCGAGCCCTGGGGCTGCACGCCCAACCCTGACTCGACCGACCCGCTCCGTTCCGGTTCCCCGATGCTCGCGCCCGGCAAGTACGTGGTCGAGGTGGTCGTGCCGCCCGGTTACGAGCTGGTGAAGGAGGAGGACAAGAACATCCTGCTCGGCGACGTCTACATCGCGCCGGTGACGCAGCAGTTCGCCGGGTTCGGCAACATCTTCATCATGCCCGACCAGGCGTCGGTGAACGCGTACTTCAACAAGGTCAACCCGGGCGGCCTCGACAAGACCCTCAGCCAGGGCCGCGCCGGGCCGAGCCACGAGGGCGACACCGGCAGCGTCGAGCAGTTCTGGCCGTGCGTCGGCGCCGAGCGCATCGTGCCCGACATGATGAGCCTGTTCCCCGGCGCCGGGCAGGCCTCGCCGTTCGCCGGTGCCAAGCGGCGCCTGTGCAATCGCAAGGAAGTGGATCTCAACGAACAGACCTCGGCGCTCGCCAAGTTCTACGTCTTCAGCTCCACGCACATCGCGGCCCACTTCACCGGCACCATCACCAATGACTTCGCGGCGGAGTTCGACCCCTTCTCGCCGCAGTTCGGCGAGAAGTTCGGCCCGCCCAACCTGCCGGTCGCCTTCCGCGACTTCAACAACAACGAGGTGGCCCGCGTCTACTCGGATCAGTGGGGCGTCTACGACGGCCTGTACTTCTCGACCTATGGCGTGAACCCGCCCAACCCGACCGGCTATGTGCCGCAGATGCCGATCGCGTGCATGAACGACCCGGGCCCGATCCCGGACGGGATCGGCGGCTGGAAGACGGACCCGCTGTACAACCCGGCGTACAGCGACTTCTGCTACGAGTGGTCGATGATGCCGGGCACCACCGCCTACATGGACACGCCGGTGCTCCCGACGCAGGCCTTCGCCGACGGCTACAACCTGCCGGACACCGAGTATCCCGATGCGACGCCGGCCATCAAGCAGGTGGTCAGCAGCGTCACGCAGGGACCATGGGTGCCGGCCACGGCTCCCGTCGCGTCGCTCAACCTGACGAACCGCGGCAGCGGATACACGAGCGTCCCGGCGGTCACCATCACGGCGGCGGACGGCAGCGGCAGCGGCGCGACGGCGTCGGCCACGATGCGCGTGACCGGCATCACCGTGACGTCGCCGGGTAGCGGCTACTTGTCGAGGCCAGCGGTGACCATCACCGGGCCTGCGGCGGCGAATCCGTCTGGCGTCACGCTGAAGGTCAGGTCGGTGAGCTTCACGCAGACGCTCGCCGGGACCTGCTCGGCCGGCACGCACAACGTCACGTTCAACGGCGGCGGCGCCAGCGTCCAGGCCACCGGGACTGCGACCGTCGCGCGCGGCAAGCTGACGGCGATCACGGTGACGGGCCCTGCGGGGAACGTCGGCGGCAGCTACAACGCCGTTCCGACGGTGAACGTCTCCAATTGCTCCGGTCTCACGACGACCGCGAAGATGGGCGTCAGGGCGATCACGGTCACCAGCGTGGGCTCGGGCTACACGGCGCAGCCCACGGTCACGATCGCGCCTCCCCCCGCCGGTCCGGGCAACAGCACCGCCACGGCATTCGCGACGATGAGCGTCAATGTTCTCACCTTGACCAGCGGCGGCTCCGGTTACGACCAGGCGCCGACCGTGACCTTCGCAGCTGCCCCCGCCGGCGGTACGACCGCGACGGCGACGGCCGTCCTCGGCGCCCTGACACCGGTTGGGACGCTCACCCTCACCGCGCTCGGTGACAAGGTGGTGCAGAACCCGAACTTCTCCGGCCCGAACTCGACGACGGCTCCGTTCAACACGAAGACCATCACCCGCCACTATGGATTCGGCGCACCCGGTAACGGCGCCAGGGTCAGCATCGGCGGGGTCGACGCGCCGGTGACCTCCTGGACCGACACCTCGATCACCGTCACCGTGCCCAGCGGCATCCCGCCGTGCGCGGTGACGCAGCGCGGAGTGCAGTCGTTGTGTGGCGAGCTCGTGATCACTGCGGCCAACGGCAAGCAGTCGATCGACGCGATCACCGTCACGGCCGGCGGCTCCGCGCCCTGGATCATCACGGCGAACGACCCCGTCACGAACCTCGGAGGCACCGTCACCGCGCCGCCGGGGAAGTCCGTCAAGGACTACGGCCAGAACTTCGGCCGGATGTTCTTCAGCCCGATCCAGGTGGCCATCGACAGCGCGACCGCGGGCGACCTGATCCTCGTGCAGCCGGGCACCTATCGCGAGCACGTGATCATGTGGAAGCCGGTGCGCCTGCAGGGCGTGGGCGCGGCCTCGGTCACCATCGACGCCAGCGCGCATCCCGCGGGCAAGATGGAAGAGTGGCGCAGGCAGGTGACCTGCGTGTTCGGGCTGACGCTGGACGGCGCGCCCAACCTGAACAACACCAACTTCACTGGCATTGATCCGAACAACGGCCTCTATTCCTGCCCGAGCGAGATGCACCAGCGCGTCGATCGTATCCCGTTCGAGGCGATCGTCGGCTGGGATACCGCGGGCAACGGCAACCTGGCGCAGGTGCTGCAAGAGCCCACCCTGATGGGCTCGTACGAAGGCGCGGGCGTCACCGTCCTCGGCCGCGGCATCAGGCTCCCCGACACCAGCGTCGACTTCTGGGGCCAGGGAACGACGGAAGGCGACTTCCCCGCCGGCAGCGCGTGGCTCACGAACAGCAACGCCGATTGCGCGACCAGCACGAACGCCGATGGACGTGACTACGGCACCAGCAACTACCTCTGCAGCCCGTCCCGGATCGACGGCGTCTCCATCGCGAACAGCTCTCAGGGTGGCGGCGGCATCTTCATCCACGCCTGGGCGCACAAGCTCGAGGTCGCCAACACGCGCATCTTCGGCAACCAGGGCACGCTGGCAGGCGCCATCAACGTGGGCAACGGAGAGATCCCGGATGTCTACCTCAACGACGGCGTCGAGTGCGGCGTCACCCCGGCGGTGGTCGCCTGCCCGCCGATCGACAATTCGTTTGGCACCATCGTGTTGAACGCGGCGATCCCGTTCCAGTTCAACACCGACGTGCACATCCACCACAACATGCTCTACAACAACTCGTCGATCGGCGACGCGCTGTTCTCGGGCACGCCGGCGGGCGCGGGCGGGATCACCGTCAGCGCCGGCGCCGACGGGTACCGGATCGACCACAACTGGATCGCCGGCAACCTCTCCACGGGCGACGGCGGCGGCCTCCAGCATATCGGGCCGAGCTTCAACGGGAACATCAGCAGCAACTATGTGCTGTTCAACCAGAGCACCAACCCGACGTTGCCCACCCATGGCGGCGGCATCGTGATCGAGGGCGCCAACCTCGACAAGGTCATCGGAGGCGCGTTCGAGTGCGGCGCCACGAACGACCAGGACTGCCCGCCCGGACTCGGCGAGGGCACGGGCCCGCGGCTGGTGATCGACGCCAACCTCATCCTGGGCAACAGCGCCGAGAGCGGCTCGGGCGGCGGTCTGCGCATCTCGCAGGTGAACGGCAGCGAGCTGGTGGCGTTCCCGCAAACGAGCGCGCAGTGGTACGACGTGACGGTCACCAACAACGTCATCGCCAACAACGTCGCCGGGTACGACGGCGGCGGGGTGTCGATGCAGGACGCGCTCAAGGTGACCTTCTGGAACAACACCGTGGTGTCCAACGACACGACCGCCTCGGCCGGCGTGCTGTTCAAGACGCTCGGCGCGATCACGGCGGCGGCGCCGCCCCCGGGCTGCACGCCGACGACCGATCCGAACCAGCCGCAGAACCCGAACTGCACGATCGACAACGCGCAGCACGGCAAGCAGCCGGCGGGCCTGGTGACGATGTCCCACACGCCGAACATGATCGCGGAGATGCCCGCCACCGTGACCTGCCCGACGGGGTTCAACTACGGAGGCGGCACCGGTGCTGGCGGCCGGGTCAACGGTGATTGCCGGATAGTGTCCAAGCCGGCCATGTCCAACGACCTGTTCTGGCAGAACCGCTCGTTCCAGGTCGATATTACCAGCATGGGGACCGGCAACCAGTCGCAGCAGAACCTGATCGTCCTGTCGCCCGTGCTGAACCAGGCGGCGACCGGGCAGTGCGCCACGGGCACTGGAGCCAACGCACCCTACTACTGGGACGTCGGCATCCGTACGGACGACACCCTCTCCGGTGTCATTCCCGCGGGGACGCGGCTGACGCTCAACAGCTCGATCGTGACCGACACGACGCACAGCCTGGTGACCGGCAACAACCTCGTGACACCGACCAGCTCGCCGGTCGTCGCCCAGTTCTGCAACGGCGCGCGGGTGCCGCCGGAGAATTGTGCTGGGATCGGAGGCCAGGTCACGCCGGCCAGCTGCCTGGGCTACAACGCGCCTCCGGGCGCGTCGGAGACCACCGGACTCCTCCAGGTGTTCACCTTCAACAACATCAAGCCAACCGCCACGGTCGACGAAGGCCACAACTGGCTCAACCTGAACTTCGGTCCGCTGACGCTGAACCGGTCGGCGGTGCAACCCACGAGCCCGAACCCGCCCGAGCTGATGGTTGCCTCGAAGAACCTTGGCACGACGGGCAACGCGTCGCTGGTGGGCTTGACCGGTGGGGCGTACTCGATCCCGGGTACCTCGCCTGCCGTCAACGCGGGCACCAACTTTGGTGCGCCTGCCACGGTCGCGAAGGACTACTTCGGTAACCCGAGGGCGCTCACCGGCACCAACCGGGCCGACATCGGGGCGGTGGAGTTCCAGCAAGGCGGGGCACCCCTCGCGGGCCTCCCGTGATGGCGACCTGAAGTTGCACGGCACCGCTCGCGGATCCTCCCGCGAGCGGTGTCCGTGCGCGGAAGGGATGGGCTGGGCAGCTGGACACGGGACGACGACAGGAGATCACGCGTGAACCGGCGGTCGAACACGTTGTGCGGCGGATGGAGGGGCGCGTTGCCGGGACTGCTGCTCCTGGCGCTGGCGGCGCCTGTTGCGCTGCCGGCGCGGGTCGAGGCCGCGCCGCAGGTCGCCGCCCAATCCTCGAAAGGCGCGGCACAGCGTCGCAACAGGCGCTCCGGTCTCGACCGTCGCGTCGCGCTGCTGACCAAGGCGCTCGATCTGGACGCGAGGCAGCAGAGCGCGCTGCGGAAGGTGCTGATGGACCAGCGGGCGCAGGCGCAGCGGATCTGGAGCGACGAGTCGCTGCCGAGCGCCAATCGTATCGCGTTGACGAAGGCCGTGAGCAGTCAGACGGCCGACAGGATCCGGGCGCTGCTGAACCCGGAACAGCGGAAGAAGTACGACCCGCCCCCGCAGGGCGGGCCGGCGCCGGTCGTCGCTAACGCGCACGTGGAAGATTGGATGCAAGCCGGGAAGACCGGCGGAACACGGCCGGTGTCGGGCCCGCTGCCCGCGGAGCGCACCGTCGAACAGAACGAGGGGGTACGATGATGACGAACTCGGATGAAGGGCGGCACACGGCCTCGGGATCTCGTTCAAGCGGCGCAGGATGGAAGGGCGCCCGGGTCGCGGCGGTCGCGGCCCTCGTGGCTGCCGGCCTGATGCTGGCGCCGGCCATTGCGAGGGCGGCGGATCAGGCTACGCCGAGCGGACCGCATGCCGCGGACCCGAAACATCGCGTGTCCCCGTATGCCCGCCTCGCGCGGGAGCACCAGCAGCTGGTGGGCAGGAAGTCGGCCCGAGGAAAGCCTGCCACGCTCTCCGTGGGGCATGCACCACGTGCGGGTGGCCATGGGCGGCGCTGAAGCGGATTCGATGTCAAGACACGCGGAGGGAGGACGCATGACGAGAATTGCTATGTTTTCCTCGAGGCGTACGTTGAAGAACCTCGCGGGAGCGCTCGCGGGCGTGGCGTTGCTGCTGCCCGCACTGGCCCGAGCCAGCGAGGGCACGGGGCAGGCGCCGCCACCCAAGGCGACCGCGCCGGCTGCGCGCGGAGCCGTGACTGCCCCCGCGCGCAAGCCGCCGCCGCACCGGGCCGCGACGATGAACAAGAAGGCGAGGGACTTCTATCAGGGCGCCTGGGGCGTCGGAGGGCTGAAGGTGAGTCGCGTCGCCTCCGGAAACCTGATCCGCTTCACCTACCGCGTCACCGACCCGGCGCAGGCGGCGTCTCTGAACGACCGGAACGCGAAGCCCATCCTCTACGCGCCGCGGACCCGCGCGGTGCTGTCCGTCCCGGCCATGGAGAAGGTCGGCCCACTGCGCCAGACGGGCGCGCTCAAGGCCGGGCAGGAGTACTGGATGGCATTTTCCAACAAGGGCAACATGGTCAAGCCAGGCGATCGCGTGAACGTGATCGTGGGCCAGTTTCACGCCGACGGCCTGGTAGTAGAGTGATACGAGCCGGCGGAAACCCGCAGCCAACGCAATCGAGGAACCCGACATGAGACGACTCCTTGTCCTGAGCTGTTGCATGGCAGCGCTGGGAGCTCCGGCCGCGCGCGCGGCCGAGGCGAAGCGGGCCGCGGGCCTGAGCGCGGAGCAGATCGTCGCCAGGAACGTGAAAGCGCGCGGTGGTCTCGAGGCCTGGCGGGCCGTCCGTACGCTCAAGATGTCAGGCGAGATGGATGCGGGCGGCACGACCGACGCGCAGCTGCCGTTCGTGCTGTCCATGAAGCGCCCGCGCAAGAGCTGCCTCGAGATCACCTTCGCGGGCAAGAACGCGACGCAGGTCTACGACGGGTCGCAGGGCTGGAAGGTCAGGCCGTTCCTGAACCGCGATGACGTGGAGCCGTTCACGCAGGCCGAGGCGAGGTCGGCCGCGTCCACGGCGGAGCTGGACGGGCCGCTGGTGGACTACGCGAAGAAGGGCACGCGCGTCGAGCTGGCCGGCAACGAGAAGGTCGAGGGGAAGGAGACCTACAAGCTCAAGCTGACGCTGAAGAGCGGCGAGAAGCGCTTCGTGTGGGTGGACAAGAAGACGTTCCTCGAGGCGAAGATGACCGGCGAGCCGCGCAAGCTGGACAGCCGGCCGCACGACGTCGCGATCTATTACCGCGATTATCGCAAGGTGGGCGGGCTCAAGGTGCCTTACGTCCTGGAGACCGTGGTCCAGGGTGTGAAGCAGAGCCACAAGATGACGATCCGCACCGTGACGGTGAACCCGCCCCTCGAGGACGCGCTCTTCGCCAAGCCCTCGGCCATGGTGGCCAAGGCCTCGGGGAGGTAGGATGCCGCCCATGACGACCGGACGCATCGCCGCCGTGGCGCTGGCGGGCTCGCTCGTCGTGGCCTCGCTTCCGGTGACCGCGCTGGCGGCGAAATCCGGCGCGGCGCCGGAGCCCGAACTGGCGCACATCCTGGAGAAGAACGCGGCCGCGCGCGGCGGGCTGGAGGCCTGGCGCAAGGTGCAGACGATGGTGTGGACCGGGCACGTGGAGCACGCCGACGGGTCCGGGCCGCGGTTGCCGTTCCAGTTCGAGCAGAAGCGACCGAACCTCACGCGCTTCGAGATCGCGGCCGACAAGGACGTGTCCGTGCGCGTGTTCGACGGCCGGCAGGGCTGGAAGGTGCGCCCGAACGCGAGCGGGAAACCTGAGCTGCAGCCCTACAGCGAAGCGGAAATGCGCGCGGCGCGCGATGCGCTGGTCATCGACGGTCCGGTCCTCGACGCAGCAGCCAAGGGTGTCCAGGTGACGCTGGACGGCGTGGACGAGGTCGAGGGCCGCAAGGCCCACCGCCTCATCGCGAAGCTCCCGTCGGGGACGACGCAGCGCGTGTGGATCGATGCGGAGAGCTCCCTCGAGGTCAAGTACGATCGCCCGGCGCGCGATGCCGCCGGCCGGCCCACCACACTGGCCGTGTACCTGCGCAACTACCAGACCTACGAAGGACTGCAGATCCCGTTCACCATCGAGACCGGTACGCCCGGCGGCGGCCCGATCACCGACCGCCTGGTGATCGATCGCATCGCGATCAACGCGAACCTCCCCGATGGGATGTTCGCGCGGCCCGGCCCGCGCACCTCGCGGCGCGGCGTCATCGTGGATACCCGCCCACAGGGGGCGCCGGGCGCTCCGGCGGCTGCGTCACGGTGATTCGCGCCTCTCGGCCGCTGACACCGCGGCGGGTGAGGAGAGAGGATCCGCTCCCATGATGATCGTCTGGCAGGTGGCCCTGGCAGGCGCGCTGGCGGCGCTGCCGCCGGACGCGTCCCATGCCACGGCGCAGCCCGAGAGCGCGGGAAAGTCCATCTACCTGCGCGGCGTGCTCGGCTCCCGTGCGCCGCTCGAGGGGACGCACGAGGGCGGCCTCGCCACGACCGGCGCGGACGCCGCCTGCGTGAATTGCCATCAACACAGCGGCCTCGGAACCACCGAAGGACGCGTCGCGGTCCCGCCCATCACGGGCCAGTTCCTGTTCCATCCGCCCACCCAGGACGCGAGCCAGCCCGAGTTGCCGTACATCGAGGGCCTTCACCGCGAGCACGATCCGTACACCGAGGAGACGCTCGCGCGGGCGATCCGCGACGGGGTCGACTCGCAAGGCCGGCCGCTCGGGTACATCATGCCGCGCTATGCGCTCGGCGACGCCGACATGGCCTCGCTGATCGCGTATCTCAGGAAGCTCGGCGCGCACAAAATCCCCGGCGTGACCGACACGGTGCTCCACTTCGCGACGATCATCACGCCGGACGCGGATCCGCTGAAGCGCCGCGGCATGCTCGAGGTGCTCGAGCAGTACTTCGAGCAGAAGAACTCGTTTCCGCTCAGGCCGAGTCCGCGCATGCTGACGTCCTCCAAGGGACAGTGGAGCAAGAGCATGTACATGGCGAACCGGCACTGGGAACTGCACGTCTGGGAGCTGACCGGGCCCGCCGCGAGCTGGCGGGCACAGCTCGAGGACGACCTGGCGGCAGAGCCCGTGTACGCGGTGCTGTCCGGGCTCGGGGGCACGAACTGGGCGCCGGTGCACGAGTTTTGCGAGGAACATGCCATCCCGTGCCTGTTCCCGAACCTCGACGTACCCGTCGTCAAGGAGGGCGACTTCTATCCGCTCTATTTCTCCAAGGGAGTCCTGCTGGAGGCGCAGCTCATCGCGCGCGCGCTTCTCGGACCGGACCATCGACCGGCGGCGCGCGCGGTAGAGCAGGTCTACCGGGTGGGCGACAGCGGGGAGGCCGGCGCCAGCTCCCTGGCGGCGGCGCTCGAGGGCAGCGGGGTCACCGTGCACAGCACGGTGCTTCCTGCGGATGCCTCGAAGCGCACGGTCAAGGCGGCGCTTCGGAAGGCGAGGCTGCGCAACGATGCGCGCGGCCAGGCGCTGGTGCTGTGGCTCCGTCCCTCCGACCTGGCGGCGCTCGGCGACGAGCCGCCTGCCGCGCCCACTGTGTACGTGTCCGGCTTGATGGGCGGGCTCGAGAGATCGCCCCTGCCCGCGAGCTGGCGCGGTCGCGCGATCATGACCTGCCCGTTCGATCCTCCCGGTCGGCGAGGCGTCCGCCTCGACTACCCGCTCGGCTGGTTCTCGTACCGCCACATTCCTATCGTGGCGCAGCAGGTTCAGACGGACACGTACCTGGCGTCCAGCCTTCTCGCCGAGGCGCTGAACCGGATGGCGGACAACTTCGCGCGCCCGTACCTCATCGAGCAGCTGCAAGGGATGGTCGAGCACCGGCTCATCACCGGGTACTACCCGCGTCTGTCGCTGGCCTCGAACCAGCGATTCGCGTCGAAGGGCGGCTACCTCGTGCGATTCCGCGATCGCGAGGGCACCGCGCTCGGCGAGGTGGGCGGCTGGACCGTACCCTGACCCGCGCCGGCAGGTCCGGTGCTCGGCTTCGAGACGGCCGGCTTCGCCACGGCCTGAATCGGCGGGAGGATGGCGGGCATGAACGTGAACTGCCAGTCGTTGTAGGAGGTCGCCTTGTCGAAGTCCAGGTCCGCCTTGTCGAAGTGGCCGGTCTTCCGCGGCGCGCGCTTCGAGCTGCTCGCCACGCCCATGATCCCGCCGCTCGGGGCCGGCACGAGCGCCCAGTCGGCCGCGTTGGTCATCGGGTCCGGATACAGGCGCCTGAGGTAGCGGACCGGGACCGGGGCGTCCGGCGCGGAGCCGAGCAGATCCTCGAGCATCTGCGGATACGCGCGCCTTTGGTTCCAGTAGCGCCCGATCGCCGCGCGGTACTCGTGCCCGACCCACAGGAGCTGCGCCTCGCGCTCGCGCTGCGCGGCCGTGGACGCGACCTCGCCCGCGGCCGCGAGCATGATGCCGATGAGCGCGACGAGGACGAGCAACCCGATGTACGTGAAGCCGCGGGCCTTCCGCCGCGCACGCTCACCACGCGGCATACGGGACCTTGTTCTCGCCCATCCCGTCGGCGCCGCTCCTGACGTCCTTGACGCCGTTGTCCTCGGGGTCCTCCGCGTTCACCACGACCCACTTGTCGGCGGTCCTGGCGATGGGATCGACCGGGATGTTGCGCAGGTAGCGCTTCTCGACCAGCACCGCGAGCGTCGGAGGAAACTTGCCGGTGTCGCCGTAGAACTTGTCGATGGACTCGCGCAGCGACGTCAGGTCCTGCATCAGGACCGCTTCCCTGGACCGCTGCACCGACCGGAGGTAGCGCGGCACCGCGATCGTGAGCAGCGTCGCGATGATCGCCATCACGACGAGCAGCTCGAGGAGCGTGAAGCCGCGGCGTCTACCAGTCATGGTACGGTACTCCATTGAGCCCGGTGCGCGACGAGCGCGAGTGCACGTCGTACACGTCATCGCCCGTCTGCGGATCGTCCGGCGGGCTCGCGTAGGACCGCAGCCCCCAGGTGTCCGCGGCCGGCGTCGTCGCGTCTGGCCAGAAAGGATCGCGCGGCAGGCGTCGCAGGAAAAAGATCTTGACGCCCTCCTTGACGCTGCTCGCATCGTCGACCCCGTCGACCAGCGACGGCAGATCGGGCGGAAAACCGGTCTTGTCGAGCTGCTTCTTGATGCGGCCGGTTTCCGAGGCGTACTTGTAGGCGTCGATCGCCGCCCGGATCGTGCGCAGCGAGACGCGCAGCTCGCGCTCTCGTTCGCGCTGGTACAGCAGCTGCGCCGACGGGACGACGGCGGTCGCCAGCAGCGAGATGATCCCCACCGTGACCACGAGCTCGATGATCGTGAAGCCGCGGTTGCGCATCGCTCTCCTCACGGGGACGCGACGATCTTGAGCGGCGTCGCCTGGGTCGCCGCCACCGCGACGCCGTCCTCGCCCACCAGCACGACCTGCGTCGAGATCGAGATCGCCGGCCGGGCCGTCACCACCCGGAAGCGCAGGTTGGCGAGGCTGCCGCTCCCGGCGACCGGGGCGCCCTCGCTGCCGGTAAACTCAAGCTGTACCCCGCCCGACCTCGTCTCCATCTTCGTCCCCTCGCCGGACGGCGCGAGGTCGCCGGGCTCGGCGCTGACGAGCTGGAGCGCGGTCGCGTCGAACCCCACCTGCGTGCGGACGCGTCCGAGCACCGCGCTCGAGGCGAGCCTCACGGAGACGCGGATCTCGTCGCCGACCTTCACCGCGTCGGGACCCTCGATCGTGACCCGCGGCCGCGTGTCGGCGGCGGAGCCCTGCGCGCCGGCAGCCCCCTCGGCGGACGCCACCTCCGCCGGCTTGCCCGCGGGCGCTGCATTCGCATCCGGCACCGCGGCGCCGGGCGGCGGGCTCGGCGGAGCCGGCGCCGCGTCGATCCGCGACGGCACGGCCCGCGGGCCGCTCGACGGCGGCGCGGCGGGCGCGTTCGCAGCGCCGCCGCCCGCGCCGAACGTCACGCCGCCCGGCACGGCCGGCGCGGCGGACGCCGCCGGCGCCGAGCCGCCGCCGCCGCTCGCGAACGGCCCCGCGCGCGTCTGCGACTCGCTGCCGTACCAGAACTCGGTCGTTTCGCTGGGCGGCCGCGGCCGCGTGCGGATCACGCGCGGGGTGATCGAGAGCACGACCTCGCTCTTGTCGCGGGTCGTTCCGTCCGAGCCGAACAGCCGCCCGAGGATGGGCAGGTCGCCGAGCAGCGGGATGTGCGACGAGTTGTGCGAATCGCTGTCCTGGATGAGCCCGGCCAGCACCTGGGTCTCGCCGTCCTTGAGCTCGAGCAGCGTGCTCGTGTTGCGGGTCCCGATCTCATAAGCGAGCGTGCTGCCGCCGTTGCCATTGGGCACGTTGATCTGCTTGACGATCGAGCTCACCTCGAGCGCGACCTTGATCGCGACGTTGCCGTCGTTGCGGATCGTCGGCTGGACCTCCAGGGTGAGGCCCACGTCGATGTACTGCACGTTGCTGGTCGAGAACGAGCCGCCCACCGTCGCGCTCGTGCCGGAGGTCACGACCGGCAGGCGGTTGCCGACCAGGATCTTGGCCTTCTCCTTGTTCCGCGCCCGGATGCGCGGGCTCGACAGCACGTTGCTCAGGCCGACCGTCTTCGAGAGATCGATGCTCACCCCGAGCGAGGAGACGCTGATCGTGTCCTTGTTCGTCTTGCGGAGATCCGACAGCGCCAGGCCCGAGATGCCGGGAGCGGTGCTGTTGGAGGGCTTGTTGAGCGTCAGGCTGACGTTCGTCGGGTAGTTGATGCCGAGCTGCTCGGCGAGGCTGCGCGTGATCTCGAGGACCTGGACCTCCATGATCACTTCCGGCTCCGCGACGTCGAGCGAGGCGACGAGCTTCTCGGCCATCCGCACGTGCTCGGGCGTGTCGCGCATCACGACCGTGCTCGAGCGCTCGTCGATGAAGAGCGTCTTCGTGCCGAGCACGGACTTCAGCAGCGACTCGGCCTCCTTCGGCGCCGCGTTCGTCAGGTAGAAGGTGTGGACGATTTCGTCCCGGTAGTCCTTCTGCTTCGCCGGCGTGTTCGGGTAGACCATGACCAGGTTCTCCGAGAGCACCTGCCACCCGAGCTGGTTCTGCGCCAGGATCAGGTCGATGGCTTGCTCGACCGGCACCTGGTTGACGAAGACCGTCGTCTTGCCCTCGCTCTTCACGTCCTTGTCGAAGACGAAGTTGATGCCGGTCTGGCGCGCCAGGACCTCGAACACCATCTTGGTCGGCGCATCGCGGAACTGGAGCGACACCGGCCGGTTGTCGTGGGTCCTCAGGCGCGACACGGCGGCCGTCGGGCCGCGCGCGAGCTCGATCTTCGCCAGCAGCGCGTGCGCCGCCGCGAAGTTCGGATCCTCGGCCAGGACGGCGTGCGCCTCGCGATCGGCGGCGTCGAGGTTCTTCGCAGCGAGCAGCTGCGCGGCCTTGGCCGTGCGCTCCGCGTGCCGCCGGTCGGCCGCCACGCCCTCGATGCCGCGCACCGCCCGGTCGTTGCTCGGCTCGAGCTTCAGCACGCGGCGATAGCTCTTCTCGGCGGCGTCGCCGCTTCCGTTCGCGCGGGCGTCGTCGGCGGCCGCGAGCAGCCGCTGCACGGCAGCCTCCCGGCGCACCTGCAGGTCGAGCCGGTACTCCAGGTTCGAGGGGTCCCGCTTGACGGCCTGCGCAAGATCCGCGACGGCCTCCTCGTACGCGCCCTGCTCGAACGCATCGATCCCCTCGCGATGCAGGCGCGAGGTGGTGGCGCAGCCGGTTAGGGCGGTCAGCAGCAGCACGTACAGTGATCGGGTAGGTGGTTTCACCGGGGCACGCTGGTCGCGAGGTTCTGGCGGATGTTGAGCGGCAGATAGACGAACACGAGCTGGCCGGCGGCGGCGCTCTCGAACTGGTAGACGCCGTCGAGCCGGTCGCCGACGCGGGCGTCGATCACGCGGTCGCCGCGCGCCAGGAAGAACACCGGCTGGTCGCCCCCGGGGGCAAAGTTGCCGAGGAAGGTATATGGGAGCGGCGGTGCCGTCGGTTCGGGCGGCGGCGGCGGCGCGGCGGGCGGCGGCGGCGGCGGCGCGACGTACCAGGAGTGCTGCGCGAAGAGCGCCGCCGCATGCGTGGACGCGACGACCCGGTCCGATGCCGGACGGGCTTCCGAGGCGCGCGGCGCGGCGGGCGGCTGCGCCTGCGCACGCGCGATCTCCACCTCCGCCGTCGCGGCGCGCGACGGAGCCTGCCGCGCTGACACGGCCGTCGCGGACCCGGCTACCGACAGGCGGAGCTTCGGCACGCGGATCCTGCCGGTCGCGACGAGGACGGCGAGCACCGCGACCACCAGCAGCCCGACGCCAAACGCGGCGCGCCGACGCGAAGCCGACCGTCCCGCGCCGCCCGCCCCCAACCGCGGCGTGAGGCGCACGCCCGCCACGGTGGGCACGCTGGGCAGTTTGAGCGCGGTGCTCACGGGGCGCTCCGCGTGTAGACGGTCATCCGGAGCTGCGCTTCGACGTTGCCGTCGCCGATCGACTTGCGGTCGATCGCGAGGTCGCGGAGGGCGACGGCCGGCATCGTCGCCAGAGTCGCGTCGAGGAACGCGCGGATCTGCGGGTAGGTTCCGGTGACGGGGAACGCGATCTGGTACCGGACCACGTCGCTGCTCTTCGTCGCGTTGATCTCGTACTTGGCGGTATCGACGGCGAGCTGCGCCCGCGTGGCCTGGTCGAACAGCTGTCCCAGGATCGCCGGCATGTCGGTGCGAGCCGGCAGCGCACGCATCGCGGTGCCGGGCTCGGTGACCTTGTCCGCGGCCGCCGTTCGCGCCTGCCGCTGCGCGGTCGCGAGGTCGGCGCGCAGCGACTCGACCTCGGCCGCGACCTTGCGGTGGGTCGAGAACAGGAACAGCGCCGCCGCGAGCAGCAGCGCGATGCCGACGGCCCCTGGCCGGCCGGTGCGGCTGATCGTCCACGTGGCCCGCGACAGCCACTCGTTGCCGAGCCTTGCCGCGCCCCGGTACGCGAGCGCAGGCGAATCCGCACGGCCCAGCGTCGCGGCCGGGCGCGCGGCTGCGCCCGGCGCGGTCACGGCCTTCGCGATCTCGGCCGCGGCGCTCACGTGCGCCACTCCGCCGTGAGCTTGATGCGCAGCGGGTGCTGCGGATCGTCCTTGCGCCGCTCGTGGCTCTCGAGCATCGGGTGGCGCAGCACCGCGCTCTTCTGCAGGCGCTCGAGGTACTCGAGCGCGTCGGGCAGGGCGCGGACCTCGGCCGTGATCCGTACCAGCTGCTTGCCGGGGTCGGGCTCGACGTGCAGCAGCGAGATGCTGTCCGCGCTGTCGTGGCTGGCGGCCTCGAACTCGGCGAGGAGCTGGGTCCAGGGAACGCCGAGCTCGCGCTCGATGGCCTTGGCCTCCGCGGCGCTCTTGAGCGACTCGGGAGTCGGCGCGCGGGGGCGCGGCTGCGCCGTGGCCGCGAGCGCGGCGTCGAGCCGACTGCGCTCCGTGAGCTCGCGGTCGAAGGCCAGCCCGAGCGCGAGCGCGGCCGTCAAGCCCACCACGCACAGCGCTGCGCCCGCTACCGGCGCCTTGTGCACCGGCGCGACGAAATCGAGCCGGACCCGACGCGGCAACTTCCTCATGCGAATACCCTCTGGAGCAACGCGAGCTCGTGCGCCTGGGTGCCGTCGCCGTCGCCCTCCAGCCACTCGATCCCGTCGGTCGCGCCCGCAACACTGCGCATCCAGGCCGGCGCGTCCACGAACATGCGGCCGACCGCGCCGGTGGCCTGGGTCAGCCTCCCGAACGCCTGCAGCCGTTGGAT
>WNGR01006804.1_pt1 | contig 28707 bp, 24 predicted proteins | sample 5407581 | NCBI WGS metagenome assembly WNGR01 (sample SAMN13153383, study PRJNA577476) | soil metagenome | isolation source: 80 cm soil or saprolite under Garry oak tree replicate 2 | place: USA:California | collected 2016-06-15
CGCGGTAGGCGGGCCGCAAGCTGCCACGCCAGAAGAGCGAATCGAGACCGCACGCGATCGGCGTGAGCGCTCCGTGCCGGTTCACTTCGTCCGCGACGTCCCCCCCGCCCCCGTGCGCGATCGCCCGTAGCGAGACCGCGGGGAACCAATGAATGCTCGTCGCCTGCAGCCGCTCGCCCGTGATCTTCCAAATGTTGCGCGTACTCAGCGTGTCGGCCAGCGCCGCCTCGGGAATGGTGGTCGCGAGCGCGTTGAGCGCGGCGACATCCACGAATCCGAGCAACGAATCGAGCGAGTAGAGCGTGAAGCGGCTCCACAACACCCGCATCCCCTGCCGCCCGATCCAGGCAGGCGCCTGGACGGTTTCCGCGCGCCGCGGGGCCGCGGGCTCCGGCAGGACCGTCGGCTCCGATCCGGCGGGTGGAGCGAGCAAAGGCGGATGGACGGCGACCCGCTGTGGCGCATTCGCGAGATGGAGTGAGGCGGCACGCGCGGAAGCGCCGACACTCGCCCACTCCGCCGGGCGGCGCGTCCAGCGTGCGAGCGCGACGAGAAAGTCGCGCGCGCGTGTGTCGGCATCGGCCGACGCCAACAGGCTGCGGCTCGCGACGACGATCAGGCCGTCATGCACGCGGCTCGCCGCAACGAGCGCGGTTCCGCTGGCACGCGCCAGAGCCTGGCTGCGGTCGCGAATCTCCAAGGGAAAATTCCGGCCTGCAGGGAATGGAGCGAAGCCGGCGTTGTCGAGCGCCGAATGCGGCAGGGGCGTCGCGTCGAGCAGCTGTGGCGGCCCCCTCATCTCACTCCCCACGGCGATCCCCGCACCCTGCGCGACAAGCCATTGGTTCATCACCCAGCGGTCGACGGCCCCGTCCCCGTCGGCATATCCCAGGACCACGACGCCGTCGCGGCGCACCCACTCGGTGAGAATCGCGAGATCCCCGATCGTCAACGCATCGGAGAGCCCCTCGGGCTCGCGGCCACCCAGCACGAGCACCGTGCGATAGCGGCTGAGGTCCTGCCGCGTGAGGTGCGGATAGAAGCGGCGGTATTCCACCCGGTACCCGGCGGCGTGCCAGGGTGCGGCGGTGGCTTCGAGTGTCAGGGGGTCAGCGAGCGTCAGGTCGACGACGAGGAGGCGGCGCGCCTCCGTTTGGCATGCCGCAACGGACCCCAGCAGGAAAAGTGACAGCCACCTCACTGACGCGGCTCGACCAGACGGTTGTACTTGCGCAGGGCTGCCCGCAGGCGGTCGTGCGGGAGCGCATAGACCCGCATGCCGTTGATGCCCGTCATCGTTTCGGCGGCCACCATCGCGTTGACGATGGCTTCTTCGGTCGCCTGAATCGTGGCCTCGAACAGCGGGGAGATCCGCTCATTCGGCAGCATGGTCACCGTGACGTTCGCATCGGGCTTCGCGGCGCCGGGGTTGGCGGTCGAGAACGCGACGAAGATGTCGCCGGACGGATTGCCCCCCGTCCCGCCCAGCCGGCCGACGCCGAGGGCGGCGCGCTTGGCGATGCGCTTCACCTGATGCGGGAGCAGCGGCGCATCGGTCGCGATCACGATGATGATGGAGCCCTTGTCGGCATCGGCGCAGCGCCGGCCGGTGGGCGCCGTTCCGGGCAGCGAGTCATAGCAGGGCAAAAGGTCGGGAATCTCCTGGCCGACCGGGACGCCGGCGATCGAGAGGCGGGCACGGGAGCCGTAGTTGCATTGCACGAGCACACCCACGGTGTACCCCCCACGCTCGGTCGGGAGCCGCCGCGACGCCGTGCCGATGCCGCCCTTGAAGGCGTTGCAGATCATGCCGGTCCCGCCGCCGACATTCCCTTCCGCCACCGGGCCGCCGCGGGCGCTGTCGAGCGCGGCGAACGCGTGCTGCTTGGTGACGTGGAAGCCGTTGATGTCATTGAGCGAGCCGTCCCACGTTTCGGCGACGATGGGCAGCGACCAGTCGAACTGGAACCCTTTGCGCACGAGCCACTCGATGACCGCGTCGCGCACGACGCCCACGCTGTGCGTGTTCGTGATCATGACCGGCCCGGCCAGGAATCCCGACTCCTCGAGCCAGGTGGTACCGGTCATTTCGCCGTTGCCGTTGAGGGTGAACCAGCCGCCGAACACGGGATCTCCATTCGCCGCGCCGCGCGGGAAGATGGCCGTGACGCCCGTGCGCACCGGACCCTGACCCACGACGAGCGTGCCCTGCCCCGCGATGATCGTGCTGTGACCGACCGTGACGCCGGCGACGTCGGTGATCGCGTTGAGGGGACCGGGCGTGCCGTCGAACGGGACGCCGAGATCGCGCGCGCGCGGACGAATCTGCGCCTGCACGGAGGACGCGATGAGGAGCAGGGCCGGGAGGAATCGCACCTCAGGTCGGCAGGGCGTACGGCAGGAGGGCGCGCCGCATATCGGACGCCGTTTGCCAGCGCGCTTCGCGCGCTTTGGAGAGGGCCTTCATGACGGTATCGCTGAGCTCACGGGGCACGTCGCGCCGCAGCTTGCGGAGATCGGGGGGCGGCGCATGCTGCTGCATGTCGAGCACGGCGGCCGCACTCGCCGCGGCGAACGGCGGCCGGCCTGTGAGCGACTCGAACAGCACCACACCGAGCGAATAGAGATCGGTGCGCCCGTCGATATCAGGAGAGCCGCCGGCCTGCTCGGGGCTCATGTACTCCTCCGTGCCGACCACGAAGCCGCTGCGCGTGACGCGATCTTCACCCGAGGTGGCGATCGCGCGCGCGATCCCGAAGTCCACCAGGATCGCGCCGCCGCCCTCGGCCGAGAGCACGATGTTGTCGGGCTTGATGTCGCGATGGGCGAGGCCGTGCTCGTGCGCGTGGCCCAGCGCGTCGAGTACTTCGGTCGCGATCCGGACCGCCCGGTCGACCGGCAGCATCCGATCGCGGCGGATGACCCGCCGCAGCGTCTCTCCGGCCACGAACGGCATCACGAACCAGAGCAGGTAGTTGGCTTCGCCGGAGTCGAGCAGCGGCGCGATGTGCGGATGGTCGAGCGTCGCCGCGTAGCGCATCTCGCGCAGGAAGCGGTCGGCGGCGACCGAGACCGCGAGCTCGGGATGCAGGACCTTGATCGCGACTTTCCGTCCGTCCTTGTCGAAGGCGCCGTACAGCGTGGCGTTCCCGCCGCGTCCCACCTCCGTGATGACGGTGTAGCGGTCACCGAGCGCCTCGCGCACCCGCCCGATCAGTTCGCGAGCCATCGCGGCAGAATAGGATGCCCGAGGACGCAAAAAGGAAGGGCGGCTCCAGAGAGCCGCCCTTTCCCATCGGCGCTGCAGTCCCCGACTAACTGCCCGGCAGTACCCTGGTCCAGCTGAGGTTGTCAAAGATGGCGAACGCAGAACCCTTGCCGGCGAATTGCACCGCGGCGATGCCGCTCCCGCTGACGCAGAGCCGCTGGGCTGTACGCGATGTCGTCGATTCGGTCGTGCTCAGGACGTTGCCGTCGGCATCGAGCGCCTCGATGAACGCCACACCGCCCGGCAGGAGGTTGTGGAATCCCGTCGGCGTCGCGTCGATGCAGGCGAGGACTGCGGGCACGGCAAAGCTGGCTTTGATGGCGCCAAACGCAAACTCACTGAAATCCGAGGCGATCCCCAGCGGGCAAACGCTGATGTTGTTCTGGCCCGAGTGGAACCCCAGGATGCCGTAGTCATTCGCATAGACGTCGCTCCCCGGGCAGAGGCCGAGGGGATTCGTGCGGCTGAGCGTGACGCCGAGGCGGGAGTAGATCGTGTTGACCGTGGCTCCGGGGAGGATTGCGCTCAGATCCGGCGCCTGGTCGAAATTCAGGTCTTGCTGGCTCGGCAGCGCCCAGGTGAACCGGCTGAACATATCCGTACTCCCGCCGGCGCCGAGATCGAACGTTGCGGTCGTGCGGGCGAACAGCGCGCGCGGTAGGAAGAGGGCGCGGAGTCCCCCCACCAGGTTCCCCCACCGGGAGCCGCGCGATCCCACGAGCTGCTGGAACGCCGGATCGCAATGGAGGAACGGCGCGGGCACGTTGTTCAGCGGACGGATCGCCGGGTCTGCGCCGACATGCAGCTGGAAGATTTGGAGCAAGTCCTGCGTCACATGATCGAGATTGCCGATGTCCGGGCAAATGCCGACAGTGACGTTGGTGTTGAACTTGCCGGCCGCGTTGACTTCCGTGAGCGGCGGCTCCGTATGGAAATCGTAGCAGGAATTGCCGATCGGCCCGATCTGTCCGGAAAACACCGGTTCGAGCAATCCCGCGATGCACGGGCGGTCGTCCGCAGACTCGATGATGAGCGTGACCGGTTGGTCCACAGCGCCCGCCGGGATGAAGACGCCGGCCTGGCCGTTTTCCGTGACGATGGTGGTGTTTGCCCCCGGCTGCACGGTGCCTTCACCACAGTCTGAGTCCGCGCGCTCACATTGTGAGCCGACGCCGATGAAGAACGTGATCGGGAGCGTGCGATCGTCGAGCAGGGGGATGAGGTCGCCCGTGTCGACGTTCTGCAGTTCCCAGCCATCGTCGACGACGTCCACATCGGTCAGACCGAGCTGCCGAGCGCCGGTCTGAACGGCGATGCGATACGTGCAGGCCGGGTCGAGGTTGTCGTCGCCGGTATGCCAGTTGGCTTGATATTGACCGTCCGCGACTTGCACCTGCGAGTCCGCGAACGTGCGCACAACGTCGCCGCTGCAAAGATTACTGATCGTGATCGTGGGACTGAGCTGGCGGGAGAACATTTGCCCGGCGGGCGGCTGCTGGTTCACCAGTGGCGGGAGCCAGAAGAAGAACGCATTGCCGCCGCCGTGGGCGCCATCCTGGATGAGCGCGGATGGGCCGGGCGGAAAGCTCCGATCGCTGTGACAGAAGACCACTCCGATCACGATGAGCGCCACGGAGGCGAGATACTTCAGAGTCCGTGCGTGAACGGGAAGGTGGTACATGCTGTCAAAAGAAAACTTGCGGCGCCGAAGCACCATCCGACAACGGAAGGAGATCGCAAGGGACAGAGGGGCTAATTCGAAAGAGTGAGGCGGGCGAGCAGCACCAAAAAAAAGAAGGGCGGCCCCGAAGAGCCGCCCTCCTTGCCTGCGCGCGCAGTTTACTGGATTGGCGGCTGCACCCGCACGAACGACAGATTGTCGAAGATCGCGAATCCATCGCCCGTCCCCGCGAAGCGCACACCGGCGATTCCCTCACCGGAGACGCAGATCGTCTGCTGCAGGCGCGCCGGAGTGGACGGCGCGGACTCCACGCGGCTCAGCGTTCCGCCGGACGCGTCGCGCGCTTCAATGAACGCGGTACCGGTCGCGGCTCCGCCACGCGTGCCTAACGGCGTCGCGCCGATGCATGCGAGCGCCTGGGGCTCCGTGAACGTCGCGACGATATCGCCGAACTCGTTCTCGCTAAAGTCCGACGCCACACCTTCCGGACAGACGGTGACGTTGTTCTGCCCGGGATTGGAGGCAGACGGTCCGTTATCGTTGGCGTAGACGCCGGTCCCCGCACACAATCCATTCGGGTTGCTCCGGCTGAACGTCACGCCGAGCCGCGAATAGAGTGAATTGACGACGGTGCCCGCCGCCACCGGACTGCTACCGTCCGGGCCGATGTCGAAGTTGATGTTCACCGCGTTCGGAAGCGCCCAGGTAAACCGGCTGAACCCGTCCGTGCTGCCGCCGGCACCCAGATCAAACATCATGCGATTGCTGCGCGCGTAGAGCGCGCGAGGGCTGACAAGCGCGGCGAGGCTCTTGGCGAGCTCGCCCAGCAGCGAGCGGCGCGCGCCGAACGTCGGATTGAACTCCGGATCGCAACGCAGAAACGGCGCCGGCACGTTATCGAGGGCCCGAATCGGCGACTCTTGACCCGCGTCAAATTGGAAAATCTGCAGGAGATCCAGCGTGGCGTGATCGAGACCCGACGCAATCGCGTCCGGACAAATGCCGATCGTGACGTTGGTATTGAACCTGCCGGTCTCGTTGATCTGCGACAGGGGCGGGTCGGTGTGGAAATCGTAGCATGCATTGCCAACGGCGCCGGGCGCACCGGGATACACCGGCGGATCGAGGCCGGGAATGCACGGCCGTTCGTCGCTCGATTCGACGCTGATCGTGACGTCGGCGTCGACCGCGCCGGCCGGCACGAACACGCCCGCCTGGCCGTTCTTGCTCACGATGACGGTGCCCTTGTCCGGATGCGCGGTGCCTTCACCGCAATCCGATCCCGTGCGCACGCACTGGGAGCCGACGCCAATGAAGAACTGCAGCGGCAGCGTCCGGTCGTCGAGCAGCGGGATGAACTCGGTCGTGTTGACGTTCTTCAGCTCACGGCCGCTGTCGACGACGTCCACGTCCGCGAATCCCATCAGCTTCGTGCCGACGGTGACGGTGACGCGGTACGTGCACGCCGAGTTCAGGTTGTCTTGAGCCGTCTGCCAATTGACGTGATACGACGAATCACTGACCGAGAGATCCGCGCCGGAAAACGTCCGCACCAGGGCGCCGGTGCAGAGGTTGGTGATCGTGACGACGGGACTCAGCTGCCGAGAGAAAACCTGTGTCGCGGGGGCCTGCTGGTTCAAGACGGGCGGCAGCCAGAAGAAAAATGCGTTGCCGGTGTTGTGGTTTGCGTCTTGAATCAGTGCGTTGGGTCCGGGGGGGAACGGCCGATCGTTTTGACACGCGGCAAATGCGGCGACGACGATGACGGTGAAGCCGATACGCTTCATAGGGCGACTCCCAGTTGGGGCCTGGTACAACCCCCAGCTGGGCGCGAATCTGGACGGTTGCGACGGCCTGCTCGACTGCGAACGGTTTTGGAATGCCGAGTAAAACTGCGCCGAAATGGCGACCCGTCAAGCAGTGAGCTCGGTCACGGGTTTTGTGAGCTACGTCACGAATGCGGTCGGGCGAGCGCCTGGAAGCCGGGATGCTTTTGGAGGTCCCACCACCACCAGAAGATGTCGCCGCCGACGCGGAACGAGTGCTCAGGATTGGCGGCTACGTATCGCTGTAGCAAGCGGATAGCCTCGTCCTGCTCGCCCAGGAGGGTACGGACGAAAGCCTCCATGGCGACGAGGTCCTGCTCGGGATCGAGCTCCGGGGTGCCCCGCGACCGCTCGATCACCGCATGCGCGCTGTCTTTCAGGCCCGCCCGGGCGATGGTGGCGGCGACCATCATCTGCTCGCGCAGGTGAATGACCCCGCGCCGTGGCGCGGGCACCAGGGAATCGATTCCCGCGAGCAGTCGCCAGGCACGAGGGACGTCCGGCTGCTCCAGGCGAGTCATCATGTAAAGCTGGCATTCGAGGAAGCGAAAATCTCGCGGAAAGCGTCGGTCCCCCTCCTCGCACCACCGCTGCGCCTGGCGCTGCTGATCGAGATCGTAGGAGGTAAAGAACAGCCGATAGAGAATGTCCGGCGCGTTACCGAGGTACGCGTCTTCCTCGTACGCGCGTCGCGCCGCCAGCGCCGCGCCTTGCAGATCTTTGGTCTGGTAATAGAGGCTGCTCAGCGTGGCGAACGCGCTCGCCAGGGTTGGATCGATGTTCGTCGCCTGTTCGAGATCACGGCGGGCATCATCGAGCAGCGCGCTGGCTTGTTGTGGATCGGGCGGGCGGGCCAACTGCCAGCGCCGGTAGCGCAACGTGCCGCGCAGCTCGAGGGCGCCGGGATCTTGTGGGTCGAGCGCCAGCGCTCGGCCGGCGTGCGCGAGCCCTTCATCTATGAGAGCCGCGTTCCGCGTGAGCCGCACGCGACGCTCGACGAGCTGGCCGCGCAGCACGATCGGGTCGACCCACCGCCGATCGGCACGCTCGGCGGCCGCCAGCACTGAGTCCGCGCGGCCGAACCGCATGACCGCGCCATCCACATTGTTTGCTTGCACCAGCACGTCCGCGTCTTTCCGTATCCGCTCGGACTGCTGCACGAGCGACCACGCTTCGGTGCTGCTCGTACCGGCCCGCTCTTCCCGCAAGCGAACCTCTTCCCCGAGCTGCTCGCGCAGCACGCGCGCGACTTCAGTTGCGAGCGTATCGCGGATCAATAGGAGGTTGCCGACCGGCTCTTCGAAGCTGGCGCGCCGCAACAGATCGGCGCCGCTCGAGCCGTCCACGAGTCGCACCGTGACGCGAACGCGATCGCGCACCGGGTCGACGCTGCCTTCGACCAGTGTTCCGGCGCCAACCGCCCGCGCGATGCTGTCACGCGGCAAATCGGAATGCCGGAACGGCAGCACGCCGTTGCGTGAGATGACGTGGAGCGTGCGAACTTGCGAGAGTTTGTCGATCAGCGCCTCGGTGAGTCCGTCGGCGAGATAGCGCAGCGAGCTGTCGGGGCTCAGGTCGCCGAAGTACAAAACCGCCACTCGCCGCGGATCGAGAGCCCCACTCGCAGATGTCGCATTGCCCCGTTTGCCCAGGAGGATCCAAGCCGCGGCGAGGAGCACGACGGCGCCGAGCGCAATCGAGAGCAGGCGCCGCTTCCGGACGAAGTACGACGTCCGGCGCCGTCCGACCGTCACGCGCGAGACCCTACCGGTGCTCGCTGCGGTCAGCGCCTTGGCGAATTCTCCGGACGTCTGATAACGGTCTGCCGGCACCTTCTCGAGCGCGCGCTCGATCACGACCTCGAGCTCGTCGGGAATCGCGTCGCGCACGATTTTGAGCCGCGGCACGGCGTCGAGCGAGTGGCGCGCCATGATCGCCTGCGCCGTCGGTCCGGTGAAGGGCGGCTGGCCGGCGAGGGTCTCGTAGAGCACGCAGGCGAGACTGTAGATGTCGCTGCGCCGGTCCACGTGGCCCGAGCCCGAGGCTTGCTCGGGCGGCATGTATGCCGGCGTCCCGATCGCGAGCCCCGTCTGGGTCAGCTTGTCGCCGCCGGCCGCACTGACGGCGCGCGCAATGCCGAAGTCGGTGACGATCGCATGTCCGCCCGAGAGCATGATGTTCTCGGGCTTGATGTCGCGATGCACGACGTCGTGGCTGTGCGCGTACGCCAGCGCCTCGGCGACTTCCTTCGCAATCTGCAGCGCATCGTCGACCGGCAGCTGGGGCTCGTGGTCCAGCCGGTCGCGTAGGGATTCCCCCTCGACGTAGGGCATGACGTAATACAGCGTTCCACCGGCGTCGCCGGAATCGTAGACCGGCAGGATATTGGGATGCTGGAGGCCGGCCGCGAGCTTGATTTCGCGCAAAAACCGTTCGCGGCCGAGGGCCATGGCGATCTCGGGGCGCAACGTCTTGAGGGCGACGAATCGTTCGTGGCGGGTATCGCGCGCCAAGTAGACGAGCGCCATGCCGCCGCGTCCCAGCTCCCGATCAATGATGTAATGATCGGGGAGCGCGGCGTTCAGTTCTGCAAAGGGATCAGTCACGCGAATTAACGATAGTGATGGCGAACCTGCTCAGCGAGCGCCCGGGCGAGGTCGGGCAGCAGCGCGCGCGGCCACGGGGCGTTCATGGCGGAGCGCACCGCTCCGGTCCCCGCGTCGATCACGATCATTCGTACGAACACTGAATCGCTCTTGCCCCCGAACGGATCGAGGCGCCCATAGACCGCGATGCCGGCGCTGGTGCGGCGCGCCAGGTCGAGGGCCGCGATCTCCGGCCGCTTCTGTCCCTGCCAGCGCTCGCGCACGACGTCCTGCGACACTGCGGTGAGGGGCGCCAGGCTGTCGAGGCGTGTGGTGAGTTCTTGTGCCAGGCGGACCCGCCAGGGCTCGAGGCCGGGCACGAAGATGTCGAAGGGCGCCACCGCCACCAGCGTGGGCTGGGGGGCGTGGAGGCGGGCGTACCGCACGAAGCTGACGGCGCCGGCGATGGTCAGCATCACCACGAGCGACGACAACCCGATGAGCCAACGCTTCGAAGTCATCAGCGGTCGCGTTGCGTCGGCGTCACCCTCATCCGTCCCGACGGTATGAGGGCGAGCCGCACGCTGCCGTCGGTGTGATACTCGGGCAGGAAGACTGTCGGCTCGGGATCCCGGTCCGTCCCTCGGCGACTCGCTCGCCCGACGACGACTCCCACGCTCTTGAGTTTGGTGCGCTGGTAGTGCGTGACCGCGTAGTAAGCGACTTGCTCCTCGAATGCCGCACGGTCCTTGAGCGCCCATGCCGCATGGGCGTCGTCGAAGATGGCGACGATCATGTTCGTCGTATCGACGACCATGACCAATGCGCTGGTGACGTGGAACTCGCGCTGGATTTCCGACTGGAGCCGAAACTGGAACTTGGGGAGCGCGTCGCACGCCAGCGCGAACGCGCAAATGCCCATTCCGAGCAGACGTGTCCGATTCAGCATTTTTTTAGGTAGGCTCCGTCCGGAAATTCACCTCACGGGCGGGGGCGCGCAATGCAGCAGTGGTGAACAGCAGTTGAAGCCGGCCCGTTACCATGGTGCCGCATGGTCACCGTGTGCACCGTCCTCCCTCCCCCTGAGCGCCCGCGTATCGACGCCGCCGGCGATGGCTGCTTCGACACGCTGCACGCCGACTCCCTGCGGGAAGCGCTTTACGTCGCGCGCCGCCGGCGCGTGGACGCGGTGGTCATTTCCGTGCATCGCTGTCACGGCGAAGCATTGCCGGGCGTCGCCCGTTTCGTGCGCGAGTTCCCCGCCATTCCCGCCGTCGCGCTCGTCTCGCGCCACGACCGCGAGGCGACGGAAACGCTGCTGCGCCTCGGCGCCACGGGCGTCCGGAGCGCGGTGGACTGCACCGAGCCCGACGGCTGGCGGCGGCTGCGTGACCTCGTGGGGCATCCCGCCTCCCCGGTCGCCGCGCGCATTCTCGCGCGGCTCATTCCCGCCCTCGGGGCGCCGCCCGAGCCGGCCCCGGCCGAGGAGACCCGGCTGTTTTTTGAAGCGGTGGCGAGGCTGGCGCCGGCCCTCAGCACCGTGCGCGGGTTGGCCCGGCACCTGCGTGTCCGGCCCAGCACACTCATGTCGCGCTTTCATCGTGCCCGGATCCCGTCTCCCAAGAGCTATCTCGCGGGCATGCGCCTGCTCCATGCCGCGTTCCTCTTTCAGAACCCCGGACTGTCGGTGTCGGATGTAGCCTACCGGATGGACTACTCTTCGCCGCAAAGCTTCGGCCGGCATCTGCGCGCCGTCCTGGGCGTCACGGCGGGAGAGTTTCGGCGCCGCTTTCCTTTTGATGTGGCGTTGGCGCGCTACATAGACCTGCTCATCACCCCGTACCGGGAGGCCCTGCGTGCGTTTCACCCCTTCAACGCGGGGTCATGGGACCAAGGCCCGAGCGCCGTAGCGGCCTCCCGGGCGGGGTGAGTGACGTCAGTCGGCGGCGGGACGGACTTGGTGCTCCACCGTGGTTTGCTCGCGCTGCAGGACCGAGAATCGCGCGATCCCGCCACGCAACCGCTCGGCGAGCTGGGCGAGCTGCTGCGATGTTGCCGTCAATTCGCCCATCGACGTGATCTGCGCCTCCGTCGCGGCCGCCGTGTTGTTGGCGCTGTCAGACGATGCTGTAGAGATACTGGCGACTTGCTGTAACGATTGTGCCAGCTCCGCCAGGCGGTTGGCTTGGCTGCGCGAGACCTCGGCCGTGGCGTTGACGAGCTCCCCCATCAGCTGCACGCCCTGATGGAGCTCTTGCAGCGCGCCGTCCGCTTCGGCGGCGACCGCGCCGATATCGCGGACTTTGGCCTCCCCCCCGCGCGATGCGGGCGATCGTCTGCGCGAACACGCCGATGCGCTCCGACATGCCGGACAGCCCCACGACGGTCGATGCGGTCGCGCGCACTTCCTCGCCGACTGCGCGCAGTGTCGCGCTCGCGCGCGCAACGCGCTCCCGTCCCCGCTCCGCCGTGCTGACGAGCCGTGCTGAGTCGACCTGCATCAGCTCCGCGCGCACGCGCAGCGATTCCGCCTGATCCGCGGCCTTGGCACTCTCCCCGCGCGCGCCGTCGGCCAGCCCGCGCTGGTGGCCGAGGTCGCCGGCGAGACGCTGCGACGTTTGGGTCAGCGATTCCGTCGTCGCGTGCAGCTCCTGGGCCGCCGCCGCCAGCTCTTCGGCGAACGCGGCGACTTCGTCGGCTTCGCGCTGCACCGACGAGATCGTGGTGCCGATCTCCTCGAGCATGCGGTTGAAGCTCTTTTCGAGGAACCCGAGCTCGTCGGCTTCCGCGGCGGCCGCGCGCACCGCGAGGTACCCCTGCTCCGCTTCTCCCATCACGCTGCGCGCGCGCCGAATGCGTTGAATGAGCGTGGCGGGAATCCGCTTGAGCGTCATCGCCACGACGATGAAGACGCCGGTTTCGAGGTAGGCCGTCGTATCGAGGCCCGACCCGCCGGGATAAAGCTGGCCGTGCGCCCAGCTCGCGAGCAGATACGCGATCGATGCGACCAGCACGAGAAAGTCGCCGACCGCCTGTCCCTGATCGAACGCGTACGGCAGCACGGCGATGAACAGCGCTGCGACCACGCCGCCGTGGCCGAACCAGAGTACCAGCACATTGACCAGCAGGACATCGAGCAGCGGCAGCATATAGATGAACCACCAACGGTACCAGCCACGCTCGTTGATCAGCCCGACCACCGCGTTGATCACGGCGCCGCCGCCTGAGAACAACACGATCGTGCCGAGGCGTGTGTCGCTGATCCCACCCAGCTTGCCGAGCACCCCAAGCACGAGCAGGGCGGCCGCGATGGCCCAGCGGCGCCGGTGACTGCGCTCGAATGTCTCGAGATCCTTGAAGCGCTGTTCGAGCGCGGTGGCGTCGTCGTGCCAGCCGCGTGCGCGGGCGGCGAAGGACAGGCGGCGTGTCGGCTCGGTCACTGCGGGAGTCCCAGCCCGAGATCGGACGCGGTCAGAAACGCCTCGACGAGATAACCGTCGCGCTCGAGCGCCTCCCGCCCGCCTTCCTCCCGATCCAGCACGGCGAGCACGCCGAGCACCTGCGCCCCTTCGCTCTGCACCGCGCCGATCGCTTCGCGCGCGGAGCGTCCGGTTGTGAGCACATCCTCGACGATGACGACCGTGTAGCCCGACGCAAAGCAGCCCTCGATGCGCTGTCCGGTGCCATGGTCCTTCGGCTGTTTGCGGACGGTGAAGGCGTCCAGGAGCTGGCCGCGGCGGCGGGCCGTCAGCGCGAGGGCATAGGCGATGGGGTCGGCGCCGAGCGTCAGGCCGCCCACGGCACGGGGACTCCAGCCGCGCACGGCCAGGCGGTCGAGCCCGAGGCCGCCTACGACGGCGAGGCCATCGCCGGACATCGTGGTGAGCCGCGCGTCGACATAGAAGGATGACCGGCGTCCCGACGCGAGGACGAAGTCGCCGCGCCGCACGGAGCGCGCGAGGAGCAGATCCTTGAGCGTATTCCGAAGGTAGTAGTAGTCGCTACTACTATTCACTGTTCCGCTTGCCAACGATGTTCTTGAGCGCGCCGAGGATGCCGCGCGACTTGGAGGTGTCCTTGGTCTGGGCGAGCGCAGCCTCCAGCTCGTCGGCGAACGCGCTCACGGTGGCCTGGCGATCGCCGGGCTGGCGCGACAGGCCTTTCATGACCGCCGCTTCCAGGGCGGGCGCGAACTTCCGGTCGCTCGCCACCGATAACGGCGTCGCTTTCCCGCTCAACAGCTGTTGGAACAACTCGCGCGGGCTGCGCCCGTCGTGCGGATGGCGTCCGGTCAGCATGTAGTACGCGATCTTCGCGAGGCTGTAGATATCGGCGCGCCCGTCGACCAGCTCGCCGGAGAGCGCTTCCGGCGCGACGTACTGCAGCGTGCCGACAAAAAACCCGGTGCGTGTCAACCGCTCTTCCAGCGGCTGCTCGGCGTCCCGCGCAATACCGAAATCGAGTAGCTTCACGCTGCGCGCGCTCGGATCGTACATGATGTTCTCGGGTTTCAGATCGCGATGGATGATGCCGGCGGCGTGCGCCGCCGCCAGCGCATCGGCGAGCTGGCGGACGAGGGCCACCGCATCCGCGGGAGCGAGCGGGGCCTCGCGGTGTAAGAAGTCGGCGAGCGACTCCCCGGTGGCCCACTCGAGGGCGAGGTAGTACAGGCCGTCCGATTCGCCGAAGTCGTAGGTGCGGACCACACCTGGATGCACGACGCGGGACCCGTATCCCGCTTCCCGCAGAAATCGTTTGACCACAATGGGGTCGCCCCTGAGACGCTCGCGCAATACTTTGAACGCACAGGCGCCGCGCTCGGGATGCTCGGCGCGGTACACCTCCGCCGTTCCTCCTTCGCCGATGCGCTCGAGGAGGCGGTAGCCGGCGATCGACCTGCCGGCCAGGTTTTCGGGGGCCATGGGGGTTGTGCGCGAAACTAACGTCCCGCTTCGAGGCTCGGCAAGTGATGCGACGCGTGACACTGGTGGTGACGGCCATGCTGTCGGCTGGCGGCTGCGGTTCATGGCAGCGCGCCGGCGGTGCCGACGCCGCACCGCGCCGCAGCGCCGCAGGGCCGCGCCTGTTCGACGCATCGTCGGTGTATCGCTCGATGGGTGCGCTCGTCGGGGGCGGCGCGTTGCCGTTCATCGCCTCCGTGCGCTATCTCGCCGGGCCGACGCCCGACTCCACCCTCGCGTTGTTTTCCGTCTCGCTCACGAACCAGACTCTGACCTTCCAGCGCCGCGGCTCGGAGTTCGTTGCGGAATACCACGTCGAGGCGTCGTTCCGGACCGACAGCACCAGCCGCGCTGCCGTGCGTCAGATCGGCAGCGACGAGCAGGTACGCGTGCGCAACTTTCAGGAGACGCTGCGCAGCGACGAGAGTGTGATCTTCCAGCAGTTCGTCACCCTGCCCCCGGGCATCTACTACGTGATGGCGATGGTCCGGGATCGCAATGGTCCCGCGTTCGCGCGCGCGGAGCGGGCCGATACCGCGCCGCGGTTCGCCGGCACGGCGATGACCAAGCCGATCGCCGTCTACACCGCCGTGGGGCGGCCCGAGCGCCGCGCCTTTCCGAAGCTGGTCGCCAATCCCCGCGCCACCCTGCCGTACGGTCCCGATTCGTTGCGCTTCTACGTTGAGCGGTACGGCGTGCGGCCGGCCGGGGAGCCGATCGTGGCGCGGATCGTCGACGGCGCCGATCACGAGCTGTGGCGCGACTCCGTGCCGCTGACGGGCGGTGCGGAGGTGTCCTCAGCGACCGTGGTCGTGGTGCCGTCGAAGCTCCCCGTGGGCTCGGCCGAGCTCGAGGTGCTTCCGGCGGGCGGCGGGGATACCACGCGCGCCCGGTTCCTGGTGAGCTTTTCCAATCAATGGGTGATCACGAACTTCGACGAGATGATGAGCCTGCTGCGCTATTTCGACCGCCAGGAATGGGTGGACTCGCTGCGGCGCTCGTCGGCCGAGCGTCGCCCGGACATCTGGCGCGAGTTCTGGAAGGCGACGGATCCGGTTCCGCTGACCCCGGAGAACGAGGCCCTCGACGATTATTTTCGGCGCGTGCAGCAAGCGAACATCCGGTTTCCGGACGAAGGAGGGCCCGGCTGGCTGACGGAGCGCGGGGAAGTGTTCATCTCCCTGGGCGAACCGGATGAGATGATCGATCTGTCGAACGGCATCGATCGCAACGGGGCCCGCGTGCTGCGCTGGACCTACGCGGCGGAGCGGCTCGTCCTCTACTTCCAGGATCAGACGGGATTCAGCCGCTATCGTCTGACGCCGACGTCGCGCGCCGAGTATCAGCGCGTGCTGATGCGGGTGAGGCAATCGAGACAATGAGCCGCCACGGCGCCTTCTGGGTTGCGGCGCTCGCGTGGGAGCTGGTGCTGGCGTCACTGGGCTGGGCCCAGACCGCGGTCCCCGATCACACCGCCACGTACCGCGCCGACTCGCTCCGCCTGTCGGGACGCCCCTGGCACGCCGCCGAGACGCTGCTCGCCGCGGCACGGCGCGACCCGAATCCCAACGCGTTTCTGATCGTGGAAGGCGCCAAGGCGGAGGTGCACGCCCGGCGGTTCGAGCACGCGCGGACGCTGCTCGCTGGGCAACCGTGGCTGCTCGACTATCTCGACGGTGAGGCGCTCGCGGTCCTGGCGCAGTCGGAGTTCGGCGTCGGCCGCTTCGCCGACGCCGCCGCGCATTTCCAGATGGCACGCGCCCGTGCGCCCGCCGCGCGCGTCCCGCTGCTCGCCGTACGCGCCGGCGTGGCCTTCGATGCCGCGGGACAGGCCGACAGTGCCGCTCTCGCGTTTGCGGCGGCGCGCGCGGGCGGCAAGCTCGCGAGCATCGATACGTGGTTGCGCGTGCGGCAGGCGCGGGTGACGCGCGATACCGCCGCGGTGAGCCAGCTCGTCGCGGACGTGCCGGCGCCCGCAGCGCGCGATGTCCCGATCGCACGGGCGCGGTCGCTGCTGCTCGCCGGCGACACCACGCGCGCGATCGAGGCGTTCGCCGCGGCGGGGAAGGGCGGAAGTCTCGACGCCGCGCGGCTCGCCCTCGCGACGGGCGACTCCGCCCGCGCACGCACGATGTTGTACGCGCTCCTGGCGCGCGATCCGCTGAGTGACGATGCCGCGGCCGCCGTGAGCCTCGCGATCGGGCCGCTGCCGCCGCGCGCCCCCGACCAGCACGTCGCCCTGGCGAGAGCATTGAATCGGCGCACGAGCGTGATTCGAGTGCGGCCACGCTGCTGCTGTACGGAGAGCTGCTGGTGTCGTCTGGACGGCTGCGCGACGCCGTGCGCGCGTACGCGGCCGCGGCGCGCGACTCGGCTGCCCGCCCGCTGGCGGTCTACCGTCGTGCGCGCGTGCTGGTGCGCCTCGGCGATTCGACGGCGATCCCGGCACTGTCCGGGTTCGCGCAGAGCTACCCGGCCGATTCCGCCGCGCCTGGCGCGCTCTACATCCTGGGCGACATGCAGGATGGTCGCGACGATTGGGGACAGGCCGGCCGCTGGTATACGGAGCTGATCGGCCGCTATCCGACCGACGCGCGCGCATCACTCGCGCGCTTCCGTCTCGCCGCGCACGCGGAAAGCGCGGGTCACCCGGACAGTGCCGCGGCGTTGTATCAATCGGAGATCGACGCATCCGGCCCGCAACGCACCGCGGCGCGATTCTGGCTCGGCAAAATGGCGGCGGCGCGCGGAGATTCGGCGCAAGCCAAGCGCATCTGGATTGCACTGGCCCACGAGGACTCGCTCGGCTACTACGGCATGCGCGCCCGCCGCGAAACGGGGCTTGGCCCCCTGGCGTTTGCTCCGCCGGTTGTCCAACCGACGCCGCCGGCACCGGCGGTCGTCACCGGTCTCGCCCGCATCGACACGCTGCTGCTCGCGGGGCTCGACACGGAGGCACAGGCGGAGGTGCGCGTGGTGTTGGCGCACCCGCCGCAGGATCTCGAAGGCCTCCTCGCGTGGAGCGAGGGACTGGGCGTGCGCGGCTACGGATCGGCCGCGGTCCGTCTGGGCTGGCAGGCCGCGCTGCTGGCGCCGGGCGACGTGCGCGTATTGCGGGCGATCTTTCCGTGGCCGAATCGCGCCGCCGTTGAAGCGGAGGCGCAAGAATTCGGCGTCGATGCGTTGCTCCTGGCCGCGCTGGTGCGCCAGGAGAGCGTGTTCGACGTCGAGGCGCTCTCGCCCGCCGGTGCGCGCGGCCTCGCGCAGCTGCTGCCGAGCACCGCGTCGCTCTTGGCGCGCGGGCTCGATGTCGCGTTCTACCCGGAGTGGATCACCGTCCCGGATCTCAATCTTCACCTTGGCGCCGCGCATCTCGCGGAGCTGCTCAGGCGCTTCGGTCGGGTCGACGCCGCGATCGCGGCGTACAACGCCGGGCCGCAGCCGGTGCGCCGCTGGCTCGACCGCGCCGGTGCGTCGGACCCCGACCGGTTCATCGAATTGATTCCGTATCCGGAGACCCGGGGTTACGTGCGCAGCCTGTTGCGCAATCGCGAGTTGTATCGGGCGCTGTATGGACCGTAGAAAACCCGCTTGACAGCCTCCCGGCCCACCGGTCTTTTGTAGCGCGTCCACGTTGGGCGAGGCACAAGACTCTGCAGGAGGCGGATCGTGATCAAGGGCAAGGTGAAGTGGTTCAATGACGCCAAGGGATACGGCTTCATTGAGCAGGAAGGCGGCGAAGACGTGTTCGTGCACTTCTCGGCGATTCAGATGGACGGCTTCAAGACGCTGGCCGAGGGTCAGGTGGTGGAGTTCGAAGTGCAGCAGGGGGACAAGGGGCTCCACGCCACGAACGTCGTGCGCGTCTGACGCGCGCCCTTCACCCGACCATTCCGCCCCGCCCGATTCTTCTGGGCGGGGTTTAGTTTTCCCGCCATGCCGCCCCGCCCAGCGCCCCCCATCCCCGCGACCTCAGCCGGCAAGACCTGCGTCTTCCTCGTGGACGGGTACGCGCTGATCTACCGGGCCTTTTTTGCCATGATCGCGCGCCCGCTGACCACCAAGAGCGGCGAGAACACATCGGCGGTGTGGGGCATCACGAACTTTCTGCTGCGGCTGTACGAGAACTACCATCCCGAATACGTCGGCTGGGTCCACGATCGCGGCGTCTCGTTCCGCCAGGAGCAGTACCCGGAGTACAAGGCGACGCGCGAGAAGCTGGGTGAAGAGCTGCAGCAGGACTTCGACCGTTCGCTCGAGCGTGTGTGCCAGGTCCTCGACGCGTTCCACATCCCAGTCATCGCGATCAACGGCTACGAGGCGGATGACGTCGTCGCCACCCTCGCGCAGCGCGCGGCCGGTGGCGGCCTGCAGGCCGTGATCGTCTCCGGTGACAAGGACTTCTACCAGCTCATCGGGGACGGCGTCGCGCTCCTCAACCCGGGACGCGGTGGCCAGGCGGCCGTCGAAGAGCAGTGGGTTGACCGATCCAATGCGAGCGAGCGGCTCGGCGTTCCGCCCGAACGGGTGGTCGATTATCTCGCCCTCGTCGGCGACACGTCCGACAACATCCCCGGTGTGAAGGGCATCGGCGACAAGACGGCGCTCCAGCTGCTCGAGACCTACGGCGATCTCGACACGATCCTGGCGAAGGCGGCCGATATCCCCGGGAAACGCCCGCGCGAGGCGTTGCTCGCGCAGGCCGACAACGCCCGGCTGTCGCGCCAGCTCGTGACGCTGCGCCGCGACGTGCCCGTCGAGCTCGACCTCGAGCAGCTGCGCGTGCGGACGCCCGATACCGACACGCTGGCGGCGCTGTTTACGGAGCTGGAATTCCGCACCTTGATTCCGAAGCTCACCGACCTCGCGTCGGTAGGCGTCGCCCAGCCGGCGGAGCCGGCGCTAGCCGCATCAGCGCCACCTGTGGGTCCGCGCGCGCCACAGCTCGCCGCTCCGCGTATCATCGACGATCCCGCCGATCTCCCCGGTATGGTCCAGGAGCTGCGCGGCGCGCGACTCGTGGCGCTGCAGACGGAGCCCGGACTCGCCGGGCTTTCGTTCGCGATCGCGCCCGGCCGGTCGTGGTATCTCCCGTTCGGCCACGTGCCGCGCGAAGGGGAGTTCGATGCCACGCCGCCGCGCAACCTCCCCCCGCTGTCGAGTGAGACGCTCGCGCCGCTGCGCGCGCTCCTCGCCGACCCCACGGTTCGCAAAGCGGGACACGATATCAAGGCGGCGTGGGTCGCCTTGGCACGCGCCGGGGTGGCGTTCGGCGGCGTCGCCTACGACACGATGGTGGCGAGCTTCGTGCTCGATCCGGGCAATCGCTCGCACGCCCTCAATGATCTCGCGCGCGAGCATCTCTCCGTGGAGCTGCCCACGACGGCGCAGCTGGTCGGAAAGGGGAAGGGCGGGGGAGCCTTCGCCCAGGTCCCGCCTGCCGAGGCCGCGCGCGTGTCCGCCGCACAAGCCGAGATGGTGTTACGGCTCGAGGAAGCATTCCGCGCCGACATCGACGCACACCATCTCGCGCGGTTGCTCGATGAAATCGAGATCCCGCTCATTCCGGTGCTGGTCGACATGGAGACCACCGGCATCCTCGTGGATCGCGCGCTGCTGGGTGAGATGTCGCGCGGTTTCACCAAGCAGCTCACGATACTCGAGCTCGACATTTATCGTGCCGCCGGCGGTGAGTTCAACATCAACTCGACGCCCCAACTGCGAACGGTGCTGTTCGAGCGTCTCAAGCTGCCGGTCCAGAAGCGGACCAAAACGGGCGCGTCCACCGACGTGGAGGTGCTCGAACAGCTCGCCGCGCTCGGCCATGAGGTCCCGCGGCTGCTGATCGAGTACCGCGAGCTGACGAAGCTGCAATCCACTTACGTCGATGCCCTGCCGGGATACATTCGGCCCGACACCGGACGCGTGCACACGAGCTTCAATCAAACCGGGGCGGCCACGGGGCGCCTGTCATCCTCCGATCCCAATCTGCAGAACATCCCCGTGCGCACGCGCCGCGGCGGGGAGATCCGGCGCGCCTTCGTGGCGCCACCGGGGCACCTGCTGCTCATCGCCGATTACTCGCAGGTGGAGCTGCGGCTGCTCGCGCATTTTTCGAATGATCCGGCATTCGTGGAGGCGTTCCAGCGCGGCGGGGACATCCACCGGCAAACCGCCGCCGTCATCTTCGGCGTCGCCGAGGCCGCTGTGACGGGTGAGATGCGCAGCCGCGCGAAGACGATCAACTTCGCCACGATCTATGGTCAGGGCGCCCTGGCGCTGTCGCGCCAGCTGGGCATAACGCTCGAAGAGGCGAAGGCGTTCATCAAGCACTATTTCGAGCGCTTCGCCGGCGTGCGCGCCTGGCTCGACCAGACCGTCGAGGAAGCGCGCCAGCGCGGGTTCGTCGAGACCCTCTTCGGGCGCCGCCGCTACATCCCCGAGCTGCGCGACCGAAACTTCAGTATCCGCGCTTTTGGGGAGCGCACCGCGACCAACTCACCGCTCCAGGGCTCGGCGGCGGATCTCATCAAGATTGCCATGATCCGGATTCACGCGGCGCTGACTGCGGCGGGCTTGGGCACCAAGATACTCCTGCAAGTGCACGATGAGCTCGTGTTTGAGATCCCCGAAGCCGAGCGGTCAGTTGCCGGAGCCCTTGTAAAACGCGAGATGGAGGGCGTGGCGAACCTCCGCGTGCCGCTCGTCGTAAGTATCGGTGCTGGAAAGAATTGGATTGAGGCGAAGGGTTAAGCACGCCTCTTGCAGGAACAGAGGGGAGTGCCCACAATAGGGGCGTCGATTCGGGGTTTTCCGAGTCGGCGCCCTTTCGCGCCCGGAGGGTAATGCCGTGAAGGCACGCGGTTTCACTTTGATCGAGCTGCTGATCGTGGTGGTGATCATCGGGATCCTGGCGTCGATTGCCATCCCGAAGTTCGCCAACACGAAGCAGAAGGCTTACGTCGCCCAGATGAAATCGGACCTCAAGAATCTGGCGACGGCGGAGGAGGCCTTCTTCTATGATAGCACGTACTACACGAGCAGCCTCGCGGCGCTCAATAATTTCAACCCGTCGACGGGTGTCACGTTGACGGTACTCCAGGCGACGGCCGGCGGCTGGTCCGCCCAGGCGGTGCACGCCCAGACTTCGCGGCAGTGCGTGCTGTTTCAGGGCAACGCGACGCCGGTCGCCCCAGCCACCATCGAGGGTCGGATTACCTGCACCTAGAGCCACCGTATCGGGAATTCAAACGCCGCCGTGAGGGGATGCGCTTCGCCCTGAGCGGCGGCGTTTGGCTTCACCGGCATAAGATCCACGATGAGCCGATGGTCCACCTGGTAAGCTCCAATAAGGAACGGCTGCTCGAGCTGGGCCGCGCGCTGGGATTTCAGCCTCGCTGGCTGCAGTACAAGCCGCTCAAGGATCCGGACACGGGGATCCGGGTCGAGGCCTGGCACTGGGATGTGTGGGGAGAGAAGCTCCGGCTGCTGGATCCTACGTAACCTGTTCGACATCCCGTCGTGGCGCCCGGACTCCGGGCCACCAATTCCACCGCCCGGCGATGTGCATGATGGCGGGCACGAGCACCATGCGGATCAGCGTGGCGTCGAGCAAGACGGCGAGCGCCAGGCCGAATCCAATGAACTGCACCGCGAGCACGCGCGTGAACGCAAAGTTGCCGAAGACGATGATCATGATCAGCGCGGCGAACGTGATCGTGGACGCCGTCGCGGACAGCCCTTCCATCGTGGCGTGATCGTTGCGCCCCGTTTTATCGAACACTTCCTTCACGCGCGTCAATAGAAACACTTCGTAATCCATCGACAGGCCGAACACCGTCGCAAACACGAGGACCGGCACGACCACAAAGATGGCTTCCGTCGGTCCCTCGAGACCAAACAGGCTCGCCCCATAGCCGTGCTGGAACACGAGGACGGTGATCCCGAACGCCGCGCTGACCGACACGCAGTTCAGCACGACGGCCTTGAGCGGTACCAGCACCGAGCGGAACGCGATGAACAGCATGATGGCAGTGACGCCGAGGATCATCGCGACGATGCCGGGGAAGCGGCCGAGCAGATTCTCCTGGAGATCGAGACTCGACGCCGCGAACCCGCCCACCACGACCTCCACGCCGTGGAGCCTCGTGCTCCGCGCGATCGTGCCGCGCACGTGGCGGGCCAGATCCATCATCCCGGTCAACGACACGGAGTCCACGGCGATCACGTCCATGAGCGTCGTGCGCCGGTCGGCGCTCAGATACGCGTTGAAGAACTCGGGATAGCGCTCGCGCACTCCTTCCGCGTCGGCGTAGTACATCGCGAGCTGCAGGATCGACATGCCGGGCCGCAGCGTCGCGACCCCGCGCACTTCGCGCACGCGCGGGTCCTTGGCGATCGAGTCGCTCAACGCCTTGAGTCCGGGAAGCCGGCGACCCGACAACGCCGACTCGCCGGGGGGCAGCTGCACGACCACGCGGAGCGGCTGGATCACGCCGCTCGCGCCCATCTCCCGCAGCGCCTGGAGCCCCTGTCCCGACTCGGCGTCCGGGGGAAACCAGTTACGGACGGGAAGCCCGATTTTGATCTGCGTCAGCGGGAAGGTGAGGATCGCGACCGCCAGGCCGCCGCCGAGAATGGCCCGCCACGGCCGGTGGCCGAGGTAGCGGGCCCAGCGCTCCCAGCCCTGGGGTGTGTGAATCCAGGCGAGCATCCGCGCGAGCCACTTGGGCCGGTCGATGTCGCGCCCGAGAATCGCGAGCGCCCCGGGCAAAAACGTCGTTGCGAGCAACACCGCCACCGCGACGACGATCAACCCGCCGACCCCGACCGAGCGGGTCTCGGTGAGCGGCGTCAGGGTCAGCGCCGCGAATCCGACCACGACGGTCAGTCCCGAGGTCACCACAGCGGACCCCGCCGTCTGAATGGTGCGTACGGCGGCGTCGACCGGTGCCAGGCCGCGGTTCAGCTCCTCCCGGAAGCGCGTGACGATGAGCAGCGAGTAGTCGATGCCGACGCCCAGCCCCACCATCGTCGTGATGTTGAGCACGAAGACGGACATCGTCTGGAACTGCGCGGCGACAGCGACGATGCCGAGGGCGATCGTAATCGCGAGGACGCCGACGATGATCGGGAGCGTCGCGGCGACGAGCGCCCCGAAGGCGAGCACCAGCACGGCGAGCGTCAACGGCAGCGCGTGCTCCGCGGCCTGCCGCGTATCCTCCGCGCTGATGGTGCGGACGTCGTAGTCGAGCGCGGGATTGCCGGTGACCTTGACGTCGAAGCCGTCGGCATGCGGCAGCCGCCCCAGCGTACTGCTCACCGTCTCGCGCAGCTCCGGGACGACGGTCCGGCTCACATCGGTCGTGCTTGCCGGTGTCAGGGCCGCGATCAGGAAGGTCGTATGGCGGTCCGGGCTGACGAATGTCGATTCGCCGATCGTGCGTACTGAGATCACCTGGCTGATGTAGGGCTGGCGGGCGAGCGCCGCCGAGACCGAATCGAGGACGGCCGAAAAGCGCGCGTGCCGGTATGGCACCGGTCCGTGCACCACGATCGCGACGTATTCCGCGATGGGATTGGGAAACGACTGGCGGATGAGCTGGGACGCGCGAGCGGATTCTGTTTGCTCGACGTTCATTCCGCGGACGGCCAGGACGCGCTGCACATGGGTCGCCTTGGGCACGAACAACAGCGCAAGCACCGCCCAGGCGCCGATGACCCAGCCGCGCCAGCGGACGAGCTGCCTCGCGGGTAACGCGATCACCTACGGTCCAAGCACATGCGGGCCACAATCATAGGGACGGGCGAAGTGCAAAGCTAGCGGCGCGCCATCGAATCTTCGCATATTGCGCGCATGGAACGCCGGCTCACGGGAATGATCGCCGCCGCTGCGGTGCTCATCGTCCTATTCATTTTCTGGGACGTGTTCCGGCCTACGCCCCGCAGTCCGGCCGAACCGGTCGCCGACGGTCCGCTGCGCATCGCCGAGCCGCAGCCGCCGCCGCCCGCTCCCACGCAGCCACCGGCGACACCCTCGTCGACCTCCCAGGGGACCGCCATCCCGGCGGGACCCGACGGCCGTGAGCCGTCGTACATCGAGCTCCTGGCGCGTTCCGCAACGCGTCGCCAGATCCGGTCCAGCGGCTCCACCACCTACCTGGGCGAGATGATCGAGGCGAGCGGGGATTCGATGCTGCGGCGCTGGGACAATCGCCAGACCGCACCGATTCGTGTGTGGTTCGCCCCCACGCATGCCGCCAACTTCCAGCCGGCATTCCTCGATGCGATCAAATCGGCGTTCGGCCTCTGGGTCCACGCCGGCGTCCCCGTCCGGTTCGACTTCACCGGCGACTCGACCAATGCGGAAGTCACGGTGAAGTGGCGCATTCAGTTCGAGATCGAGCGCACCGGCCAGACCGATGTCACCTGGGACGAGAACGGGATTATTCAGGGGGCGACGATCACGCTCGCCACCTTCGACCCCAAAGGGCGGCCGATGGAGTCCGACGACATTCGGGTCGTCGCGACGCACGAAGTCGGGCACCTGCTGGGCCTCGATCACTCCAAGGACTCGACGGACATCATGTTCCCGACCGCCAAGGTCCGGGATCTCTCGGACCGTGACGTTCGCACGGTGCTGCTGCTGTATCAGCTGACGCCGGGGAGTTTGCGCTGAGCCCACGCAGCATCACGTCATTTCTGCAGCACGTCGCCCCTCCGGCATCGCTGGCGCAGGTCCTCGATACGCGCGTGCGGGAAGCGGAGCTGATCGAAAAACTCGACGCGGGCGCCGTCCGCTGCTTTGCATGCGGGCACCGCTGCCTCGTGAAGCCCGGCCGGCGCGGCATCTGCAAAGTCCGATTCAATAAGGACGGGACGCTCTTCACGCCCGCCGGGTACGTCGCGGCGCTGCAGTGCGATCCTACCGAGAAGAAGCCGTTCTTTCACTGCCTCCCCGGCAGTGACACGCTGACGTTCGGCATGCTCGGCTGCGACTTCCATTGCGGGTATTGCCAGAACTGGCTCACATCACAGGCGCTGCGCGATGACTCGGCCGGCGTGATGCCCAGCGACGTGACCCCCGCCGCGTTGGTCGCCCTGGCCCGGCAGCAGGGCGCCCGCATGGTGGGCTCATCGTACAACGAGCCGCTGATCACCGCCGAGTGGGCAGTCGACGTTTTCAAGGCCGCGCGGCCCGCCGGGCTGAAGACGGCGTTCATCTCGAACGGCAACGCGACCCCCGAAGTCCTCGACTACATCCGGCCCTGGACGGACTGCTACAAGATCGATCTCAAGGCGATGGACGACAGGCGCTATCGCGAGCTGGGCGGCGTGCTGCAACACGTCGTCGACGCGATCCGCATGGTGCACGAGCGAGGCTTCTGGCTCGAGATCGTCACCTTGATCGTGCCCGGCTTCAACGACGATGACGCGCAGCTGACGCGCGCGGCCGAGTTGATTGCATCGGTGTCGCCGGAGATCCCCTGGCACGTGACCGCGTTCCACAAGGATTACAAGATGACGGACCCGGCCAACACGCCGGCCGCGACGTTGCTGCAGGCCTGCGAAATCGGCGCGCGGGCGGGGTTGCGGTTCGTGTACGCCGGCAATCTCCCCGGGCGCGTCGGCCGCTGGGAGCACACCTACTGCCCCGATTGCGGCGACCTGCTGATCGAGCGCTACGGCTACGTCATCAAGCAACAGCGCGTCGGAGCCGATGGGCGCTGTCCCTCCTGCAGCCGGCGGATCCCGGGCATTTGGTCGTAAACGAACTGTTGTCGCTGCTTCTATGTCTGGTGTCGTGGCCGTACGCGGGATACGGGAAACGCGATGCGGGATGCGTCCAGATCCGACGTATCCCGCATCTCGCATCCCGCATCCCGCTGGACTCGATCTTCGATCCAGTCGTACTCGGCGGAATACGATCCGGCATCTACCCCGGCGCGGTCCTCGCTGTCGGCCGGCACGACACGATTCTGTTCGCAAAGGGGTACGGCCGCCTGACGTGGAGTGCGAAGAGTCCCGCCGTGAGCGTCGACAGCACGTTCTGGGATGTCGCTTCACTGACGAAGGTCGTCGCAACGACACCCGCGCTCATGTTGCTCGTCGAGCAGGGGAAGGTCGCCCTCGATAGTCCGGTGGTTCGCTACCTGCCCGAGTTCAATAGTCCCGGTACGTCGAGCATCACGGTGCGGCACCTCCTGACCCACACGTCGGGTCTGCGGGCTACACTGCCGTTACGCGAGGCACCGGATAGCGCGGCTGCATTGCGCATGGTGCTGACTACCGTGCCAGTCGTCGCGCCCGGCACTCGCATGGTGTACTCCGATCTCAATGCGATTCTGTTGGGCGAGATCGTCCGGCACGTGAGCGGGCAAACCCTTGATGCCTACGTGACCCGCGCCGTCTACGCGCCGCTCGGCCTCGATCAGCAGATGCTGTTCCGGCCACCGAAGCGCCTGGAACCGAGGATCGCTCCGACGAACCTGTGGCGCGGGCACCCGATTGCAGGGGTCGTCAACGACCCCAGTGCCGGGAAGCTCGGCGGCGTCTCGGGCAACGCCGGTGTCTTCGCCACGGCACGTGGGCTGGCCCGCTTCGCGCAGTTCATGCTGAATGAAGGCACACTGCCGGATCATCCGCGGATAGTGAAGAAGGAAACGGTCCACCAGTTCACCCAGATCGCGGTACCGGCGCGCCGCGGCGTGAGCGCCCGCACGCTCGGGTGGGAGGCGCTGCCGACCGGCGAGGAGACCTCCAGTGCCGGCACGCTGTTCGGTCCACACAGCTATGGACACACCGGCTGGACCGGGACGTCGCTGTGGATCGATCCCGACCGTGACCTGTTTGTTCTGTTGCTCACGAATCGCGCCTACGACCCCAGGGTGCGCGGCTCGTTTACCAAGCTGAAGGAAGTTCGCGGGCGCGTGGCCGACGCCGCGGCGCGCGCTGTCGACGCCCTTGGCCGCTAATCCCACCGATCCGACGCTGATCTATGACGGCGAGTGCGGCATCTGTCAGCAGTCGGTCGCGCTGTTGCGACGCTGGGACCGGGAACATGTCCTCCACTATATCCCGTTTCAGGACGCGGCCGGCGTAGCACGCCACGGCCGTGGGATCGCGCTTCCGGCGCTCGCCGCCGCCATGCATCTGGTGTTACCGGACGGCCGCGTGTATGCCGGGGCCGATGCGATCCCGGAGCTGCTTCGACTTCTTCCCGGGAAGCGCTGGTTGGCGCCGCTGTTTGCGATTCCGGGTGTGCTGCCGGTCGCCCGCCGGATCTACGCCCAGATCGCGGCGCGGCGGCACTGTCTGGTGCGGGGTATTCCCGGTCGCTAGGTTCGCAGTAGGAGACACTATCTGTGACGACTGCAGTACTCAGTGCTGAGACGATCCGCCAGGCGCTCCGCCAGGTGAAGGATCCCGAGCTCGACATGAACATCGTCGATCTCGGCCTGGTCTATGACGTCGACGTCGACGGTGGGGCGGGGCTGGTGCGCATCAACATGACGTTGACCTCACCCGGTTGTCCGGCGGGGCCGATGATCACGAACGACATCTACAAGGTCGTCCGCGCCATCGAGGGTGTGAAGGACGTGGACATCGAGATCGTGTGGGAGCCGTACTGGACGCCGGAGCGGATCGACCCGAAGATCCGGGCGATGATGGGGTTCTAGCGCAGCGCTTCGAGGAGCGCGTCGCCCAGCACCTCGATCTGCCAGCGCCGCACTTCCCCGACCTGTTCGAGCGCCGCGCGGTTCGTCGGCCGAGCGCGGACCACCGCTTCCAGCGTCGTCCTGCCGCACAACACTCCTGCCTCCAGTCCCAGCTCCGTCGCGATGCGATTGCGCACCGCTTTCACGCGCTCCATGCGGCCATCGAAGCCGGGATCTTTTTGCGGCCGCGGGCGCCGCTCGAGCCGCGGCAGCTCGCTGTCGTGCAGCGCCCGCGCGCGCCCGACGGCGTCCAGCAACGCATCGCCGTGACGTCGTGCCAGGGAGCTGGGGAGTTCTCTGATGCGCCCGAGATCGGGGCGCGCCGCGGGCAGCGCACGACTGACCGCAATCAGCGAGTCATTGCCGATGATTCGGAACGGCGCCTTGTCCTCTCGCGCAGCGACAGTATCTCGCCAGCGATGCAGCAGTCGCAACGCCGCGAGACTACGCGGGGCGAGTCCTTTCGCGCCTTTTAGCCTCAGATAACCGTCGTCATCCGAACCGGCTGCGACGCCGGTCCAGCGCAGCGACTCGAGCTGCTTGAACTCCTCGACGGCCCAAGTGAGCCGCTCCAGCGCCGTGAGCCGCTGTTCGAGCGCGTCGCGCAGGGCGAGGAGGTACCGGGTGTCGGCGGCGGCATACGCGAGCATGGGGGGCGTCAGCGGCCG